>ERZ773242.227-NODE-227-length-70248-cov-33.940835_pt1 | contig 70248 bp, 77 predicted proteins | sample MGYA00511077_ERZ773242 | MGnify/ENA primary metagenome ERZ773242 (study PRJEB29015, sample SAMEA2737754) | human gut metagenome | biome: human gut; feature: human-associated habitat; material: faeces | place: China | collected 2012 ... | reverse complement strand
ACCATTCCGTGGTCGGCATGCTCTGCCTAAACCCGAAAAATCATCGTGACTAAACCCGCAACAACTAATTGAACACAAACACAACCTTGGTGTGAAACGTGGCGAGCTGGATAAGCGCGATGTCGAGTTGACTGAGCGTGTGATTGAAGCGCTGCCGGATCTGATGGGCCGCGCCGCGGCCGACAAGCCGGCGCGCATCCACGGTGATCTGTGGAGCGGCAATGTGATGTGGACCGCCGATTCCGGGCAGTCCGAGGCCGTGCTCATCGACCCGGCGGCACATGGCGGTCATCGCGAGGAGGATCTGGCTATGCTGCACCTGTTCGGTATGAGCTATCTGAGCGAAATCACCGAGGGCTACCAGTCCGTACATCCATTGAAGGCCGGATGGCAGGAGCGCATCACGCTCTGGCAGCTCTACCCCATCGCCGGCCACTGCGTCTTCTTCGGCGGCGGCTACGTCAACGAATACCGCTCCATGTGCCGCTCCCTGCTGAAGTAACAGACTTGGCTCCCCTCAGAGGGGGAGCCAAGAACGCATCCGCTCTCAGCTCAGTGCGTCCTTCAACTTGCTGAAGAACCACCATTCACGGGAATGGCGTGATTCCAACGTTTCTGAGGGTTTCATACGGGCTCCAAAATGTTTTTGCCCACATTTTGCCCACATTCTCACGCGCCACACGCTGACGTACACCATGAGGCTCACCACTGAATGCCTCAGTTACCGAATGTGACGGCACGGATACCTGCATAGTGCCAATCGCTGCGGTGTAGGATTGCTTGGAGGCGAAACGATACAGATTAAGGTGTCATAGTGGAACAAAAGCGCGTTGACGTGGACAGGCTACTTCTCTGGCAGAAGAACCCCAGGGTCGAGGAGTCCAACAGCCAAATGGAGGAAGTCGACAATATCTACAATTTCGGTAATCCCTCTTCGCAAAAAACTTCGAAGCGACAGCTTATGAAACTCGTCGAGTCGATTGCGGAAAACGGGTATCAGAATGACGTTGAGCCAATTCTTGTAGTACGCGACGGCGAGAACTATGTGGTACAAGACGCCAACAGACGATTGACCTCCATAAAACTTCTTCGTGATCCCGACAAGTATAAAGACATCCTCGACGCGAAAGACTACCGGCGTCTTAAGGAATTATCGGAACAGTATTCCGCAAACGTCCCTGATCGATTGGACGTTGTGGTTTTCGGCGACGATGAGGATGAGACGCTCAGGGACATTCTGTCCCGGAAGCACAACGGCCCTCTAGACGGCACCGGAACGCTGCCGTGGAGCACGGAGGCGAAATCACGGTTCTTCGATAAAAAGAAATCGTTGTCCGACCGGCTTGAAGCCCCGTTCGAAGAACAATTCGGACAATCCCTGACCAGTTACCTTGGCGGCTCAAAGGCGATCACAAGCACACGACGAGTGTTCGGCTATGCGGTAGTGAAACAATACCTTGACATCAAGGATCTGAACAAAGTCACGCCCGATGAGCTGGATAAGGTCAAAGAGCTCGCCGACGAGCTTAAGGGCTACTGCCAGGAGCATTCCGTCCTTCTGTCTCGTCTTGGAAAAGAAGCCGTGGAACAGGACATCATCATTCCGTTGCGCGAGAAGGATGAAAGCACGACATCCACCCCGATCCAGGCGATGAAACGAACCTCCCAGAAGCTTCTGAACATTACCGCCACCAACTTGGACCGCTATCTCGGATACCGGTACAACAAACCGCAATGGATTGACCTGAACAATGAGACATTCCAGCCGGTCAACTTCTTGCTCACGGGATTAGCCGCAAACGGGAAACTTGAAGGCGAGGGCAGCAGCAGATGGGCGAAGGCTTATCTGCTGGCACCGGCCGTCAGGGTGATATACGAGCTGTCGATGCAGGCCCTTGCGGACAGCGGCGTTGACGTTTCGCTGCCACACCCGGTCAGTAAGAAACATAAAGAGAACGTGGATCACGTGCATGACCTGTTCAAAAACGACATGCATTTTTTGGCGTATCTTGCCGAGGGGCGAATACTATTCGACTCTTTCCAAGAGGCGAGATCGATGGTAACCGGCACCGATTTCGGTAGTTCGGTGGATCTGTCCCAACTCACCTCCCACAAATCCGTCAAGGATTTGAACATTGACACCATTGTCAGATTGTTTGAGGAAGCGGTTCTGTTCGCTGTGCTCTGCCAGCAGTATGTCATGTACAAGGGAATGCCGTCGTCCTGACGCGGCTGGCCAAAACGAGTCTCATCAGATACCATGGATGGTATGAGCAACAAGTTGACGAACGCATCCAACAGTCCTCTGCGATACCCCGGTGGCAAGGGGAAGATCTCGTCGTTCGTCGGCAATGTCCTCAGCGATAATGGCATCGACGGCACCTACGTCGAACCGTTCGCGGGTGGGGCCGGCGTCGCCATCAACCTGCTTCTAGCCGATAAGGTCAGAAACATCATCATCAATGACTTGGATGACGGAGTGTACTCTTTCTGGAAAACCGTCCTCACGGATCCCGACTACATACTGCGAAGGATCAAACTGGTCCCCTTCGATTACGCGAAATCGTCGGAACGGTTTCTCCCAGCTGACTATGCAAGATACTGGGCCAATGTCAAAAAACGTTTCGATTTCAACCATTATCAGGATTACCGTCAAAAGGGATTCGACTTCTTCATGCTGAACCGGATGAACGTCAGCGGCATAGTCAAAGGGGGGCCCATTGGCGGCCACTCGCAAAACGGCCGATATAACATCTCCGCACGATTCAACAAGAAGACACTATGCCACAGAATCGAACGTATCTACCAACTCGGTGATCGAATCACCCTGACCAACCTCGAAGCAAGTCATTTCTGCAGCCTGATTGCGGACGGGAAATACTGCGACACCGGCAATAGCCTGATTTTTCTGGACCCGCCATACTACGAACAGGGCAGGAACCTGTACAGCTCATTCGCGACGGACAGGATACACTCGCTCATAGCCGAGAGACTGACCTCGGAAAGCAAGTGGAAATGGATATTGACTTATGACGAAGCGCCACAGATTAACAATCTGTACCCACCTGACAAAGTAATGAAATACGAATATGAAATAGCATACTCCGCTAATAAACGAGGGCGGTATGCGGAATACTTGTTCACGTCACCCACTCTTCGAGTGAACTCATTTGATAACGTCACTCTTCGTGACCTATAGCCCATAGGAGACGAGCAACAACATCCTCACCATAACCACCCCGGCGTCCATAGACGGGAGAACTGTACCCCGACCATCCAACATGACCGGCTCAACGCACGGAAACGCTTCTCTCCCGAAGGGATTCGATCGCGTCCATATCTGTCTCCACCTGCACGGCGGCATCGAGCAGACGGGCCACGTCCATAAGGTCGCTGTCGAACAGATCCGCGTACACGTCCAACGTCATCGAGGCATTCTTGTGGCCCAGCATCCTCTGCAGGGCCTTGACGTTCGCGCCCGCGTGCACGGCCAGCGAGGCGGCGGTGTGCCGCAGGTCGTGCGGCGTGGGCCATTCCTCCTTCGGCCAGCCCAGACGGGTGAGCGTGTGCGTCCACCATCCCGTCTCGCGGGCGAGGCTCTGCTTGCGGATAGGGCCTCCACGCACGTCACGGAACACGCGCTCCTCGTGTTCGCGTTGCTCGCATATCGGTTTGAGCGCGTCCATGACTATGCGGGGCATGGGCACGTCACGGCGTTCGTGGTTCTTCGGGGTGCCCTCGGCCCATTTGGCGTTGACGTATACGAGGTTGCGGCGCACGTGCAGTATGCCGGCGTCGAAGTCGAGATCGCGTCTTTGTAATCCGGCCGCTTCGCCCCATCTCAGCCCGCAGAAGCCCAATAGCAGTATGAGCGCCCGGCGCTCCTCTCCCAGCTTCCGGCAGTTCGACGCTTCGTTGGCGAGTGCCAGCAGTCTGGTAATGGTCAGGTAGATGCGGCGATCCTTGCGTTTGGGGAGTCTCGGCAGTTCGATGCCGTCGCACGGGTTGGAGGAGATGAGCTTGTCCCGCACAGCCATGCTGCATATGCCCTGCATGATCTGGTATGGGCGGCTGACGGATGGTGCGCCGGACTTATCGATTATGCTTCCGACCCATGCCTGGACTTCGGCGTGTGTGATGCTGCCTATCTGCCGTTCTGCCCATTTGGCCTCGCAGTGGCATTTCCATGCGCTGTCCATGTTGGAACCCGAAGTCGCCTTCCAAAACGGCTTCTTTTCGGCAATCCACTGGTCATGCAGCGTGCCTATGCGTTGTTTGCCGCCTTCCGGGTCGATGTAGCTGCCGGTGGCCTTGGCTATGGTGACGTGTTCCGCAGCCCACGTCTCCGCGTCAATCTTGCGGCGGAAGCCCCTCTTGTCGGTTTGCGTGCCGTCGGGTTTCCGATAGCGGACTCGATACCTGTTTTCGCCTTTGGCCGTCCTGTATCTGGTGATGTTCGCCATGATTTTTTCACTCGCTCATACTTGTTTTCGGTTTTAACGTGTTTTAACTGGTATTAATGTGTTTTAATGAGATTTGACGGATAACAGGGAAATTAATAAAATATTCTCTTTACGCCAAAATCGGAAAGGAGACGGCCATGACCATGACCGATACCGGCGTGAAGCCGATTCCGGCATACGTGCCGCCCGAGGACGGCAAGCCACGCAACGCCGTGGACGAGAAATGGATGAAGCTGACCCGCAGCGCCCGCCATTACATGGAACGCAGGGCAAAGGCCCGGAAGGAAACCATCGATGGGTCTGAAGCTCGTCATTGAGCGCGAATGCTCCAGAGACCATCAGACGGCCCTCAGGCAGTTCCTGTGCTGTGAACCTGGAGGCCCCGAATGGGCGATGGACCCGCAACGCTACATACGTGACCTCAGCGTGCGCAAGACCCCGAAGGGGATCATGCGCACGCTTCTTGTCGTATCCGGAGATATTCCCCTGCATGATGACGTGGTCGGCTTCTGCGAATACGGCGTAGCCGTGGAAACGACCGATGAGCATGAGGGCGTCTACCAGATCTCGTATATCGCCACCGCTTTGAAGGTGCGTGGCACACATCTCGGAGACACTCTGCTCTCCTCGGTTATCGTGCGCCTGCGTGACGATGCCTGGCGTTTCAACCGCACGCCACTCGTGCTCACCCAGGTGGATCCGCGCAACAAGCCCAGCATGGACCTGTTCACACGATTCGGATTCATGGACGAGGGGCCGGATCCCGACGACCCGGAATACCATCTGCTGCCCCTGGAGTTTACCCCGCAGGAGCGCGGAAACTACTTCGGCAGCACACTCGCGTTCTTCTGACATTTCGGGTATAGCTCCGCCAGGCCTATCGGCTATGATGGGGAGGCGAAGCATCCTCCTTTCCAATTAAGCAAGCTGGTCGATGTTTCCCGTCCTGCCGGCGTTGCAGCACCGGCAGGACAATTTATTTCTCGCAGGCTACTCCGTCTCCGTCCCTATCGAGCTTCGTCGAATAGCCCGGCTGACCTCGGTAGAGGGGTGCCGCACCTGCTGCCTTTGCGGCGGTGCAGTTCGGATAGTAGGTGTTGGCCTGTTGTTGCTGCTGTGCTTGCTGCTGTTCGGCCTGCTGTTGAGCCTGACGTGCGGCTTCCTCGGCGGCGGCCTGTTGCTGAGCTTCCTGCTCCGCTTGTTGCTTGGCTTGTTCCTCGGCGGCTTTCTTCTCTTCCTCGGCCTTCTGAGCTGCTTCTTCCTCCGCTTTCTTCTTTTCTCCCTCCGCCTTTCTGGCCGCCTCTTCGTCGGCGGCCTTGTTGTGTACTCGAATCACGCCGTTGTTCGCTGACAGAATCTCCCAGTTCGAATAGAGAATGACCGATTTGCCGCTGTCGCTTTCGATCTTGTAGTCCGAGGCGTCATACCCTTCATCGGTCAGAGCGGTGATGGCCTTGTCCAGCATCATGCCTTTTTTGGCTATGTTCGGCAGGTCAGAAGTGTCTCGCTTCACTGTGAGCGTGATAGATGTGGAGGTCTTCTCCTTTTGCCCTGCTTCGGGCGTCTGTTCCTCGACTTTCCATTTCCTGTCTTTACCTTTGGTGTCGGGCGTGACAGTGATGGTTTTGAAGCCTTCCTTTTCGAGGGCAATCTTGGCTTCGAAAACTGTCTGGCCCACGACGTCGGGGATGGCCTTGGACGGTGTGAATATGTAGCCGATGACGCCGATGGTCAGCAGAACGATGATAGTTATTCCCCACCAGCGCTTGTACCATGGTTTCTTCGCGCCGTGTGAACCGTGTCGTCCGTTTCTTCCGCCATTCCCTCCGTCTCGGGGAGGCGTTGTCGGTGTGGCTGGCGGCTGCTGCAGCACTTCGGTCGGTGCCAGTATCTCCATCGGCTGTTCCGACGTGGTGGGCAGCTGCTGCGTTGGGGTTGGGAACGTTGACGGGGTGTATGCCGGTTCCTTTTGGCTGCCCATCGTCGTGTTCTTTCTTCTCGCCTTCTTTGACGGCTTGTCGAGCCTAGTCTCGTAGCTGATGCCGGTGCCGGGGATTATCGGGGTGCCGAACCGTGTGCCGCCTTTGCCTACGGTCACGTGCGGCGCGCCACGCTTGCCCATGGTCACGCTTGTTACTCCGCTTTTGCCGAGGTTCAACCGCAACCCCTTGCCGAGACTTATGCTCTTGCGAATCCTGAATCCCATGGTTCTCTTCCTTCTTTATGCAGCCACGCTGTCGTGCAGCCAGTTTTTGTATGCCCGGATTATCCAGGGCATGACGTTGAGTTCTCGTGCTATGGCACATTCGTCGCCGTCGAAGATAATCTCGGCGGACTGATATTCGAGCTGGTTGACGAGCATGCGTGCGGCCTCCATGTCGGCTCTCCGCTCGGTTGCGGAGTCGCATTTGCATCCTACGTCGTGGTGACGGGCATGACTAATCTCATGTGCGAGCACGCACCGGCGTTGGATTGGTGTGAGCCGGTCGCTGATGAGTATGCGGTTGTTGGCCGCGTCGTAGCCGCCCTCAAGATCTGCCGGCAACGCCAGCTCGTACACGTTGGCCCATTTACTGGCGATGGTCTCCACGTCGATCATGGCATTTCCTCGTATGCTTCCTGCTCACGCTCGATATCACCGTACTTCGCGGCAAGATTAAGAGTGGACGGATCGACGGAATCAGTAGAGATATCTGAAGACTGCTGCGCCTTCAGCATTTCGAATATTTCATTAATGGAATCGCGCTCCTCCTGTGTCATGGACATATATTCTTCGTTTTCGAGTTCGCTGACACGGTCAAGCACCATATTGAGTGCTTGTACTGGAAGACAGTGACTTATTGCGCTAAGCCTGATGAACTCAGACAGTCGGACTGGTGCTTTATTGCCCATTTTTATATCCCGAATACGGCTATAAGTTACTTCACCTTGGGTAAGGTTTTCCATTTCGCGGTACGAAGCGCCCAATTCATCCAGCAAACCAGACAATACGTCTCTTGCCGCGTAGTCGAAAATATCCCATTCAATCTTTGTTGCCATGTGCAAATGTTATCACCTGACAGCAGCTAGAAACGCCGCATAAGAACTGTTGTCACATGACAACACGCCGAAGCGTTTGACTTTATTTGTTGGCAGGTGCCAATATACAAACCATGATTGCATCAGCCAACAACGCAGCTGCTTCGGCCGTGAAGAGCCTCCGAGTAAAAGCCTTGCTCGATGAGGTGCCGAAGACGCATATCGCCTCCAAGGTCGGCCTCAACCGGATGACCGTAGGCAAACACCTCAAGTCGGACGACATGTCCCTAAGCGAGTTCATCAAAACCGCCTTCGCTCTTAACACGAATCCGGCTCAGGTTCTCGCCGAGGCCATCGAATCCACCCAGGCAAAAGAAAAGGCATCCGCCGCCACGGATGCCGAGATCAAATGAAAGAAGGTTCAAATGAACAACACCATTCTAACCGACAACAAGGAAATCGAAACCCTCGACCTCCCCTCATGGTGGAGCGACGACTTTCCCTGCGTGGCAACCTTGCTCAAGACCGGGTTCAAGGGGCACCGTCAGTTGTTCGCGGCTGACGTGGATGTCCTCCCCGGCGTCGGATTCGCGTTCTACGAAGTCCAATGGCTCAGCAAAGACGGGTCTTCCTCCGATGGACCCCTTACGACAATCGTTCCATTCAACAACGTCGAAAGCATTGAACAGGTAGAAACCGTGGAAGCAGAGGACGGTGGTCTCAAATGAGCAACGCATTGCAGACCCTTCGTTTCGAAGATACGGAGGTCACCGCACTGGACTGCAACACCGACGAGCCGGTGTTCGTCGCCAGCCCCATCGCGAAGAAACTCGCATACGAGAGCGCGAAGGACATGTTGCGCAATCTTGACTCCGATGAAAAGGGTAAGCACATTGTGCCCACCCTTGGAGGAGAACAAGAAATGAGCGTCATCACGCTGCCCGGCCTGATCCACGCCTTGAACAATCGCCGCCCCGGCGCAGTCAAGGACGAGGCCACGCGCAACATGGTCATCCGGTTCCAGCGTTGGGTGAACCACGAACTAGTGCCGACCGTAATGCGCAGCGGCAGATACGAGGTGCAGCGTCCGCAACACCTGCTTGAGGCGGCTCACCATGAGCGCATGATGCAAGTCGAACTGTTGAAGGCTTCGCAGGGCATCGTCCACCCGGATTTCCTCGAAGCGAAGACGCGCATCGTGATCGCACGGGAATTGGGGGAACTACCTGAGCTCGACCCGAAGACCCGTCCCCTGTACACACAGGACTATCTACGGGAGAAGAATCTGAGCGCCAAGCAGCTGCGATCGAAGAGTGGCACATTCGGCAAGAAGCTCAAGGCCGCATATCGAGAGCGAAACGGTCGAGACCCACAACGCGCTGATCTGACACTGCCGAACGGTCACATCATTCAGGTCTACGCCTACACGGAAGAAGATCGCCCCTTGTTTGACCGGGCATGGGATGAGCTCAGTCAGAAAGCGGGTGCGTGATGGCCGGCGCTCTCCCCGAGAAAAATCTTCGTCTATCTCTCACCCACCCTATCGTGTCGGACTCTTACAGACATTCCTTCCCCATGGAATTGGTATGTGATCCGAACGATGAGGCCGACCTGTTCCTGACGGTGTTCAAAGCGAAGGTTCCTATGTTCGACTTGTGGTTCGACCTGACGTATTCCACGTTCGACGGGGTGACCGGTTCGTTCTATCCCGATTGGAGCGAATGGACGTTCGGTGACCTGAAGGAAGCGAAGGACGTATTGCACTCCTATCTGGATTCCATCGATGTTCTCCGCGTTTTTTTTGCGGACTACCTGCGGGTATTCGAGTGGGCGTCGACCGTGGACTGGCGCGGCCTGCTCGCCAAGAAGCGTGGTGAATCATGTCCAAGCAGATAGAAGCACAGGACGGTTGGCCCATTGGCAAGGTGGCGGAATTCCTGAATCTTTCGAAGAGCACTCTTTACATCTGGTCTTGCTACGACCGGTGGGGCGGGAAATACCCGCCGGCCCCGAAGCGTATCGGCCGTCGGCTGGTGTGGGATCCACGCGAGGTCATCGACTACCGGAACAACAGGTGCGCCATCACCCGCAAGGAGCTGGTCCATGGCGAATAAGGGTTTCCCGGATTCGAAACCGGGAGAAAAGAGGTGCCGGCGTCGCACTGTCCAAGGTTCACGCCGGCACCAACATCACCAATCACATTGAAAGGAAAACAAGTGATGTCAGGACACAAGATTACCGGAATCCACGCCATCGGCGTCGAGATCCCGAAGGGAATGTCATTCAATGAGCTCATGGAGCAGCTGCTTGAGGGAGGAGAGGCTGAGTTGGAGAAGGAGTTGGACGAGGAGACGCGCCAGCCGGAAACCGGCAAGTGCGATTGTCCGGCGTGCGATCCAGACAAGGACACCGTGGAGAAAAGATTGTTCCATCCGGTCGATCAGTGGCAGCACGCCGTCGATGTGGCCAGTGACGTGCATGACGCGGCCGGCTCTCTCGAACACGCGCTGTTCGAGCTGGGTGAGAACCAGTTGGCGTTCGATGCGTCGATGATCCTCAGCCAGTCGCTGACCCTGCTGCGTGACATCCAACGCAAGCGCAAGGAGGTTGCGGAATGAGCATCGAAGCATTGCGCAAAAAGAAGCGTATGCGCCGACCCCGGCCGAGGTTAACGGACGGGCAGAAATCGGCCGTATTACTGGCTCTCACGTTCGCTGAGGGGTGGCTGGTCGGTTTCGCCGGCACGCACAGTCGCATCCCCAGCCCGGTCGGCACGCCGCAGTGGATGATAACCGGCTCGCTCGCATTGGCGGTCGTATTGCCGCTCATGTTCGTGGGAATCCTGTTGAAGTGGGGTGGCGATGGAACAGCCAAGTGAGTTCACGCTCTGTCTGCCGGGCGACCCGGTGCCGAAGGGGCGTCCCCGCGTCTACAACGGGCACGCGATGACCCCGAAACGCACCGTCAGGGCGGAGGAACGCCTGTTCGCGGAATTCCGGTTGAAATACCCGCAGGCGAAACCGTTCCAATGCCCCGTGCGCTTGGAGGCGGAGTTCTGGATGAGCCATAGGGGTCGGCCCGACCTCGACAACCTGCTGAAGCTGGTTTTGGATTCGTTGAACGGCGTCGCCTACGTGGATGACGCGCAGGTCGTCGAATCCCACGCCAGCAAGCGGATGCCCGACCTATGGGTCTACGGGTCGAAGGGCCGCTACCGGAAGCGCAAGAGCGGCGACCCCTACACGTGTTGCGGGCATGAGTACGAGCCGCACCTCTCTATCCGTATCAAGCCGCTCCCGGAATGGGAGCCGAACAAGCAAGGAGAACAATCATGAGCAAGCCGATCAACGAGCCACGCATGGTGCAACAGGCGCTCGTATCCGACGAGGACCTGAGCTTCGAACTGGCGGCCCTGGTGCCGACCGCGAACGGGATCACGAACGCCGCATCCACGTTCATCGACAAGGCCACCAAACTGTTGCTGTCCGACAAGATCATACTCACCAACGAGCAGCATACGGCCGTCACGTCGGCCATCGCCGTCGCCCAACTGACCGTCAAGGAAGGCGCGGCCATATCGAAGCTGCTGCGCAACCCGGACGCTTCGGCGGACATCATCGCCGGACTGCGCCTCACCTCCGAGGACAGGCAGGATGCCCGATAAACGTCTTTGGATGCCGCGTTGCAGGACATGCGGGCCGCTCGGCAAGCCCACCGGACTGGACGAGGCGGTCACCTGCTGCAACCGGCACACGAACCAGACCAAGCATCAGACGGCGTGGTATCCCACCTACGCCCAAATCATCGTGAAAGGCACATCAAATGACTGCGAATGACACGTCAACCATTGAAACCACGGAGGCCGTGAACCCGGACGGGGAATTGCGACAGGGCCTGTTCGAGGCGCAGGCGGCGCGCATCGTCGAACTGCAGGCCGAGATTGCCAGCCGACAGGAGGAAATCGACAATCTCAAATCCCTGATTCTCGACTCGCATCCGGTCGGCACCTACCAGGCCGGCAACCTGAAAGTGCAGGTCAAGCCGGGCGCGCGCCGCATCAACGCCGGCACGTTCGAAAAAGCCTACCCGGCCACCAAGTATCCCGGAGCCTACCAGTTGCGGCCGCGGCCGCTCAGCCAGTTGGAGAAGCTGCTGTCGGCGGACGCGGTGGCCGATTACGCGATGAGCGGCAAGCCGACGGTGGTGGTCTCATGAACGCAGAACTGTCCAGCCTGGGCATCGCCCAGATCGTGGAAAGCGTTATCGCCGACTACGACCTGCACGACGAGGACGGCAACGAGCTGACCGACGACCTGTACGTCATCCGTTCCGAGCAGCTCGACGAGCTGGGCCTCACCGTCGCCAGACGCATCCACAAGGCGACGCGCGAACTGGAGGCGCAGGGCAAGACCGGTTTTCCCGTGCATTCGATGGCCTTCGGCAGCATGCCGGTAAGCATCGCGAAGGACGGCGACCGCACCTACACGCTGCGCTTCGACAATTCGGACGAGGCGGTGGCCATTACACGGCTCAGCAGAACCGCGTTGGCGGACATTAGGAAACAGATCAACGAGTTTTTGAAGGAGGTGAAGAACCATGAGCATGAATGACGCCATTCTCGCCGTAGCACAAGCCCAACAGCAGGGTGACGCGATACCCGTCGACGTGCCGCCCATGACGCAGTCGGCACCCGATATGGACAAGCCGCCGGCAACGCCGAAAACCAAGACGGACACGATGGAGGAACCACGATTGTGGCCGGAGATCCGCCAGCTCATCGAAGCGGATATCCAGAACGCTCCGCGTGAGCTGCAGCGTGAGATAGGCCCATCCGAACTGGGAACGGATTGCGTGCATTGCCTCGCGGCGAAACTGGCGGGCTGGCCGGAGCGTCGTTCGCCGGGTTGGCGGCCGTTCATCGGCACGTGCGTGCACGAGCACTTCGAGCAGATGTTCCGCGAGCTGAACAGGGATCCTGCGCACCAGTTCCTCTACACGAGTGAGGACAACGTGACCGAACTCGTGGAGCGCTGGCGCAGCGAATATCGCGTCACCGTAGGCCGATTGCAGGGCCTGCACGGCGGCTACGACGTCACCGGTTCGATCGACCTCTGGGATCGCAAAACCCATAGCACCATCGATTGGAAGAACGTCGGCAACACAACCGTCACCAAGGTCAAGGCCCACGGCCCATCGCAACAATACCGGATACAGGCGTCGCTCTACGGCATGGGCCTGCAGAACGAGGGCGAACGGGTGGAACGCAACTGCATTTACTTCCTGCCCAGCAACAAGACCAGTTTGGGCGACGCTTTGCCTTGGGAGACAAGGTTCGACCCGGAGCCCGGCAAATGGGCGTTGAGCCGCGCCCAACTGCTCGTCAACCTCATGGATTGCGTGGAGCAGGCGGAGGGCCCCGACGTGCGCGACAGCTGGATCAAACAGTTGCCGGCGGCCGGACCCGACAAGTGCTTCTCCTGCAAGGGCCGGGTCTGGCCGGATATGAGCGCGCTTCCCGAGTTCGACGAGAAGCCGTGGCCGGACGTGCCCGACAAATGGCTCCAACTCATCCCCCTAATCGAATCCGAATACCAGTTCACCGAATAACGAAAGGAAACACAATGTTCGGTCAACAACCACAGCAACAGTACGGCTATCCCCAGCAGGGATATCTGCAACAGCAGGCTTACAGCCAGCAGCAGTATGGCGGCTATCAGCCGGCTCCGATGGCTCCGAAGATGAGCGCGGAGCAGATGCTCAACCAGATCGACTCGCAGTCCGGCAAGTCCGCGTTCACGAAGGACAGCATGCCGGGCACGAGGGTGACCGGCATCATCGAGAACGTGACCGCGAACCAGGTGCGTGACTTCCAGACCAAGCAGCCGGCGTTCTGGAACGACGGCTCGCCTCGCCTGCAGGTATTGGTCACCATCGACACCGGCATCATCGACCCGAACGTGGAGGATGATGACGGACGCCGCACCGTCTATATCAAAGGGTGGGGCGTGCAGCGCCGCGCATGGCTGCAGGCATTGCACAACGCCGGTTTGAAGAAGGCCGGTGAGGTCAAACCGGGCGACCGGTTCACGGCCACGTTCACCGGCTACGGGCCGCAGGGCAATCTGCCGCAGCCGCCGAAACTGTTCGAATACGTGATCGAACACCAGTCGCCGGCCGATCTCGCCATGGGCCAGCCCCAGCAGCCCGCACAGCAGCCCCTCCAGCAGCAGCCCCAGCAAAGTTACCCGCAGCAGCAGTACGCCTCACAGCAGGCGGCACAGGCCCCGAATCAGGGGTATCAGCCGGCCCCAACCGACCCGTGGAACCCGCCCGCACAGCAGGGCCAGCAGCAATCTGTTCAGCCTGTGCAGCTCGGCCAGCAGCAGGTGGATCCGATGAAGGTCAACCAGTTAAAGGCGTTGGGCAAGCCGCCGCAGGAGATCGCCGCCTTGTTGGGCGTGCCGGTCGAAGCGGTGACGGCCGTCACCGACCAGGCGCAGCCGCAGAACCACGGCGGCTCGGAACAGCAATTGGAAACCGGTGAATTCTGATGGACGAGCTGCTGAAACACCTGCAGAACCAGTGGCTCGAGCTGATGAAAGACATGGATTCCCTCGCCTCCGATCAGGACGGTTTCCGTGACGTCGACTCGGAAAGCCTCCAGCTCATGAGCGTGAGACTCGTGCTCCTGGGCTGGCACAAAAGCAAGGATTCCGACAAGGACTGATCTCGGCCACCGTACAGCCGTAGCCGTATCCAAGCGGCCGGCACGCATGCAAAGGCGTGCACGGCACCACACATATTCACATCACATCAAAGGAGTTTTAAGGATGACCGACATCTACGGATACGCGGCAGCCGCGCCACTGTACCGTGCGGCGGGCTGGATGCAGGTCATCCCCCTGCCCGAGGGACGCAAGACCCCACCACCCAGCGGTTTCACTGGACGCAGCCGCAAACCCGTCACCGACGAGCAGGTGCGGTTCTGGTCGCAGTCGGATCCGACTGCGAACACGGGCATCGTCATCCCCGAAGGCGTATTGGTTCTGGACATCGACGCCGAACAAGGGCACCAGGTCAAGGCGGACGGGGCGAAAGGCATCAGCGAACTCTCTCAGGAACTGGGCATGCTTCCGGCCACGTGGAGCAGCACGGCGCACGGCATCGACAGTCCGGCACGCCACCTGTTCTACAAGGTGCCCGAGGGATTGGCGTGGAAGGGCGGCGCCATCGAGGGCGTCGACATCCTGCAGCCCGGCCACCGGTATTCCGTGGTCTGGCCGTCGATCCACCCGAGCGGCGAAATGTACTGCTGGTACACGCCAAGCGGCGCATTCTCCGGCACGCTCCCCCATATCGGCGACTTGGCGACACTGCCATGGAAATGGGTGGACTACCTGCGCAAACCCGACAGAGTGTCGAATTCGACCACTTTAACTCCCTCGTATTCAAGGGAATACGACGACCGCATGTGCAAGGCGGTCAACACGTTCCTCAACAAGACGCTCGCCAACCCGGCAAGCAAAGGCTCAAGGCATGACACCACGCTGCAGGCCGTCTGGGCGTTGGTTAACTTCGCGCAGGAGGGACACCGGGGGGCTCTCGACGCCATCAACCAATTGAAGCCACGGTTCATCGCCGAGGTGGCCCCCGACCGTCAAGGCAAGGAGCGTGAGGCGGCACGCGAATGGGCCAGCATTCTCAGTGGCGCGATGGAGAAGGTCAACGGCGTGCAATCGCATGTGGATCCGTGCGAGCAGTCGAAAATCGAACGCATGACGCCCGGCGAGTTCGACGAACTCACCCAAAACGCGGCTGCGAGTCAAATGGAGGAAAGTCACCCGGAAGCAGTTCAAAACACTGGAACAATGCCGGTTCAAGCCGGTTCAACACCCGTCGCATCGGTTCAAAACGGTTCAATGGAAAGTCACGAGGCAAGTAAAAACGCCTCCTCCAGCTGGCAGTTCGAAGACCTCACCCAGCTCGCTTCCGGCATTGAACTGCCGCCAACGCCAACCGTGTTCCAACGCGAGGACGGCCAAGGACTCTTCTACCGTGGCGCGGTCAACGACCTGCACGGCGAACCCGGCTGCGGCAAAAGCATGATCGCCCAGATAGCCGCCGCACAGGAACTCAAGAGCAGCCATGATGTCATCTACATCGACTACGAGGACAGCGCGCGCAACGTGGTCAAACGCCTCCTGCTGCTCGGCGTGACCGGCGAGCAGATAGTGGCTCACTTCCACTACGTGCGCCCCAGCGCCAAGCCCAGCAGCCCCACCAGCCTCGACGGCTGGCGCGAGACCCTCGACTACGCCGACACCGCCACGCTGGCCATCATCGACGGCGTCACCAGCTGTCTCGCCTACGCAGGACTCGACTCGAATTCCGGCGACGACATCGCCGCCTGGTACAACACCATGCCCCGACTCATATCGGCCTGCGGACCCGCCGTCGTATTGATAGACCACGTCGTCAAGTCAAAGGACAACCGCGGCCGATACGCCGGAGGCAGCATGCAGAAACTCGCACTCATCGACGGCATCAGCTACTCGGTGGACATGACCAAACCAGTCGGCAAGGGCGTGCGCGGCACCATCGTCATCAAATCAGGCAAGGACCGCATCAGCGAGATCGAGGAGCATTGCGCCGTCAGCTGGAGCAGCAACGGCAGCCACCTGCGCGAAGCCGCACGCATCGAAATCAACAGCACGGATCCGAAACTCATGCGCGTCACCATCGCACGCCCCAACATGATGCCCAGCGATGAAACCACGCGGCAGCGCGGCCTCGAACGGCCAACCGGACTCATGGAGAAGATCAGCCGGATCGTCGAGAACGCGCCCGAGGAGCCGAACCAGACCGAGATCATCGAACTGCTGAAGGACGACGGTTCAAGCGCGCGAAAGACCACCGTGCTCACCGCCATCAACCGGCTACTCGAGGGCGAGTGGATCAGCAACCGCTCCGGACGAAACAACCGGAACATCTACGCCAGCGTCAGACCATACCGGCAGATGAACGACCCGAAATCGGACGCTTTCGTGGACCGGATGAGCAGGGAGGAGGCGAACGAATTGGATAAGGAAAACCATCTCGAAATCTAGTTGTTCCCGTTGTTCCCAGTTGTTCCGAGTTGTTCCCGGAACAACTGGAGTAGCGATGTCCAGCTGTTCCCAGCACTCCCCACCCACACTACGTGTGTGGGTGGGTGCGGGAACAACTGCGACTCGGCCCTCCGGAACAGCAAAAAAAGCACGTCAACGACACTAGTTGTTCCCAACCAAAAAACGTCAGAAAGGAAACCCCAAAATGGCACTCACATTCAGAGAGCAGATCGAAGCGACCGCATGGGAGCTTGGCAATGGAGAGGGAACCACGCCCGAGCTTCGAAAGCGCTTCGATGCGGATTCTGAGACCCCGAACTTCGATCCGACCAAGGCGTTGGAGATGCTGCACATACTCCAGCTCATCAACTACAAGCAAGCCGGCAAGGGACGCGGACGCGCCCGCTGCCACTATCTGAAGAAACCCGAATACGGACTACTCAACCTCAATGAGCCGAAACCAGCTCCCAAGGACGAGCGGGAGCGGGAAAACCGCATCCAATGGGCCAAGGACTTCCGCGTCATCGCCGACTGGCTCGACGCGAACTGTTACACGACTGAAAGCGAGGAAGCATGAAAGAATCCGTCACCATCCAATACCGCTGTGAGGATGCTGACACCAATCTGGTCGAAACCATCCCAATCGCCTCCATCGGCATCGACCAGTGGAGTCAAGGCCATCCCGTCCTGTTCAACCTGGACCGGAGAGGACATCACGGCCGCCGTATGCTCAGCGTACTCATCACCGCCTGCGAAGCGGTGCTGCATGAAATCCAGGACATCAAATGGGAGGACTGACCCATGGCCGGACCGATTGACGTGATTCAACGGGCGCTCAGCGCACTGGCCTCAGCGGGATTGGGCAGCGAGTCGCCGGCAGAGGTGTATGTGCTCGGCTACCAGGCCGGATGGCGGGAAGCGCTCGACCTGTGCATACGAATCGAAACGGCAATCAACAACGAAACGGGGGCAAATGAGCATCATCGGCAGTGAAATCGAGGCGCAGAAGCAGCGTGACCCGTCGTACGTCGACAGTGGCCTGCAGTGGGCTTGGGGACGAGGATACAAGGCCGGAGCGTCACGCGGAATCACCGAAGAGGAGATTGCCGCCGCCATGGCCGAAACCCGAAAGTTCATCACGCTCCCCGGCGCGTGGATGGAGAACATCATCAGAATCGCGTTCAACGCGGCAAGAAGAAAGGCAATGGAGGAGTGAGCAGGCCACGCGCCCGTGAACGCAAACCAGCATGGCTTCGCGCGTTCATCCCGAAAACGAGTCCCCTCGTTGTCACCGTCTGCGAGGGGTGCGGCCTGTACGTCATCGAGGATCGGGAAACCGTGTGGGAGTCGTGGGATTACGGGTGTGTGGCGGGTGACGACCTGACCGTGGCGATAATCCTCGGCCGGCCGTTGACCCGCGTCACGTGGCTTCCCTCCGTCGGCCACCCGCTGCTCCGTAGCACCTGCGGAGATGCAGGCATCAGACCGGACGGCCAGTATCTGGCCATGCACATGTGTCATCTCGCCCGGATAAGCGTCAAACCGTTCAAACCGCCGAAACGGGAACGCCCGCCAGGCAAGCCATGGGGCGGGCCGAAACTGTCGAAGCAGGAGATAGCCGAATTCAAACGCATATGGGACATGCCATACAGCCGGCTCAAATACGAGAAAGCCCCAACCATGGTCGGCCAGGGCGATGAGAAGCAAACATTATTCTAGCCGACCAGCCGGAAGGGGCCAACGTGAACTGCCAGAACTGCAAAACGATAACCGAAGGGGGATATTCACTGTGCGCGACGTGCGAACTGCGTTTCGCCGGCACGCTCCTGCGATTGGCGCATGATGTCACGCCGTTGCATGATTCGTTGGACGCGACCCTGCATCCGGGCGGGCATTCGCCCGTGCGCATCCAGACCGCCACTCCCCCGACTCCAATCAGGCTCGACGTGCTCGACCTGATCGACATGCTCGACGCCACGGCCCGTGAACTATGGCGTTGCCTCGACGGCATCGACGCCTTGGACTGGCGCAAAGACAAACGCAACGAGGATCTGAAGGCCACGCTCATCGCATGCGCAGGCCACCCCAGGCTCGCCACGTTCACGGACGCCGGCCTCTACATGCACGTCATCAACGACCTTGCCCGCAAGGTCGATACGGTTTTGGACCCGCCCGAACAACGCCGCGAAATCGGCACCTGCGAACTATGCGAGACCATGCTCACCGCAGGCGCGGCAGACCAGTGGGTCACCTGTCCCGTGTGCGGGAGGGAACAGCGAGCTCAGACGGTCAAACTGCGCCGACTCAAGACATTGTGTTGGGATGATTCCGAGCGAGGTTCGGCGGCGGACATCTCCAAGGCATTCGCCGTCTCGGGGCTCAAGGTCAGCCGTAAGACCATCACCACGTGGGAGCAGCGCGGCAAACTGCCCCGTCATGCGGATGGATACGCCTACTGCGACGTGTACCGGCTGCTCATCGGTCCCGATTTGACAAAATCCGTTAGGTGAAGCCATAATATGCAGTGGCAGAAGTGTCGAAAACCCAGCTCAAGTGGCTGGGTTTTCGCGTATCTATGCTTTGTTCTTGCGTGGCCTTCCTCCGCCGACACCACGTCCCGGACGTTGGGCGTTCCATTCATCGATGGTCTCAGGCAGCCAGCCGCGCGTGCGGCCTATGGTCGCGTCGGGTTCGGGGAGTTTGAGGTTGAGCAGGCCGCCGCTGGTGATGCCGAGGCGTTCGGCGACCTGTTTGACGCCGAGGTATTCAGTCGTCATTGTTGCCTTCCTTGCCGTTGATGATTCCGGCCGCGAGACCCAGGATTCCGGCCGCGAGACCGAAGCCGCCCGATACTATCGGGCTGCTGGACAGTGCGCCGACCAAGGCCACGGCACCGAATACCACGGCGACGATTCCGAAGATCAGTGATGTTCTCATGATGCGTTCTCCGATGGGATAGGATTGGCGGGAGGTTCCGGCTAATAGGTCTAGCCGGAACCTTTTTTACTTCTTGTGCTTCGGTCTTCGCTTGACTGCGATGGCTAGCGCGGCTGCGGCGATGACGTTGGCGATGATGCCGTTGATGACATCAAACCAATCCTTTGGGCTCATCGGATACCTCCTTTCTGCTGATATATCTACAGTAACACAACTACTATAGATATGCAAGGAGAGCACAACAAAACACGCCGAAAACTCCTGATATTTCAACCCCTCGCTAGCCCAACCAGCAGAGGCATCCGATTCAAGTCCGATACAGTCTCGGTTCGAATCCGAGGCGAGGGACACCTATTCTCCAATGATTGCGGGGTGACGGCATCATGGTCAGCTACAGCCGCCAAGTCCGCAAAGGCGGACGCCAATTCGAAAAAGACCGCAAGAAATTCTTCCTCGAATGCAAGAGCGAACACCGTCCATGCTGGCTCTGCGGAATGCCCATCGACTACGACGCACCACAGAACACCACAGACGACAGCTTCAACCTCGACCACTTCTATCCCGTCACCAAACGACCAGACCTGCAACACGACCCCGCAGGCTTCCGCCCATCACACACACAATGCAACAACCTGCGCGGCAACAAAGACCCAGCCACACCAATCGGCACACTCAGCAGACAATGGATCAAAACAGCATAGGAGCAACACAATCATGGACATCGACGAACCGGTCAAGACCGCATGCGGGCAAACACTGCGCGAAGCAACCGGCACCATCACACTCCACATCAGCGCCAGCCTCAGCGCGGACAACGTAAGCTATGACCTCGCCAGCGTCGACGCAGACCTACCAATCACAGTTGAAGTCGTCAACAACAACGGCACGATAATGCCGAAAGTTGATAGCGTGGGCTTCACACGAATCCTCACCGCAGGAATCAACGCATTCACCAACGCCATCAAAGCCTGACCACCGGGAGGGGCGGTAGAATCCCAAAACCGGCCACGGGCGGGACACGACCCGCATGGCCGCTCTTCCTCTCCCTCCGAAAGTTTTCCGATATTCGAACCGGGGTCGCGCGCGCGAGGCGATTGCGAATGTACTGCACTTGTATTGCGAGGTGATGATGATGACAGCAGGAAAGTCGAAATCCGAACGCTTCCCGACTGAATCGGTGTCCGACGCATTGGAGCGTTCGCTGCGCAACGCGAAGCACCTACGCGCCAAGGACGCGGCCACCGTCGCCGCCGCTCGCGCTCTGGCTTGGAAGATTGACCATTGGGATGAGCTTGCCGAGCAGGCTATATCTGATGCTGAAGTGAAGGGTAAGGGCGCGCGTCCGGCCGTACCCCTGAACGACAATACGTCGATTCCGACTTTTCTCAAATACTGCGCGGCTCTGGGTCTGACCCCCGAAGAGGAGAAGCCGGCGAAAACCGTTCGCGCTAAATCCGTCAACGCTGAGGAGACTCCGGTCGCCGACGAGCTTGAGGAGTATCTGGCGAAAATCAGCTAAACGGGAGGCGTCATGGGCATCGGTGAAATCAATGACGACGCCCACGGCATCACCACTCCCCGCATATTCACTCCCCCATTGCGCGAATTGACGCCGGAAACCTCAAACGGCTTCGCGGTCATCGAGTTCGCCGAAAAGTTCCTCCACGTGCATCTCTACCCGTGGCAGAAATGGCTGCTGATCCACGGACTCGAGCTTCTGCCGGACGGCTCATACCGGTTCCGCCGCGTGGTGACCGAGGTTGCCCGTCAGAACGGCAAGACCACGTTGATGAGCGTGCTGGTTGCGTGGTGGCTGTTCGTTGATTCTGGCCGTCATCCGGAATTGTCGCCGGCTTGGAAGTTTCTCGTGGTCGGTGCCGCGCAGACGTTGGACAATGCTCGTGCCCCGTATCAGGCTGTGCTGAATTGGTGTAATCCGAATCCGGCTTCCGAGGGCGAGGCCGCGCTTGCGGTGCCCGTATTGCAGAAGCGTGTGCAGCGGGTCAACAATTCGCATGGCGAAGAGGCGATTATCTGCCGTAACAAGGCGCAGTATATCGTGCGCGCCGATAAGAACATCCGTTCCAAGTCCGCGAGCCGTGTCGTGTTCGATGAGCTGCGCGAACAGCATACCGACGATGGCTGGAACGCAGTCAGTCAAACCACGAAAGCCATCTGGTCAAGCCAATTGTGGGGCATCTCGAACGCCGGCGACTATCGTAGCGTCGTACTGCGCCGAGTCGTTGACGAGGGCCGTGCCCTGGCTGAATCATGGAATGCGTCGGTCGAGACCGGCAAGCAGTCGCCGGACGAATGGGCCGATGAACATGACCCGTCCTATGGGTATTTTGAGTGGTCGGCTCCGGATAAATGCGAGCTGGACGATCTCGACGGCATTCGTCAGGCGAACCCCTCCATGGGTTACGGGCCGATGACGTATCGGAGTATCGCGGCCGACATCAACGGCATGACCGAAGCCGCGTACCGCACCGAGGTCTTGTGCCAGTGGGTGACGGCCGACATCACGCCGTACATCAACCCGAAGCTGTGGAAGCGCGGCATCGACCCGAAGTCCCGTATCCCCGATGACGGGCGCGTAGTGCTTTCCGTGGACACCAGCGCCGACCGTGAGACCACCTATATCGCCGCCGCCGGCTACCGCGAGGACGGATTGCCGCACGTCGAACTGATTGTGCGCCGCGACGGCATGCTCTGGGTGCCGAAATACCTCAAAATGCTTCGTGAGGCTTGGCCGAACATCCACGAAATCGCCTTGCAGTCCAAGGGCTGCCCGGCCGTGGACTTCGCCGACCCGCTCGCGGAGGCCGGTTGGACGGTGCATCTCATCGAGGGCTTTCGCATGGGAGCCGCAACCGGCCGTTTCCGTGACCGAGTGAAGGAAAACAAACTCCGCCATCTCCCCCAGCCCGCCATCGAACAACAGGTGAGCGTGGCCGTGACCCGACGATTGGGTGAGGTCGAGGTGTGGGACAGAAACCAGAGCGCTATGCACATTTCCGGCCTCATCGCCGAATCGCAGGCACTGTATGCGTTGGAGACTATGGACGGCGAGCCGGAGAAACCGAAGTACAGGCCCTCCACGGGCATCAAGATTCACTGTTGATATGACGTGACCCAAGGAGGCTGCGTATGGGATTTCTGAATAATCTGCTGCGCGGCCCCGCCGCCATCGCCATGAAGGGCGCGGAGCCGGAGACCGGCGCGTTGCCCACGGTGGGCGACGCGATGCCCGAGGCCATCAGCTGGCCCACCGAAGAGGACTTCGCCGGCTACGTGAACGGCATGTACTGCCGCGAATACGCGGTGCGCGTCGTGGTCGATTTCATTACCCGCCAATTGGCCTCTCTGCCGTTGAAGGTGTATCGGAAGAACGCTGACGGCGACGCGGAGGAGATACGAGACGGCGCATTGGCCCGACTGGTCAAACGGCCTTCCGAACTGCCCGGCATGAGCCGATACCGTTTCTATGCATCACTCATCCGTGACATGCTGCTGGAAGACCGGTGGCTGTGCACGCTCGGCAGCAACCGTTCTGGCGGCGGGAACACGCTTCGCCGCATCCCCGCCGACGGGTACAGCCTCACGGCGAACGGTTTCGGCGAACTCACCGGCGTGACCATCAGCAGCGTCGACGGCAACAAGGGCGGTACCTACAAGCTGCCGGACCCGCGAATCGTGCTTGACATCGGCTATATCGACGGCCTGAACCTCGGAGACCCCGTGACCAACGTTCTCCGTTCCCTGCTCTCCGAGGCGCGTGCGATGGCGAAATACCGCCGCAAAGTCGCTGAGAACAGTCCGCAGACACCCGCGTACATCTACCGGCCGAAGGAAATGCAGTGGGAGTCGCAGGAGGATTACGACGATTTCGTGCAAGCGCTCCGCAACTACCAGCAGGGCGGCGGCCGCGAGGGTGCATGGCTTCCTCTGCGCGACGGCATGGAGGTTCGCGCCATCGGCGAACTGTTCAAGCCGGTGGACATGGCCGACCTGGACGCACGCGAGAAAATCAACGAACAGGTGTGCCTCGCATTCCAGATCAGCCCGGAGAATATCGGCTTCCGCTCCGGCACCAACTCGAACATCAGCGCCTACAAAGAAAAACTCTGGAACGTGGAGTTGCTGCCGTACTTGGTGGCGTTCGAGGAGGCTTTGAACCTCACATTGCCCGAGGCTGTGGGCGAACCGGACTGTTACATCAAGGCGAATCTGGACGCGAAGCTGCGCGGCACGATGGAGACCCAGTATCAGGCGCTCTCCACCGCCACAGGCCGTCCATTTATGACCACGGACGAGGCGCGCGAACTGCTCGACCGTCCGAAACTGCCGGGCGGCGACCAGCTGATAACCCCGCTCAATGTGAGCGAGGGCGGCCAGCCCAGCCCGCAGGACGGCGGACAGACGCAGAACGCGCAGCAGGGAGCGAGCCCGAACGGCAAGCAGATGCTCGCCGAATTCAAACGCCTCTACACGTATGACGCCGGTTTCCGCGCGTCATGGGACTCGATGACGAAGGGAGAAACCTTAGATGAGTCTTGATTATCTCGGCTACGAGCTCAAGGAGCTCAAAGCCAACGATTCCAGCGGCGGCGGGGTGTTCTCCGGCTACGCCTCGACGTGGGAGAAAGACCTGTACGACGACGTGGTGGTCAAGGGCGCGTTCGCGCAGACCCTATCCGCCGACTTCAAGGCGGGCGGCGCGGGCATCCCCATCCATTGGCAACACAAGGACGGGTCCCCGAACGATGTGATCGGCGAAACGCTTTCCGCCGTGGAGGACGAGCATGGCCTGCTCATCACCGCGAAGCTCGACACCGACATCGCGGAGGGCAAGCGAGCCTACGACCTGCTCAAACGTGGCCTCATCCACCAGATGAGCATCGGTTTCATCGCCGAAAAGACCGCATGGGTCGAAGACGAGGAATCGAAGAGCCCATGGGACGGCTACCGGGAGATTCGCCAGCTCAAACTATTCGAAATCTCGCTGGTGCAGGTCGCCGCCAACCAAGGGGCGGAAGTGCTCGAGGTCAAGGCCGGTCGAGCCATCAGCAAGGCCAACGAGGACAAGATTCGCACAGCCTACGAAGCGCTCGGCGAACTGCTCGACTCCATCACCGAAACCCCCGACGATGACGACACCGACGATTCCAAGCCCGATGACGAGCCGGACGACGATACGGCGGACGATTCGGACAAGCCCGAGCCGAATGACGGCAAGGCGAAAAAGAGTTTTGACCCGCAGTGGGCCAAGGAAATCAGCGACTTCCTCTCGCTGGCAAACAACCAATAGAAAGGATTATCCATGGGTTACATGGAGAAGCTGGCCGCCGAGAAGAAGGCGGTCAAGGCCCTGTACGACAAGGGCATGGAGAACCTCACCGACGATGAGGCGAACGAACTCAAGAACCATTACGCGGAGGCCAAGCGTTTGCAGGAGCGCGTCGACCTGTTCCAGGGCGTCAACGATTTGAACGTGGACGAGGCCAAGCCTCAGGCAAAGGCGGCTCCCGCCGTCAAGACGCTTGGCGACCTGTACGCGCAGGAGTTGAAGAAGGCCGGCCTGACCGTCATCGGCACCAAGGCGCACCCGTTCGCTTCCAGCGAGTTCAAGGCCGCGTCCGACACGCACGTGGTGGGCACCGGCACGGCGGGCACCGGTTACGCGCCGGTGGTCACGCAGGTCGACATGGACGGCGTCTGGCCGTATGAGCGTCCGCTCGTGGTCGCCGACCTGTTCGGCTCCGTCACCCTGAGCGGCAACGCCAACACCGTGGAATACCCGGTGTATGGCGCGCTCGAGGGCGACGCTGGAACCGTGGACGAGGGCGGCAAGAAGCCGCAGACCCATCTGCCGGCCCCCCGCTGGGACTCCGACAGCCTCAAGGAGGTCGCCGCATGGTGGAAGGTCACCGACAACATGGCCGAAGACCTCTCCTACATCGTCTCCGAAATCAACAACCACGCCCGCTACAACCTGCAGCTGCTGGAAGAGACCCAGCTGCTGTCCGGCGACGGCACCAGCGCGAACGTCAAGGGCCTGCTCACCCGCGACATCCAGACGATGGCGCAGGCGGCTGATTCCGACCCTGACCGCATCTTCAAGGCCCGCACCAAGATCGCGCTGGCCACCGGCTTCCGCGCCGACGCCATCGTCATCAACCCCGCCGACTACGAGACCATCCGCCTGAGCAAGGACACGAACGGCCAGTACTACGGCGGCGGCTACTTCAACGGCCAGTACGGCAACGGCACCATCATGCAGGACCCGCCGCTGTGGGGACTCAAGACCGTCGTCACCGAGGCCATCGCCCAGGGCACCGCTCTGGTCGGCGCGTTCAAGCTCGGCGGCGCAGTGATCCGCAAGGGCGGTCTGCGCGCCGAGTCCACCAACTCCCACTCCGATGATTTCACCAACGACCTCATCACGTTCCGCGTGCGCGAACGCATCGGCCTGCAGGTCAAGTACCCCAAGGCTTTCGTCAAGGTCACACTGGGAAAAGCGGGCAAGTGACGCCCGAACCCGAGAGCATCGTCGTAGTCCCCGATTCGCTTGAACTGCGGGTCGGGACCACGGCGCGGCTCAAGGTTTCGGTGCTCCCCCAGAACGCGTCACAGGAGTTCACCGCGACGGTCTCCGATCCGACGATCGCAAGCGTTGAGGAGCCGTCCGCCGACGAGGAACAGGCGGACGGCTCCTCCATGGTCGAGACCGAATAGGCCGAGAGGAGGCGTCATGGCCGAAACGATTCCCGACATCATCACCGACCCGTCAGGTTTCGACGCTGACGGCGAGTTCTGGTTGAAGGCGGCGCAGGCGGCCATCCGCCGCGAATGTGGCTGGCATGTCATGCCGAACGCGGCATTGACGGGGACGCTGAACACTCGCGGCGGCACGGTTATTCGACTGCCCGCCCGTCATGTGACGAGCATCGAATCCTTGACCGACCGCGACGGCAACAAGCTGGCTTACGCCTATGACCCTGAGACGGGTCTTGTGGAGTCGCTTTCCGGTGGCTTCCCGGTCGGCATCGCGGCCATCCATTATTCGATCCATGCCGGATACGACGATGCGCCGGACGTGCAGCAGGTGCTCATCAGTGCCGCGAAGCGAGCTGGCATGAGCCCGGTCGGGCTCGTCACCTCGCAGTCCACGAACGGTTCCAGCGCGAGTTTCGACGTGGTGTCGCTCATGCAGGAGGAGAAGGACAGGCTCAAACCCTACCGGCTTGGAGGGTTGCCGTGAGCCTGCTTGACGATCTGAACTCCGCTGTCGGCGTTTTCTCCATGGCTGGGGCCACTCGCTTCATCCGATTGCGTGCCAAACGCAAGGCCAATCCGTACAATCCGGCGCAGCACGAGCCGGACTGGAGCGTGCCTCCGGACGAGCTCGCCATCATGGGCGCCCTCGCCTCCAGCTCCAGCATGCGCACACCGGGCACGCTCGACACTCAGACCGCATCCACGGCATACCTCACCATCCCAGACCCGGGCGCCGACGTGAAAATCGGCGACCGGATCCGCGCCGACCCCGACGACGGGCGCTTGTGGGAAGTCGACGGATTCCCCTCGAAGGATGCGAACGCGTTCACGGGGTGGCGTCCGACCTTGGAATGCCGTCTGACGGAAAGAAAGGGCTGAACAAATGGCGAAAAGCAGGATATCGGTCGACTTCAACCCGAAATTCTTCGACGCGATCCTCAACAGCGCGGGAGTCAAGGCGCTCACTACGCTGGCCGCAAACAGGGCACTCGCCTACGCGAAGGCGTCCGCTCCGGTTGAAACCGGCGCGTACCGCGACGGACTTGGTATAGAGGAGGTCAAAAGGGAGCACCGAACGACCGTCATGGTCGTCGGCCACGATCCGAAGACCCTGATCGTGGAGGCGCAGACCGGCAATCTGGCCAAGGCGCTGAAGAAGGCGAGGGTCTGATGGCAAGCGTTATCCCACCAGACCTTGAGCTGTTCCTCACCGGCTGGCTTCGCTCCAATATCACGGACGTCGCAGGCCTGCAGGTCGGAAACCGTATCCCGGACGATTACGACGGCTCCTATCCGCTCGTGGTCGTGCGTGATGACGGCGGCACGCAATCCGCCGACCGTGTGACGTTCGACAGGTCGATAGGCGTCAACGTGCTCGGATGGACGCGCAACGACACGAAACCATGCCGCGATCTGGCGGCCCGCGTGTACGGCGTGCTGACCGGCGAGCCCGGCATCCTCATCGGATTCGCCGAAGGCAGCCGCATCTGCGCCGTCGTGTCTGACGGATGCAACGGCCCGTACCCGGTCGGCGAGGACGCGGCATGGTGCCGCTACTACATGACCGTCGAATATTCGACGGCCGGAATCAGACAACCATAGAAAGGAAACGCCATGGCCAAAGACAGTCAGGGCATGGATCTGGGACAGGTGGAGGCGCTCGTCACCGCAGCCATCATGATCGTCCCGTACTCCACCGAAAACAGGATCACGCCGGAAATGATCGCACCCAGCAAGGCGACGACGGAACTTCCGGCCGCATACAATCGGTCGACCGCATGCATCGGACTCGTCAAGTCCGACGGCGGCAATCAGGATTCGCGCGACGGCGACGACCCGCTGGAGTTTTTGCAGGACGGGTACAAGAAGCTGCCGTTGGCGACCAGCCTCACGCAGACTTTCAGCCCGGCTGAAAACAATGCGCTGACCCGCAAGATCACCATCGGCAAGCCGGACTCCAATGGCGTCTACCACGTGGCCGACATCATCCAGGATGCGAAATGGATGGTGTACGAGGAGGAGACGTTCGACACCGGGCGTGTCCACCGTCGTGCCGGCGTCGTGCAGGTCACCGGCAACGAGCCGGACCAGCAGGAGCGTGGCTCGGTCACAGGCCGCGAGCTCACCGTCGAATGGATGAAGGACCCGCTGTATGTGGATGCGGAGCATCCGAACACCCGCTGGATCGAAAGCTGGTACGACCCAAAAGCGTGACGGCGGTGGCCGTGACTTCGGCTGACGGCAATACGAGGCCGTCGGTCGTCCAAGGCGCGAAGCTCGCGCTCAAGGCCGTCGCCACCCATGTGGACGAGACCACCGTGGACGTGACCGGACAGGCCACGTTCAAATCCAAGGACGCGGGCGTGGCGACCGTCGATGGCGGCACGCTCACCGCCGTCAAGGCCGGAAGCGCGAGGATCAACGCCACCTATGGCGGCGTGACCTCACCCGATCTGACGGTCACCGTCACCGCACGCGCCGCCTGACCGGCGGACGAAAATCTTCCCGGACCGCCCATCTCGCCTGTCTGCGCGGTCCGGGAACCCTTTTTACCGCAGGCAGGCGAAAAGCAGATAGGACAAGACAATGACCTCCACTTCCACCGACTTCAAGCCGACCGTCGAGGATTTCGACCAGTGGACGGAAAAAAACGACGAGGAGGCGTTCGCCTCCATCGCGCAAAACTACAAGGTGCGCCACATCATCAAAGGCGATGTGTATTGGGCGCTCGTGCCCGGCGGACGCACGTACAAGCTCCCATTGTCGATGAGCATCGACGATTTCACCCGATTGTCGAACACGTCCGATGACACGGAAAGCGTGGAACAGCTCAAACGCATTCTGAGCGCCTTCGCAGGCGACAAACAGGCGAAAGCGCTGAACGGCGAACCGGTGCAGGTCGTGTTCAACCTCCTGTCCGACTATGGCGACGCGGTGGTGCGCGCGCAGGGCACCTCACTGGGAAAATCCAATGGTTCGCCCGCCAGCTCGCCGACCACGGGAGCGTGATCCGAGCCGATTTCACGACGCATGGGTGGAGTCTGCAGGCCGATCTTGGCGGCAGGCTCCGCTACGGCGACGCGATAGCGCTCCTCGAACAGATTATCGGCGATCCGTCGACCTACACGGGCGCGGAAATCAACGGCTTGGATTATCCGGCCCGGTGGGGTGAGATACCGGTCGTCTACGCGCTTGGCAGCGACGAGTATCCTAAACCTTTCGATTCTCTTGCGAAACGATTGCGGGCTGACAGGGAGAAGGCCGAACGTGAGCGGCTGCGCGAACAGACCAAGGGCATGAGCCCGGTATTCCAGACGCTCTACGAGGACTGATTTTTTGGACAAAACTGAATAGTGGAGGTGCCGCATGGCGTTCGGCAGCGAACTCGGTTCCGCGCACATCAGCGTTTTCCCGTCGATGAGGGGTTTCCGCAGCGCGGTCAACAAGGAGGTCGGCGCGAGCGGCAAGGCCGCGTCGAAGACCTTCGATTCGAACATGAACGGCGGCAAAAGCGGTGGACTGTTCGGACGCGCGTTCAAAAACGGTTTCAAGCAGTCGGCGAACGATTTCAGCGCGGACGTGTTGAAATCCTATGAGCGTGACGTGGCGAAATCCACGGCCGCATACCGTCAGGCCATGCTCCAGCAGAAGGCGGCGGCGAATCAGGTGCGTGCCGCCGAGGAAAGCGTCGCCAATGCCGTCGCCAAGCATGGTGAGGGCAGCACGCAGGCCGAGGCCGCGACCATCAGGCTCGAACAGGCCCGGCTGAAGCTGTCCACCATGACCGACCGCGCCACGCAGGCCGAGAACCGGTTGAAGGACGCGCAGGACAATCTCGCCGCCAGCAGCGAGAAGACAGCCGGTTCGCTCGGAGCGGCGTTCAAGAATCTTGGCGCGACCATCGTCCAGCCGGTCTCCGGCGCGTTCGGACGGGTCAAAAACGCGGCAACGTCGGCGTTCTCCGGCATCGCCACGAAAGCCCGCGACGGCATGAGCGCTGCCGGTGCTGCCATGCAATCCACCGCGTCACGTCTTACCGCGCCATTGTCTGCGAAGTTCTCCGCGATGAGCTCGGCCATCGCGGCAAGGATACCAGCACCTTTCAAAAACGTCAGCAATGCCATCGGCGGCTATCTCGGCAACGTCGGCGGCGCGGTCGGCGGCGTACTGTCGCAGATTCCCCGAGCAGCCGGCAGTGCCGCGTCGGCGATAGGCTCCAAGCTCAAAAGCGGCGCAGACACCGCATGGAATGCGATCAGCTCCATGTCAGGCAAGGCCGTCGGCGCGTTGAAGGGCGTCGCCACAGTCGGATTGGCTGGCGTTGGCACCGCCGTCGCGGCTTTGGCTGGCGTCGGCAAGAGCGCTCTCGACGCATACGCGACCTACGAGCAGGCCGTCGGAGGCGTGGACACGCTGTTCAAGGACGCTTCGGGCACTGTGCAGAAATACGCGGCGGAAGCGTACCGGACGGCCGGAGTGAGCGCCAACGAGTACATGACGCAGGTCACGAGCTTTTCCGCCTCGCTGATCAGCTCGCTCGGCGGCGACACCGCGAAGGCCGCGGAACTCGGCAACACCGCCATGATCGACATGTCGGACAACGCCAACAAGATGGGCACCGACATCGAGGCCATCCAACAGACCTACCAGAGTCTGGCGCGCGGCAACTACGCCATGCTCGACAACCTGAAGCTCGGATACGGCGGAACGAAATCCGAGATGGAGCGTCTGATCCAGGACGCGAACAAGGTCAAGCAGGCGAACGGGGAGATGGGCGACCTGTCCATCGACAAGTTCTCCGACGTGGTGCAGGCCATCCACATCATGCAGCAGCAGATGGGCATCACCGGCACCACCGCCAAGGAGGCCGCGACAACCATCGAGGGTTCCGTTGGCATGATGAAGGCCGCATGGCAGAACTGGCTGGCGGAACTCGGCAAGGACAATGCCGACATCAACGGATTGACCAAGCAGCTGGTCGATTCGGTCGGCACGGTCATCCAGAACGTGGGTCCGCGCATCGCGCAGATCATCACCGGCATCACCGCCGCACTTCCGCAACTGTTCTCCTCATTGGGCGGCACCCTGCCGGCGTTGGTCATGCAGATCCTGCCGCCCGTGCTCGGAGCGTTGGGACAACTCGGCACGATGCTGCTGACCAGCGCGACCACATGGATTACGACGAGCCTGCCCCAACTGCTCGCCCAGTTCCAATCGTGGGTCACGTCGAGCCTGCCGTCGTTCCTGCAAACCGGATTGACGATGATAACGAACCTGTTGCAGGGCATCGTGCAGGCATTGCCTCAGATCGCTTCCACGGCTGTGACGGTGCTGACGACGCTGCTGGATGGATTGTCGGCCCAATTGCCGCAGCTCATCCCCATCGGCGTCAACGCCGTCCTCAACCTCGTGCAAGGCATCCTCAACAACCTGCCGCAGATCATCGACAGCGGACTGAAACTCATCCTCGGACTGGCGCAGGGCCTCATCAACGCCCTGCCGGACTTGGTAGGCAAGGTCCCGATCCTTATCGGCCAGCTGGTCGGTGGCATCATCAATCGTCTCCCGCAGATCCTGCAGGCTGGCGTGCAGCTGCTCGGCGCACTGGCCAACGGATTCATCTCGTCGGTTCCGAGGCTTATCGGCTCAATTCCAGGCATGGTCGGCCAGATCATGCACGGGTTCACATCTGTTAACTGGGGTAGCGTCGGCCTGAATATCATCACCGGCATCGCGACCGGCATCGCAGGCGCGGCAGGCAGGCTCGTGACTGCCGCTGTCAACGCGGCCACGAACGCATTGAACTGGGTGAAACGCAAGCTTGGCATCCATTCACCGTCGCGAGTGTTCCGCGATCAGGTCGGCGAGATGATAGGCGAGGGCATGGCGGTCGGCATCGACGAGAGCGCTTCGAAGGTGAGGAAGGCTGCCGGACGATTGACTGGCATTCTGCCGTCGCAGGACGCCTCGTATTCCGTCGGCGTCGCCAACGCCTCGCGTGGCGTTAACGCTGCAGCCTACGGCAATGGTGGGAGCGTGACGAACATCACGCAGACGTTCAATTATCCGGCGATCGCGCCGACGAGCATTTCCACGCAGCAGAAGTTGCAGACAGCGGCCATGCCGCAATGGTGATTGGGAGGTTTCGCGCATGAAGGTCAGCTATTCGCTCAACGGCCAGTCGCTCGACTCCGAGCGGATGCGCGTCATCGTCGGCACTACGCATTACACGTCGCTGTCGCCGATCGTTGACACGGTGCAGGTGAGCGGACGCAGCGGCGTCATCGTAGGCTCCTCGATTCCGGTGCTGGACGCGCCGGAGCTGACAATCAAGGTCGCGGCGTGGGGCGCGGATTCCGATGCGCTGATCTCGCGTTTCCGTGCCCGTTGCCTGCATGCCGCGAAGCTCACGATAGGTAAGACGGAGACCTTGGATGACGGCAGTTCGCGCAGCATGATCACGAGAGCGGTGTGCACGAGCTGCGAGCCGGACGATGACGAACGCCCGTTCCGTGACCTGCGCGTCATGACCGCCGTGTTCCAACTGCCGGACGTGTATTGGCGTGGCGAGTTGTGGCAGGAGAAGGTCCTTCCCGCGACTGGTGGTCTTCTGCTGGCCGGCGGCGTCAAGCCCAGCACCCAGAAGTATTGGACGAGGTGGAAAGGCGAGAAGAACAATTCGCCGTCCATGCTCGCGGACTTCTACACCTACTGGCAGGGAACGCCGAACAACAGTCCGAGCATCTTGGTGCCGCTCTCCGAGGGAATTCCCGAGGGCTGGCTTTCCGACGCGCCGATCACCACGCTGGTGCTCCGTTTCGGCGCGGTCACTGGTGTGACCATTTCGGATCCGGTGAGTGGCACGAATCTCATGTGGGGCGGCCAGCGTGACGCCTCACGACCTTACCTCTTCGTCGATGTGGCCAACCGCAAGGCGTGGACGGCGGCCAATGCCGACGCATGGTCCGGTGGTACGGATGCGTCGAATGGCGTCGACTGGACCACCGAACCGTTGCAGGTGTGGCCCGCGATCGATTCCGGCGACTATCGGCTCGATATCAGACAGACCGGCGGCGCCGACAAGGTGACATGCCGGTTTTTGCAATCATGGGAGTAGTTAATCATGGGCAAGTCTTTGCATGCTCGTCTGGTGGCATACAGGCCGTTCGGCGCGCGTATCGGCGTATTGGCGGAGCCGGTGAGCTTCAGCGCGTCGATGCTCCACGATGATGATGGTGCGATCAGCATCGAATATTCGATGTTGTCCGGTGACGCCCAGGCGTTCGACAGAGAGCTTACCGATGGTCTTGAGGTGGCCGTGGAGGTGTCGGACGGCAACGGTTATCGTGAGCCGGATAATGCACGCTATGTCATCACTGGGCGCAGCGGCAAGACGGACGACCGTACCAAGACCGTCACCTATTCCGGCCAGTCGATCAGCTGGCTGCTGTCAAAGGCGGAGAACAACGATTCCAGCCATCTGCTCGCGGACGGCGACAACAAGGGCAAGAGGCCCTTCTATTCGTCGAATCCGGGTGTGATCCTCAAGACGCTGTTGGACGAGAACAAGGCGCGTGGCGGCGTGGCCACCGGCCTGTCGCTTGGCTTCGATACGGCGAGGGACGCGGGCGGCGCGGCGTGGGCGAGGAAGTACACGCTTTACTATTCCTTGGGCACCGACCTGCAGGCCATTCTCAGCTCGCTGGTCAACGGCGGCGGCTGCGACTGGCGCACCAGCGGGCGCACGTTGAAAATGTGGAACGCCGACAGCACGGCATTGAGCCGTGACCTGAGCGAGAGCGTCGTGCTCCAGCTTGCTCGCGATATCAGCGAGGCACCATACGAGGAAAGCATCAGCGATCTCGCGTCCACCATCCTCGTCGAGGGTGACAATAATCTGCTTTTCCGCATGGATAATCCGGCTGCTCCGACCCCGTGGGGCAAGTGGGAATCCTATAGCTCGCAGGGCGGCGTGTCCGACAAGGACACCGCTCAAGCCTTTATGCAGAGCACTTTGGCTGATGCTGCGAGGGTACGTGGCCAGTACACGCGCGATTTGGTGACTTCCGGCGTGGATGATCTACCGCTCGTCGACTATCATGCCGGCGACTGGATCACCGCACCCACCGTGTCGCATGGCGAGAAGGTGCGCGTGCAGGAAATCGACCTGAGCATGCGCCAGAATGAGGGCTTATCCTGCTCAATCGCTTTGAATGACATCAAGTATGACGCTTCCGTGCGTCAGGCGAAGAAGATCAAGGGCATCACCGGTGGCGCAACGTTGGCCGGCAGCGAGGGCGGCCGCCCGGCTCCGGAGAAGGATCATCGCACGCCGAAGGCCGTGACCGGTCTGGTCGTGGCGACCGACGCGTATATCTCCTCCCGTGGTACGGCTTTGGGTCTGGCGACCTTGCAGTGGGCTGCGGTTTCGCAGGCCACGGATGACACGGCCATCGACATTTCGGGCTACCGCGTGGAGTATCGCAAGAACCTTGCCGGTGCCCCGTGGGTCAGTGGTGGCGTGACTGACGCGCAGCGGCTCACGTTGGGCATCGGCGGGCTCGAATGCGGGCAACGCTATGAGTTCCGGGTCAGGGCCGTGCCAACGTATTCAGACAAATTGGGCGACTGGTCGAACGTGGTCGTGGCTTTGGTGGCGTCGGACGTGACGCCGCCGAGCATCCCGTCCAAGCCTATCCTCACCAGCAAGCTCGGTGTGGTTGACGTGCAGTGGGACGGCAGGAACAATGCCGGCGGCGGCATGGAGCTGGACTTCGACCACGTGGAGGTCGGCATTTCCGATTCGAACGGGAATTGGAAATACCGGGATAGCGTGGCGCGTGACGGCTACTGCCATGTGACCGGGCTTGAACTGAACAGCACATGGTGGTTCGCGCTCAGGAGCGTCGATCATTCCGGCAACAAGTCGGCGTGGAGCGCGGGTGCCAGCGTCAAGGTCGCCCCGGTGCTCACGCAGGAGGATCTGAACAAGAGCGCCGAACAGATTCTGGCGGCGGCGAAGAACGACGCGGCCCAGCAGGTCGCCGTGGTCGACAAAAAACTCACCGAGACCGGCGCGCGGATCGAGGCGAACAAGGAGGCGCAGGACAAGGCCGACGCGGCGATAAGGGCCGACGTGTCGAAGAACGCGCAGGCCATCACCGACAACAAGAACGCGCAGGCCTCAGTGGACAAGGCGCAGGACGCCGCCACCAAGAAGGTGTCGGACGACCTCGCGGCGGCGAACAAGACGATCAACGCGAACAAGGCCGCCACCGACAAGGCGCTGGCCGAGGCCGAGAAGAAGGCCCAGGACGCCTACGACAACGCGGTCAACGCGCAGAAGACCGCCGACGGCATGCACTCCATCTTCAAGGGGCCCGACGACCCGCGCAACGACAAGTCGAACACGGTGAGGGCCGGCGACTTCTGGTTCGTAACCCAGAAATACTGGACCCGTTGGCTCGGCGAGGCGAACAACAGCACCTCACTGCTGGCGGACTTCTACACGTATTGGGAGGGCGCGGCGAACGACAGTGCGAGCGTGCTCGTGCCGTTGAGCTCGCGCGTCACCGCCGTGAGACAGTTCGACGGCACGCAGTGGAACGAGTTCAACCTCGTCGCCAGCAACATCATCGCCACCGGCTCGATCACCGCGCAGCTTGTGGACGCGGAGTTCTTCCACGGCCGCACCATCGTCGGCGGCACGTACCGCACCGAGGGCGGCAACGTGACCATCACCGACTCGGGCATCATATTCAGCTACCGCAACCGGCACCTGCTGAGCTTCGCCAGCGATTCGAGCGGCAAATGGCAGCTGACCATGGACGCGCCGATCGTGTCGGACGCGAGCATGAGCGCGCCGACCATCACGGGCGGCACGATCACCAGCGCCGTCTACAGGACCACGAACGGCAGGCTGACCATCAACGACGCGGGAATCGTTCTGAAGAACGCCTCCGGCACCAGCACGCTGGCGGCGGACTCGGCCACCGGCAGCGTGACCCTCGTCGGCACCGTGAAGGCCAGCCAGGTCACCGGTTCGACGATCACGACCACGAACGGGCGCATGCTGTGGAACGATGCCGGCCTCGTGCTGAAGGACGCCAACGGGAGCATAACCCTGTACGCGAGTTCGATGGACGGCAGCGTGACCATGAAGGGCTCGCTGACCAGCGGCAGCACGCTCTCCGGCGTGACCGTCACCGGCTCGATCATACAGACCACGGGCGCCGCGAACAGGGGCGTCAAGCTCACCAGCGGCGGACTCGTCGGCTACGATTCCTCGGGCAACGCGAAATTCGCGCTGGACACCAACGGCAACCTGAAGATGGACGGCGGCATACTCGCCAACGGCACCCTGACCGCGCCCACCGTCAACGCGGGAGTCATGACCAGCACCGTCATCAACGCGCCGGTCGTCCAGTCCAGCACCGCCGACAACACGGGTTGGAAGCTGCGGGGCAACGCGCTGGACATGTGGGACTCGAAGCGGAACCATACCGTGCATCTGGACGGCGAGGGCGCGAACAACCTGCTGACCGGCACGTTCCAGACCGGCCTGTCGGGCAACAGGGTGATGATAAGCCCCTCGTTCCAACAGTCCGAGGTCACGGGCTCGGATAAGCTGGAGGGCGCGGGCATCCAGTTCTACCACGGGACCAATGCATACATGCACCCGTACATCGCGGTCGAGTCCACCACGCAGCAGGAAGGCGAAGTCAGCGCGCTCACGTTCAACGGCGGGCGTCGCGTGCGGAACGACCCCGGCGCGTTCGCCAGAATCGGCGAACGCAAGGGCTCCGACAACACCACCAAGGGCGGCACCGTGTTCCTCGCCGCATATCAGGACTATGACTCGCCCGATACCGGCAAAAAGCGCGCCTACCTAACTCTGTGGTCTCCCAAGACCGGGGACACGACCGCCACGCTCGCCGCGCAGGACCCCAATGGCCGAGTCGGCATCCAAGCCGACATCGACAGCGGATACCTGTACATGGGAGGTTTCTTGGGAAGTTATGCGTCCAGAGGCACATTTCAGTCGATGTACTGGGATGGGACCCACCACATCAGCCCATGGATGGTATTTCGGTTCAAGGGCTCGTGGACGCCGCCGAGATACGGCAGCTACAAGATCGTCGGCGGCGTCAACAACGCCACCGGCGACGCTCTGTGCACCAGCGCCCCCTGCAACGAGAGCAGCAGTGGGGCCGAGATCATGGTCCAGTCGATGCCCGCGAACGTCGGCGGCTACAGCATGTTCCCCGGCGGCGGCACCAACATCTGGTGCACGATGTTCGGATACCTGAGGAAATAGTGGAGGAACCATGCGAATCATCGGAGACCGGCTCTTCATCGACCTGCCGGGAAGCGGCGAACCATCGCCGGACGGGCGCATCGACGGCGGCACGGCATGGGGAACCCATTTGACGGACATCGCCGCCACGGGCCTGCTGCTCGGCACCACGTCCGACATGGAGACCGTGGCCATGATGCTCGATGTCTCGAAACGCGTCGCCGACCCCGGCGTCATCGACGCGGAGTCAGGTCGCAACGCGTGGACGAGCGCCTACGAGCAGTTGGAGCATGACGTGCTCGTCGACCTGAATCAGGTGCGCGCCGCATCACTGCACCGCGCGTTCAAGGCGAACGGGGCGCTGGCCGCCGACGGGCGTGCGGAGACCCGCCGGCTGTTGGGCTTGGATGCCACGACCATAGTGGACTCGTACGAGGCGGACGCGGCTCTCGCCGCCGCGCGGGCGTTGGACGAACCGAACGCCGGCGAGCCGGTGGAGCCGTCGATACGGTTGCCCGCCGGCGTGGACGCCACGAGCCTCGCCACCCTGCTCTCAGAGCATGCGACGGAAATCGCCCAGGCGAGAACCAGATTTCTGAACGACGTCACACAGACCATCACCGATAGGAGATAACCAATGACAGACAACACAACCGAAAACCCCGTGCAGGCGGACATCAACGACGTGCTCGACAACATGACCACGCAGCTCGCCAGCCAGGCGCGCCAGCTGGCCATCAGCCAGGCGCAGGCCATGAGCCTGCAACGCGACGTCGCCACCCTGCAACGCAGGCTCGCCGAGCTTGAGGCCAAGCAGGCCGAAAACAAGTAATCAGCCAAACCATTTTCCCGAAAGCCACCCCACGGGGTGGCTTTTCTCATACCCGAAAACAGAAAGGAGCCGGAATGACGTATCTGCGCAACCTCACGTATCCGAGAATGATGCTCGGCACCCCCACCAACAGCACGGTCTCCATGATCCCCGACAACCAGAAGGGCGTCACCGTGACCGCCATGGAAGGCCTTGGCCGTGTACGAGGGCGACGAATGGCCGACCGTCCAACAACTCCTCCCCCGGTTCCCCGTGGTTCGACGGAGGCTCGATGCCCCTGCAGTGATCGGCGGTGAGCGCCGATGATGCGACATAACTGGTTCCCGAACCCCATGCTCGGCGATCCGAAACCCACGAGGAGTATCGACTGCAGCGTCAACCAGTGGGGTTCTCCGTACAGTCCGGGCATCATCCTGCGGCATTCGTCCGACCTCATCGGCGGCTACGCCGAATGGGTGGTCTCCGGCCTGCCGGCGGGCGTGAGGTGCGCGTTCGTCGCGTCCTGCGGCGCCGCCGAGGCCACGGACACGTTCCGAGGCCCCCTCATGGAGGTCCAGGACTCCCACTCCGCCACATTGGGCCATTCCGAGAGCTGGGCCGACAAGAAACGCATTCGAATCGTTTTCACCGTGCCCTCCGACGGTGTCGTGCGCCTCATCTTCCGAGGCCGGATCGGCAAGGACACCGCGTTCTATCAAATCATCTGCACCGAGGCCGGCAGCGACGAATCGTTCTTCACCGGCTCGACCATGCCCCTGAACATCAACTGACGAAAGGAAAGAAGGCCATGACTTGATGACCGGAACGATACCCGTATGGGCAACGATCCTGGTCTCCGTGATCACCACGTGCGGCGGCACGGTCGCCGGATGGGTACTGCGCCGCATCGACCAGGCGGGCAAACCGGACCCGGCCCTGTCGAAAAGGCTCGATCAGGTGGACGCGAGCCTGACCCAGCTCGACCAGCGTCTCGACCCACTGCAGGATGGGGTGAAAACCATGCTCCTGTGCAAATTGGAGCAGATGCAGCGTGAGATGGTCGACGCTGGCGGTATCGCCGACAACGACCTCAAAACCCGCGCCGAAGGCGTCTACGCCACCTACCACGCGCTTGGTGGCAACGGGCACGGCACCCAAGTCAATCAGGACATACAGGACGCGCCGATAGCCCCGAGAAAACCACAGGCTTAGCCCCCGCCGACCCCGACGGGGGCTATTTCATGCCCACCCAACACACAGGAAGGAAAACGAATTTGGGCAAGTTCAAAAACAAAAGCAAGCCGAAACCATGGTATAAGCGGCTGCTCGCCAAAGTCACGGCGCTCGTCGCCGCCATGTGCATGCTGACGCTCCCTGCGACCGCGCACGCGGACATGCAGGGCATCGACGTGTCCAACTGGCAGTGCGGCATCGACATCGCCAACACGCAGGCCGACTTCGTTGTCGTCGGCACCACATGGGGCACCGGGCAAGTCAACAACAACTGCCTCGTGTCCGGCGTCAACACGGACGCCAACCGCATGATCGCCCAAGCGCAGGCATCCGGCAAGAAATTCGGCCTCTACCATTACGCCATGGGAGGCAATCCGGAGGCCGAAGCCCAGTTCTTCTACACGAATACGTCGAACTATTGGCGTCACGGCATCGTGGCGCTCGACTGGGAGATGGACGACAACCCCGCATGGGGCGATTGGGACTGGGTACGCCGCTTCATGAGTGAGTGCGAACGGCTTTCGGGCGGTGTGCGCCCATTGCTGTATACCGGCCCGGTCGCCGGCACCATCCCGCAGGACATCCGCGACCGATACGGTTTGTGGATCGCCCAATACGCGAACATGAGCCCGACCGGCTATCAGGCCAATCCGTGGATGCTGGGCGCGTACGGCGAGGCCATGCGACAGTACAGCGGCACCGGTGTCGTCAACACGTGGAGTCCCATCGACCTCAACCTGTTCCGCGGCGACGCATGGCAGTGGGACCTGTACGCCAACCCCGCCGGCGGCTCCACGCCACCGGCCACACCGGCCGCGCCCGCACAGCCGAACACTCCCCCGGCCGACACCAACACGGGTGGCATCAGCCACGTCATGCAGTGGGGCGAGACCATCTGGGGACTCGCCGTAGCCTACAACGCATGGCCCCTGTCCGCATGGCACACGCCAAGCGGTGACATCAACCGCTACTACGTGGGCGACGTCGTCACCTACGGCGGCGGCTCTACTGCCACCCCCGCACCGTCCACCGGGGTCTCCAAGGTCCTCCAGTGGGGTGATACCGTGTGGGATTTCGCCACGTCCCACGGCTACAGCGTCAGCCGCTGCACCGTACCATCCGGCAACATCAACGTCTACTACGTGGGCGATGTGGTGACCTGCCGCTAATCCAAACCGATGCCGCCACCCGATTATGCGGGTGACGGCATCACCATTATTTTTACGATCGGAGCAAACATGACCGACAATCCAACCGATACACCGGCATCCACCGACATCGTGCCAGACTGGCTCATCCCCAGCCGCGTCTACGACATCCTCAAATGGCTCGGCCTCATCGTCCTGCCAGCACTCGCCGTGTTCGTCAACACGGTCGGCCCCGCATGGGGCTGGCCGCACGTGGACGCGATAGTGACCACGCTCAACGCGCTCGGCATCCTCGCCGGCGCGCTCATCGGCGTCAGCGCCATCAAACAACGCATCGACCTCGCCGCATGACCACCACACATAGTTCGGCCCCGTCCGGCATCGCAGACAGCTCGCACAGAGCTTGACTGCTGCCGGACGGGGCCGATTTCGCGTTGTGGCAGAGGGCTTCGCGGGCTCGATTTCTGCCCACATTTTGCCCACATTTTCCGTAAAAACAGGTTAAAAACCGTTAAAACCGGTTAAAACGAAAAAAGCCGCTCAGCCCTACTCCCGCAAGGCAAAGCGGCCATTTTCCAACCCGTTCTCAGCTCAGTGCGTCCTTCAACTTGCTGAAGAAACCTTTCTTTTGACCGGCCTGTGGACGGGATGCCTGGGAGACGTGCGTGGCGCCTGAATCGTGCGAGGCGGCGAACTGTTCGATGAGGCCACGCTCGGTTTCGTTGAGCTTGGTGGGGATAAGCACATTGACGTGGGCGATGAGGTTGCCGCGCTCGTCCTTGTTGCGGATGTTCGTGACGCCCAGTCCCTTAAGCGTCACCGTGTCCTCAGTCTGGCAGCCGGCCGGGATGGACACGGTCTTCTCACCATCGAACGTATCAATGGACAGATCGTGGCCAAGCACGGCCCAGCTCATCGGCACCTGAATCCAGCAGTGCAGGTCGTCGCCATCGCGGGTGAACTGCTTATCCGCCTTGATGCGGATGTCGATGTACAGGTCGCCGGCAGCGCCGCCGCCCTCACCCACTTCGCCCTGGTTGGCCAACCGCAGACGCGCGTTGTCGTTGATGCCGGCGGGCACGGTAACGCCCACGGTACGCGTGGTGCGCACACGGCCGTGGCCCATGCAGCTGGGGCACGGGTTCTGGATGATGGTACCGTGGCCCTCGCAACGTTCACAGGGGGCGGAGGTCATCATCTGGCCGAGCATGGTGCGCACGACCTTCTGCATGAATCCCTGTCCGTGGCAGTCGGGGCAGGTGACCGGCTGTGCGCCGCCCTGGGCACCGGAGCCACCGCACTCCTGGCACAGGGAGAACGTATTGATCTTGACATGCGCGGTGCCGCCGAACACCGCCGTCTTCAAATCGATGGACGCCGAGGCCAAGGCATCGCGGCCGGGCTGGGTACGCGGCACCGGGCCCTGTGAGCCACCGCCGAACGCGGAACCGAAGAACGTGGAGAACACGTCGCTCATATCGCCGAAGCCCGCCCCGGAGAAGCCGCCGGCACCGGCGTTCGGGTTGTTCGGGTCGACTCCCGAATCATACATACGGCGTTTGTCCGGATTGGACAGCACATCGTAGGCGTTGTTCACTTCCTTGAACTTGTCCTCGAACTCAGGGCCCGCGATGTCGGGGTGGTACTTACGGCTGAGCTTGCGGTATGCCTTCTTGATCTCGTCGTCACTGGCGCCGCGTTCCACACCCAGCGTCTCGTAATAATCTGCCACTTGATTGATCCTTTGTGTTCGTTTGGTCTGCGGGTCATTGTGCCACAGACGGCGGTCAGTCTTGAGTCCGGCCCTCGGAGAGGAAGGCGGTCAAATATCTGGCTACGGCCCTGACGGCGGCCATAGTGGCCGCGTAGTCCATGTGGGTCGGCCCTATGGAGCCAACGAAGGCGATGGGTTCCGTGTCGTTCGTCTGGCTCTCCGTCTCGGATTCGGTTTCGGGTTCGCCTACGGGATCGTTCCCCGCCGGTTCGCCCGCCGCTCCGCTGCGCCCATAGCCACTGCTGACCACGGAAGCATGCAGTAGTCCGGGGGTGTGCATTTCGGAGCCGATGGCCACGCCCACGCCGGATGCATTCGTCTCCTCGCTCAGGTTGCTCATGAGCTTCATCAGCACGACCTGTTCTTCCAGCGCGTCGAAGAGCGGGGCCAGATCGGCCAGGGACCGGGAGTGGGCCAGGTGCGAGGTGCCGGACATGTACAGTTCGTTCGCGCGTTCGTCCAATGCCATCGATTCGAAGGCGTCGGCCAGCGCGTCGGCCACGCCACGCACCGACTCGTAGCCGGCGCTGGCGGCGATGGATCGCACGGTCTCCGCGGATTTCGATAGGGACAGCCCGTCGCATTGTTCGTTGACGGTGTTGGAGAGCCGGTTGGTCTCGTCCACGGCGGGCATGGATGCGATGGTCAGGCCGTGCTGGGCCACGCGGCCGGTATCGGTAATCACCACGGCGAGCAACGTGGTCATGGCAACGGGCACCATCTCCACGTGCCGCAATGTGGCCTTGGCCAGCGATGGCGAGGCGACTACAGCCACTTGACCGGTGATTTCGGACAACAGTCGTGCCGAACGTTGCAGCGCGTCCTTGAGACTCACCGATCCGGACAGGAAGCTGTTGATGCCGCGGCGTTGCGCCTCGCTGAGCGGCACCACGGTAGCAAGTCGGTCCACAAAGTATCGATAGCCCTTTTCGGTGGGCACGCGACCGGCCGAAGTGTGCGGCTGAATCAGATAGCCTTCGTCCTCCAGAGCGGCCATGTCGTTACGGATGGTGGCCGAACTGACGCCGAGATCATGGTCGCGCGTCAGCGAAGTGGAGCCCACGGGCTCCTGAGAACGGATGTAATCCTCCACCACGGCGCGCAGCACCAGCATGCGTCTTGATTGCGTCATGCGCGCCTCCTTATATATACATACATATTCATATCAGTCACGGTTCACTCAGGGCGTACCCCGACGGTCGGTTCGCCACGCCGCGACACGCGGGAACCCAGAAATATTGCCTCTTTCTTGGCTCCGCCACGTGCAGGTGGCGCACTTCACCTTAGAACATTGTATTAGCACTCCTTAGGCTTGAGTGCTAATGCGTTCGTTTGCAGCGTAGCAATGTTCACTGTGAACGCTAACAGAACACAAACTACCAAAACACGCCAAAATTGCTCCACAACGTCGCAAACCGACGCTAGCATGGTAATCGCAATGTGAGGGCGTCAAGCGCCCGGCACAAGCCGGATACGCGGCCCGACCAATTGGAAGGAAAGTAATCCATGACCGAATTCAAGGAGACCGAGCTCGACGAGCGCGCCATCAAGATGGCGAAGGTCCTTTCGGCTGACGCGGTTGAGAAGGCAGGCTCCGGCCACCCCGGCTCCCCCATCTCCCTGGCGCCCGTCGCCTACACGCTGTACCAGCACTTCATCAAGCACGATCCGAATGATCCCAACTGGGAAGGCCGCGATCGCTTCATCCTTTCCGGTGGCCACGCCTCCCTCACCCAGTACGTCCAGCTGTACTTCTCCGGCTACGGCGTGACCCTGGACGACCTTAAGAACTTCCGTGGCGGCGCTGCCACCCGCACCCCGGGCCACCCGGAGTACGGCCTGACCCCGGGCATCGAAATGACCACCGGCCCTCTGGGCCAGGGCTTCGCCTCCGCCATCGGCTTTGCCTACGGCGAGCGTTTCCAGCGCGGTCTGCTTGACCCGGAGACCCCGAAGGAAGATTCCCCGTTCTACCACAAGATCTGGGCCATCTGCGGTGAAGGCGACATCGAGGAGGGCATCTCCGGCGAGGCCGCTTCCCTGGCCGCCAACCAGAAGCTCGGCAACCTGACCGTGATCTTCGACGCCAACCGCATCCAGATCGAAGGCGACACCAACCTGGTGCTGGCCGAGGACGTGCTCAAGCGCTTCCAGGCCTACGGCTGGTACACCGACGAGTTCAGCTTCATCCAGCCCGACGGCTCCTACAAGGAGGACATCGAGGGCTTGGCTGACGTCATCGCCAAGGCCGAGAAGGCCGCTCCGGACCAGCCGAAGCTCATCAAGGTTCACTCCCTGATCGCTTGGCCGACCCCGGGCAAGACCAACGACCCGTCCTCCCACGGTTCCAAGCTGGGTACCGAGGCTGTTGCCGGCCTCAAGGAAGCCCTCGGCTACGATCCGGAAGAGAACTTCCACGTTGACGAAGAGGCTCTGGCTCACGCTCGCAAGGTTGCCGAGCGCGGTCTCGAAGCCCACAAGGAATGGGACGAGAAGTTCGACGCTTGGCGCAAGGCCAACCCGGACAAGGCTGCCCTGTACGACCGTCTGAAGGCCGGTGAACTGCCGGAAGGCTTCGACAAGGCTCTTGACGACCTTGAGGCCACCTTCGAAGTCGGCAAGGGTGTCGCCACTCGTGGCGCCTCCGGCTCCGTGCTCAACGCCATCGCCGCTGTCATGCCGGAACTCTGGGGCGGCTCCGCCGACCTCGGTGGCTCCAACAAGACCGATCTCAAGGGCGCTGCCACCTTCGCCCCGGCCGAGTGCGCCACCAAACAGTGGCCGAACTGCAACGAGTTCGGTCGCCAGCTGCACTTCGGCGTGCGCGAGTTCACCATGGGCTGCATCACCAACGGCATCCTGCTGGGCTCCCACACCCGTCCGTTCGGCGGCACCTTCTTCATGTTCTCCGACTACGAGCGTTCCGCCGTTCGTCTGGCCGCCCTCATGGAGATTCCGAACCTGTACATCTGGTCCCACGACTCCGTCGCCGTCGGCGAGGATGGCCCGACCCACCAGCCGGTTGAGCACCTTGCTTCCTTCCGCGCGATTCCTCAGCTTGAGGTCATTCGCCCGGCCGACGCCTTCGAGACCGCCGAGGCTTACCGTTACTTCTTCGAGAAGAAGAACACCCTGCCTGGTGCCATGGTTCTGACCCGTCAGGGTGTTCCGGTTCTTGCCGAGACCGCCGCCAAGGCCAAGGACGGTGTCAAGAAGGGCGCTTACGTTCTGGTCGACACCGAGGGCACTCCGGACGTCATCCTCATGGCTTCCGGTTCCGAGGTCCAGTGGGCTGTGGCTGCCGCCAAGACCCTGGCCGGCGAGGGCGTCAAGGCTCGCGTCGTGTCCGTGCCGTCCATGGAATGGTTCGAGGAGCAGGACGCCGAGTACAAGGAGGCCGTGCTTCCGGCCGCTGTCAAGGCTCGTGTCTCCGTCGAGGCCGGCGTTGCCATGCCGTGGTACAAGTACCTCGGCTCCTACGGCAAGCCCGTCTCCATCGAGCAGTTCGGCCTGCAGGGCGACGGCGCTCAGAACATGATCGACCTCGGCATCACCGCCGAGCACGTGGTGGAAGCCGCCAAGGCCTCCATCGCCGAAGTCGAAGCCGCCAAGTGAGTCCCCTAGCCTCCCTCTGACGAGGGAGGCTTGTACTCAAGACTCCACCTGATCGGCCCTCTCGTTAGAGGGGGTCTACTTAAAGATTTGTTCCAATACGGAATATAAGGAGAAAAATAAATGACTGAAGCAACTCAGCGTACGTCTGACAACGGCGTTTCCATCTGGCTGGACGACCTGTCCCGCTCCCGCATCGAGTCCGGCTCCCTGCAGGACCTCATCGCCAACAAGAACGTCGTCGGTGTGACCACCAACCCGTCCATCTTCCAGAAGGCCCTGAGCCAGGTCGGCCCGTACGACGCTCAGCTCAAGGAGCTCGGCAAGGTTGACGTTGAGACCGCTGTCCGCGAGCTCACCACCACCGACGTGCGCAACGCCACCGACATCTTCCGCGAGATCGCTGAGGCTACCGACTTCGTCGACGGCCGCGTCTCCATCGAGGTCGACCCGCGTCTTGCTCACGAGACCGAAGCCACTGAGAAGCAGGCTGAGGAGCTGTGGGCCAAGGTCAACCGTCCGAACGCCATGATCAAGATTCCGGCAACCCTCGAAGGCCTGCCGGCCATCACCGCCACCCTGGCCAAGGGCATCTCCGTGAACGTCACCCTGATCTTCTCGCTCGAGCGCTACGAGCAGGTCATCGACGCTTACATCGAGGGCATCGCTCAGGCTGCCGCCAACGGCCACGACCTGAAGCACATCGGCTCCGTCGCTTCCTTCTTCGTGTCCCGCGTGGACACCGCTGTCGACAAGCTGCTGGAAGCCAACGGCTCCGACGAGGCCAAGGCTCTGGAGGGCAAGGCCGCTGTGGCCAACGCTCGCCTGGCTTACGAACTCTTCGAGAAGAAGTTCGCCGAGGATCCGCGTTGGGCCGACCTGGCTGCCAAGGGCGCCAAGGTTCAGCGTCCGCTGTGGGCTTCCACCGGCACCAAGAACGCCGCCTACTCCGACTGCAAGTACGTTGACGAGCTCGTTGCCAAGCACATCGTCAACACCATGCCGGAGAAGACCCTGAACGCTCTGGCCGACCACGGCAACGGCGCTCCGTCCATCGAGGGCACCTACGAAGAGTCCCACGCCATCATCAACAAGCTGGCTGAGCTCGGCATCAACCTCAAGGACGTCACCGACAAGCTGGAGGCCGACGGTGTCGCTGCCTTCATCAAGTCCTGGGATTCCGTGCTGGCTGACGTCCAGTCCGGCATCGACCGCGTGAACGCCTGAGATTTGACGACTGATGCGTGTTTAGCGCACTAGTTGATTAGCTCACAGAAGCTCCGACCCCAACCGGTCGGGGCTTCTTTCGTTTGTTGCTACAGTGGTACGAGCATATGAGAGAAAGGCCGAACCGTAATGAACAAACTTGTCGCACGCCAGCGGTTGGTGATGACCTTCACCTTCTTTTCGATGTTCTTCGGAGCGGGCAATCTGATTTTTCCGCCGTTCGTCGGCGCGCAGGCCGGTTCCGCGACCATACCGGCGGCCATCGGTTTCATCGTCTCCGCAGTCGGCCTGCCGATTCTCGGCGTGCTGGCGGTCACCTTCGCCGGCGGTTTCGACAAACTCGCCAGCCGGGTCTCCCCCAAATTCGCCTTGTTCCTCGGCGTGGCGATCATGCTCACCATCGGCCCGTGCTTTGCGATTCCGCGTACGGCGACCACCTCATTCGAAATGATGGTGGCTCCTTTCGTACCGTCCTCCTATGGCTGGCTGGCCCAACTCATCTACTCGCTCGTGTTCTTCACGCTGGCGTTCCTGTTCGCCCAGCATCCCGAGAAACTCTCCAAAGTGCTCGGCCGATTCATGGGGCCGTTGCTGCTGGTGCTCATTGCTGTCCTGTTCATCGCCTGCCTGATCCACGGCATCGGCATCCCGGCCAACCCGATGGGCGACTACTCCACAAACCAGATCGCACGCGGCTTCCTCGACGGCTACCAGACCATGGACCTGCTCGCCGCGCTCTACTTCGGCATCGTGATCTCCGCGAATATCCGCGCCCAACAAGTCGATGACGAATCGCAAGTGCAGAAGGAGACCGCGTATGCCGGGCTCGGCACCGGCGTACTGCTGATCGTGATCTACGGCGCACTGAGCTACGTGGGCGTGGTGTCCGGCGCCATCGCCACCATCGATCCCACCAAAGACACGGGCGCGACCGTGCTCACCAACCTCACCTCATCCCTGTTCGGCACGTTCGGTACCGCGTTCCTTGGCGTCGTGTTCGTCATCGCCTGCCTCAACGTATGCACCGGACTGATCGGCACCTGCGCCACCTACTTCCATACTCGGTTCCGGACCGTCGCCGGCCGAACGTTGAGCTACCGCACTTGGCAGGTCATCTTCACCGTGTTCAGTTTCATCGTGTCCAATGCCGGGCTGAGCGCGATCATCAAGGTTTCCGTGCCGGTGTTGTCCGCACTGTATCCGATCGCCATCGTGCTGGTACTGCTGACGCTGACCCACAAGTCGCTCGGCGCGCGATTCCCGCATGTCTACTTCTGGACCGTGCTGCTGGTGGGCATCGACTCCTTCGCCAGCTGCATCTCCAGCCTAATCACCGTCTTCGGCGGCTCCATCGGCTGGCTGGACACGACGCTGGCCATGCTGCCCTTGCAGCAATACCAGCTCGGCTGGGTGGTCCCGGCTATCCTCGGTGTTGCCATTGGTATCGCCGATGCTCCGCGACGGTAGTTCTTCCCGGTCTGTGCCGGAGTCTGGCGGTCGGTCGGTGATGGCGGTTGTTGCGACGCTCAGCGGTGCCGGTGTATCGTTCGCACCACTATATGAGCGCATTTGGGGCGTCATGATGCTGCATCCGAACTGTCCGGCGATTGGCAGAATGCCCTACTATCTCTCGGGCCAAGCAACTGACGATTATGGAGTCTGCGTCACCTCACCACTGTGGTTTATGACGGTGACTGCGCTGAGTGTTGTCGCGATTCTCTGTCTGACCGTTGCGGGAGTACAGGGCTTTTCGCGCCATCGGCTCTGTTCCCGTTGCCCTGTTCTGGTCAGGTCTCACGTTCTTTACCTACAGCTACAACACTGGTAGACACACCGATTTCTGCCCAGCGCTATCGGCAACTGACAATGCAGGTCTTGTCGCTTATTGCATCGGCCGTGAAGCTTTGGGACTGCTGACCGTCGTGTTGTGCGTGCTGCCATTGTTCTCCCTGCTTTCGGCGATTATGGCCATCACGTTGGCTGCGCACGACGCGACACCACCGGCATAAAATCTCCTTCATATCACGAAACAACGGGCACCCGTTTTGCGAGGCATTCTATCCGTCCCGTGTTTCGCAACGCATGAGACGGCACATCCATTGAATCAGGAGTCTAGACCATATCTCGCCGAATCTTGCGGTAGGTGGCATAGAACAGGAAGCCGGCCACGATGCCGGAGGTGGCGTCGGAGATGGGTTCGGCGATGAAGATGCCGTTGACGCCGATCCAGTGCGGCAGCAGCAGCGCGAGCGGCACGAGCAGGATGATCTTGCGGAAGATGGCCAAGAACACCGACTGTTTGGCCTGGCCCATGCCGACGAGTGCGCATTGCGCGCCCATCTGAATGCCGAAGATACCCCAGCCGCAGACGAAAATCGGCATCATGCGGGTCACGATGTCGATGACAGTCTGTTCCGAGGTGAACCATGAGGCGAAAAAGCCGGGGAATGTGGCGAGTACCGACACCAGCGCCGTGGCGGAGACGATCTGCGTGACGAAGGCCATGCGGACCGCCTGGCGGACGCGCTCCATATGCCGGGCACCGAAGTTGAACCCGATGATCGGCTGGATGCCTTGCTGGAAGCCGCTGGTCAGGACGCTCACGATCTGCATCAGCGAAGTGATGATGGTGATCGACGTGACGTAATCGTCGCCGCCGTAGCGTTGCAGCCCCACGTTGAACACCACGTTGATCAGGCATTCGGTGATCTGCATGATGAAGGGTGCCAGACCGAGCGCCAGCACGGGGATGATGATCCGATCGAACCGGATGTTCAACGGCCGCAGGCGAATCGCGCTGCGCCCGGAGGAGAGGAACAGTACGATCCATATGGTCGAGACCAGTTGGGCGAGCACGTTCGCGGCGGCCGCTCCCCTGACGCCCCATCCGAACACGAAAATGAACACGGGGTCAAGAAGGATGGATATGCCGGTGCCGATGAGTACGGAGACCATGGCCACAGTGGTTTTGCCCTGCGCCGAAATGAAGTTGTTGAGTCCGAGCGTGAGTTGCACGAATACGGTGCCGATCAGGTAGATGGTGATGAAGTCGACCGCATATTCGATGGTCGCATCGCTGGCGCCGAAGGCGTAGAGAATCGGCCGTTTCGCCAACTGCAGCAGCACGGTGAGGGTCAGGGCTATGGCGATGAGGAACGCGGCGCTGGTGCCGAGGATGCGTTCGGCTTTCTTGAAGTTGCCGCGCCCAAGTTCAATGGAGGCGCGCGGCGCGCCGCCTGCGCCGATCAGCGAGGCGAAGGCGGTGACGGCCAGCAGAATCGGGAAGCAGATGCCCACGCCGGTCATCGCCGCGTTGCCCACTTCGGGGATGTGCCCGATGAACAGTCGGTCGATGATCGTGTACGAGGCGTTCGCCGCCTGCGCCACGATGGTGGGGACCGACATGGTCAGGGCCAGACGGGGCACCGGTTTGGTGCCCAGCCCGGCATCGATCGTGTTCGCCTGTACCAAGGATCAGCTCTGCCAGTAGTAGCTGAAGAAGTCGGAGATCTCCCCCATGGTTTCGCGCAGCATGCCCATGCGCGGCAGGTACACCACGCGGAAGTGGTCGGGGCGATGCCAGTTGAACGCGCCGCCGTGGCTGATGAGGATGTGCTTGTCATGCAGCAGGTCGAGCGCGAACTGCTCGTCCGAGTGGATGTTGAAGCGTTTGACGTCGATCTTCGGGAAGATGTAGAACGCGGCCTTCGGCTTGACGGCGGTGATGCCGGGGATCTGGTTGAGCATGTCGTAGACGAGGTCGCGCTGGTCGTGCACGCGGCCGCCCGGCACGATGTAGTCGTTGACGCTCTGGTGGCCGCCGAGCGCGGTCTGCACCACGGACTGGGCGGGCACGTTCGAACACATGCGCATGTTGGCGAGCATGTTGAGGCCCTCGATGTAGTCCTTGGCAATGCGCTTGTTGCCGGACAGGATCATCCAGCCGATGCGGTAGCCGGCGATCATGTGCGATTTCGACAGGCCGGAGAAGGTCACGCAGAACAGGTCCGGGGCCATCGAGGCGATGGAGATGTGCTGCAGGCCGTCCATGACGAGGCGATCGTAGATTTCGTCGGAGAAGATGATGAGCTGGTGTTCGCGCGCGATGTCGACGATCTGCTGGAGCACTTCCTTTGGGTAAAGTGCGCCGGTGGGGTTGTTCGGGTTGATGATGACAATCGCCTTGGTGTTGCTGGTGATCTTGGAGCGGATGTCGTCGATGTCCGGATACCATTCGGACTGTTCGTCGCACAGGTAGTGCACGGCGGTGCCGCCGGCCAGGTTCACGCAGGCGGTCCACAGCGGGTAGTCCGGGGATGGCACGAGCACTTCGTCGCCGGTGTCGAGTAGCGCGGACATGGACAGGTTGATGAGCTCGCTGACGCCGTTGCCGGTGTAGATGTCGTCGATGGTGACGTTCGGGATGTTCTTCAGCTGCGCGTACTGCATGATGGCCTTGCGCGCGGAGAACAGGCCCTTGGACGGCGAGTAGCCTTCGGTGTCGGTGAGCTGGTGGGCCATGTCGTAGACGACTTCGTCCGGCGTGCGGAAGCCGAAGGGTGCCGGGTTGCCGATGTTCAATTTCAGGATGTGGGTGCCGTTGGCCTCCATGCGCATCGCCTCGTCGGCGACCGGGCCGCGCACGTCGTAGAGCACGTTGTCGAGCTTGTGCGATTTGCCGAAGGTGCGGCGGCGGCCCACGGGAATCTCGCTGTCCGTCTGGGGCTTGGAGGCACCCGTGGCAAGCGGTGTGGCGGCGTGTTCGCCGTCCGTGACGCTGTTGGAGGCGTCCGAGTTCAATTGCGTGGTGGATTCCTCGCCGCGCAGCCAGTTCATGTCGACGTCCAGTTCGCTGGCCAGGAATTCGAGCACGTCCTCGCGGGGCATGGTCTTGCCGGCCACGTATTGGCTGATGTGGCTCTTGCCCATCTTTACACCACGATGTTCGGCGGCGTGCACCAAATCGACCTGCTTCAGTCCCCTGCTGTTCATCGCATTGCGCAGACGTTCCGCAAACACCGATACGCTCATATCCTTATGCCTCCAACCGGGAGTTCAATTTATCTTTTGAACAACGGTTCAAAGCATACCCCCGGTTCAACACAAGTTCAATTTTGGCGTGTTCTCGAGTCTCGACCGGTTCAGCCCAACTGCGCTTCAATCCATTGGGCGACGCCGTCCTCGTTGTTGGACGGGCAGATCTCGTCGGCGATGGACAACACCTTGGGGTTCGCGTTGGCCACGGCCACGCCCCGGCCGGATTCGCTCATCATGTTGATATCGATGAGGTCGTCGCCGAAGGCGGCTGTCTGTTCAAGCGGCACGTCCAGTCGCTCGCACAGCAGGTGCAGCGCGTGCTCCTTGTTGGCCTGCGGGTTCATGAGCATCCACATCACGCCTTCGCTGATGGAGATGTCGAAGTCCGGCGGAATCAGCGCACGCAGCTCGTTCCACTGTTCAGGCTCGGGGAAGATGGTGATCTTGTCCGCCACGCCTTCGGGCACGTCGTGGAAGTTCGTGTATTGGAAGGCCTGAGTTTTCCAATACACGCGCACATCGAAGTTGGTGTAGCGCACGTCGTTCATCACGATGCCGAGCTTCAGGCCGGGCATGCGATCGAGCAGGAACAGACAGACTTCGCAGGCACGCCGTGAGGAGAAGCCAATCTTGATCAAATGGTTCTCATCGGCCGGCGTGGCACCTGAGGTGAGCAGGTCGAAGTCGGAGTGGGCCGGGTCGAAATCGATGAGGGCGCCGTTCAGATAGATTACGGCGTCCACCGGCAGTTTTTCGGCGAACTGGAGACCGGTACTCACCGGCCGCGCGGTGGCGATGGCGAATTGCATTCCGGCATCGTGCGCGCGGTTGATGGTGTCGATGCTGCGCTGGGTGATGAACCGGTCCTCGAATACCTCGGCGTCGTGCAGCAACGTGCCGTCGAGGTCGGCGACCAGCAGTCGGGGTTGTTTCGGCGTGATGGCGTCGAGAATCACAGCAGCCCCTCGCAGTGTTCACGCACGAGTTCGGCGGAATGGTGCAGTTTGGCCCGCTCGTCCTCGCTCAGATCGAGTTCGACGATCTCGTTGGCACCATTGGCGCGCAGTTCAGTGGGGACGCCGAGGAACACGTCATGTTCGCCGTATTCGCCGTCCAACAGGGTGGAGACGGGCACGATGCGGCGTTCGTCCCACAGGATGGTCTGTACGATGCCGGCCACGGTGGAGGCGATGCCGAAGTTGGTGCCGCCCTTGGCCGCGACGATCTCATTGCCACGGGTGCGGGTCTTCTCTTCGATTTCGGTGGTGGACACAGAGGCGAAACGGTCTTGGTTGTCGGCCAGGAAGCGGGCGAATGGCTTGCCGCCGAGCGAGACGGTGGACCATGCGGTGAACTGGGAGTCGCCGTGCTCGCCCATCACGAAGCCGCCCACGTTGCGCGGGTCGAGGCCGGTCTCTTCGCCGATGATAGTCTTGAGACGCGAGGTGTCGAGCGCGGTGCCGGTACCGAGCACCTGGGTGCGAGGCAGACCGGAACGTTTCCAGGCATACCAAGCCATCACGTCGACCGGGTTGGAGACCATGACGATCACGCCGTCAAAACCGGAGGCCATGACGTTGTCGACCACTTCGCCCACAAGACCCACGGTGAAGCCGAGTTCGGCCATGCGGTTGGAGTTGGCCGGCGGCTTGCGGCCCACGGTGATGACGACGATGTCCGCATCCTTGCAGTCGGCGTAGTCGCCGGCGCGCACCTTGACGTGGCGGTCCTGGAATTCGCTGCCATCATCGAGGTCGCGGGCCTCCCCCAGGGCCTTGGCGGCGGAACAGTCGATGAGCACAAGCTCATTGCACAGGCCGTGCGTGACGATGCCGAAGGCGGCGGTGGCACCGACCCGGCCGGTGCCGACGATAACGACTTTGTTGCGGTTCATAGTGACCATGGTGATGTCCTTTCGTAATACTCGATAGAACGCATACGACCCATGACCGACGGTAACGGTCATGGGTCGCGAGCGACAAGTCTATATGGCGTGCAAGCCGATCAGCCGAGGTTGAACTTGGTCATCATGTCGAGGCCGATGATCAAGGCCACCCACACCAGAGCGATGATAACGGTCCAACGGTTCAGGTTCTTTTCGGCGACACCGGAAGTACCGGCGTTCTGGGTCAGACCGCCGCCGAACATGTCGGACAAACCGCCGCCCTTGCCCTTGTGCATAAGGATGAGCAGGGTCAGCACGAAGCTGAGCAGCACGACGATGACTTGCAGCGTGATCTTAAGAGCGGTCACAGGGTACCTCCGGATTGATTGGACTGTTGACCAGCATAGCGCACACACGGGAAAACCGTGGTATTAGTTCCGTGATTTCGTGGATTTCAGTGCCAGTCGAGCGATTTTGGCGAGTTCCTCAACGTCCAGGGCCGCCCCTCCGATCAGGAAGCCGTCAACGTCGGGCTGGGAAATGAGTTCCGCCGCATTTTTCGAGGTGACCGATCCGCCGTACAGGATACGTACGCTATCGGATACCTTCGTGCCAAAAGTGGTCTTCAAATCGTTGCGGATGGCGTTTGCGGCATCCTGGGCGGATTGCGGAGTGGCCACCATGCCGGTGCCAATGGCCCAGACAGGTTCGTAGGCCACGATGAGTTTGGCGGCTTGTTCTTCGTTGAGATCGCGGGTGACGTCTCGTACCTGGCCCACGGCGAAATCGAGTTCAATGCCTTGACGTCGTTCCTCGAAGCTTTCGCCGACGCACAAAATCGGCTGCATGCCGGCGGCGAGCACGGCACGTACCTGATCGACGATATTGGCGTCATCTTCAGGATGGTATTTGCGGCGTTCGGAGTGGCCGACGATGACGTATGAGCAGCCAAGATGGGCGATCATGTCCGCGGACACATCGCCGGTGAAGGCACCTTGGGTGGTCACGGAAACGGATTGTGCGCCGTAGGCGACATGGAGCTTGTCGGCTTCGACCAGCACCTGCACGCTGCGCAATGACGTGAACGAGGGGAAAAGCGCGACTTCGCAGCGTTTAAAGTCGAAGTGAGCGTCACGCAACAGCCATACCAGCTTCTGCACGAAGTAAGTGGCTTCAAGATGGTCGAAATTCATCTTCCAGTTGCCGGCCACCAACGGAATGCGTTTGGACGCCATATGTTTCCCTTCTAAAAAAAAACGTAGCTCCCCTCAAGGAGGGGAGCTAGAAAATGGATTACTCAAGCACCTTCAGGCCAGGGAGCTCCTTGCCTTCGAGGAACTCGAGGGAAGCGCCACCACCGGTGGAGATGTGGGAGAAGCCGTCCTCCGGGAAGCCGAGGTTGCGCACGGCGGAGGCGGAGTCGCCGCCACCGACGATGGTGAACGCACCGGCTGCGGTGGCGTCGACCAGACCCTGGGCCACGGCCTTGGTGCCGGCGGCGAACTCAGGAACCTCGAACACGCCCATCGGGCCGTTCCACACGACGGTCTTGGAGTCGACGATCTTGTCGTGGAAGAGCTTCTGGGACTCCGGGCCGATGTCCAGACCCATCTTGTCGGCCGGGATGGCGTCGGCGGCAACGACTTCCGGAGCAACCGGGGTGTCACCGGCCGGGAAGCCGGCGTTCACGACGACGTCGGTCGGCAGCACGAGCTCAACGCCGTTCTTCTCGGCGGTCTCGATGTAGCCCTTGACCTTCTCAAGCTGGTCCTCTTCAAGCAGGGAGGTGCCGACCTCGTAGCCCTTGGCCTTGAGGAAGGTGAACACCATGCCACCGCCGATGACCAGACGGTTGGCCTTGTCGAGCAGGTTCTCGATGACGCCGAGCTTGTCGGAGACCTTGGAACCGCCAAGCACCACGGTGAACGGACGCTCCGGGTTCTCGGTGGCCTTGGACAAGGCCTTGACTTCCTTCTCGACCAGCAGGCCTGCGGCGGCCGGCAGATCGGCGGCAACGTCGTAGTTGGAGCCCTGAGCGCGGTGGACCACGCCGAAGCCATCGGAAACGAAGGCCTCGCCGAGGGCGGCGATCTTCTTGGCGTAAGCGGCGCGTTCGTCGGCGTCCTTAGAGGTCTCCTCCGGGTTGAAACGAACGTTCTCAAGCAGCACAACGTCGCCATCGTTCATGGCGGCGACCTTGGCCTGAGCGTCCTCGCCGTAGGTGTCCTTGGCCAGCGGCACGTTGGCGCCGAGCAGCTCGCCGAGGCGGGCGGCAACCGGGGCCAGGCTCAGCTCAGGAACGACCTTGCCCTTCGGGCGGCCAAGGTGGGCCATGAGGATGACCTTGGCGCCTTCTTCGCGCAGGGTCTTGATGGTCGGCAGAGCAGCCTTGATTCGACCGTCATCGGTGATGGTGGTGCCGTCCAGCGGAACATTGAAATCAGCGCGAACCAGAACGCGCTTGCCCTTGAGATCTCCAAGGTCCTTGAGTGTCTTCATGAATATCCTTTCCTTGACGAATCGCACGTCAAAGTGGCCAATTTTGCCACTTTGCATATTACAGGCATTCCGGAACAAAACACCGCATTCGTCTACTGACTGAATGCGGTGTTTTGTCACATCGTTGTCGCGTTTTGCCGAATAGGCATGGCAAATCGGATTGTCGGGTTACTTGCCTTCGGCTGCGCGAGCCTTCTCCGTCTTCTCGGCAAGTTGAAGCAGTCGGCGAATTCGGCCGGCAATCGCATCCTTGGTGATTTGCGGTTCGGCGATCTTGCCGAGCTCCTCGAGGCTCTTGTCCACGTGATCGATGCGCAGCTGGCCGGCCTGACGGAGGTTGTCCGGAATGTTATCGCCGAGTACTTCGAAAGCATGCTGCACTTTTTCGCTGGCTTCGGCGGCGGCCTTGGCGGAACGGCGCATATTGGCGTCATCGAAGTTGGCCAGACGGTTGGCCTTGCCGCGGGCCTCGCCATCGGAACGCTTGCCGGTCCATTCGCGAGCCGAACGGGTGGCGCCCATGAGCTTGAGCATGCGTTCGATGGCGTCGGGATCCTTGAGTGTCACGCGCTCGGAGCTACGCAGCGTGCGATGCTTGGCCTGGATGCCTAGACGACGGGCCACGCCACACAGGGCCATGGCGGCCTCTTCCGTGGGGCAAGCGATTTCCAGGAAGCTGGCCTTACCGGGATCGGACAGGAAGCCACGGGCCATGAAGGCGCCGCGCCATGCCGCTTTGATTTGGGCGATGGATCCGTTGACCACTTCAGACGGCAGTCCACGGACCTGCTGCTTGCGGCGGTCGACCAGTCCGGTCTGCAAAGCCAAGGCCACTACGTTGCGGGTGACGAGCACCACGTAGGTCTCGACAGGGCCGTTCGGGGTCTGACGTGTGAGGTGATTGACCTCGGCTTCGTGCCCGAACGTGTTCCTCAACGTGTTCTTCAGCCATTCTGCAACGTCAAGCGAGGTGAATACGGCTTGGATAACGTATGTATTCTGTACCGGTCGAAGACCGCCGCCAAAACGGATCATGGCCGCAGCTTGGGCCTTGATCGCGGCTGGCGAATCGCCTTCAAAGGCTGCCAACTCGCTTTTGACATCGTCCAGAAGAGCCAAGATCTACCTCCTACAGTCCCGTTCTTCTCAATGCTTCAGGCGCTTCGTGCCGTCATCTGCTGTCACACGGTCGGAAGCCATCGGCTTTCTGTGATACCTAATCTGGTGGACAAGCGAACCCGTTTGATACGTATTATGGGCCCTGCTTTCTCGCAGTGTGGTCACCGAACACTTGCCCGATGACCGCTCGACGCCTGCTTACGATGAGTGACGCTTGTGCTGTTCTCTCGCGGAAACGGTTACGTTGAGCCCATGTGCGCGTAAGCGGCGAGCCAGCTCTTCGCTCATCGCCACCGACCGGTGCTGACCACCGGTGCAGCCGACGGCGATGGTTACGTAGTGCTTGTCTTCCTGGGCGTATCCTTCCAACGCAATCTCGATAGCTTTCTCATAAGCGTCGAGAAATTCCTTGGCTCCCTTGCTGGAAAGCACGTAGTCGGCGACCGGCTTGTCGTGCCCGGTAAGCTCGCGCAGGTTGGGCACCCAGAACGGGTTGGGCAGAAAACGCACGTCGGCCACGAAATCGGCGTCGATGGGCATACCGTATTTGAAGCCGAAGCTGAAGATGTGTACTGCCACGGTGGTGGGGCCGGAGCCGAGCATCGCCTCGTAGAGTTTGGTGGACAGCTGGTGGATGCTCAGGGAGCTGGTGTCGATGACCCAGTCGGCTCGTTCCTTGAGGTCTTCCAGCAGGTGACGTTCCTCAAGGATGCCGTCGATCAGTCGGTTGCCGTGCTGCAGCGGGTGCGGGCGGCGCACGGATTCATAGCGCTTGATGAGCACTTCGTTGCTGGCGTCGAGGAACAGAATACGGGTTTTGACGCCGAGATCATCCAGATGGCCGAGCACGGCGGCCAGCTCGTCGAAATAGCTGGAGCGCACGTCGATGACGGCGGCAAGCTTGTGGACGCCTGACTCCGATCCGGAACCGGAGGTGGTCATCATGTCGACAAGCGGGATAAGCAGTTTGGGAGGCAGGTTGTCGACCACATACCATCCCATGTCTTCCACGCAGTCAGCGGCATGAGAGCGGCCTGCGCCGGACATACCGGTGATGAGCAGCACTTCGAAGGCATCAAGCGGGGTCGGCTGGTTGTCCGGAGTCGATGTGGATGTCGCGGAATTCGCCGGCGCATTCGTGGCGGCCGCCTCGCCGGTATCGCGGTTCGTTGTCTGTTGATTCATTACAGCGCCTCCTCAAGAGCTTTGCGCATCGCGATCTCCAGCTGGTCGTCTTCGGTGGTGGTGTCCTGCAGACGCTGGTCGGCATCGCTGGGCGGGTCGTCATCCCAGATACCGGTCATCAGCAATACCTGTACGAGAGCTTGGTACAGCAGCATTTCTTCGCCGCCGATGGCGTGACCGCCATGAGCGCGCCAGGCTTCCATGAGCTTGGTGGGGCGTGGATCGTAGATCACGTCCAACAGCAGTCCGGAGAATGGCTCGGTTCCGGCATTGGCGAGGGCATCCGCGACGTTGTCGGCCGCGTGTCCGGGAATCGTGTTGATGACATAGGTGGCGTTGCGGGCTGCCTCAAGCAGGGCCTGATCGTCGCCTAATTCGATTTCGTTGTACGGGTTATGCACGTTGACGAACTTTTCGGCCACTGGTTTAAGCCCGGTGTTTTTTCCGGGGTGACGGGCGGCGACGACGATATGGCCGATTTCGGGCATCATGCAGCATGCGGCCAACGCCGAAGTGGCGGTGTTGCCATTGCCGATGATCAGCGCGGTGCCGCTTCTCGACGCGGTGTGGTGTTCGCCGAGTTCGCGATTGGCATGGTCGAAGGCGAGTTGGATGCCGATGACATCGGTGTTGTATAGCTTGATGCCCGGCTTGCCGTTCGGCCAAGCGGAATCATCGGCAGCCACGCTCCAGTCGAATACCGCGGTATTCGCCACCTTCAGTTCCTTGGCCCACAAATTTTCCGGAACACCGTACGGTTGGATGGTCTTCTTCAACGGCATGGTCAGGCTCAGGCCAGCCCACGTCGAGTCAAGGCCTTTGAGGAAAGCGTCGAGGTCGTCTTCCCCCACCTCGTGCTTGTCGTACAGCCAATCGTCGAGTTTCAGCGAACGGTAGGCCGCGTTGTGGAGCACGGGTGACAATGAGTGTGCGACGGGTTTGCCGAGTACAGCGCAACGATGATTGGCCATATCCCCTCCTTGATGTCTGTTCCCATGCTAGCCGACACTTTGCTTCGAATATGTCAACCACAGGCCCCGCAACCGAAAATTTACTCTGGGCTGCTGGACCGGGCCGGCTCACTGCTCGTGCAGCGCGGTGTACAGCGCTTCGGCTTTGGCGTGGCCGATGCCTTTGACCTTCTCGAAGTCCTCGACACTGGCTTCGCGCATGGCTTTGACCGAGCCGAAGTGGTTGAGCAGCCGCTTCTGGTAGCTTTCGCCGATGCCGGGAATCTCGTCGAGCGCGCTGCGCAGGGCGCCTTTGCGCCGCTGCTGGCGGTGGTAGGTGATGGCGAAGCGGTGGGATTCGTCGCGCACACGCTGCAGCAGATACATGCCTTCGGACTGGCGTTTGAGGATGATCGGATAGTCGTCGTCCGGCACCCACACCTCTTCCAAGCGTTTGGCCAGTCCGCAGACGGCCACGTCGTTCACGCCACAGTCCTCAAGCGCCTTGGCGGCGGCCATGACCTGCGGCTTGCCGCCATCGACCACCACCAGGTTCGGCTTGTAGGCAAAGTGATGCCGGTTTGTGTTCTGCTGGACGATGTCGGGCGGGGACTCCCGCGCATCGTTCTGCACTCCGACCGGCACCGCGTGCCCCTTGCCACTGATGTCGGAACCGCCCTCACCATTGTCGTTACCGTTCGCAGCGATTGTCTCCGCCGCCACGGCAGTGGTCATCTTGCCGGCGGCCGAGGCCACACGCTGTTCCGCGTCGATGCTTTCGCCGGAGTCGCCGGCGATGTTGCCGTGCTTGAAGCGGCGGGTGAGCGTCTCGTAAAGCGCGGACAGATCATCCACCGCGCCTTTGCCGTCCTTGCCTCGGATGGCGAAGCGTCGGTATTCGGATTTCTTGGCGATCGCGTCTTCGAACACCACCATGGAGGCCACCTGGAAGGCACCACCCACAGTGTTCGAAATGTCGTAGCATTCGATGCGCAGCGGGGCTTCCGCGAGTCCCAATGCCTTGGCCACATCGTTCATGGCCTGGGTGCGTGCGCCCATGTCGGAGATGCGGCTCATCTTGCTGCGTTGCAGTGCTTGGCTGGCGTTCTCGTTGGCGCGGTCCATAAGCTGCTTCTTGTCGCCTCGCGAGGCCACACGGATGGTCACCGCTCCCCCGCGCAGATTGGTCAGCCAGCCTTCGAGTTCCTCACGGCGGGCCGGTTCGACGGGCACGATGATTTCGCGCGGTACCGGTGCGATGGGTGCCAGCAGGTCCGCGCGCCCGGTGGTCTCCTGACGGGTGTTGCGTTCTCGGGTGGCCTGGGCGCGTGCCACAGCGTCCGTGGCCGTGATGGTTTGCGTGGAGCCGATGGCCTCGCGATTGGTGGAGATGGTCGCGGCCGACTGGGGGTGATTATCCCCGGCGGCGTCCGAATACACCTGCACCAGAAGGTCGGCCATCAAGTCGGCGTCATCGATGTCCTCAACTCGTTCGACGCTCCAGTTGCGTTCGCCGCGAATCGAGCCGGCGCGCACATAAAAAGCGTGCACGGAGGCTTCGAGCTCGTCGCTGGCGAAGCCGAACACGTCAGCGTCCACATCCTGGTCGAAGACGACGGCGTTCTGTTGCACCACGGTTTCCAGCATTTGGATCTGGTCGCGCAGTCGGGCGGCTTTCTCGAATTCGAGTTCGGCGCTGGCCTCTTTCATGTCGCGGGTCAACTGGGCGATGTATGGCCGTCCGAGTCGTCCGGTCATCACGCCGACCAGCTGTTCGCACAGCCGCCGGTGTTCGTCCGCTTCAATGCGGTTCACGCAGGGTGCGGAGCATTTGCCGATGGAAGCGAACAGGCATGGCCGTCCGGTCAGTTGCGCCTTATGGAACACGTTGGTGGTGCAGGTGCGTACCGGGAACGTGCGCAGCAACCGGTCAAGACTGTGCCGCAATTCCCACACTTTGGCATAGGGGCCGAAATACCGGGTATCCCGCCGTTTGCGCGACCGCGTGACCCACACGCGCGGAATTCGCTCCCCCGTGCTGACCGCGAGATACGGATAGGTCTTGTCGTCGCGGAACTGCACGTTGAACCGTGGGTCGAATTCCTTGATCCACGTGTATTCCAACGTCAGTGATTCCAGTTCGGTGGCGACGACCGTCCACTCCAGACTGCGTGCGGTCAGCACCATGGTCTGCGTGCGCGGATGCAGCAGATACAGCGGCTGGAAATAATTGGTGAGCCTGTTGCGCAGGTTCTTTGCCTTGCCCACATAAATGACGCGCCCTTCCCCGTCGCGCCATTTGTACACACCGGGTTTGGCGGGAATATCCGAGGTCTTGGGTCGGAACAGGTCGCGAGAATCCCCCAGCAAAGGTGCCCCATTCGCATTCACCTTCGCCGTCGTTTCCCCGGCACCCACAGCTACGCTTTCCGACATTAACGCCGCCGCAGTCTTCCGCCACTCATCCGGACTATGCCGCTCAATATCGTTCGTCATAATCCTCCTCGCTATTAAGCCAATCATCAGGGATTGGGTGGGTTGGGGTGTGTGTTGCTGGACCGTAAAGACTTGGCCTGAGCGGCCCGGAGCGTGTCCAGCAACACACACCCCAACCCACCCGAGGTCAGCTGCAATGGAAGGCTAAAGCATGGGTTTCAGGAACTTGCCGGTCCATGAGGCTTCGCATTCGGCAACCTGTTCGGGCGTGCCCTGCGTGACGATGGTGCCGCCTCCGTCGCCGCCCTCCGGACCGAGATCGATCAGCCAGTCGGCCTCCTTGATCACATCCAGATTATGTTCGATGACGATGACCGTATTGCCCTTGTCCACCAGGGACTGCAGCACCTTGAGCAGCTTGTTCACGTCTTCGAAGTGCAGGCCGGTGGTCGGCTCGTCGAGGATGTACACGGTTTTGCCGTCGGATCGGCGCTGCAGCTCGGTGGCAAGCTTGACGCGCTGCGATTCGCCGCCGGACAGGGTGGGTGCGGGCTGGCCAAGTCGGATGTAGCCGAGGCCGACGTCCACGAGGGTCTTCAGGTATCGGGAGATGCCGGTGTACGCCTTGAAGAAGTCGGCGGCCTCCTCGATGGGCATGTTGAGGATGTCGGCCACGGTCTTGCCGTTGTACGTGACTTCGAGGGTCTCGCGGTTGTATCGTTTGCCGTGACAGACCTCGCAGTCCACGTAGACGTCGGGCAGGAAGTTCATTTCGATCTTCAGCGTGCCGTCACCGTGGCAGGCCTCACATCGGCCGCCTTTGACGTTGAAACTGAAGCGGCCGGGGCCGTAGCCGCGCACCTGGGCTTCGGGAGTCTTGGCGAACAGGGTGCGGATCTTGTCCCACACACCGGTGTAGGTGGCGGGGTTGGATCGCGGCGTGCGGCCGATCGGGTTCTGGTCGACGTGGATCACCTTGCGCACCTGGTCCACGCCTTCCACGCGCGTGTGGCGGCCGGGTACGATGCGTGCACCGTTGAGCTTGTCGGCGAGCACCGGGTAAAGGATCGTGTTGACCAGCGAGGATTTGCCGGAGCCGGAGACGCCGGTGACCACGGTGAGCACGCCGAGCGGGAAGCTCACGTCGATGTTCTTGAGGTTGTTCTCGCGGGCACCCACGACTTTGAGCACCTGGGTCTTGTGGATCTTGCGGCGCTTGGCGGGCACGGCGATCTCTCGCCGGTGGGCGATGTAGTCGCCGGTGATGGAGCGCTTGGCTTCTATGAGGTGCTTGGCGGGGCCGGAGTAGATGACTTCGCCGCCGCGTTCGCCGGCGCCGGGGCCGATGTCGACCACCCAGTCGGCGCGGCGTATCGTGTCCTCGTCGTGTTCGACGACAATCAGCGTGTTGCCGAGATCGCGCAGGTGGTGCAGGGTTTCGATGAGGCGTTCGTTGTCACGCTGGTGCAGGCCGATGGACGGCTCGTCGAGCACGTACATGACGCCGACCAGGCCGGAGCCGATCTGCGTGGCGAGTCGGATGCGCTGCGCTTCTCCGCCGGACAGGGTGGCGGCCGCGCGCGAGAGGGTCAGGTAGTCGAGGCCGACGTCGTTCAGGAAGCCGAGTCGGGCCTTGATCTCCTTGAGCACTTCGCCGGCGATCAGCTGTGCCGAGCCTTCGAGTTTCAGGCCGTTGATCCAGGCGAGTTCGCGTACGACGGGCATGTCGCACACGTCGAAGATGGATTTTCCGTCCACGGTGACAGCGAGCACTTCGGGCTTCAGGCGGCGTCCGTGGCAGACCTGGCAGGGCACTTCGCGCATGTACGACTCGTAGTATTCGCGCATGGACTGCGAATCGGTTTCGTCGTGGCGTCGCATGAGCGTGCGGATCACGCCTTCGAAGCCGGTGGAGTATTCGCGCAGGCGTCCCCAGCGATTGCGGTAGGAGACGTTGACCTTGAAGTCGTGGCCGTAGAGGATGTCGTGCTTGACGTCGTCCGGCAGGCCCTTCCAAGGGGTCTTCATGGAGAAGCCCATTTCCTTGGCCAGACCTTCGAGGATGTGGCCGTAGTACTGGGAGGTCATCTTGGTGCCGCTCCACGGTTCGATGACGCCGTCGGCCAGTGACCTGTCCGGGTCGGAGATGATGAGGTCCGGGTCGATTTCCAGTTTGAAGCCGAGACCGGTGCAGGCGGGGCAGGCACCGTAGGGGGCGTTGAAGGAGAAGGTGCGCGGCTCGACCTCGTCGAGTTCGAGCGTGTGCCCGTTCGGGCAGCTGCGGTGTTCGGAGAACGGCTGGCGGCGGACCGGGCTGCCTTCCTCCTCGTCCACGAAGTCGATGATGATGCTGCCGTTGGCGAGCTTGAGGGCGGTTTCCACCGAGTCGGTCAGGCGTTGGCGGATGCCGTCCTTGACCACGAGTCGGTCGACCACGACCTCGATGGTGTGCTTCTTCTGCTTGGTGAGTTTGATGTCGTCGGACAGCTGCGTCATCTCGCCGTCGATGAGCGCGCGGGCGTAGCCGTCGGAGCGCAGCAGCTCGATCATATCCACGAACTCGCCCTTGCGGCCCTTGACCACGGGCGCGAGAATCTGGAATCGCGTGCGCTCCGGGTAGCCGAGCAGCGTGTCGACGATCTGCTGCGGGGTCTGGGAGGCGACGGGCTCGCCGCATTCAGGGCAGTGAGGGATGCCGGTGCGGGCGAAGAGCAGTCGCAGGTAATCGTAGATTTCGGTGATGGTGCCGACGGTAGAACGCGGGTTGCGGTTGGTGGTCTTCTGGTCGATGGAGACGGCCGGGCTCAGGCCCTCGATGAAGTCAACGTCGGGCTTGTCCATCTGACCCAGGAACTGGCGGGCGTAGGCGGATAGGGATTCGACGTAGCGTCGCTGGCCTTCGGCGAACAGGGTGTCAAACGCGAGCGAGGATTTGCCCGAACCGGACAGGCCTGTGAACACGACCATGCGATTGCGCGGAATCGCCAGGTCGACGTTCTTGAGGTTGTGTTCGCGCGCACCCTGAATCGTGATCTTGAGATCGTTCGGGATGTGCGAGATATCAGCTACCAGCGAACCATCGTGTTCAATCAGCGGCGCCTTTTTGATCTCCCGGCTCAGGAAGGAGTCGCTGGTCATCACCTTTTCGACGATGACCTCACCGTTCTTGCCCTTGCCGGTTTTCGCGCCCGTTGCGCTTGTTGCGCGCCTTGCGCCAGTCTGCATTGCCGCCACAGCCACACCCCACCTTCCATCTCACCGTTCCCGCGCGCACGGTCATGCGCGCGCCAAATCTGTCCCAAGGATACCCGAACACACGACCAAATTCGAACGCTTGTTCGATGGCGTGTCAGGCCGGAAAACTGAACCAGAGTATGCAAAATTCCGGACCATCAGTGGACCGAAACGCAAGAGCCGGCCCCCAAGATACTCGGGGCGTCCGGCTCTCACTTCCATTTCCCCAGCGGGGTTGGCTTACCATGAAGTATACACGGTTTTAGGACATCAATCACTGTCGATGAACACTGTTCGAACATGGCCGAGGAATTCATCGTATCTTCCAGTACCGGCCTGGGCATCACCGTACGCTCCTAGCAGCTGATCAGGGAGCCATAGCCTTGCATCAGTCTCCCCTGCACAGAGTTCGACACGAATTGGCCCGATAAATCTGCGGCTTCTCAATCCATCGATGAAACGGATATCGTTCCTGTCCTGTGAAATCTCGCGCCATTCAAGCACAAGCGTGTCCACGTTGTATTCTGTTTCCAGCAGAGGCAGAAGACGTTCCAAACATTTACGGCGAGCGCGTTCGGCGGTATTCCACTGGCTCATTGGTACCGCAGCCACAATGACATGATCAATGTCCATTGCAGCCATGGCATCAACGACTTTGCCACGCAATGATGGCCGCATGTCTCGCCAGTGCAATTTCCTTGCTCCTTTGGGCTTAAGCAACGCCAATCTTTGCCTTGTTTCGGTTTCCGTATCATCACATACGCATGCGCCCATCAAGTACATAGGCGAGGGAACTCCGGTTTTCCGCACACTCTCGTCACCCCAAGCGGTTGCCATGTTTGTCCCTTCTCGCGCAACGCAAAACAACAGTTCGATAGTATCGGATAGCAGTGCCGGACCTTGCAGCTATGCAATGCCGTTGCATTATTAATCGGAAGGCATAATGTGAGACGAGAAAAAGCTAAGCCGTTCTAGCTCTTGGCAACATCCCCAATCACTCAGCCTAAATCGGCAAATCCTGATTTTCAATGGACTCCACGGGGATGCCAAGCTTGCGTAATTCGTCAACTGCATCACGCATGGGAATGCGTTCCTGTTCGATGCGCCGATAAGCGATGGTTTTGTCAGCACACAGTCGTTCATAAAGACGTCGCTCCGCCGATTGAAGGCCGGGCGTCGGCTTAGGCTCCCGCATAGCAATCTTCGCGCTGCGTTCAGTACGATCGGTACCAAATCTGTGGTACCGATCGTATGCATCGCAATCCATCAGGATGGAGTCGCATTCGATACCTGATTCACGTAATGCCGAAAGTATTTCCAGTCCATCCGCATCCATATCACCCCAATACACGATACGCATGTCACGCAGTGCAGGAACCGCAGGTACAGCATCGCTTACAGCGCGACCAGAACCCCATATGCAGATGCCCTGCGCAATCGGCGGCATAGTCTGATACGTGTCTTTGTTCTCAACGATGACAGCATATTTAATGCCGGATAACGCTTCGCCTTCCCACGGACACCATATGATGCGTTCGAGCTCAGCATCGTCGCGGACCGGATCGAGATAACGGAACCGCAGTTCGGTCGGCCGTTTTGACAGACCCAACGTTTCGACACCGAGCAGTCGGCAAATGGCCTTACGACGATTGGTTTTTGACTCATTCAGCCATTTGCCGCTGAATCCTGTCAGTGGAATCTGTCGCGGCGTCATACCGGTCACGTCATGATGCCTGAAATATCGAACTGCGCTGACAAGCAGATCGAAGTCGTCAGGCTGTTCATGGCCTGTCATGCGAGCGGCCGATTCGATTGTTTCCGGAGCAACGTCACAAGCAGCAACCAGACATGCTATGCGGCGGCGCGCTTCGCGACATTCCGCCGCCAGCGTACGACCAACCACACGCATGGCTATTGATTCGTCAGGAACGACGACTTTGGAGATCAGCTCGACAGAGGTGCCTATGGTGCGATGCTTGGTTATGATTTCGCAACCATTCTTGCTTGCCCATTGCCGTATCTCATTGTTGTTGTCATGCACCGCAATCGCATTGGTTTCCAAAAATGCTTGGTCCGGCAATCCCACCGGCACGGGAAATGGCCATGCCGGTTCGATGTCGTACATATGTGAACGCATATGTTTCTTCACGCATGTGGTGATCGCAGCGATGTCTTTCATGCCGGCCACAGTTCCCATCACCTGCTTTCGAACATCGTCGAGTCGAACCGAATCGTCTTAATACCGGCGACGCCAGGACTGCTCATTCGGCAACCCCGTCATCCTTCAATATATCCGACGATGATTCATCGTCCATGTCATTCTGATGCAGCACGGCCTCGCGCAGGGAGGTGAGGCCGGTGTCAGGGTCCTTGTAGGTCACGTAGGCCTTGGTGGAGACCTCGAGGATTTCGCCGGTCTTGCTTTCCGGGGCGGAGACGATGACCTGGAATCCGAGGCGCGGCAGCACCGTGAGGGCGCGCTGCGTGTAACGGCCGTCGGCCTTGATGAGCGCCTCGTCGAGGAACAGCGTGGTGTACGAGGGCTCGCTGGTCAGGCCGCCGCCGAGCAGGTAGATGAGCGCCGCGCCGTATACGAATGAGGTGAGCTCCTGCAAGGCGCCGCCCGAACGGCCGCCGGTGGAGGTGATGCGTTCATCCGGGCCGTCGGCATGATGCACGATGGCGTAGAAGGACGAGCGGCAACGCGGGTCGAGGTTGCGGGCGCCGTAGCTTTTCACGCCGTTCGCGTCCTTGACCTGCGCGAGTTCGGCGCGCAGCAGCCCGACCATCGGCGCGCAGGCCGCGAAAGCCTTGCGCGAGGCGTCGGAATCGTTGACGTCGGCGGATTTCCAATCGTTCAGGGTGCCGATGACGCGGATGAACTGCGCCCAGAAGGTGCGCTCGGGACGGCGCACGTCCGCGTGCAGGGACAGGCTGCCGTGCTTGGGACCGAACTGCTGGCCTTTGAGCATGGCGTTGATGCGGTCAAGCTGGTCGTGGATGTCGCTGGCATCCGTGTCGATGGCGCGTTTGATGGTCAGGAAGCTCCTGAGCAGCTGTTCGAGGCAGCGCCGGTATTCGGCGTCGGTGGCGGCAACCGCGGCCAGCTGGGTGAGGCTGGCGAGTTCGTCGAGATAGTACCGGTAGTCCTCCACGCTGGCGGTCAGCGAATCATCGTCGGCCGCGTAGAGCGCGATGTAGGTGCTCATTTTCGATTCGACGCCGGTGCGTGCGGCATCGGCCTGGCCGTTCAGCAGGTTGATGCGGGAGGCCATGTCCTTGCCGATGCCGGCGATGGTGCGTTCGGGGAAGCTCTCCCCCGGAGCCTGCGTTCCTGCCGCGCCCGCGCCGATGATCATGTGCGCGCGCATGGCGGCGTCCGCCAGTCCGGCGAATCGGTTGTCGTAGGATTCGGCGAGCGCCGCCGTGACTTCGTCCGGCAGCGGGCCGGACGCGGCGTCATCGTCATTGTCGGCGGTGGCACCGGCGGCGTCCGTCGTGCCGGTGTCGGCATGGTCGCGCAGCCAGATGAGCGCCGCTTCGACGGCGCTGCCGGCGCGGGCCGCGGCCTGGTCGGATTCGATGCGCTGGCGTTCCACACGGTCGAGTTCGGCGTTCAGTTCGTCGCGCTGTTTGGCGAGCTCGGCGAGCTTGGGATCGTTTTTGATGGATGCGATGGCGTCCTGCGTGTCCGTGATGGTCCGTTGCGCGCCGGCGATGTCGATGCGCTCCCAGGACGTGTAGGCGAGCTGGTTGGCCAGTTCGAGTTCGCGGTGGAGGTTATCGGACTGTGTTTTGGCGGCCGTGTAGTCGGTGTCGGCTTGGCTGAGCGCGTTGCGGGCGGCGTCGACCTGCGCTGCGAGCGCGTTGAGGTAGGTTTCGTTGACGAATCCGATGACCTGGGCGCGGTCTTTGGTGCCGTGCTGGCCGCGTGCGCCGGATTTGATCTGACCGTCGGCCTGCACCTGACGGTTGGTGCGGTCGGTGTCGTCGATGGCGGTGACGCATAGGGCGTCGAATCGTTCGTCCTGGGTCTGCGAGCGCAGCCAGTCGGCGAAGGGCGAGTCGTCGCGGTAGCGCAGTTTGCCGGACAGCCAGTCGCCGTCCTGTTCTCCGGTGAGTATGTTCGCGTGCGCGCCGGTGTCGTCGTAGTGGCGTGCGGTGTCCACGAACTGCCAGGTGCGTCGGGGCATGGTGCGCGGGTCGATGGTGCTGACTTTGGCGGCGAAGCCCTGTTCGTGGCGCTTGTCGACGAGGATGGTCTGGGCGATGGGCGCGTAGGCGACGTTCATGGCGAGACGCCAGTCTTCCTCGTGTTCGTTCACGTCCATGAGTTCGGCCACGTACGGCAGTTCGGCGGGGGTGAGTCCGGTGGCGCGACAGAGCATGGCGCGGGTTTCGTCCATCTGCTGGGAGATGCGGGTGCGCTGGGAGCGTTGCCGGTCGAAGTCGCGTTGCAGTCGTTCGAGGTCGCCGCGTGCGCCGGCCCGCGCGTTG
>ERZ773242.214-NODE-214-length-71999-cov-7.210803_pt1 | contig 71999 bp, 66 predicted proteins | sample MGYA00511077_ERZ773242 | MGnify/ENA primary metagenome ERZ773242 (study PRJEB29015, sample SAMEA2737754) | human gut metagenome | biome: human gut; feature: human-associated habitat; material: faeces | place: China | collected 2012 ... | reverse complement strand
CCGCTTCCCGCCCTGCGGGCGGGTGCCGGGCGCAGCCCGGCAGCGGGGCGGCGGGGCCCGGCGGCTTGTAGAATTTAGGAGAAAGGAGGGAACCCCTTGCCCCCATTCCTGCAGAAAATTATCGATAAGAGCCCGTTTTTGACTAAGGTGTATGAGATATTGGACCTGTACGGCAGCAGGCGCATGGGCCGCAGCGCGGCAGCATTCGCCTACTACCTGATGCTCAGCTTTTTCCCGCTGCTCATCTGCGTGGCCAGCATCATCGGCCGCACCCGCATCGATACCGGCGAGCTGCTGGAGCTGCTCAGCGAGGTCATCCCTCCCCAGGTGACCGAAACACTGGTCACCTTCTTCGGCTATATTCACGATAACTACTCCCAGGCCATGCTGTGGGCCGGCATCATCCTGTTGTTTACGGCGGCTTCCGGCGCCTTTGGTACCATCATGGCCACCATGGGGGATCTTTACGGCCAGCAGCGCTATCAGGGCCTGCTCCACACGGTGATGAGTTTCCTTTACTCGGCGGTATTCCTGGTCATCATCTACCTTTCGGTGGTGGTAGTGGCCACCGGCGATTGGTTCATCGATCTGCTGGACCAGTGGTTCCATGTGGGCGAGATCATCGCCAGCTGGACCTGGCTGCGTTTTATTCTGCTCACCGGTATTATCATGCTGCTGTTGCTGCTGCTGTACCGCAGCGTCACCCCACACAACCGTCCCGCGCTGCCGGTTCTGCCGGGCGCCATCTTTGGCGGGCTGGCCATTTTGGCGGTCAGCATCCTTTTCTCCACCATGATCAGTGCCTCGGCGCGGTATACGCTGGTATATGGGTCACTGGCCTCGCTTATTATTTTGATGCTCTGGCTGCATCTCATCGGGACCATCATCCTGCTGGGCGGCCTTGTCAATAAGATCTACTGGCAATACCACTGCAATAAAAATAAGTAAAAAATGAGGGATCATTACGAAAGCTGAAACCAACACTGTTTCCTCCCCAGGCCGCAGGATGATGCTCAGCATCATCCTGGTGGCCTTCTGTCTGCGCATCATCATTACCGGCGTGGGCCCCCTTCTCCCGGAGATCACCAAAAGCCTGGGCCTTTCCGGCAGCGCTTCCGGGCTGCTTACCACCCTGCCGCTTATCGCCTTTGCCGTGGTCAGTCCGCTTACCGGCGGCATCGGCCGCCGCCTGGGGGAGGGCCGAACCGTCCTTATCGGGCTGTGCCTTATCCTGCTGGGCACCGTGCTTAGGAGCACCGCCGGAATCCCAGGGCTGTTCCTCGGCACTGCCATCGTCGGTGTCGGCACCGCCATCGGCAATGTGTTGCTCCCCGCTGTGGTCAAGGCGGAATATCCCACCCGAGTGGGGCAGGTCACGGCCTACTTCACCGTGGCCATGGTGGCGGCTGCCGCCATCGGTTTGGCACTTAATGTCCCGCTTTCCACCGCCGGCTTGGGCTGGAACGGCGCGCTGATGATCTGGGGTATCACGGTGGTCATCACCGGCTTTATCTGGCGCAAAAATGTTTCCCTGCGGCTGGGCACCACCGGCCCGGCCGAAGCCGCATCCGATCCGAAGCCCATCTGGAAAAGCGGGCTGGCCTGGTGCGTCACCCTGTATTTCGGCATCAATTCCCTTATCTTCTATGCGGTCATTGGCTGGCTGCCCACCATTTTGCAGTCCTCCGGCATGGCCGGCCAAACCGCCGGGATGGTCACCTCCCTGTATCAGGTGGTCAGCCTGGCCCCCTCGCTGCTGGTGCCCACCCTGGCCGGTAAACGCCGGGATCAGCGCGGTTGGCTGCTGCTGGGCTCCATCCTCAATATCATCGGCATCACCACCCTGATGGCCTCCTCCGCGGCCGCGGCGCAGGTCGCTGCCACCATCATCCTGGGCCTCGCCAACGGCTGCGCCTTCAGCATGGGGCTGGCGCTTATGGGCTTCCGTGCCAAAAACGCTGTGGATGCCGCCCGGCTTTCCGGCTTTGCACAGTCGGTAGGCTATGCGCTGGCCGCTACAGGTCCGCTGGTGGTGGGCTGGCTGCATGATCTGACCCCCAACTGGAACATCGGCCTGGGGTATATCCTGTTTACCTGCATGGTGGCCCTGCTGGCCGGACAGAAAGCTGGCCGGGACGAAACCATCTAAAAACCGCACATGAGCATTTTGGCCGTCGGCTCCGCCGGCGGCCTTTCCGTACTCCCTGCACCCCCGTGGCTTCCTGCTAAGGGCAGGGGCCCACCGGCATTTCGCCCTTTGGGGCGAAATGCCGGCGAGCTCCATACTTCCCCCTTGCACCGGCTTTTCCCGTGTGCTATAGTATCCCCATCACAAAGAATATGCCCCCGCAAAGGAGAGATTACTGATGTTTATTCGCCCCACTCAAATAGAAGATTTAGACGCCGCTATGGCCCTGTACGACCACGCCCGGCAGTATATGCGCCAAAACGGCAATGACCAGCAGTGGGGCGGCGGCTACCCCAGCCGGGAACTGGTGACAGAGGATATCACCAAAGGGCAGAGCTATCTCTGCTGCGATGATAATGGCACCCCACTGGCGGTATTCTGCTTCACTGTAGGGGAAGAACCCACCTACCGTAAAATCTACCAGGGCACCTGGCTGGATGAGAAACCCTACGGCGTCATCCACCGGCTGGGCGTGGGGGCGCACCGGGGCGGCGTGTGCAGCTTTTGTCTGGCGTGGTGCTGGCAGCAGCACCCCAACCTCCGCGCCGACACCCATCGCATCAATCTGCCCATGCAGGGCTGCCTTGCCAAAAACGGCTTTCATCAGTGCGGCATCATCTACCTGGCAGATGGCGGCGAGCGGCTGGCATATCATAAAACAAAAGAAAAATAATGGAGGAACTAACTGGGCTTCTTGGAATACACATCGGCCGTATGGACTGGCTGGCCCAAAACAAATAAATACACAAAAACCTCCCCTGACCGGAAAGTTAGGGGAGGTTCTCTTTTGTTCTGCGGGATCAGGTCTTGGCATCCTCCGGCAGGGGCAACGGTGTGCCGCCGATGCGTTTATCCATCCACCGGAATACCACAAAGTACAGCACCACGCTGACGATCAGCGCAATGATAACATCCAGGATGCTGTGCTGCTTGATGAACACCGTGGAGGCATTGATAAGCACCGTCAGGATAATGACACCGATCTTGGCCCAGCGTGGAGTACAGCGGCAGCGGAACAGCCCAAAGGCAGCGGCCATGCAGCCCAGTACATGCATGCTGGGGATGACATTGGTGTTGGTATCAGCATGGTACAACCGTCCCACCAGCCAGGTAAAGATGTTCGGATCGGTAAATTCGGCCGGGCGCAGGTTCTGTCCATTGGGGAAAATCAGGCAGAATAAAAGCGTCCCGGTAAAGGCAATGATGATAAACCATCCGTACAGCCGAAAGCTGTGGTCATCATTGACAAAAAGATAAATGGCCGTGGCGATAAGCAGCGGATACCACAAGCAGTAGAAGATAACAAAGTACTCGCAAAAGGGGATCAGATCATCCAGCGGCAGGTAGCTCACCCAGTAATCGCAGGTGGAGGGTACCAGCTGCTCCACAATGAAAAACAGCAGCAGATATACCGGGATATACAGCATATACCATGCGGAGGGCCGCTTGTGCAAAAAATCTTTCAGCTTTGTCATAGGGTGTTGACCTCGGAAAAAGATAATTTGTGCCGGCATTTTGTGCCGGCGGATTTTCAATATCAATAGTATAGCGGTCCGCCTTCATAAAATCAAGATGTCATGCCACACTCCGGGGCAAATGGTGTAAAATGTTCACATTCCTGTAAAATATGACACCGCCGGCCCCTGCAGGGTACTGGTTCCGGCCGCAGGCCAGATCGCCCAAAGGGCGATCTCAGCGGGCGAAGCCCGCTGGCCCCGGCTGCGCCGGGGCGGCCTGCGGCCGTCTTGCGCCTACCCGCCCCCAGCAAAACTCCCCCAACCTTTCGGCCGGGGGGAGAGCTGTTTCTTTTTGCTTACACGGTGATGACCTTGCCCGCCTTGGTCATGGTCTCCACAATGTCATACATGTTGCCGATGGTGCCGCACTGCAGCTTGTCGGTCAGCCCGTAGAAATTCAGGCAGGTGCCGCACACAATCAGCTTGACGCCCTTTGCTTCCAGTACCTTCAGGTGCTCTATGGTCTGCTCGTTCTCAGTCACCAGCCGCACGCCGTTGTTCATAAAGCAGATGGCGGAAGGCAGGTCAGGCTTCTCGCTCAGGGTGTAGAAGAACATCTTGATGAGGGAATGGCCCAGCTCCGGGTCGCCCTCACCGATGACATCCCGCCCGGCAAATACCACATAGTCGCTCGCGGCGGGCACAGCGCAGTTCAGCAGCTCCTCAGGCATCTCCTGGGCCGGCGCGCCGGTGCGGTGCATGGTAATGGTATAGCAGCCGTTCTCCTCGGCGGTCTCGGCGGCAAAGCCCTGGCTCTCCGCCAGGCGGCTCAGATTCTGTACGGCTATGGCATTATCCACCGTGATGGAAAGCGCCTCGCAGCCGGTATCCATCTCTTTTTTGGCCATCATTACGGGCATGGGGCAGGCCTTGCCTTTTGCGTCAATATGATTCATCACAATACCTCCTGTAAATGTATTTTCAGAACGGTTATTCCGCCAATAGTATACCGCTATACCTCGTAAAATGCAAGCCCATGCCATCGTTTACGAAAATTTAACGGAAAAATCCCTTGCAAATCAAAATCTTTTCGATAGAATAGATACTATACCTTAAGGAAATCTTAATCTTTCCTTTTTTATTCTTATCCATCATCCACCTGAAAGCGAGGGACTCCCTTGATCCTCACCATTCTCATCCTGCTGGGTATCGGCCTGGCCGTCTATACCTGCATCCTTCACAGCATCGGCCCCATCCTTGGCATCCTGCTGGCCGTGGGCTATACACTGGGCTGCATTATTGTTTTTTTGCTGCTGGTGGCGCTGTTGTCAGTATTCATCCGTATCGATCGCCCCGCCGACCGCAGGACCCGCTTCTACCACTGGCTCATGACCAACATCGTGCAGGTGGGTATGTTCTTGCTGCGGGTGCGGGTCAATGTTACCGGCCGGGAAAAGATCCCACACGATACCCGCTTTTTGCTGGTCAGCAACCACCGCACCATTTTCGATCCCGTCCTCACCATGGCGGAGCTTTCGGAATTTACCCTGGCATTCATCTCCAAAAAGGAAAATTTCAAGATCCCCATCGTCAATAAGCTCATGCATATGTGCTTCTGCCTGCCGCTGGACCGCGAGGATAACCGCGCCGCCGTTAAGACCATCAATGAAGCGGTGGAGCTTTTGGATGAGAATGTTGTTTCCATGGGCATCTACCCGGAGGGACAGACCAACAAAACCGAGGAGCCGCTGCTGCCCTTCCGCAATGGCGCTTTCAAGATCGCCCAAAAGGCCAAAGTCCCCATCGTGGTCTGCGTCATCGAAAATACCGAAAAGATCCTCAAGAATTTCCCCTGGCAGCCCACCACCGTCAATCTTAAGGTACTGGAGGTGCTGCCCTACGATAGCGAGCACCGCGGCACCAGGGATGTCAGCGAGCATGTGTGGCCGCTGATGTATCACGCCCTGGTGGATTGCTACCCCGGCAGCGGTACTCCGCACCAGTACGCGGAACAGCCCGCCCCGGAGAAAACCGAATAAACAGAATAAAGAAAAACACCCCCCGGCCGCAGTGACCGGGGGTATTTTTATAAAGTTTTAGTCCTTGATCCCGTCGATCAGCTCCAGCAGCTCTGCCTTGGGCCGGAAGCCCACCGTGCGGCCGGTCAGCGCGCCGTTTTTGCTGAAGATCAGCGTCGGGATGCTGCTGACCCCAAACTGGGCCGCCAGCCCCGGCTCGTCATCCACATTCACCTTGCAGAACTTGATGGCCGGTTCCTCCGCCGCCAGCTCCTCGATGACCGGCGAAAGCATCCGGCAGGGACCGCACCACGGCGCCCAAAAGTCGATGCACACCGGCCGGTTGGCGTTTACTACTTCCTGTTCAAAATTTTCCGCGTGCAGTTCGGTTATATTCATTGCCATATCATTTTTCATCCTTTCTCACCGGGTGTTCCGGTTACTTATATTATACCACAGCAGTATAGTTATAGCAAGGCTTCCGTCAAAAAATCTCCATGTTGCAGGAATTTCAATGAGAAACTTTCATATTTCCAGCCTTTCTACCGTCTTTTTTATCAAAAAGCCAGCTAAGATGAATTTATGATTTGGAAAAACTACAAAAAATGCGTTAAACCCGTTGACATTTCGGCTTTCATCCGCTACAATATGCAACATAATAAAAAGCAACGAAGGGAATTAGTAGTACAAGGATCCCCCAAAGAGAGCAGCCGGTTGGTGAGAGGCGCGGGTGTGGTTTTGTATGAAGCTCTCCCGGAGCCGCGCACCGAAAGGGAACCCCGGTAGGCTGCGCTGGGCGCCGCCCATTACAGCGGCAGGGTGTCCTTGGCACCCATAAGGCTGCCGCCTGCGAGGGCGGAGCGAAGTAAGGTGGTACCACGCAGGCGTTTTTCGCTTTCGTCCTTATGCCGAAGTGCAGGGGCGGGGGCGTTTTTTTATACCCTTTCCCGCACAAATCCCGTAAAAAATTGTGTAGAGAAAGGAAGTATCGTAAATGCTTGAAACCATCAGCAGTATCAATTCTACCGTCAATGGCATCGTGTGGGGTGTGCCCGCCATGGTGCTCATCTTCGGCGTGGGTCTGTACCTCAGTATCCGCACCGGTTTCCTCCAGTTCCGCAAGTTCGGCACCGTGTGGCAGAACACCATCGGTAAGCTGTTCCATCGCTCCACCGAGGCTGGTCGCGGCGCCGTCACCCCTTTTCAGGCGGTCTGCACCGCCTTGGCAGCTACCGTCGGCACCGGCAATATCGCCGGTGTGGCAGGCGCTATCGCCATCGGCGGCCCCGGCGCTGTTTTCTGGATGTGGATCTCCGCCCTGCTGGGTATGGTGACCAAGTACAGCGAGGTCACGCTGGCCGTCCACTACCGCCAGAAGAATAAATACGGCGACTGGGTCGGCGGCCCCATGTATTATATCCAGAACGGCCTGGGCAAGAAGTGGAAATGGCTGGGCGTGCTCTTCTCCATCTTCGGCATTTTTGCGGTGTTCGGTACCGGCAATGCCACCCAGGTCAATACCATCGTTGCCTCCATTGATACCGCCCTCATCAGCTTCGGTGTGATGGAAGCCGGCAGCACCGCCACCCTCAATCTCATTCTCGGCATTGTTATTACTGTTTTGGTCGGCATGATCCTGCTGGGCGGCATCAAGCGCATCGGTCACGTGGCGGAGCGTTTGGTTCCCATTATGGCGCTTTTGTATGTGGTACTGGGCTTGGGCGTAATCGTTATGCACATCGAAAACCTGCCCACCGCCTTCTCCTCTATCATTCAGGGGGCGTTCAACCCCACTGCCGTTACCGGCGGTGTAGTGGGCGCCATGTTTACCGCCGTGCAGAAGGGCGTTGCCCGCGGCATCTTCTCCAATGAAGCCGGTCTTGGTACTGCCTCTATTGCCCATGCAGGCGCCGAGGTCAATGATCCGGTGCAGCAGGGTCTGTTCGGTGTCTTTGAGGTGTTTGTAGATACCATCATCATCTGCACCTTTACCGCGCTTGTTATCCTGTGCAGCGGCGTGCCCATCAACTTTGGCGCGGATGCCGGCGCAGAGCTGACCATCAGCGGCTTTACCAGCACCTACGGCAACTGGATCACCATTTTCACCGCCGTGGCCATGTGCTGCTTCGCCTTCACCACCATCCTGGGCTGGGGCCTGTACGGTGCCCGCTGCAGCGAGTACCTCTTCGGTGAAAAGGTCATCAAGCCCTTCATGGTCATCTATTCCCTGGTTGCCATTATCGGTGCCACCGTCAAGCTCGATCTCCTTTGGAGCATCGCCGAAACCTTCAATGGTATGATGGCCATCCCCAACCTCATTGCAGTGGCGCTGCTTTCCCCGGTCGTTCTCAAACTCACCAAGGAATACTTCACCCGGCCCAAGGAAAGCCCCCTCTGCAAGTAACAAAGCAATGATTTGATATCCCGGATTTTCTCCCGCAAAGGGCAGCGCTGCGGCGCTGCTCTTCTGTTTTGCATAAAAATTACACAAGAATTTGTGCACCTCCCCAAAATTTCTCATTTAGGTTGACATCCCCTGCCCAAAAGTGGTAGTCTTATCCTGTTCTTATATCCCCATGGGGATATTTTTGTGTTTGCTCCGCAAACACAACCCCACCTGCGGGAAAAATAAAAAAGAGAAAGAGGTATACAAAATGAAAAAGTTTTTAAGCATTTTGCTGGCTGTCCTTATGCTGGCCGTCATGCTGCCGGTCACCGCTATGGCCGAAGAGGGTACTGGTGATGGTTCCCAGTCCAACCCCTATACGCTGGCACAGCTTGGCGCTATGACTCGTGATGCTTACATCGCTGCCCAGAAAGCCAATAACGGCACTATCTATGTCACCGTTGGCAATTATAGCTATGATACTAACGGTGTTCTCGGCAATGGCGTTCGCAATGATACCACCGGCCAGACTGAAGACCGCAGCGTGCTGAATGGCTACAATTCCAATGGCTACCTTGGTGAGAAAAATGACGGCGCCAACGGTAAAAATATAGTTTTTGTTGGCGGCACCATTACCAGCGGTGTTACCGGCTATGAGGATATTGATCATATCGGCACCAGCTTATTGCTGGCTGTTCCCGCCTACACCCATGTAACCTTCCAGGACATCATCTTCAATGGCGTTATCAGCATTGATTATCAGCTTTACACCAGCCCTTGGAGTCAGCTGCGCTGCGTGGATTTTGAAGGCTGTACCTTTAACGGTATCATCGTCGGTGCTATGGCTACACAGAGCTTGGTTTTCAATAACTGCACTTTTAACAACTACACCAATGCCGTTTCCCCTAATAACTCCAACCCCACTTGGATCAGACCCGCCTACGGTAACTGGAGTCCCGATGATAACAAGGGTCAGGGTAACGATTTCCGTTCCCTTACCAGCATCACTTTTACTAATAACACCGTAACCGGCACCCGTCCTGTCAAGTTTGAGTTTATTTCTCAGTGGGATATTACTACAACCATTACTGCTACCGATAACAAATTTGATATTTCCAAGCAGGCTGGCGATACCAGCACCAAGAATGTTGGTTTGTACTTTGGCCCTCACCAGAAGACCAATGCAATAAATCTCATTGTTGGTGGCAATACCAAGAGCGCAAATACCGCTGCCATGTATGTGATTCCCGAAGGCTGGGATAGCATTTCTGAAAATTCCTCCATCCAGAACAAGAGTAGAGAAGAAATCAAACTTACTGATGTTTTGGAATGGAAGTCTGATAAACAACTCACTCTTGACCCCACTGGTAACGGCAAGGATGAGAATGCATCTACCGTCATCATCATCGACCGCCCCGCCGAGGACACCCCCAAGACCGAGCCCGAGAAGAACCCCGCCACCGGCGCCAATGATGTGGTCGCCGCCGCGGTCGTTCTCATGGCTGTTTCCGCTCTTGGCATGGCCGTCCTCGCCCGCAAAAAGTAATCCGTGATTCGCCCAAAAGCTCTCCCGCGCCGGGGGAGCTTTTGCTGTGATGGCCGAGATGGCGGCGCTGCCTTCCGGCATTCCGCAGGGAATGGAAAGCAGAAATATTGTGGTGGGGCCGTGCGCGCCGCTGTGGCCAGGCTTTGCCTGCTATGGGGTAAAGGATGTTTCGGGGCTGGTGATCACCGATGGGGCCAGGGCCCTGCGGATGGCCGCCGGTGTGGAGCACTGCAAGCCCTTTGCGGCGGGGCGGAAGGTAGCGCTGCGGATGGAGATATAAGCCATAAGCGCTCTAGATGGCATTTTTGGCCGAAGGAATAAAATTCCCCGGCATTGACCGGGGAATTTTACTGTTATTTTGTGAGTGATAAGCAAAAAAGAAAAGCCCAGTTTTTCGCTTGAAACTGGGCTTTTCTTGTGGCGGAGATGGAGGGATTTGAACCCTCGCGGCACTTTCGCACCCTACTCCCTTAGCAGGGGAGCCCCTTCACCACTTGGGTACATCTCCAAGGGCTACGAATTACTGTCGGAGGTGTTGGCGGAGAGGATGGGATTCGAACCCATGGCTCTGATGAGTCACCGGTTTTCAAGACCGGCTCCTTAAACCGCTCGGACACCTCTCCACGGCTTTATATCGTACTCCAGTATATTATCATATCGGGAGGGGGTTCGTCAAGCGGAAAATGGATTATTTTTGCGCGGCGGGGGTAAGGGCGGCGCCGGGGTAGTAGTGCAGCAGAATCTCCTGATAGTTTTTGCCGTGCTGTGCCAGGTACTGTGCCCCGGCCTGAGAGAGCCCCACCCCGTGTCCGTAGCCCAGCACATCAAAGGTGAAAAGCTCGTTTTTGTATTCCACGGTGAAGGCGGCGCTGCGCAGCCCCAGCAGGGTGCGCAGCTGCTGGCCGGTCAGCACGCGGTCGCCGGCCTGCACCGCCGTGACATACCCGGCTTCGCTGCGGGTGAGGACATTGAGCCATTCTTCCGGTTTTTGTCCGGTGAGGATGGACTGGGCGGTCAGCTTTTTGCGCAGCTCGGCGGCGGTGATGGTGACAGTGCTGCGGTACCCGGCGGCTTCTTTATCCCAGTGGCTATCGGCGGGGGTGAGGTAGGGAAGGGGACCCTCCCACACATTTCCGGCGTCTTCGGTGGTTTTTCCGGCGCTGATGGCAAAATACGCCGCCACGATGGGCTGGCCTTCGTAGGTGATGAGGTATCGCATGGCTTTTTCGGCGGCCTTGGTGATTTTTTCACGGTAGGCTTTGTAGTAGTCGCCCCACATGGCTTTCATGGTGTCATCGGTGACATAGCCCAGCCGCTTGGCGGGATTGGCTGAAAAATCGGCGCCGTTCAGCTCATCCGGGGGATCGGCCCGGCGGAGTGCCGCCAGGTAGTGGGCATTGGTGTAGGCGGCCATGCCCTGCGCGATGAGGGCATCTTCTTCGTAGGAGGCGGGCATTTCCGCCGCGATGGCCCCGGCTACATAGTCCGCCGCGGGGACTTCCGCCACCTGGCCGGTGGTTTCATCCAGGATGCGGAAGGAGGGGAGAACGGAGAAGGTATCGGCTGATGGTTCCTGCGGTTCCTCGCGGTCGGTGCCGGGGAGGATATTGCTTTGCTGCGGTGTTGGATCGGATGTGGTTCCGCCGGGCAGACCGGTGCCCAGCGGGGTGCCGCTCCAGGCCAGTACCAGCAGCGGCAGCGCCAGCATAGCGGCGGCAGCGCCGCCCAGCAGTCCCCAATCGGCTTTCATAGGCTTTTCCTCCATGGCTGGAATGTGCGGGGCAGAATCCCTGGCAGGCCGCGCCCCGCGAAGCGGTGCCCCCACAGGGGGTACCGCTTCCTCCGCCCCATAGGGGCGGGCCGCCCGTGCGGGGGCGCGGCGCCGGGATGCTGCACTGGCTGGGGGATGTTTGTCCCCACTACCGGCATGATATGCTGCGAGGGTGTAAAAAATGCAGCGGGGTGATCGCTCACTCCGCCGCGAGGGAAAATCCATTATTCGGTTTTCGCCGTAAACTCAATCTGCAAAATCGCCGAGAGCATCGCCGCCTCGTCCTCATTCAGCACCGTGGCGCATGCTCCGCTGTAATCCACCACCCGGCGCTCCTCCGGGAAGAAGCCGTACAGCGTCTTATCCAGCATAAAATAGTGGGCGCAGCTTGTGGGCAGTTCGCAGCCCTCCCAGCGCTCGCCGCTGTCATAAAACATGGCGATTGCCTGCTCGTAGTCGTTCCCGAAAAGCTGCGAGGAAACGGCAGCCATTGCATCATAATCCATCATGTCCGGAATGGGCTGTTCTCCTACCGAGACGATCTTACTCTTGAACTCCTCGAACAGACCGCGATCCGAGTCAATCTCATCGGTGGCGTACTCCTTTTTCACGCTGCCGTCGCCGCCTGCCGTACTGGGGTTCGGCGGGGGAGCCATCATCAGTCCGCCGGGCGGCGCGCCATTCCACTGATCTTGGTTCTCCGCCTCATTCGGCGCCAATGCCGCGTCATAGCTCGACTCGTCCTGCGAGGCCTTGTTTTGCAAGGAGCTGTTCTGCAGCAGGAATGCAGTACCTGCCGCCAGCACCAGCACAGCGGCAATGCTGCCCCAGCGCCGCCACTGCAGCCATATCACGCCCCACTTTTTCTTTGGGGCGGCAGCCTGTTGATCTGCGGCGTCCATTCGCTCAAACAGCGCCGCAGCGGAAAGGGAAGCGGGCAGTGCCGGATCGCCCGCATTTTTCAGCTTTTCCCGAAGAAAGTCGCGGTCAGCTTCCGCCTCGTCGTTCCACTCGGTATTCCGTTCTGTTTTACGCTCGTCCTTCACCTTGCCGCCTCCTTTCCATCGGTATCTTGTAATTGCAGCCGCAGCTTTTTCAGCGAACGGGAGAGCTTGCTGCTCACCGTACCCTGCGGCATCTCCAGCATGCTCGCAATCTCCCGCATGGTATAGCCCTCCAGCACCGAGAGCAGCACGATCTGCCGCTCCTCCGGGGAGAGTGTGCCCAGCGCTTCGCTAAGCTCTGCCCGGCGGGTGGCAGTTTCCGGCATCGCTTCCTCGGCGGTTTCGTAGTAGCTGTCCAGGTCTATTTCCTTTTTGCGGGTCACGATTTGGGCGACCTGCCGTTTGCACCGGGCGGAAAGGATGCGGAACATCCAGCTGCGGAACGCCTCCGGCTCCCGCAGGTTTTTTATGCCCTTCCACGCTTCGGCAAAGGTATCCGCCACGGCGTCCTCGGCATCCTGCTGGCTGCCCAGGGTATACAGCGCCATGCGGTACAGGTCGCCGGCCAGACTTTCGTACAGCTCACCAAAGGCAGCCCGGCTGCCTGCCTGCGCCTGGGTCACCAGCTGGGTGATGGTCATAACGCACCTTCCTTTTGTGATGCCGCCCCAACCGGCTTTCACCATAATAGTGTCGCCCACGGCGGATTTTGTTGCATCACATGTTAAAATTTTTGCAGGGTCCCGCTGCGCGCCCCGCGCGGCCGGCCCTATGGGCCGGCCTGCCCGCCCCGTAGGGGCGGGTTCGTGCTGCCCCCGTAGGGGGCAGCACGGCGCGGGGCGCAGGAAGCCGGGATGCTGCAGCAAATACCTTCGCGGAAAAACATGGGCCTTGCGGGTGGAGAAAGGCGGGCGCTCCGCAGCGGGGAGGGTTGCCCGCAAGGGTCAGCACGACTAAAGCGGAGGGGCGCCCGATGTATGGCCGGTGTCCATACCAAGCGAAGGCTCCTTCTGCTGCTATTTTAGCACACCGGCGCCCAAATGAAAACCCCGCCCCGTGTAAGATAGTGCTTTCCTTTTGCGGGCGGGCGTGGTATAATAAAATGTAAAATGAGAGGCTATATCCATTTTTCCTCAGCCGCACCAGCGGCAGGACTGATCCAACGACCGAAACGGAGGGATCTTATGCAGGAACGATTGAACCAATATCGTCCTATTCTTGCGGTGCTGATAGTGGCCTGCGGCCTGATGGCTGCCGTCACCTCCCGCTACGATATGACCCTGTTCTATATCTGCCTGGGGGCGTGGGCATTGCTCTCCCTTGGGTGCATCATCTGGATGACCGTTATCACCCGGCAGAACCGCCGCCGCTTTGGAAGATTGAAGGATTCGCTGGAGCACATCATGAGCGACGCCGTGCTGTCCCTGCCCATGCCGTCCCTTATCGTGCGGGAAAGCGGTGAGGTGGTGTGGAGCAATCCCCCCGCCAAGCAGGGGGTGTTCCCCGGGCAGGAGCTGTTTGGGCATAATATAGCGGAGCTGGTACCCGGACTGGACTGGCAGGCCGAAAGCAGCGCCGAAGGCCGGGATATCGTGATAGGGGAGCGGCACTACACCGTGTTCCTCATGCACTCCAGCTCCACCAAGGAGCCGCTGACCATCATCTGCCTGGTGGATGATAACGACCTGAAGCACTATACCCAGGAATACTTTGATTCCCGGCCCTATGTGCTTACCATGCTCATTGATAACTACTCCGAGCTGTTTACCGATGCCAAGGAAAACGAGCGCAGCCGCACCATGGGGCAGATCGAGCATATCATCGAGACCTTTGCGGAGCAGAACCATGGCCTGGTAAAAAAGCTGGACCGCGACCGCTTCCTTGCGGTGGTGGAGGAGCGCTATATGAAGCGGGTCATTGAGGACCGCTTCCCCATTCTCAATGCCATCCGGGCAGTGGATACCGGCGACCGCAACAACGCGACCATGTCCATCGGTGTTTCGCCCATGGCGGCCAGCCTGCATGAGAGCGAGACCATCTCCCGCCAGGCACTGGATATGGCCCTGGGCCGCGGCGGCGACCAGGTGGCGCTGCGGCAGAAGAACGGCTATGAGTTTTTTGGCGGCACCGGCCGCGGGGTGGAAAAGCGCAATAAGGTGCGCGCCCGTATTATGGCCAACGCCATTACCGAAGTGGCCACCACCTGCGATAATATCCTCATCATGGGCCACCGCTTTGCCGACTTGGACTGTCTGGGCGCGGCCATTGGCATGTACGCCGGCCTTTCCACACTGGGCAAGCCCTGTTCTATTGTGCTGGATACCGAAAAGAGCCTGGCACAGCCGCTGTACCGCCATATGCTGCAGCAGGATAAGCACTATGAGGAGGCATTTGTCAGCCCGGCGCAGGGACTGGATATGGTGAGCCGCAATACCCTGTTGGTGGTAGTGGATACCCATATTCCTTCCATCCTGGAAAGTCGGGAGATCTACGAAGCCTGCCGCAATGTTATCGTCATTGACCACCACCGCAAGATGGTGGAGCATATCGATAATGCCATCATCTTTTTCCACGAGCCATATGCCAGCTCCGCCAGCGAAATGGTGGCCGAACTGGTACAGTATTTCAAAGAAGGCAAGCTGCGCATCAGCGTGGCGGAGGCCGAGGCCCTGCTGGCCGGTATTATGCTGGATACCAAGAGCTTTATCCTGCGCACCGGCGTGCGGACCTTTGAGGCCGCCGCGTTCCTGCGCCGCATGGGCGCCGATACCGTGGCGGTCCGCAAGCTGTTCGCCTCCAGTATGGAAAGCTATCAGGAGCGCAGCCGCCTGGTGAGTGCCGCGGAGGTATACCGCGGCTGTGCCATCAGCTGCACCTCCGGCGCCAATGTGGAGGGCATCCGGGTAGTGGCGCCGCAGGCCGCCGATGACCTTTTGAGCATCAGCGGGGTGGATGCTTCCTTTGTGCTGTATGAGCAGGACGGCGCCGTGAATATTTCGGCCCGCAGTATGGGTGCCATCAATGTTCAGCTCATCCTGGAAGGGATGGGCGGCGGCGGCCACCAAACCATGGCGGGCGCGCAGATCAAAGATATTACACTGGAGGATTGCCGCCAGCAGCTGCTGGTCGCCATCGACCGGTATTATGAAGAAAACCCCAAGGGAGGAAAAGACGCATGAAAGTAGTACTGAAACAGGATGTAAAAGGAACCGGTAAAAAGGGCGAGCTGGTGGAGGTAGCCGATGGCTACGCCCGCAATTTCCTGCTGAAGAGAGGCCTGGCCATTCCCGCCGATGCCGGCGCCATGAACGAGCTGAAAAATCGCGAGGCCGCCAAGGCCTACCGTTTGGCCGAGGAGCAGAAGGCCGCCGAGGAGCAGAAGGCCGCCATTGACGGCAAGACCGTGAAGTTGACCGCCAAGGCCGGCGCCAACGGCAAGCTGTTCGGCTCCGTCACCGCCAAGGAGATTGCTGAGGGCATAGAAAAGCAGCTGGGCGTCACTTTGGAAAAGCGCAAGATCGTGCTGAAGGACGATATCAAGGCCTTTGGCTCCTACACCATCGAGGTCAAGATCTATAACGGTGTTTCCGCCAATGTATTTGTGGTTGTCGGGGAAGAATAATCCCGGTTGACCGCAGCATCCGGGAGCGGGGCGCAGCCCCTTTCGGCGGAGCCGAAAGCTGCACGCGAAGCGCGCAGAGCCCGCCGCAGGCGGGCGGGCTGCGCCCCGGGCCAGCGGCTGGCAGAAACCTGCGGAAATGCGATATTGACACCCGGCCCAGGGGATCCTATTATAATAAGGTATACCAAGTGACGGGAGAGTGGAGATCCTATGTTATCCTCTGCGGCCGGGCTGCTGACCGACCAATCCTTTTTGAGCGTATTTTGCGCCGCCATGCTGACCATCGGGATCGGCTGGGGGCTGCGGAAGAAAAATATCCTGAAGGCGGAAAGCCGTCCGGTACTGAATGCCCTGCTGCTGAAGCTGACGGTGCCGTGCCTGGCCTTTGATGCCTTTATGACCGATTTTGCCCGCGGGGAGCTGCGGCGCAATGTGCAGATCCTGCTGATCTCCTTTGCGCTGTATCTTTCGATGATCACGCTGTCGCAGCTTATTTTTATTAAATACGGCCGGCGGAAGGCCAACCTATATGGCATCTGCTTTGCCATAGGGCAGCAGACACTATACGCCATGCCTATTCTACGGGCTATTTACCGGGAAAATCCGTCGGAATCGATGCTTTCCGCCAGCATGGTAGCTATCGCTTTCCGGGTGATGCTATACCTCTACGCCTTTTATTCCATCAGCGGGGTGGCTGTGACCGGTGGCAGCCTGAAGCAAAATCTGAAAAAAGCGTTCCTGACGCCGGTGATGCTGGCTATGTTCGCGGGGTTCTTCATCTGGCTGACACAGGGACTGCTTCCCTGCCCCGGCGGCATACCGCTGCTGCGGCTGGACCTGCGATTCCCGGCACTGTACGCGGTGGTACCGCAGATGGCCACCCTGGTGAACCCCCTGGCGATGCTGCTGATCGGCTCGACACTGGGGGAATCCCAGCTGGGCGACGCGCTGCGGGACGGCAAGGCGTGGTTCATCGCCTTTCTGCGGATGTTTATAGCCCCGCTGTATACCCTGGCGGTGCTGTGCCTGCTCCAGCAGATCGGATGGACCCACTTTACCGAGGTGACGCTGATGACGGTGGTGATGTGCTTTGCTGCGCCGCTCTCTGCGGTGCTGTGCACCTTCTTTATCACCTACCAGGAGGAAGCGGATATGGCCGCACGGGTGTGTCTGCTTTCCACGCTGTTCTGTGTTATCTCCACGCCGCTCTTCTACTGCCTGGTGAAGGCCGCAGTAGCCAGCGGAGCGTTTCCTATATAATATAGGTAAGAAAATGCGCGAAAGCCCTCCAAACAGAGGGGGCAACGGAAGGTTGCTAAAAACCCATGAGGGGTTGGTCGACAGCGCCCCTATTCCATGGTACCCTTGCGGTACAAAACATGAAAGGCGGATGCTGAAATGACACTGGGTGAACGGATCGCATATTACAGGGGGAAGCTGGGGCTTTCCCAGGGGGAGCTGGCGGAGCAGCTGGGCGTGAGCCGTCAGGCCGTAAGCAAATGGGAGACCGATGCCGGACTGCCGGATTTGGAGCGGCTGATCGCGCTTTCCCGGCTGTACCATATCACACTGGATGAGCTGGTAAAGGGTAAAACCCCGGAAGATGCGGCCGAAGCCCCGGAGGAAGTACCGGTGGATGCGGTCATTGCGAAGCCAGCAGCCCCCAGCGGGCAGAAAACCATTGGGTATATCCTGCTGGGGGTGGGGCTGCTGTGCGCAGCGCTGGCGCTGGTGCTCAATTTGGCACTGCTGATCCCGGCGGCGTACTTTCTGATCTGCGCGGTGCTGTGCCTGACGCTGCGGCGGTATGCCGGGCGGATCATTATAGGCGGGACGCTGCTGGCAATCCTGCTGCCCGCGCAGCGCTGGTTTGGCGGTGCAAGCCTGGGGAGCACGATCAACCCGATCGCCTACCAGTCGGAGTATTTCGGAATTGGGCTATTGATCTCCTGGGCATTGTGGGCGGTTCTTATCTTGTATGTGGTGCTGGCCCTGCGGCACACCCGCTGGCAGAAATACACCCCGCTGGCACTGGGGTGGACAGTGGTATTGGGGCTGCATGGCTGGCTGGCCCCGCTGTGGCAGGTGCTGGGCGGTGCAGAAGCCGCCAGCTGGTACTATCCGGTGGTCTCCGGCCTTATCAATCTGCTGGCGGCGGCTGTGGTGCTGCTGACGGTCCGGGCCATTTACCGGGCCCGACGGGAGAAAAAGAGCGCATAAATACAAAAATTGAAAAGAGCCGTTCCCAAAAGGAGCGGCTCTTTGGCTTATTTTAGGGTGGAGCTGTTATTGAGGACGCCGGCACTATACAGGAACAGCACATCGCAGCCTGTAAAATCGACAAAGCCGCCCAGCCGGCTGGAGGCGAGATACCGGATATCCACCAGCGTAACGGAGGAATAGCCCTCCACCAGCAGCGGTGCGATACTGCTGCCAAAGGAATCCCGGAAGATCACCAGCCGGCGGCCGGAGGTGTTCTGCGGATTTTCGATGCGCAGGAGCGACACGGAGCCGGAAAGGAACATCTCATACGGATCACGGCCCGCGGCCTTTTCCGCATCGTAGATACCGCCCTCGGTATCGGTTTCGTAATTATAGACCACGGCGGTATCGATGGCGCCGCCGGTGAGATAGTTCATCTCCTCCGGGGCGATGGGCAGCGCGGCCTGGCCGTAGTAAACACCATAGAAAGGCTTTTCCAGCGTTTTTCTGGTGTAGCTGCCGGTAAGCTCCACGCCCATACCACCCGCCAGCCGGGCAGCCACATCCAGGATCTTCTCCTGCCGCCAGTGGGCATCGGTGCGGTAGTAGTCCTCCAACTCCAGCAGATCGAAGATATCGATATACTGCATATAGCCGGTGCGGCTTTGCAGTTCCTCAGCAAACTGCTCGTAATCGATGGAGGGGTAGCCATTGGGCGCGGCCATAAAGTAGTTTTTATCCGGGATGAGGGACAGATACACCCGACTGCCGGCGTCCTTCAGGTAAGCTTCGTAGAGATACCGGAAGCGCTCCGCCGCATGGTCAAGGGAAGCAGTATTCATGGGGTATTCCAGTTTGGCCAGATGATCTCCCACCCGGTACAGGCCGTTATTATCCCGCTGGCGCAGCAGCCCTGTGGCGGTAAGTGCTTTGAGCGTGCGAAATTCATCCCGCAGCGGGAACTGATCGGTGGCGTAGTCCTCGAAGCGATCGGCAAAGGTGCCGGAAAGCAGCGACTGGCCGGTGAGGGCAGGCAGCTGCGTCAGGGAGCGGCGCTCCGCATCGGAGGCGGCATCGGCGGGCTTAAAAACAGTCCAAAGGGTGAACGCCGCCAAAAATACCCCCAACACCGCAATGGTGAGAATGGTACGGGTCTTATTGTTTTCCACAGCGGCACCTCCTTAAAAGCGGAAATAGAGGAACGGATTGAATGAGCCATCCACCAGGTAGGCAGTGACGACCGCCAACAGGGCCATCAGGGCCACAGGGGCCGCGACCGCCAGCACCCGGCCGGTTTTGGGGCCTTCGGAAAGGCGATTCATCCAGCGGGTGGGATAGGGCGTAGCGCCGATGACGGCGATGATGAAGGTGACGGCATAGCTGCCAAGGTAATAGAGCGTCTCTCCGGTGGCAAGCGGCACCCCGCCCGCCCCAAACATGCGGCCCAGGTGGGCGGCGGCTTCCGAAAGGCCGGCGCTATCGAAGATGACAAAGCTGACCGCGACCAGCAGCAGGGTATAAAGATGGCTGAGGACGGGGAGCTTTTGCAGGGGCTTTAAGAGGAAACCTTTTTCCAGGATGAGGAACACAGCGAAGAACAGGCCCCACAGGACAAAGTTCCAATCGGCGCCATGCCAAAGACCGGTCAGCATCCATACCACGAGGATATTGAGGTAGCGGCGGGCCGGGGCCACCCGGTTGCCGCCCATGGGGATATAGACATAATCCCGGAACCAGGAGCCAAGGCTCATGTGCCAGCGCCGCCAGAATTCGGTGACGCTGCGGGAGATATAGGGATAATTGAAGTTTTCGGCAAAGGTGAAGCCGAAAATTTTCCCCAGGCCGATGGCCATATCGCTGTAACCGGAAAAATCGAAATAGATGTGCAGCATATAGGCCGCGGCGTACATCCAGCTGTACAGCACCGAGGGCTGGGTGGTAGCCTTATACACCGTGATAAGCTGATAAAGCACATTGGCGATGAGGACCTTTTTACCCAGGCCCAGCACAAAGCGCTGCGCGCCTGCGGCGACCATGGCCGGGGTGGAGCGGCGTTCCTTAAGCTGGGGTTCGATATCGGCATAGCGGACGATGGGCCCCGCGATGAGCTGCGGGAACATGGCGATATAGGTGCCGAGGTCGATGAGATTGCGCTGGGCGGCCACCGTGCCCCGGTGGACATCCACCACATAACTGAGGATCTGGAAGGTGTAGAAGCTGATGCCAATGGGCAGCGCCACCCGCAGAAGCGGCACCGAAAGGCCGGTCACGGCATTGAAGCTGCGGATGAAGAAATCGGCGTACTTGCAGTAGCCCAAAAGCAGCAGGCTGAAAAGGACCGAGGCGGTCAAAAAGAGCTTTGACCGCCGGGGATTGCTGACACGATATTTTTCTACCAGCCGCCCAAAGAAATAGCCCTGCAGAATGGATACGACCATGAATAGGACATATTTCGGCTCGCCCCACGCATAGAACACAAGGGAAAAGAGGAGCAGAACGGCATTTTTTGCCCGGCGCGGCGCCAAAAAATAGCACAGCAGCGTGAGCGGCAGAAAGTAGTAGAGAAACGGGATGCTTGAAAACAGCATAAGCTGATCCCCCCGAAACGATTACTGGATGGCTTCGTCAAAATCGATGACGGCGGCGGGATAGGAAGCGGTGAGGGTATCACGGAAGCTGTTGATGAGCTCCTCATCACCGTACATGGCAACAACCACCTCATTTATGGTGATGACAACCAGCTTATCGGGGAATCCACACATCCACTGGCGGGACTGGATGCTGTCACGCAGGGACTGCGCCAGCGTCTTGGCATCGGCAGCATTCTTGACATGGTAGGCGCCGCAGGTGAAGGTGTTCATGTTCATCATGTGGGAAATGGAGGCGGCGCTGTCGATGAGGGTAACGCTATCGGCCGGGAAGGACAGCATATAGTCCAGGTTGTCGGCATCGGAGATATCGAACTTGCCGGGCTTATCCTCTACGGCATTGTTGTTATCGCCGCCCGCTGCGGGGAATTTATAATCCTCGGGCAGAGCGCTCCAAACCTTATTAAGAACCTCCAGCGGGTCGGTGACGGCTGCGTCATTGCCGCCGTTATTGCCGGAATTGTTGCCGCAAGCGGCGAAGGCCAGCACCATTACGGCTGCCAGCAGAATGGAAATGATCTTTTTCATGGTACAATTTCTCCTTCTTTTATGATGCTTTTTGTATCATCCAGACGCCCTGCTCATTTTGAGAAAGGGTCATTGTCTGCGCGTTGAGGGTAAGGCGGTAGGCTTTCCCCGCCATGGGCTGCGGGATGGCCCAAAGAACGGTACAGGCCCCGCGGCCCTGTTGGGTGCCGCTCCAGGCGGAAACGGCATCTCCCTGGGTGATCCGCAATTCGCCATCGTCTGTGGAAAGCTGCCATTCCCCGCGGCCGGAAAGGGTCAGGGGGACTTCCAGGCTGCCAAGGGTATAGAGCGCGGGCTCCGCGGCGGTGCGTGGGACGGCTTCCGTTATGACCGGCACCGGCTGGCTGCCGATGATGGTCTCCCCCACCGAAAGGCGGAGCGTGCCGGACTGCTGCCACAGCACCGAGATGCCAAATACCAGCAGCAGGGCTGCCGCTATGGCGCCCCAGCGGCCAAAGGCCGGACGGCGAGGAACGGGCGGTACCGTTATAGCATCCTGCAGCAGGTCATCATCAATGCCGGTGACAGCGGATGCCAGTGCTTCATGCTTCATTTGGTCCATCCCTCGCTTTCGAGATATTTTGCCAGGCGGGTGCGGATTCGCAGCAGCATGGATTTGACACGGCTTTCGGAAAATCCAAAGTGGTCGGCGACCTGCGCGACGGGGCAGTACATGAAATATCGCTGCAGGAACACCCGGCGGGCCTCCTCGCTTTCGGTGCGCAAAAATTCGCTGAGAAGGTGGGAAAACGCAGCGGCTTCGGCCTCATCCTGCGGCTCGCTGCCGGATGGCAGGCATTCCGCCAGTTCCTCCAGCGAAAGGGCCGCTTCTCCCCCGCCCCGTTTTTCGGCCGCGCGGGCTTTATAGCGGTTCAGGGCCAGGTTGCGGGCAATGCGCCCGAGAAACGCCGCGAAAAACTGCGGGCGCTGCGGCGGGATGGCATTCCAGACACGCAGGTAGGTGTCATTGACATTTTCCTCGCTGTCTTCTCGGTTCATCAAAATATTCATGGAGAGCCGCATACAGTATGCCCCGTATTTACGGGAAGTTTCATCGATGGCCTGCGGGCTGCGCTGCCAATAAAGCTCGATGATCTTTTCGTCCTCCATCGGGCACTCCTTTCCCGCTCCCGGATCGGTGCCCTCACCCATATAGACAACAAGTGAGAAGGTTTGGTTGCGCCGGAGAGCAAATTTTTTTTGAAAAATCTGAAATTGATCTTTGGGCGAGAATACCCGCAGGAGTCATGGGGCTGCTGCGGGTTTCTTTATAGGGTATATTGTGCCCGGTTTTACGGGAGAAGTTCCAGGCTGCCACCATCTTCTACGGTGTGGCCTTCCAGCAGCAGGAGCTTCTCCGCCAGCAGGCGGGAGAAACCACCAATGATCGCAGCCGTGGCGATGATGTCCTCCACCCGATCGGTATCCAGCATGGACGGCTCCTCGTCCTCATGCTTGAGAATGGTAGCGCAGGCGGCGCGCACCTCCCGGGTGAAATAAACGGCGGCCAGGCTGTGACGCCCGATGTACTCGGTGTAGATGGGACGCAGTTCCTCCTCGGTGAGCTCCGACGGGATGAGCCGCTGCACCAGTGAGATACCGAGGCCCTGCTTGAGGGTGCAAATCATAATGAGGTAGGCCAGGTGCAGTCGGTAATAGCGCTTTTTGACGGGGCCGGGCATGGCGCGCGTGCGCACATAGTTATTGATGGCAGCGGCAGTGACAGCCTCCTCCTCCTTGAGCTCAGGGGGAAGATAATCAAGATAGCCGCGCAGCAGGGTAACGACCTGCTCCATATACAGTCCGATATCCGGGATCTCCTCCCAAGCGGGAAGATGATAGCGGTTGAGGTAGCGGTCCCAGCGACGCAGCTTGCCCGCTACCAGATCTTTATCAAAGTTCACGGCAGCACACCTCTCTTTTGGCGATATTATACCACATAGGAAAGGTGCCCGCAAGAATTTGTGATGAATATTACAACTTGACATGATTATAAAAATGTTGTAATCTAATGAAGTATATTAGATGAAAGAGGGTTTTACATCTTGTACGAAATCTTTACCGATACTGCCGCCAATTTAGATTGCTCCCTGCTGGAGGAACTGGGGGTGGAATTGATCCCCTTTTCCTTCTATTATAATGGGGAGGAGCACCGGGTGACCAGCCTGGAGCAATTTGATGGGCACGCCTACTATGATATGATTCGGGCCGGAACCGATGTGACCACCTCGCTGGTGGAGCCGCAGCGGTATATTGACGGTTTTACCCCGCTGCTGCGGGAGGGACGGGATATTCTGTTTGTGGGGATGTCCAGCGGCATCAGCGGCAGCTATGCTTCCGCCGAGGTGGCCGCCGCCACACTGCGGGAGGAATTCCCGGAACGGAAAATACGGCTGGTGGATACCCTTTCGGCTTCGCTGGGAGAGGGGCTGCAGGTGCTGAAGGCGGTGGAATACCGGGCCGAGGGGATAGATATTGATACCGCGGCCGACCGCCTGCTGGAAGGCCGCCATAATATGTGCCAGGTCTTTACCGTGGATAACCTGAAATACCTGAAAAAAGGCGGACGCATCAGCAACCTGAAGGCTGCCGTGGGCACCGTTTTGCAGATAAAGCCGCTGCTGAAGGGGGACCCGGAAGGGAAAATCGTATGCTTTGCGCAGGTGCGGGGCCGGAAGAAATCCATTGAACTGATGGCAGAGCAATATGACCGCTATGTGGAACACGCCGAATGCGAGACTATTGGCATTGCACACGGCGACTGCCCCGAGGACGCGGAAGCGCTGATTGCACTGCTGAACCGCAACCACCCGCCGAAGAACATCATTAATGCCTGCTACGAGCCGATGACCGGTGCCCATGTAGGGCCCGGCGCTTTGGCGCTGTTCTTCTACGGAAAAAAGGAATTCCGGCAGGCGACGAAATAAGATATTCGGAGGAAAAGCATATAATTCTGATATGACGAATAATATTTCGTCATTGCCGAATAACAATCATTGCCCCCGTCACATGCGGGGGCTATAATTATCAGTACCATTATTCTGTAATGAGATGATCGCATTTTATTAAATTATGAAATTATAATTTTTCATTGCAAAATTATTGCGGATATTTTATAGTTAGGATAAGAGATAGCCCGCAAGGAGAGCAACTATATGACCACCCCCGCCAAACAACTGAAAAAGGATCGTTCCACAGGCGGCGCTGCCCGGCTGTGGGCCTTGGCCGCCCTGCTGCTGGCGGTCTTTTGGGGGTCCTTCTTTTTGGGGCGGTATGGGGTATCCCTTACACTGGGGCAGTTCCTGGGACTGATGGCCGAGGGACTGCAGCGGGTGCTGACCGCTCTGGTAAACTGGGCAGGTAAGCCGTTTGGCTTTGCTACCGAGCGGCTGTTTGCCGTGCCGGTGACCTGGTCCTCCGTAATGGAGACCATCGTGCTGAATATCCGGATGCCCCGCATTATTATGGCCTGTCTGGTGGGCTGCTGCCTGGCTTCCGCCGGTGCATGCTACCAGGGCGTTTTCCAGAACCCGATGGCGGCCCCCGATCTGCTGGGTGCTTCCACCGGTGCCTGCTTTGGCGCGGCACTGGCCATTCTGCATGGGCGTTCCTCCGCTATGATCACCCTGTACGCTTTCTTTTTCAGCCTGCTTACGGTGCTGCTGGTCTTTGCGATCGGTCAGCGTGCCCCGGGGCAGAAAACTGTTAACTTGATTTTGGCCGGTATTATGGTCAGCTCGCTCTTTTCGGCAGGGACTTCCTACATCAAGCTGGTGGCGGACCCCGGCAGTAAGCTTCCGGAAATCACCTACTGGCTGATGGGCAGTCTTTCCGGCACCCGCGGGGTGGATATCCGCTTTGCTGTCTTTCCCATGGCACTGGGACTTATCCCGCTGCTGCTCATCCGTTGGCGGCTGAACCTGCTGACCCTGGGCGAGGAAGAAGCCCGCGCGCTGGGGATCAATACCGCCCTGCTGCGGCTGATTGTAGTGGTATGCGCCACGCTGGTCACCGCCGCTTCGGTTTCGGTCAGCGGTCTGATCGGCTGGGTGGGTTTGGTCATCCCCCACCTGTGCCGCCGGTATATCGGCAATGACTACCGCAAGCTGCTCCCGGCTTCGATGCTGTTCGGGGCCACTTTCCTGCTGCTGGTGGATAACATCAGCCGGAACCTGCTGGCGGTGGAAATCCCCATCGGTATTCTGACCGCCTTTATCGGTGCGCCGTTCTTTATCTACCTGATGCACCAGAAAGGAGGCGGCGTATGAGCTACCCTGCCATAGAAGCCAAGGGCGTGCGCTTCTCCTACGGAAAAAATGAAATTCTGCATGGGATGGATTTTGCTGCCCAAAAAGGGCAGCTGATCGCGGTGCTGGGACCCAACGGTGCCGGAAAAAGTACGCTGTTCCGCTGCCTGTTGGGGCTGTACCACAGCTACCAGGGCAGCATCACCATAGAGGGCCGAGAGGTAAAAAACATGCAGCCGCGGGAGATCGCGGCCAAGGTGGCCTATATCCCGCAGACCCATACCCCTACCTTCCACTATACTGTGCTGGAGATGGTACTAATGGGCACCACACACCGGGTACGGGGCCTGCAAAGCCCCGGCGCCAAGGAAGTGGCCATAGCACGAGAAGCCTTGGCACAGGTTGGGATTGCGAACATGGAGAACCGCAGCTACGGCAGACTTTCCGGCGGCGAGCAGCAGCTGGTGCTGATTGCCCGGGCACTAGCCCAACAGACTGAGCTGCTCATCATGGATGAGCCGACCAGCAGCCTGGACTACGGCAACCAGCTGCGGGTGATGCAGCGGGTAAGGGCGTTGGCCCGGCAGGGGTATACCATCCTGCTTTCCAGCCACAATCCGCAGCAGGCGCTGCTTTTTTCGGACCGCATCCTGGCGCTGCACGATGGCGTGATTTGCGCTGACGGTACTCCGGAGAAGGTGATAACCCCTGAACTGCTGGAGACGCTTTATAGCATCAAGACCCGCCTGGCGGAAGCGGAAGAAGGACGGTTGATCATTCCGCTGCTGAAGGAGGATGACTGATGTTTATTTGGAATGAAGATATGATCCGCTTTTTGCGGGATGCCAGCGAACACAGCGACTACCACCATTTGCTGGCGGAATACCTTGCCAAGCGATTGCCCGAAAACGCCCATGTGTGTGATGCGGGCTGTGGGTTGGGGTACCTCAGCCTGCAGCTGGCCCCCTACTGCCGACAAGTAACGGCGGTAGATGTAAGCCCGGAGGCACTGGCGGTTCTGGCTGCAAATTGCGATAAAGAAAAAATCAAGAATGTAGATATCCGCTGCGGTGAGATAGCGGAACTGCCGCCCGATGAGCCCTATGATGCCATGGTATTCTGCTTCTTTGGCACTGGGAACGAAGCGCTGCGCATCGCTAAGGAACAGTGCCGTGGACCCGTTATCATCATCAAAAAGGGCTGGAGCGAGCATCGCTTCTCGCTGGGCAAGCAGAAGATGGGCCACGAAAGCTACGCCGACACCATGGCGCTTCTGGATGGATACGGCATCCCCCATACCGGCGAAACATTGACGCTGGAAATGGGACAGCCTTTCCGGAGTCTGGACGACGCCTGTCGTTTTTTTGAGATCTACGAGCGGAGCGGCGCTGCCGTAACCGAAGAAGCAGTATGCGCGCGGCTGACCGCCACCGGGGATACTGAATTCCCATGGTACCTGCCGCAGCCTAAGGTAATGGGCATTATCCGGTTGGACAGCAGGGATATCCCTGAGTTATAAAATCCTAAAAGAACAAACAGAAGGAGAAAAGATATGAAAAAAATGCTTAGCGTTCTGCTGGCAGCCATGATGATCGCCACCCTGGCGCTGACCGGCTGCGGACAGAACAATGATCCTACTCCGGATCCCGCGCCCGCCACCCGCACCTTTACTGATTCCCTGGGCCGCGAAGTGACCCTGCCCGCCAATCTTAGTAAGATCGCCATTTCCGGCCCTTTGGCCCAGATCGTGGTATTCGCCATCGCTCCCGATATGATGGTTGGTATTACCAACGGCTGGGCGGATGAGGCCAAGGGGCTGATCCCCGATGAGTACTACAATCTGCCTCTGCTGGGCCAGCTGTACGGCGGCAAGGGAGAGCTGAACCTGGAAACCCTGCTGCAATCCGGTGCCGAGGTGGTTATTGATGTAGGCGAGCAGAAGGACGGCATGGCCGATGACCTGAACGCTCTGCAGGAGCAGACCGGGATTCCTTTCGTTCACATTGACTGCTACACCGACAGCATGGGGGATACCTACCGCACCCTGGGCACCCTGCTGGGCAAGGAGACCGAGGGCAACACCCTGGGTGAGTACTGCGACAAGATTTATAACCGCACCAATGAGATCGCCGCGAGCGTAAAGAAGGTAAACCTGCTGTACTGCCTGGGTGATAAGGGCGAAAATGTCATCGCCAAGGGCAGCTACCATGCCGAGATCATTGACCTGCTTTCCAACAACCTGGCAGTTGTAGAATCCCCCTCCTCCAAGGGCACCGGCAACGAGGTTGATATTGAGCAGATCCTGAAGTGGAATCCTGATGTGATTCTGTTTGCCCCCGGCAGCGTATACGCTACCGTTGGTGAGGATCCCGCCTGGCAGGGCGTCAACGCCATCAAGAACGGCACCTACTACGAAGTGCCCATCGGTCCCTACAACTGGATGGGCTTTCCTCCCTCTGTTCAGCGGATGCTGGGTATGATGTGGATGGCCAAGCTGCTTTATCCGGAGACTGCCGACTATGATCTGCAGGCCGAGGTGACCGAGTACTTCCGGCTGTTCTACCACACCACCCTCAGCGAGGATACCTACAATGCTCTGGCAGCCAACTCCATTGGCACCGTAGAAGTAAAGGCTGCCGCGTAAACAAAACTTTGATAGAAGCATCCGGTCATTTTACGATGGCCGGATGCTTCTATGCTTCGATGCTGCATTATCAAATATTTTTTGCCCATTTCCGTGCAAACCGACTTGTAACCTATGCGAAAAAGCAGTATAATATAAGCTAAGCATTATTCTCTTATAAGATAAACGGGAGGGCGAACACACACATGCTGGAAGCAGGCGGACGGGTACAATCAATTGAAAAAGCGGTCAGAATCCTGGAGATCCTGGCGGAGGCTGGCACGCCCATGCCGCTGCGGGAGATTGCGCGGCGCACGGAACTGCCCAAAAGCACCCTGCACGGCATTATCTCCACCCTGCGGGAAACCGGGTTGGTAGAACAATCCGCTGAGGATGGCTGCTACGGACTGGGGCTACACCTGTTTGAACTGGGATGTGCGGCCAGCGGCAGCCGGAACATTACCGCCATCAGTCGGCCCTTCCTGCAAAGCCTGGCCAATCGGGCAGGCGAGACCGCATTCTTGGCGGCACTGGATGGCACCGATGCCCTGCTGCTGGAGGTCACCGAAGCCCCCAACCCGCTGCGTGTCGCATTAGCGCCCGGCACCCGTATGCCTCTGCATTGCACCGCCCAAGGCAAGGTGTTCCTGGCGTGGAATGAGAATGCTATGCGGCAGGTGTGCCGCGGCGAGCCGGTCGCCTACACCCCCCATACCCACACCACCCCGGAGCAAATCCAGGCTGATGTGGCTGCTACGCGGGAACGCGGTTATGCCATTGAAGATGGCGAGCACCGGATTGGCCTGCGCGCCATTGCAGCGCCTATAGCCGATGCCGAAGGGCGAGTACGGTATACCATTGGCGTGGTGGGCATGTTCCGCCGGGTCCATTCGGAGGAATTTTCAACTGCCGCACATCTGACGGTAGAAGCCGCCAGGGCCATTGCGGCATCGCTGCAAAGACAGCCCTAGCTGCATAAAAACAGAGCCGCCCCGACAGGGGCGGCTTTTTCATAGGGAAAGCTTGTGCGAAGGGCGGGGCCTGCAGAGCAAGCCGCCGCAGGCGGCTTTGGGCGGCCCTGCGGGCCCCAAACCTGCCCCCTGTACAAACCTAAAACAGTGCGCACTGCCAGCCTGCGGTACGCACTGTTTCTGTTTTATGTTTAGGGCTTAGGCTCCAGAGCTGCCAACGCCTCGGTAATGGTTTTATCGTTGGCTTCCATCCCGTATTTATCTACCTCGGCACGGCTGCGGGGGCCGTGGGTCAGGCATCCTGCCCCACCGATGCACCCACCGGTGCAGGCCATTCCTTCAATGAAATTGGCATCCAGCAGCTTTTTGCTCTTCTTGAACAGGGCAATGCGACACTGTTCAATACCGTCACAGGAGGTTGCTTTCAGCTCAAAATCGGTGTGGCCATGCTCCTTGATCCCTTGGGCCACCGCTTCCGCCAAACCGCCGCAGCGGGCAAAAATGCGTCCGAAGTAGGAGGCTTCATCCAGCACGCCTTCCTCCAGCGCAGTGATATCGATTTCCCGGCTGTCAAAAAGCGCCTGTAACTCCTCAAAGGTCATTGCGGCATCCACATAGGGGCGGACTTCCTGCTTGGCGGCCTCCCCCTTTTTGGCCGTGCAGGGACCGATAAAGACAACCTTGGCCGTTGCATCATGCTCCTTCAGATAGCGGGCAATGGTGGCCATGGGGGAGAGATTGTGAGAGATATAAGGTTTCAATTCCGGGAAGGCCTTTTCAATATAGCTGACAAATCCGGGGCAGCAGGAGCTGGTCAGAAAGCCCTTTTCCACCAGTTCGCGGCTTTCGGCATCGGCCACCATATCGGCACCCAGGGCGGCCTCCGCCACCGAGTAAAACCCCAACCGATGCAGCCCGGTGACAACCTGCCCCAGCTTGGCGTAGGTGAATTGGCTGGAGATAGAGGGGGCAATAACCGCATAGACATGGTATTTCTCATTGTCCCCGCTCTTTTTTATCATATCAATGACATTGAGGATATAGGATTTATCGGTGATGGCGCCAAAGGGGCACTGATAGACGCAGGCACCGCAGGAAATGCAGGTATTGTTATCAATAGCGGCGGCCTTATTCTCATTCATGGTGATGGCCTTGATCTTGCAGGCGTTCTCGCAGGGACGCTTGCGGTCTACAATGGCGGAATAAGGGCAGACCCGGGCACAGGCACCGCAGTCCACACACTTGGCCTTATCGATGTGCGCCACATGGTTGTGGAATGTGATGGCTCCCTTGGGGCAGGCATCCTCGCACCGGCGGGCTAGGCAGCCGCGGCAGGAATTGGTGACCTCATAGCCGCCCATGGGACACTCATCGCAGGCGATATCAATGACCTCGATGACATTGGGGTTCTGCTTATTGCCGCCCATGGCCATGCGTACCCGTTCGCTCAGGATGGCACGCTCCTTGTAGACACAGCAGTAGATGGTCTCGGCATTGCGGGGCGCCAGCTCCCGCGGAATGGACATGACATTATCCAGCAGGGTATCATTCCAGGCCTGCCGGGCCACCTCCCGCAGCACCTTGTATTTCAGGTATTGCACCTTGGTATCAAACTTTCTCATGGGCTCCCCCTTATTTTTTAGAAATACATGACCTTGACCCTCTTGCCCATTTTATGCAGCAGCTCGGAGAGCTCCTCCACCAGCTTCATTTTGATATTGAAGCTGATGGGCAGGTTGGGATCCTGATGGGCTGGGTTTACCGCCCGGCCAACGAAGAAATTGACATCCGTCGCTTCCTCAAACAGCATCCGGCTGATAAGACAGGCACCATCGTGACCATAGCCCCATTCCTCATGGCGTTCGTTCTGATCCAGCACATCCTTGGCGTATTCTATCACGCGGCTTATCGTAATGATCCCTTCGGTTACCAGGTCCACGCCCTCCATATGGGCAATGGGCGGCAGGCCGCTGCTTTGGTAGTGCAGTTCGGTGGTGATGGGCGACCCCAGATACTGCGAAGCAATGGATGCCGTGGTGCCGCCGCAGATAATGCGCTTGCCGCCCTTGGAAAAGAACAGCGTCATCATGCGGGCATCGTCATCCCGGTTGCGGGGCGGGCCAAACAGAATATTGACTGGTGCGCGGCGGCGCACCCGCACCACGCAGGCGGTGGCATCATCGCCGGGTTTGCCGCCATACAAGCGGTCACACTCCTCCACCAGCATGGTGGAAAGCGTCTTGGCATTGTAACCGGCCACCGAAGCGGTCGCTATAAAGTCAGCAATGTCCTTTAGCTGCCAGCCAAAGTTATATGCCACCCCAATACCGGCGTGGGGGCAGCCATCGCTCACCGCCACCAGGATATCTCCTTCCTGCAGGCGCAGCTCGGATTTATGTACTTTTTTATCTCCCCCCACGATCATATCCCGGCCTGGCAGATCGGTGGGTACACCGTTCCGGATAAGGATGACCGGGGGATTATCGTAGCAGATAATCTCCGCCACCTCATTATTGATAAGGCGAATGATGGTAAAGGTGGAATAGGCCACCTTGCGCACCGAACAGATGGGAAGCGTGGCCGCAATGGCCTTGACGCACTCTTCCAGCGGCAGGCCCTCGGCGATCATGGTAGAAATGATGCGAGAAGTAAGGATGGAGAGAATATTGGCTTTTACCCCGCTGCCCAAGCCGTCGGCCAACACCAGCACCGAGGAATCCTCTCCCTGTCCTACCGCTTCCACATGGTCGCCGCACAGCTCCTCCCCCACATGGTTGATGCTATTGTAGCCAATCTCTACACACAGGTCATTCATCGGATACCGAACCTTTCAATTTATACAGGGCAATTTTGGTCTCAGCGGCCGTTTCGCCCAGCAGGGAAGCTATTTCCTGCACAATGCGCATCTGCTTGGCCACCACACCATCCGCAATCTCGGCAGTCTGCCGGCTGAGCTCTTCCTTTTGCCGGCGAACCCGTTCCTCCTCGGTCACATCCCGCAGGATACAAATGATCTGATGGAACTCGTGATCCGGGATGATGGTCTCCTCAGCATAGCGGTCGTATTCCGAAAGATAAATGCGCTTTTTCTCGATGCTCTGCCCACTTTCCAATACGGTAAAGAAATCCCCCGGATCCAGCACACGGACGACCGGTTCTCCCGTCACATCGGAGGGAGAGGACAGGTTCATCATCTGCAGCGCCGCCCGGTTGATCTGCTGGATTTCCAGCTTTTCATTGAGCAAGATAAAGCCGTTCGGTGAATTATTGACGATATTTCCGGTAAAGCTCTCGGCCCGCTCTTTCAGATACGGCAGGCACATGGAGATTTCCGCCTTGCCCTGATAAACGGCAATGGCCTTTTCCCGGCAGGTATTGTAGCCGCAGGAGCCACAGTTCAGCTCATCCTCCGGCTTCTTTTTGCCCATCTGACGCAGGATATCGGCAAGCTCCCGCTCTGATGGCAGATGGCGCTCCTTGATGAGCGGCAGGCGTTTCTGGCTCAATTGGGCCGAGGAAGGCTGGGGCAGGTCAAAATCCCGCTGCCCGGTCACACGGTCCACCGCCTGGTAATCCCGCACCGGGGAACGGTGGAATTTTTCCATGACCGGCCCGCCCACACAGCTGCCGGTACATACCGACATTTCAATAAAGCAGTGGTGCAACCCGCCATGCAGCAGATCCTCCAGCACCTCCAGACAGTTTTGGGCACCATCCACCGCCATGTAGGTATAGCCTGCGTTTGGCTTTTCCATGCAGCGCAGAATACCCCCTGCCGTGGGGAACAGTCTCGCCCGGCCGCCCTTTTCCAGTTCGCGGGCCGGCTGCACAGTGATATTCTCCTGGTTTAGCCATTCGGTCAGCTCATCAAAGGTCAGTACGGCATCCACTTCGCCGCATTCCTGGGCTTCTTCTTTTTTGGCCACACAAGGTCCAATGAATACGGTTTTAGCGCCGGGAATGCGGCGCTTGATATCAGCACAGTGGGCCTGCATAGGGGACATAACTGGTGCCAAATATCCCAGCAGCGCCGGGTAATACCGGCGGATAAGCAAATTGACTGATGGGCAGCAGGAGGAAATGATAATATCCCGGTTTTCCTCTGCCACCATACGGTCATATTCCCGCTTGACTACCGTAGCGCCCAGGGCCGTTTCCTCTGCATCATAGAAGCCCAGCTTTTTCAAGGCCTCCCGCATCTCCTCTATGCCGCTGCCGGCGTAATTGGCAATGAAGGAGGGGGCCAGGCTGGCTACCACCGGCGCGCCGCTTTGCAGCATTACCCGCACCTTGCCTACCTCGCTGACGATCTGCTTGGCATCCTGCGGACAGACCACAAAGCACTGACCGCACATGATGCATTCATCCTGGATAATATACGCCTGGTTGCCGGAAAAGCGAATAGCCTTGACCGGGCAGTGGCGGATGCATTTATAGCAGTTTTTGCAATTGGCTTTTTTCAGGGTCAGACATTCCATAGCAGCTTCCTCCCCGCCGCGGCGGTTTATTGCTTATTCAGGGGCTTCAGCACCTTATCCTCAAAGAACGCGCGGGTGCCCTCCGGCGTGACGGAGTAGAACTCATCATCCACCTTTACACAGACACCCAGCTGGCACTGGCCCATGCAAAAGGACCCGCACAGCTCCACCTCATCGCTGAGGTTATGATCCCGGATGAGATCCTGCAGCTGCTCCACCACCTGGCGGGAGCCGCGCACATGACAGGAAGACCCGATACAAACTGTAACTTTCATGCTTCATTCACCTCTGTTTCCATCTCTTGCGCCCCTGCGGGGTCATCGATCCACCGCTGCAGCACGGCACGGCTGCGGGCATTGGCTACTACCGTTTGGGAAGCCGCCACCAGCGGCATCCAGCGGCGGATATAATGTGGTTCGATTCCGCTTTTTTCACAGAACAAGGCAAGGTACTGCTCGGCTTCCTCCCTGCGGCCGCGCATCCGCAGCAGCAAATAGGTCAACGCGGCATCTGCGGCGGCATTGCCTTGCGTGGCATGGAACCAATCGATGATATATGGTTCTCCTGTCGCGGCGCTGATGATGACCTTGGACGGCACAAAGTTGCCGTGGCAGACCTCGTTATATTTTGGGATCCGCTCCAGCCGGGAATAAAGGTCATACCGGTCGGTGGCGGAAAGCTCCGAGCTGTTGATATTGCGCTGAAGCTCATCCTTGAGCTTTTTGAACATGGGGCAGGACTGCTGGTGGATGTGGCAGTGCAGAGAGGCAAAAAGTTCCATATACTCCCCCGCCTTTTCGGGATAGCGCTCCATCAACTGTTCCAGATTTTCACCCTTGATGTACTCCGAAACAATGGCCCACTTGCCATTTACCTCGGTCACCTCCAGAATTTTGGGGACAGTGACGGTCGTTTCCTCCATTCGGGCCTGGTTCAGCGCCTCATTGATGACATCCGCCTTGGCGCAGTCCTCATTAAAAACCTTTAGGCAGCGGTCGCCATCCCGAAAAACGGTGATGCTGTTCTGCACCGAAATGATACGATCCAGATTCATCGCTCGACCTCCTTCCGGTTACAGGCGTGCCTTCAGGTGTGCCAAAGAAAGCGCCAGATTCTCGTACTGGATGACAGCATCGGGCGGGAGCTGCAGCCGGCAGGGTGCAAAGCACCAGAATGCCCGCACGCCGCTGCGGTACAAGACATCGGTCACCGCCTGCGCGGCTTCCTTAGGCACCGTAACAATGCCGATGCTCACATGATTCGCGGCGCAGAAATCCGCCAGTGCCGACATGGGCAGCACCGGCTTCAGCTCACTGCGGTCGCCCTCTGCCGGGACATTCAAATCAAATGCCGCCAGGATGTTGGTACCATATTCCGAAAAACCGGCATAATCCAGCAGTGCGCGGCCCAGCTTGCCTGCACCCACTATTACCGCTGCCACCGGGCGGCCGCCCAGGCAGTCCTCTAGGCAGGTGGTCAGCTCAGCACGGTCATAACCCACACGGGGGCGCCCCGCGCCGCATACAGCGCCCAGGTCCTTTCGCACCTGCACCTCGCCCAGGTCCAGCGCCTTGGCAATGCCGGTAGCGGAAACGGTCGTAATCTCCTGCGGCAGGGAGCTGATATACCGCAGATATTGCGGCAGGCGACCTATCGTGGCTCTTTTGATCTCTTTGGTATTCATAGTATTCTTTCCCTTCTTGTCAATCCGTTGATGTGATATCGATAATAAGCGGTACCTTTCCAAGGCTATTCTATCACATCCCATTCGCCATGGGAATTGCTTTTCTGTAATATCGGTATTGCTTTTATCGATATACCGCAGGCGAAAATTGTATACAAAAAGCGCCTGTCACAGCAGACGCCTTCCGTTCAATCACTTTATACATCAAATACCTTCCGGCAATAAGGGCAGGGGGGCCCTTACTGATCCCAATTATCCGGCAGCTCCCGCTTGGTAGCAATAAGCTGCGCGATGAACTGCTTATCCAATGGAGATAGTGTGTAGTCCTGCCGGTAGATGAGCACATCCTTATACCGGCGGCGGCTATCCACACAGGGACGGTGTACCAGCGAATACCTCTCCAGCAGTTCCTGCGAGACCGGAGAGACCCACATAAAGGCCTGCGGATTGCGGGAAAGCAGTTCAAAGCGGCTGGCCCGCTCAAAGACATAGATGCGCCGGTTGATATCATCCGGCAGCTCTTCCCGCCGCACTTCGGAAGCCGGCAGCGAGGGGACATACGGATCGGCATAGGCCACGCGGATATAGTTTTTCAAGTCCTCATAGGTGATGCTCTCCTGCTGCGCCAGCGGGCAGTCCTTGCTCATCAGCAGGGCATAGCGGAATTCCGCCACCAGCTCACACCGCAGACCCTTTTCTTCCACCAATTCCTTATAGTAGCGGTCGTAGTTTTCGGCATACCGCAGGATGCCCAGCTTATAGTCGTCCTGAAGAACATTCTTCAGGGTACGCATAGCGTTGGTTTCCTTGTAGAAGACTTCAAACTCCTCATCGGCGGAAAGCTCGCAGGAAAAACGGGCAAAGGCCTCCGAGATATAGCTGGAGCGCGGCACCGAGATGGAAAAGTGCTTTTTCTTGGCGGAGCCTTCGGTAAACATATGCTCCACCTCATCCACCTGCTGCAGGATCGCCTTGGCATACCGCAGGAACACCCCGCCCTCCGGGGTCAGCTCCATCCCGTGGGCGCTGCGCTCAAAGATAGCAACACCCAGGCTGTTTTCCAGCTCCTTGATGGCCCGGCTGAGATTGGACTGGCCCACAAACAAGCGGTCCGCCGCTTTATTGATGGAGCCGGTCTCCGCCACAGCCACGGCATATTTCATGTGCTGAAGATTCATAGGATCCCTCCTGCCCTTTTCAGGCACTGTACTGCTTTATGGCTTACAGGAAAAACTTTTTCTGCAGTGATTCCCGCAGTGGGCGGCAGCAGCCGATAATGATGAGCGTCAGCCCTAAAATGATGCCGGCCGCCAGCGGGTAAATGGACCACAGCAGAGCGTCATGGAGCTTAAAGGTCAGGTTGATAAGAAATTCCACCAGCACCATCAGCCCGCCGGAAAGAATAAACGCCCCACCGAATACAAACAGGTGTCCACCGTGCAGGTAGCGCAGCAGGATGACCATTGCCGTGACAATAATACCTGCCGCCCCCACCACCGGAAAAGCAAAGGAAAGGAACCAACGCCCACCGGTAGCCAGATCGATATACAGCAGGTAAACCCCCAGCGCCACAAAATCGACCGGGACAAAAATAACGGGATTCCCCCTGCGGAACCACAGCGGCAGTACGATAACGATGTAGCACATCAGCAGCGCACCCGTCACATAACCCGACCATACGATTCCACCATTGATACGCCAATCGCACAGCAGGCAGATAACAATAGGCAGTACCGTCAGCACCGTCACTACAAAGAGCGCGCCGCTGCGGCTCACTTCCTTGTGGATGTGTTCCTCCGGCGGGTAAGGCCCGTCCCCTTTGGGCGGCTCCATCTCCGGGTGAAAGACCGTAGTGCCGCACAGCGGGCATTTTTTCTCACTGTCGCCCAGCTCCACACCGCATTTAACACAATACATAGCTGTTCCCCCCTTGGCGCCTTCAGCGCCCGTTGCTTTCCGCCTTTACCGGCAGGCCCATCCAGTGCAGCACCTCATAGAAATGCCGCTCCAGCTCCGGCTCCCGGATATTGCGGATCATATTGATATAAACGGTATCGCCCCAGGTGATGATCCCACAGTTGTGCGGTGCCTTGGCCTGCACACCAATGATAAAATCCATCCGGCGGATATACGGCCGCATGGCATCCGGCACCTGTACCACACCCAGATTGGACATGCACAGGCAGCTCTTGCACTCGCCTACGGTATCAAATACCATCTTCATCGCAAAATTTTTGATAAACAGGGGCATCACCTTGAGGATGGGAATGCGCTCACTGTTTACATTGGTGGCAATGCGGGCACTCATATTCTTACGGGTGACCTCCAGCCCCATGCGATGATGTACAATGCGGCACAGCTCCTCCAGGGTGTAATCCCCCAGGCGGGAATCCGCCTCCGGTGTAACATACTGGGCAAAATTCCGCAGCGACTGGCTGGGGAATAGCCCGCGCAGGTTTACCGGCACCAGCACCTTTACCGGACGACGGCGCCGGCGGCTCGGTACTTTTTTAGCCTGCAGGTTCAGAATCGCCTTCATCATGGCGGCGCACAGCAGCTCCGTTACCGTCACACCGTATTCCTTGGCCTTTGCTTTCAGCTCGGCGGCTGGCACCATCAGCGTGGTCAGGTCCAGGTAGCCATCCGGTTCCGGTGTCCCGCTTAGGTGATAAGCTGTCGCCTCTTTTCGGCTGGCCTCCACCCGGCCCGCATACTTCTGGAAGCTGTCCTCCAGCTCCTCCTCACGGGGCGGGTCCAGACGGCGCAGCACGCCATCAGTCGCCGGGATTTCTACCCCATACCGGCGGCACAGGTACTCCGCCAGCAGAGTCTTTAGGAAGATGGTCCCCCCGGTGCCATCGGTCAGCGCATGGAAAAATTCCACCGCAATGCGGTCCCGGTACACCAGCACCCGGAACGCGCACTTGCGGATATCATCAAAGGGCATATGCACCAATGGATAGCTCTTTTCCGGCTGGATGGCCGGCGCCGCCGGGATCTGCTCCAGATAGTACCAGAACATTCCCCGGCGCAGCCGAACGGCAATGGAGGGGAAGCGCCGTACAGTCACATCCAGCGCGGTTTGCAGGGTCGGCACATCCACTGTTTCAGTAAGGGTAGCCGAGAGCCGAAACAGGTTGTTCCAGTTGCGGCGGCGGGCGGCGGGATAGATTTTCGCGGCGTTATCCAGCTGCATCCAGCGCAGCTTGCGTTCCCCGCCCATCACCCGGTTTAGGAACTTGCCCATCTCCTCAAAGTCGGACATATTCTCATTGAGATAATACAGCACATAGGCATGCCAGCGTTCCGGCGCTATGATCATTTTACTCTCGCAGCCGGCATCCAACAGCTTTTGGTGCAGGCGGCGGGTATCATCCAGCAATATCTCATCCCCGCCCACAAAAAGCAGCACTGGCGGAAAACCGGTCAGATCACCGAAGAGCGGCGAAACCAGTGGCTCCTCCTTGGAGGTCAGCCCACCGGTGTAACAATCGGCATAAAAGCGCAGCAGCTCTTCGGTCAAGGATGGGTCCGCTTCGCGGTTTTCCTCATAGGTTTTCCCGGAGCAGGTCAAGTCCGTCCAAGGTGAAATGGCAATAAGTCCCGCGGGCATCGCCATGTTCATCTCCTTCAGCCGCAGGCACAGCGCGCAAATGAGCCCGCCTCCGGCGCTTTCCCCGCACAGCACAATCTGCTCCGGCGCATAGCCTTTCTCCAGCAGGTAGCGGTAGGTCTCCAGGGCATCCTCCACAGCGGCTGGGTAGGGGCTTTCCGGAGCCAGGCGGTAGGCGGCGCAGAATACCTTGATCCCGCATTCATCAGCCAGCGTCGCGCCAAAGCCCTTGGCGTAGTCCAGGTCGCCGCAGGTATAGCCGCCGCCATGCAGGTATAGGATCACCCCGCTGCGGCGCTCATCCCGCGGGATCAGCCAGGCGCCTTCAAAGCGCTCAAACGAATAATCCCTCACAATGACATCTTTTTTGTGGATCGCTTCCATTAGCTCGCCCAATTTATCCTGTCCCTTGCGGGTCACCTCCAGCGAGCAATTCGCCACAAAAGGCTTAAAAAAATTGAGCTGCGAGCGTACCAAACGGGCGGGAAGTCCCATACAGCGCCGCCTCCTTTCCAGTCTATCGTTAAAAGATAATTATAGCATTGACTGCCCGGAATGTAAAGAATCGCCCGGCACGCAAAAGGCTCGCAAGCCCTCATCCGTAAAATTCACATAAAGTTCATGGGATTTTACCCCCTTTGCACCGTTCGATTTTACAATATACCGGTAGAACTCTGCCGAACAAGGTGTTATAATGTATAAAATCAACCGTGGAAAGGATGCCAGCGCATGGGCGATAATTATTTCTTACTTACCAATCTGCTTTCGGAAGACGAGCAGAAGATCATCACCAGTATAGCCGCGCACCTGGAACGCGGGGAAAAACGGGTCGGCATTCAGCAGGTCGCCACCGAAAATTTTGTCTCCACCGCCACCATCGTAAAAATGTGCAAGCGGCTGGGCTTTGAGGGGTACAGCGAGCTGTATTATTATCTCAGCCGTCAGCTGAATGGCCGGGATGAACGCCGCAATGCCGAAAATCTCAAAAATCTCATTGATAACTATTCTGATACCCTCATCGATGATTTCTGTGGGTTGCTCAAAGCCTCCCGCCAGGAGAAAATGTTCACCACCGGTGCCGGTTTCTCCAATATCGTCGGCTCCTACATCGCGCAGCGGCTTTCTATCTGCGGCTTTATGGTGTTCAATAATGTCCATTTCTACGATTATATGCTCTTCCAGGATGCTCATCACCTGCCCGGCGGCAGCGAACCCTCGGTGATGTTTGCCGTCAGCCAAAGCGGCGAGACCGAGCCGGTGCTTAACGATGTGCGTCACGCCCAGCAGCACGGTCACAAGATCATGGCCTTTACCAAGCGCGGGGATTCCGCCCTGGCCCGGCTTGCTGATATTGTTTTTGTCATTGACGGCTCCAAACAGACGCTGGTCGGCAGCCTTCCCAATCCCTTCTTCGGCCATGTTATTCTGGCCTTTGAGGATCTCATCGCCATCTACTTTGACCGTGACCGCCGGCCGTAAGATAATACTTTTTTTACGAAAACAGAAAAAAATTTCGCGGGGCAGCATGTTATACTTTAGATAGTGTAGCAGGCTGCCCAGTTTGCTGCACCGCCAGTTGCCCGCACACCGCGGGCAAAAAGGATAATGAAGAATCATTATGGAGGAAAAACAAATGAAAAAGCTGTTTGCGTTTTTGCTGGTAGTCGTCATGATCCTCAGCATGATGGTCGGCTGCGGCAACAACACCACCCCCGGCAATGACACGGATACCAAGAAGATCGAAACCCTCAAGGTCGCTTTCGTTCCTTCCCGTGAGCCCGCCGAGATCATCACCGTCACCGAGCCCCTGAAGGCAATGCTCAAGGAAGAGCTGGCCAAAGAAGGCTACGAGGTCGGCGAAGTTGAGATCACCGTCGGCACCACCTACGAGGCAGTCGGCGAAGGTCTGGAAGCCGGCACCATCGATGTTGGCCTCATCCCCGGCGGCACCTATGTTCTGTACGATGACGGCGCCGAGGTCATCCTCACTGCCACCCGTAACGGCCTCAGCAAGGATTCCGATAACGCCAAGGATTGGAACGATGGCCAGCCCACCGAAGCTTCCGAAAAGCAGGCTGTTTCCTATCGTGCTCTCATGATCGCCGGCCCTTCCGATAAGGGTCAGGAGCTGCTCGCCAAGGTTAATAACGGCGAAGAGCTGACTTGGGAAGACCTGAACAGCGCCAACTGGAGCGTCATGGGCACCTCTTCCCCCGCCGGTTACATCTATCCCGCCCTGTGGCTGCAGGATCACTACGGCAAGGGCATCTCTGATCTCGCCAGTGCCGTTCAGTCCGATTCCTATGCCAGCGCCTTTGCTCGTCTGGCTTCCGGTCAGGTCGATGTCCTGGTGACCTATGCCGATGCCCGCCGCGACTATGCCGAGCGTTGGAACACCGAGTTCAGCCGTGAGGCTTCCATCTGGGAGGAGACCGGCGTCATCGGCGTTACCGCCCCCATCTACAATGACACCATCTCCGTCAGCAAGAACTCCGAGATCATGACCGATGAGTTCATCGCCGCTCTGCAGAACGCTTTCATCAATATCGGCAATACCGATGCCGGCAAGGAAGTTATCGCTATCTACAGCCACAATGGCTATCAGAAGGCCCAGCCTTCCGATTATGACAGCGAGCGCGCCGCTCAGAAGCTCATCCAGGAGCTGAGCGCCGCCAACTAACCTTTCGGTTTCTCATTTCCATCCCATATGCGGGGAGGACATGCACAGATTACTGCTTTCCTCTGTGCGGTCCTCCCCATTCTCGTTCCCAAACCGGAATACATCCCCCAGCGTGTGTATCCCGGTTTATGAATGAGACCCGTATTCTAACCGCAGAAGAGGAGACCGTATGATTCAATTTGACCATGTATCCAAGGTATACCCCAATGGCACCGTGGGGCTGGACGATGTAAACCTGACCATCCAGGATGGTGAATTTGTCGCCATCATCGGCCGTTCCGGTGCCGGTAAATCCACCCTGCTGCGCTCCGTCAACCGGATGCACCGCATCACCTCCGGCACCCTTATGGTAAATGGCATCAATGTCAGCACCCTTTCCGGCAAAAGCCTGCGCCGTTTCCGCCGGGGCATCGGCATGGTGTTCCAGTCTTTCAATCTGGTCACCCGCACCACCGTCATCAAAAATGTTCTCTCCGCCTGCGTACCGGATATGCCATTCTGGCGGGTACTGCTGGGTATTTTCCGCCGGGAGGATAAAATGAAGGCCCTGGAGTCCCTCGATAAGGTCGGCATCCTGGATAAGGCCTATATTCGCGCCGACCAGCTCTCCGGCGGCCAGCAGCAGCGTGTGGCATTGGCCCGCACCCTCACCCAAGACCCGCAGATCATCCTGGCCGATGAACCGGTCGCCGCGCTGGATCCCGTCACCGCCCGTCAGGTCATGCAGGATTTTGTCCGCATCAATAAGGAAATGGGCATCTCCATTCTGCTCAATATCCACCATGTGGAGCTCGCTATTGAGTACGCCGACCGCATCATCGGCATCCGGGCCGGGCGCATCGTCTACGATGGCCCCTCCAAGCAGGTAGATCAGGCCGTCCTGAATGCCATCTACGGGGATGACGCCGAAACGGAGGCGACCACATGAGCCTTTACGACCGTATCTTTAAGCCCCGCCGCTACACCCTGCCCAGCGGCGCTGTGGTGGAGGAAAAGCGCAGCCGTGCATGGCTCGTGCTCCTCATCATCCTGCTGCTGGGGGCGGTTTCTGTCCATATCACCGGCTTCAATTTCACCGTCCTCGTAAAAAAGGGCAGCAAGTTCTTTGATATTCTGGTGGCCATGTTCCCGCCCAATACCGCCTATCTCTCCAAGATCTGGACTCCCCTGTGGGATACCATCAAGATGTCCTTCCTCGGCTCCTTCATCGGCGCGGTGTTGGCTGTTCCCTTTGCCATCGCCGCCGCCAGCAATATCGTTACCAACCGCATTGTGGTTTCCATCGTCCGGCTGTTCCTCAGCCTGGTACGCACCCTGCCCACACTGGTCTGCGCCCTTATCGCTACCTATATCTTCGGTCTCGGCACCATGGCCGGTACCTGTGCCATTGCCGTGTTTACCTTTGCCTATGTGGGCAAACAGCTCTTCGAGGTCATCGAAACAGTGGATATGGGCCCCTTCGAGGCCATGGAAGCTCTGGGCGCTACCCGTATCCGGGCCTTTGTCACCTCGGTATTCCCGCAGGTACTGCCCACCTATCTCTCCGTTTCGCTCTTCTGCCTGGAGGGCAATGTCCGCTATGCCTCCATTCTGGGCTATGTGGGCGCCGGCGGTCTGGGACTTATCATGAATGAAAAAATCGGCTGGCGCGAATATGACAGCCTTGGCATGATCCTCATTGTCCTCTTTATCACCGTGCTTATCATCGAGGGGATCAGCCATGCCCTGCGCAAGCGCCTGACTTAAAAGGAGGTACCGCTGTGAATAAAATTCAAAAAGCCTATGCCTCCGCGCCCAAAACCTGGATCTGGCAGCTGCTGGCCGCCTTTATTGTGGCCTGTCTGCTGGCGTGGTCCGCTTCAGCTGTCCGGGTCAGCAATCCCACCGGCAACGGGCTGGAGGTCGCCAAGAACATCCTCTCCGGCATCTTCCACCCCTCCCCCAAGCTGCTGTTCACCCTGGGCACCAATGGCGTTCCCTACCTGCTACTGGAAACCTTCTGCATCGCGTTTCTCGGCACCATCGTCGGCGCTGTCATCTCGCTGCCGCTTTCCTTTCTTTCCGCCAGCAACCTGGTCCCCCGGCCCATTGCGCTCATCGGCCGCATGATCATAGCCGCCATCCGCACCGTTCCCGCCTTTGTTTATGGGCTTATGTTTATCCGCGTCACCGGTCCCGGGCCCTTTGCCGGCCTGCTCACCATGTCGCTGTGCTCCATCGGCATGGTCTCCAAAATGTTCATCGAGAGCATCGAGGACCTGGATAAGCGCATCCTAGAATCTCTGGATGCCGCCGGCTGCACCACCTTCCAGAAGATCCGCTACGGCATCCTGCCGCAGCTCACCGCCGATTTCACCTCCACCATCATCTACCGCTTTGATATGAACCTGCGCGATGCCACCGTACTGGGCCTTGTCGGGGCCGGCGGTATCGGCGCACCGCTTATCTTTGCCATGAGCAGCTACCGCTGGAATGAGGTCGGTGCCATCCTGCTGGGGCTTATCATCCTGGTACTCATCATCGAGGCCATTTCCGCCAAGATCCGCGTCCGGCTGGCACGGGGGTAACTATGGAAAGTAAAAAACTCACCATCTTTTTCACTTCCGATCTTCACGCCTATATCTACCCCACCGATTACCGCAGCCGGGAGGAGCGTAACATCGGCCTGTTCAAGTGCGCCAGCCGTTTCACTCGCGATGGCAACACTCTCATCATTGATGGCGGCGACCTGCTGCAGGGCTCTCCTTTGGGGGCCTTCTGCCACGATACCCTGCAAAATGCCGACCCCTTTGCCGAGATGATGAACTGCTGCGGCTACGATTATGTCACACTGGGCAACCACGATTTTAACTACGGCATGCCCTACCTGGAAAGCTACCTAAACGCCCTGCGGGCCCGCTGCGTCTGTCAGAATATCCGCTGGGACGGCGCCGGGGTGCGCTTCCCGGCTTGCATCCATACGCTGGAAAACGGTCTGCGCATCGGTATCGTCGGCATCGTCACCGACTATGTGAACATTTGGGAACGGCCGGAGCATCTTTCCGGCATCACCATCTCCGATCCCATTCCAGCAGCAGCCGCGGCACTGGAAGAGCTCCGCGGCAAAACCGACCTCAACCTCTGCGTCTATCACGGTGGGTTCGAGCGGGATCTTACCACCGGCCGGGTGCTTTCCTCCACCCACGAAAATGTCGCCTACCGCATCTGTCAAGAGCTCGATTTTGATATCCTGCTTACCGGGCACCAGCACATGTCGGTCCCCGGGCAGATGGTCTCCGGCACCTTTGTGGTGCAGCCCTCCGATCGCGGCCAGGAATTTTTGCGGATCGAGGCCGTCGTCTCCGGTACGGAAAAGCGGCTTTCCAGCCACACCATCCCCGCCGGCGGAGCCTGCCATCCCCAGTGGCTGCGGCAGTTTGCTCAGATGGAACATGGCGCGCAGGATTGGTTGGATCAGGTGGTCGGTCACCTGCCCCACCCGCTGCTGCCGGATGCTCCCCTAAAAATGGCCGCGGAGGGCAGCGGCCTGGCCGACCTGTTCAATGCCGTTCAGCTGGAGGTCAGCGGGGCACAGCTTTCCGCCGCCAGCCTGGCCAATGATGTGGCCGGCTTGCCGCAGGTCGTGCGCCGTCGGGATCTCCTCATTGCCTACCCCTATACCAATACCCTCACCGTGCTGCGCATCACCGGGGCTGTGCTGCGCCAGGCTATGGAGCGCAGCGCCGCCTACTTCACCCGTGGAGAGGATAATACCCTGCGGGTCTCGGATTGCTTCCTGGAGCCCAAGGTGGAGCACTACAATTACGATTACTATGCCGGGGTATCCTATGCCTATGATATCTCTCGGCCAGTCGGTCAGCGGGTCGTTTCTCTCCTGGTCGATGGCCACCCGGTCGCCGATACCGATGAATTCACCATCTGCCTGAACAGCTACCGCGCCAGCGGCACCGGCGGCTACGGTTGCTATGTCGGCTGTCCGGTCGTGCGGGAGATCCCCCACGAAATGTCCGAGCTGCTGCTGGAATATTTTCGCCGACACGGCGGGGATATCCCCCTTGCCGCCAGCGATTACCGAGTCTGTTAAAATGAAAAGCCCCCGGTTCATAAGCCGGGGACTCCCCTTATTTCCCTGCGGCACCATGTTAAAGCAAAACAGCACAAAAGCTCCCAGCCTTCCAGCCGGGAGCTTCTTTTCTGTTTCGCTTAGCGTTTCTGCAATTTGGCCAGGTGGTTCAGCGCGCCGCCCTCCAGCAGCAGCTCTTTGTCGTAGTCAGAAGCCTCCAGCACCGCCGTCAGCGTCAGGCCACGCTCCGGTACGGTTACCGTCAGCCGTCCCGCCCGGATACCCTCCGGCACATTTTCCAGCACCAGCCGGTCGCCCTGCTGCAGCTTTTCATAGTCCGCCGGGTCTTCAAAAATCAGCGGCAGAATGCCGTAATTGAACAGGTTCTCCTTATGGATCCGTGCATAGGATTTGGCGATGACCGCCTCCACGCCCAGGCACATTGGCAGCATGGCCGCGTGCTCCCGGCTGGAACCCTGTCCGTAATTCTCCCCGCCCACGATGATGCTGTGCCCCATGCGGCGGGCCCGGTCCACAAAGTCCGGATCGGTATAGCAGAAGGTATACTTCGCAAATTCCGGAATGTTGGAGATGTACTTTAGGATGGAGGCCCCAGCCGGGATAATATCATCGGTGGTGATGTTATCCCCCAGCTTCAGCACAATCCCGGCATCAATGGTTTCCCGCACCGGGCCACGCATCGGCAGCTCGGAGATATTCGGTCCCTTGATGACCTCTACTGCATGGCGGTCGGCGGTTTCTTCGGGCGCGATCAGCGAAGAATCATCGATAATATACGCCTCCGGCTCCTGGATCTTTGCCAATACGCTGACATCCATCAGGTCGCGCGGGTCAGTGATATGCCCAGTCACTGCTGTGGCCGCCGCGGTCTCCGGGCTGGCCAGGTAAACATAGGCATCGTTGCTGCCGCACCGGCCGGGGAAGTTCCGGTTGGAGGTCCGTACCGAAATGCCATTATGGGGCGGCACCTGCCCCACCCCGATGCAGGGTCCGCAGGCACACTCCAGGATGCGGCAGCCGGATTCCACCAAATCCGCCAACACCCCGTCCTTAATAAGCTGCGCCAGCACCTGCCGGGAGCCGGGCGCCACTGTGCAGTCAATATCCTTATGCACCTTATGCCCCTTCAGGATGCACGCCACCCGGGCAATATCGGAATAGGAAGCATTGGTACAGCTGCCGATAAATACCGAACCTGGCTTCACACCTTCTGCCTTGCGGGCCGTGCACACCTTATCCGGCATGGAGGGCTCCGCCACCAGCGGCTCCAGCCGGTCCAAATCGATTTCCACCACCTTGTCGTAGGTTGCACCCTCCTCCGGCTGCAGCGGCACATAGTCGCTCTCTCGCCGCTGGGCCTTTAGGAACTCCCTCGTCCGCTCATCACTGGGGAAAATGCCGGTCGTCGCACCGATCTCGATGCTCATATTGGCAATGGTCTGACGCTCGCTGATGGAAAGCTCCTTCACTCCATCGCCGCAGTATTCCACAATGTATCCAATGCCACCCTTGACGCTTACCTGCCGCAGCAGCTCCAGCGCGATATCCTTGGCGGTCACGCCAGGATGCAGCCGGCCGGCCAACTTTACCCCCATCACCTTGGGGACATTCATCCTAAAGCCCTGCCCCAGTGCCGCCTCTGCCACCGTCAGGCCGCCGCTGCCAATGGCCAGCATCCCCAGCGCCCCGGAGGACGGGGTATGGCTATCGGCGCCCAGCATCACCTTACCGGGCCTGGCAAAGCGCTGGCAGTGCAAAAAGTGACAGATGCCGTTGCCGGGCTTGGAAAAATACACCCCGAATCTGGCCGCCGCGGTCTTGAGGAACAGATGATCATCCGCGTTTTCTCCGCTGACGCACAGGGTGTTGTGGTCGCAGTAAAATACGCTGGCCTCAGTCTGCACCCGGTCGGCGCCCACCGCCAGGAAAGTCTGCCCCGCCATAATACCGGTCAGGTCATGTCCCAGGGTCTGGTCCACTCGGATGGCGATGGGGGTCCCTGGCGTCAGCTCACCCTCCATCAGGTGGGACCGCAGGATCTGAAATACAATATTCTCTGCCATGCTATTTCTGCCTTCTTTCTTTGTTTTCTTGGCTTTATTTAAGCTGCGTGCCATATATCGGGCGCCCCTCCGCTTTTGTCGGGCTGATCCTCCACTTTATTCCGGAGGGCCCTCCCCGCTGCGGTGCGCCCTCTTTATCCCTTGTAGTAGCATCCTCTGCATACATCCTTTGTCATTTTAGAGTGTCGAGAAGCTTGCTAAATCGTTAATGTAATTTTATTGAATCATCTTTTGACCTATTTTGCAAGCCATTCCCACTAATTTCAGCGGCTTTCACAAATGCCGCTCCCACAGTTCTTTACTTTAGTCCAATGTAATTTTACTAAAATTATTACTTTTTACTTGATATTTTAGTTTTCTGCCCTATACTTAAAAGAAAGACCCCCCGAAAGGAGCCTGCCCATGTCCACCCTCAAAGATGTCGCCGCGCTGGCGCAATGTTCCCTCACCACCGCTTCCATCGTTGCCAACGGCCGCGGGGATGAAATGCACATCTCCCCCGCCACCCAGCAGCGCGTTGCCGAAGCTATCCAGCAGCTTCAGTACCGCCCGGACCGCGGGGCGCAGCTGCTGCGGGCCGGCCGGCGCCGTCTCACCATCGCGCTGTACTGGCCGCTGGATCACCGCACCACTCTACTGGGCGATAGACTGTATAATTTCTACAGTATCCTCCAGCAGGAGCAGGAACCCGCCGACCCCTACGAGCTGCTCATCCAAACCTATTTCAGCGGCCGCCTGGGAGAGATGCTCTCCCCCATCCTGCAGGGCCGCTACGATGGCGTCATCATCGGCGGGGCCGGCGAGCAGGATCTCATTCAGCTGGAAAATGCCGATATTTCCACCCCCCTTGTCCTCCTCAATGCCGAAAGCCGGCGGTACTCCACCGCCGGGGTCAACCACGCCCAGACCGGCTCTCAGGCCGCCGCCCTCATCCACCAAAAGGGTTACCGGGAATGCGCGGTCATCCGGGGCGGCGACCATTATGATGGCACCAGCCAGCGCACCAAGGCTTTCCTCAATTCCTGCCGGCAGCTGGGCATCCGCATCCAGCCGGAATGGACCTTCCAGGCCGCGCCCACCATTGCGGGCGGGGCCGCCGCCACCGAGGAATACTGCGTTCTCCGCCAGCGCCCCCGTGTCATCTACTACGAGAATGACAGCATGGCCCAAGGTGGCCTGTATACCCTGGCTCGCAGCGGCATCCGTGTCCCACAGGATACCGAGGTGCTCTGCATTGGGCTGCGCAAGCCGGAAATGAACCACTGCCTAAATCCCGCCCTCAGCTGCATCACCATCCCGCAGACGGTGGACCGGCAGGCCGTTGCCCTGCTGCTCCGCCTCATCCGGGAGCTGCCAGCTGCCCCCTTGCATGTGGAAATGGAGCCACAGGTCCAGCTTCGGGAATCCTTTACCCCGCCGGAAAATGCCCCCGCGGACAGCCAGTAAAAATGTTTCACGTGAAACATTTGTTCGCGTTTGACTTCTCCGCTCCTAGCTTTTCCCATCTCGTAAGTAAACATCCCCCGACCGGGGGATGTTTACTTTATTGCGGACTTTCTTCCCTTCGCTTAACAAGGACACCCACGCTTTTGCATCGAGCGCAGCCTGCGCTCCTGTCGTGCTGACCCTGCGCTTTGCTTCGGGCAGCCCTCCCCGCTGCGGTGCGTCCTCCTTTCCCTGCAAGGTCTTACGATTTTGCAGAGACCCCAAGTGAAAATCGGCGCTGACTGCGTCATCTCGTCGTCGCGGACTGCGCTTCATGTCGGGGCGCTATTCCTACGGAATAGGCACCCCTCCAACGCTTCGTCGCTCCGCCTCTCCCCACGAGGTCTTACGACCTTGCGGGGACCCCGCAGCAGCATACGCCAGTATGCCGGCGTCCTCTTCCTTGTCATCATCCGGTTTTCGCGCAGGAGAAAATGGCGCCCGAGGAAGCGTGAAACGACAGGCAGGCTGGCACCTATCAACGCGACGCGCAATGTCGGGCGGTATTTATACCCGCAAAAGCCGTATGTGCTCTTGTCAATCGAAAGTATTAAAATAAATAATTACAGAGCCGCAACGGATCGTCTTTCCGTTACGGCTCTCTTTTTATGAATATGCTATTGGCATTGGTCTTTTCGACCGCATGTTTTTCACAGGGAGAAAGATTCCCTGAAGATGACCACCGGCTCGTAGGAGCGCACCACGGCGGCATTTGCGCCCTTGCGGATCATCTCTGCGGCCATTTGAACGGCACCGGCCGTCATCGCCTCGGTAGGCATTTCGATGACCGAAAGCGGCGGGGTACAGTACTGCGCCTGCTGGCGCTCTCCCAAGCCAAAGCAGATAAGCCCCACCTCCTGCGGGATGCGGATGCCCTCCTTTTGCATCTGGTGAGCCGCCCCAATAGCCATAATATCGGATGCAAATACCAAAAGCTCCGGCAGCGAGCCGCCGGTCATCATGGTTTTGATGCCCACCGCACCGCCTTCGTAGGTATCCTCCGCTTCCACCACCGCGTGGGGCGGTACCCGCAGACCATACTCCCCCGCTGCTGTTATGGCATCGCGGATGCGGCTGCTATCCGCCATAAAGTTGGAACGGTTCTTCAAAAAGCCGATGCTGCGGCAGCCCTTGGCACGGGCCAATTCCATCACCTGCCGCACCGCCTTGGCATAATCGGTATACACCGCACCAAAGCCCGCCTGGCGGCGGTTATACAGCACCAACGGCAGATCCGTCTCCAGCTGGGCCAGGGCGTCCATATCCGCCGGGGAAAGACCGCCTAAAATAGCGCAGCTGTATGGGCTATGGAAGTGCAGGCCCTTTTCCTCGCACAGGTGCCCCTCCCGGAAGGTATTGACCACCAAATCGTAGTCCAACTCCTGGCGCAGGTGCTCCTGCTGGAAGGTCCCCAACAGCCGACCCACATAGGAGGCTCTGCGATCCAGCGGCCAATACAGCGCCAATACCGGGCGTTCCGCTTCGCTGGCGCGCAGCCGCCGGGCCACATTACTGGGGCGGTAACCGGTGGCCGCCACAATCTCCAGGATGCGCTGTTCCGTGACCGGGGAGACCTTCATCTCCCGCGCTTTGCCATTAAGTACAAAGGAAACCGTGGAGGGAGATACATTGGCGATGCGGGCGATGTCCTTGATGGTTGCCATAGCGAAGCCCCCTTTCTTTGTGATAGCTCCATCTTACCCAAATTTGCCCGGAAAGTCAATTCCTCCCGAAAAGCTTAATCGTTTTTGCTTTTTGAAATTTCCTATTGACAATTCATTGTACTCCCACTATAATCGAATTAGCTAAAACGATTTAGTTATTTTAAGAAAGGGTGAGTTCCTTGCCACAGAATGCTTTGCAACAGCTATTACAGGCCCCGGCCGGCACCCCGGTCACACTATCCCCTGATTGGTGTCTCATCAACGATGGTCCCTCCGGAGACCTGCCCGCCATGATACCGCAGGTAAGTCCGGCGCGCCGCGCGCAGGTGGTGGTCATTCTTGACCATGATATCCCCGCTGGGAGCTTCCAGAGTGCTTTCCGCCAGAAAGCACTGATTGATTTTTCCCGGGCCAATTCGCTGGAGTTTATCCAGTCCGCCGGAATCAGCTACCAGCTGCTGATGCAGGGGCGGCTGGCAACTGGTTCTCTGCTGGTGACCTGCGGCCAGCATGTGGCACAGGTGGGTGCCATCGGTGCTTTGGGGCTGCGTTTTTCCCCCGAGGAACTGGCCCGGTGGCTGCAGGGTGGAGAGCTGACCCTGCCGGCACCGCAGCCGCTGCATATCAGGCTGGAGGGGGACTTTGCCCCCGGCGCCACAGCCTATGACATTGCGCTGGCCTGTGCGGGCAAAAAAGGAGCCGAAGGCCGCCTGCTGCTCCTGCATGACCACACCGCACGGGGGCTTACCCGCGCGGAAAAGCAGACGCTCTGTCTGATGGCCCAGCGAGCCGGTGCGGTAAGCGCCCTGTTTACAGCGGAAGACGCCCCGGCCGATACCACACTGCAGCTGGAGGACTATCCACCCTGTGCTATACTCCCCGGCAGCCTGCCGGAAGATCCGATGGAGGCCCAGCCCCTTACCGCTCTGTCCGACATCCGGGTGGATGCCTGCTTTATCGGGGGCTGCTCCTCCGGGCGGATAGAGGAACTGCGCGAAGCCGCTGAAATTCTGCGGGGACATCACATCCGCCGGGAGCTGCGGCTACTGATCGGCTTTGCTTCCAACACGGACTACCTGCAGGCCATGGAGGAAGGGCTGATCGATGTATTCCTGGACTGCGGAGCGCAGGTCACCAATCCCGGCTGCGCCTCCTGCCTGACCACCTCCATCGGCGTCATCGGGGATGGGGAGGTCATGGCCTCTACCGGGTGCTTCCACTACTCCGGCTGCTGCGGCACCCCCGCTTCCCGGGTCTATCTGGTTTCTGCGCGGACTGCCGCCCAGGCGGCGCTCAGCGGATATCTTTATCAAGCGTAACAGGAGGGCATAACTATGGATACTGTTTTTACGGGCCGGATATGGAAGCTGCCCGATGATGTGGATACCGATACTATTATCCCGGGGCGGTACGGTGTGCTGCCCTCCGCGGAGGAGATGAGCCGCCACTGCCTGGAGCCGCTGCGCCCGGAGCTGGCCGCCGCGGCCCGGCCGGGAGATATCTTTGTGGCCGGGAAGAACTTTGGCTGCGGTTCCTCGCGGGAATTTGCCCCCGCCTGCATCGCGGCGCTGGGGGTACGGTGCATTGTGGCCAAATCCTTTGCCCGCATTTTTTACCGCAACGGCATCAATAACGGGATGCTGCTGATAGAAACGGATGACCTGTATGACCGCTGCGAGGAAGGGGATCTTCTCACCGTGGAGGTAAACCGCTGCCTGAAGGTAAACGGGCAGGTCATTCCCATCCGGCAAATTCCCGATAATCTGTTTGAGATCATCAAGGCCGGGGGGCTGGTACCACGCTACCGCGCCCTGAATGAAGCGGCCGAAGCCGCCGAATCCGTCCAAAAGGAGGTGCGCTGATATGGGCTATACCATGGCTGAAAAGATCCTGATGAAAAATACCGGGCTTTCTCACCTGGCACCCGGCGATCTGATCATGACCCGGCCGGATATGTGCATGGTACATGATATCTACACCCCTTTTGTGGTGCAGAAGCTGGATGAGATGAAATTCCGCCGCCTGGCCGACCCGGAAAAGGCTGTGATCTTCCTGGACCACCTGTGCCCCACCAACCAGGCCACCGGCGACCCCCGCCACTACCACAAGGGGCATGAGCTTTCCGATCGCTTTGGTATCCGCAAGCTGCATGCCGGGGAGGGGATCTCTCACACCCTGATGCACGAATACCGCTATGCCCTGCCCGGTACGGTGGTGGTAGCTACCGACAGCCACACTCCCACTTATGGCGGGGGCGGGTGCTTCTGCACCGGGATAGGCTATACCGAAATGGCCGCCACCCTGGGCAGCGGTGAGATGTGGATGAAGGTCCCGGAAGCTATCCGCATTACGGTGGAAGGGGAGCTGCCTGCCGGGGTGTACGCCAAGGATATTGTCCTGCAGGTGCTGAAGGATCTGCGCTCCGACGGCGGCACCTATAAATCGCTGGAATATGTGGGCAGCACCATTGACGCGCTGGATATGTCCGGCCGGTACACCATTGCCAATATGTCGCTGGAGGCGGGCTGCAAAACCGCACTTTTTGCCGCTGACCAGAAAACCGCCGATTACTTTGACCTGCCGCTGGAGAAGATCTCCTGGATCCATCCCGATCCGGATGCCCACTATGTCCGGGAACTGTACTACCGGGCAGAGGAGCTGGTACCCTATCTTTCCTGCCCGCAGGGCGTTGATAATGTTCACTCCATAGAGGAGGTGCAGGGCACCCCACTCAATGAGGTCTACATTGGCAGCTGTACCAATGGCAGCCTGGAGGATATGGCAGTGGCCGCCCGCATTTTGCAGGGGCACCATGTGGCCCCCTATCTCAAGCTTATCATCATTCCCGCCTCCATCGGCATCTATCGCCAGTGCATGCGGCTGGGGTACATCCGTGCCTTTGTGGAGGCCGGCGCCATGGTGGCGCATCCCTGCTGCGGCCTGTGCTGCGGCCAGCCCTATGGCCTGATGAGCGATGGCGAGGTGGTACTGGGTACCAATAACCGCAATTTCATCGGACGGATGGGCACCACAAAATCTCTTATCTATCTTAGCAGCCCCGCCACGGCGGCCGCCAGTGCCCTTACCGGTGTCATCACAGATCCCCGCACCGTGACTGCGGACTGATATTGCAAGGAGGAATCATCATGGAGTATAAAATTGCTGTGATCCCCGGCGACGGCATCGGCGTAGATGTCATCCGGGAAGCGGTTCGTTCGCTGGATAAGATCGGCGAGGTTTACGGACATCAGTTCCATAAGGTGGAGCGCTTGGTAGGCGGCTGCTGCATTGATGCCTACGGCGTGCCCATCCAGCCGGAAACACTGGAGCTCTGCCGGGAATGCGACGCCATTCTGTTTGGTGCGGCCGGCGGGCCCAAGTGGGACCACCTTCCCCGGGCCCAGCGCCCGGAAAGCGGCCTGGCCGCCCTGCGCCGTGGCTTTAATCTGTTCTGCAACCTGCGCCCGGCCAAGCTCTACCCCGACCTGCGGGAAAATTCCCCGCTGAAAAACGAGGTGCTGGACCGCGGACTGGACCTGCTGCTGGTGCGGGATCTCATCGGCGGTATCTACTTTGGCGAAAAGGGCACCCGGGAGGGCGCCCGTGGTCGGGAAGGCTACGATGTGGAATGTTACAGCGAATTTGAGGTGGAGCGGGTAGCCCGCCATGCCTTCCGACTGGCGCAGGGCCGCCGCAAGAGCGTCACCAGCATTGATAAATCCAATGCGCTGGAAAGCTCCCGGCTGTGGCGGGAAACGGTGGCCCGCGTAGCGCAGGATTACCCTGATGTGCAGCTGACCAACCTGCTGGTGGATAAGGCCGCCATGGAGCTGACCTGCAATCCCTCCCGCTTTGATGTGATGCTGACCACCAGCATCTTCGGTGATATCCTCTCGGATGAGGCGGGGGTGGCCACCGGCTCGGTGGGGATGCTTGCCTCCGCGGCCATCAATGAAAATGGCTTCGGGCTCTTTGAGCCCATCCATGGCACAGCACCTGATATTGCTGGGCTGGGCATTGCCAATCCCCTGGCCGCTATTGCCTCGGTAGGTATGCTGCTGGAGATAGGCCTGGGGCTGAAGGAAGAAGCCGCCGCCATCGACCGGGCCATCAATGAGGTGCTGCACCTGGGCTACCGCACCCCGGATATCTACCTGGAGGGCCGTGGGCTGACCAAGGTGACTACCGAGGAAATGGGCCGCCTGACCGCTGAACATATTCACCGCTAAGACAGGGAGGACACACCATGAAAGATAAAGTAAAGTACGGCCACGAGCTGCTGGATATCGAGATCCCCGAGGGGACCGACCTAAGCATATTGCTGCCCAAGCAGCACCCTGCCGGCGTTCGCTCGGAGGAGGAGATCGTGGAGGACGCGCTGGCCCATCCCATTGGGGCCGGGCTGCTGGCCGAGGAGATCCACGCCGGTGATACCGTGTGCATCCTTACCAATGACATCACCCGCCTGACCCGCAGCCACATTTATATCCCCATCCTGGTGCGGGAGCTGAACAAAGCCGGCGTGCCGGACGGGGATATCACCATACTGTTTGCCAACGGGATGCACAGCGCCATGACCGAGGAGCAGATGTGCAGCCTCATCACCGAGGATATTTACCGCCGTGTAACCGTGGTGCAGCACGATTGCGAAGCCTCCCCCTGCCAGCTGGTGGGCACCACCAGCTACGGCCATGAGGTGTGGGCCAATAAAATCGCCATGGCAGCCGATAAGCTCATCCTTACCGGCGGTATCCTGGTGCACCACATGGCCGGGTTTGGCGGTGGACGCAAGGATATCATCCCCGGCTGTGCCCGCAAGGATACCATCCTCAGCAACCACAAGATGGTCATTGACCCCAATGCCCAGGCCGGTGTGCTGGAAAACAACCCCGTTCATCTGGACTTTATGGAGGCATGCGCCTTTACCCACCCCGCCTATCTGCTAAATGTCATCTGCGATGACCACGGGATGATCTACCAGGCGGTGGCTGGCCACTGGCGGGAAGCCTACCTGCACGGCGCTGAATTGGCCAAGGAGTTCTATCTCTATCCCATCCCGGAACGGCCCGATATCGTCATTGCCTCCTGCGGCGGGTTCCCTAAGGATATTGACCTTCGGCAGAGCAAAAAGGGCTTCTACAATGCCAGCCGTGCCGTGAAAAAGGGCGGCGTCATCATCTGCTTGGCGGAGTGTCCCGAGGGATGCAGCAAAGAGATGGACGATCCCTTTGAGGAATGGCTGGGCCGCTATCCCGATAAGGACTCCGTGGTGGCGGAGCTGAAGCGCAAGGTGAATATGGGCGGGCTGAATTGCTACAAAGTGCGGGAATGCCAGGCCCACTGCCGGCTGATCCTCATCACCGCGCTGGACCAAAAGCGCATGGCTGAAGTAAATGTGGAGTGCTACCCCAAGGAACAGCTCAATGAGGTCATCCGCACCGTTTTGGCGGAATATGACCACCCCAAGGTGCTGTATATGCCGCAGGCCACCCTTACGCTGCCGCTGGTGAAAGAATAAAATCTCTCCCCCGATCATTTGGTCGGGGGAGTTGCTGATTCTATTGCATTTTGTGAGCCGCTGCGCTGCAATAGGTCTGTCCATTGATGCTGCCGGAGGGCGGCTTTTCTAAGTCCAGTTGGTTAGCTTTCGCTAACTATGAAGAGAAACAGTAACGCACAGATCATCATATAGGTTGATACTCCCATAATAAGGATAATAGGCTGTGGGGTATTGCGAGTAAACAGCCAGTTCACCTCCCGTAGAGGTTGCCTTTATCACGGTATCCTTGCCACGGATATCACAGTTATTATAACTATTCGCATAAATGCCATAGGAGGTCCCTGTGGCGGTAACAATGCTATTTAATTCCATTATAGCGCTGGCTCGTAGTGGATTGACCAATCGCGGCGACCCTGCCGGAGTGCCGGGTGCTCTCAGTGCTGTACTGCGGCGATTACGCCGGTGAGGATGAAGCGTGGCTGACCCTGAGCCGTGAGGTAAAGGCCAGGGAGCTGTCCCCCACCGGGGCCCCGCGCATCCTTGGCATTGTGGCACCCTACACCGGGCGGGAGATTGAGCCCCAACGATATTGCTCCCGGCTAGTGCTGCCGGTGGAAGAATGAACAAATACAAAATTCCTTTTCTTCTGCCCCTTTAATCCACAGTTTACTTGCCATACCGAAATATGTTACAATAAAAAAAGAAGCATACAGAGAGGAGGACTGCCCGTGAATATCCGCGAACTGGCCAAGGAAGCCGGTGTTTCGGTTGCCACCATCTCTCGTGTCATCAACCACCCGGAGGCGGTGCTGCCGGAGACCCGCGAACGGGTGCAGACCATCATCGAAAAATACAACTACAACCCCAAGCCAGTCAACCGCGGGCGGCGGGCCGTCACCCTCATCGTTCCCGCGGCCAAGCGGGCACAAACCCTGCTTTCTGGGGTGCAGTCGGTACTGGCGCCCAAGGGGATTCTGGTCAACCTGGTGGAGTTCTCTCCCCTTTCGGGTGGAATAGCAGCCTGTATTCAGGCTGCCGCCGCGGCAAAGCCCCTCGGAATGCTGATCGCCGGGGAGCCCTCTCTACCACCGGAGGCGCTGCCTGCCGAGCTGCCGGTAGTGCTGCTGGGCAGCTATGATCGATTGGAAAACTGCAATATCTGCGGTATCCATTACCGGGACGCCGCAGAAAAGATGGTTTCACATCTCCATACTATGGGCCACCGCTCCATTTGGCTGCTGCAAAGCAGCGGAGAATCCCCCGAAAAGGCCGCCATCACCGCCGGTTACCGGCAGGCGGCGGCCGCGCTGGGGCTGACCGACCGCCAGTGCCGTGTGCTGGAGGCGGAGGACAGCGTAGTGGGCGGCTACCGCATCTGCCGCGAGGAAATACTGACCGAGGAGCCGCCGCAGGCCGTCTTCGCTGTCAGTGATGAGCTGGCCATGGGTGTCATCAAGGCTGCACGGGAGGAAAATATTCCCCTGCCAGAGGGGCTGGCTGTTGCTGGTTTTACCGGCAGTGAGGCTGCCGCTGTCATTACCCCAGCGCTGACCACCATGGAGCACCCGCTGGAGCGTTTGGGTGCCGTGGCAGCCCGCCGCCTCATCGAGCTCATCGAGGACAGCGCGCTGTACCAGGTGGAGACCCACGAGATCGTATTGAAATCCAAGCTCAAGATCCGCCGCAGCTGCGGCAACCGCAAAGAGATCTACGAGTTGTTTGAGTAAGGAGGGTACAAAATGTCGTTGTTATCCGTCAATTTTATGGGCCTGCCGCTCAAAAATCCTATTATAGCGGCAGCCGGTCCCTGGTGCCGCGATGCCGCCGCCATGCAGAAGGCCATTGACGCCGGTGCGGCGGCCGTTGTTACCGAGACCATCACGCTGGAGAAAAGCCATGTCGTCAGTCCGCGTATTTTTTACCGTCAGGGCGAAGTTTACAATACCACCCTGTACAGCACCATGACGCTGGAGGATGTGGAGCAGGAGGTAGAGCGCCTGCAAAAGGGCAACGCCTTCCTCATCTGCAATATTCGGGGAACGACCCCTTCCGAGCTGCGGTACCTGGCCAGCCGCATGCAGCGCCTAGGTGCAGATGCGCTGGAGCTGTGCTGCTTTACCCCCATCGGCACCAAGCTGGAGGATATCAGTATTCGGCCGGAGGAGGTCGGGGAAATGGTGCGCAGCGTCACCTCGGCGGTGGAAATCCCCGTTATGGTGCGACTGCCGCACCATGCGGCGCTCAATCCCGCTTTTGCCCGTCAAATCACCCAGAACGGCGCCCGTGCCATCAGTGCCATTGAATCGCTGGAGGGCATCAACGGCGTGGATATTGAAAACGCCCGCTGCGAAATGGCGGCCATCGGCGGCTGCACCGGCAGCCATCTGCGTCCGCTCTCGCTGGCGGCAACGGCGGTACTGCATCAGCTGGCCGATTGTGAGATCGCCGCGATGTGCGGTGTGGAGGACTGGCACAGCATCATCGAGTTCCTGATGATGGGCGCCACTGCGGTGGAGATGGGCTCCGCCATCATGCTGCGGGGCTATGGGCACATCACCGAAACACTGCGCAAGCTGGAGGATTGGCTGCGGGAAAAGGGCTATTCTTCCCTAGATGAGCTGCGCGGCAACGCACTCTCCTCTCTTACCGCTTTTGAGGAGCTGCCAGAGCGCCTGCTGCGGGTCAAAATGGCCGCTCCCTGCGATGGCACCTGCCCCGATGGCTGCCGAGCACGCTGTGTGGGCGCCTGCCTTTATAATGCTATTTCTCTGGAACGCAATGGCCTCTCAGTCGATGCCGCCGCCTGCAGCGGCTGCGGCCTATGCGTCTCCCTCTGCCCCAAAAAACTCTTCATTATGAAGTAAATTCCAGCCGGAGGGCCGCAGCTCTCCGGCTTTTGTTTGATATGAATGTAACAATGAACAAATGTTACATCAAAATGTTGTCCATTCCGCTGAAATATTGGCGGAAACGCAAAAAACTATTGAAATCTTGACGAATCCTTGCTAAGATGCAGATGTAACAGATAATCAATGTTACATTAAGAAGCAAGCGCTTGATGTTACAAAAAGATCTGATGTTTTGGAAGGAGTTGTCCCCTATGTCAAAGATCCCCGTCGGCTACAGTCTGAATGACTGCCCGCCCATCAAAGAAACGGTCCCGCTGAGTATCCAGCAAATCGTCGTTCTCGTTTTTAATGTTCTGCCCGTTCCGCTGCTTATTGGCGCCGGCATCGGCCTTTCCGCCAGCGAGATCACCATTTTGGTGGCTGGCTGTCTGCTCGTCACCGGCATCGCCACCCTGCTGCAGACCATCGGCGTTGGCCCCATTGGCGCGCGCCTGCCCATCCCGCTGGAGTGCAGCTTTGTCTTCGTTGCCCCCGGCATTGCGCTGGGCGCCCAGTACGGTTTGGCGGCGTTCACTGGTGCCTGCCTCGTCGGCAGCATTATCACCACCATTCTGTGGACCGGCCTGCATAAGCAGCTCTCTATCCTGTTCAAGCCCTATATCACCGGCGCGGTCGTTATGGCCCTGGGCCTCAGCCTTTGCAGCGTTGGCATTGGCTACTGTGCGGGCGGTGTAGGCTCCGCTGATTACGGCGATCCCATTAACCTACTGCTGGCTGCCGGCACCATCATTATCATGGTTCTGCTCAACCACTTCTGCAGCAAGAACTTCCTTTCCAAGGCTTCTCCCCTCATCGCCATTCTGGTCATGAGCGCCGCGGCCGCCGCCTTTGGCAAGCTGGATCTTTCCCCCATTGGCGAGGAGGCATGGATCCGTATCCCCCAGCCCCTGCACTTCGGCATCAAGTTTGAGCTTGGCCCGATCATCTCCATCTCCATCCTGTGCTTCATTGCCCTGGTTGAACTGATGGGCGACCAGACCACCGCTTCCATGCTGGCGAAGAACAGCCTGCCCACCAGCCATGAGACCAAGGGCGGCGTACTGGCCCAGGGCGTTGGCAGCGTTATCTCTTCCATGTTCAATATGGTTCCCGTCATCAGCGGCAGCGCCAATATCGGTCTGTGCGGTCTTTCCGGTGTTACCAGCCGCTATGTCACTGCCATCGCCGGCGGTGTAGTAGGTCTCTGCGGTCTCTGTCCCAAACTCTGCGCTGTATTCTCCTGCATTCCCTCCGCTGTTTTGGGCGGCGTGGCCCTCTCCGCTTTCGGCACCATCCTGGTTTCCGGCATGAATGTTATCCATAATGGCGGCCCGCTCACGGCCCGTACCACCACCATCGTGGCCATTTCTCTGGCTGTCGGCGTTGGCTTCAGCGCTGCCTCCGATGCTCTTGCGGCTCTGCCCTTCTGGGCCTCCAGCCTGCTCAGCGGCGTACCCGGCACCGCCATCACCGCCGTCGTTCTCAGCCTTATCCTTCCTGAGAAAAAGGAAGAAAAGGCTGCCTGATCCCGGCGAAAGGAGAGAAATCATTATGAAAACCGTACTGTATCAGAATGCCGATTGGATCATCACCATGGATGAGGAGCGCCGCCGCTACCGTCATGCGGATCTGCTCATCAGCGGCAAAGAGATCAAGGCCATCGGCAAAAACCTCAAGGACACCCTTGGCGATACCGTCACCATCGATGAAGTAGTAGATGCCAGCGGCCGCGTTATCCTGCCCGGCTTTGTCAATACACATCATCACACCTGGCAGACTCTTATCCGCAACATTAAGGCCACACAGGGTCTGCGGCTGGAGCCATGGCTCACCACCATGTACGAGATCTATAAGGACCTGAACACTGATGTAGCCCGTGCCGGTGTGTATGTGGCGCTGGGCGAGGGACTGAAAACCGGTATCACCACCTCCAATGACCTGTGGTACCCCCACCCCGTCGGCGTTACCTGCCTGGTGGATGCCGAGATTGAAGCGGCTAAGGAGCTGGGCATCCGCTTCCATCCGGTGCGCAGTTATCACTCCGTCACCAGCGATATTGTCCCTCCCGAGGTGGTGGACAGCATCGAAGGCGTTATGGGCGATGCCGAGCGCCTGGTAAAGAAGTACCACGATCCTTCCCGTTTCTCGATGTGTCAGGTCGGCATCGGCCCCAGCATCGCCTATTATGAAACGGAAGAAATCGTCCGTGCTACCATCGATCTGGCCGAAAAGCTGGACATCAAAGTGCATGGACACCTGGCGGAAAGCCGCGGCGAGGTGGCTTTTGTGGAGGAACACTACGGCTGCCGGCCCGCCGAATGGTTCCGTCGTCACGATCTTTTGGGCGACCGCTTCTACTACGCCCACTGCATCCACCTTAACGATGAGGAGGTACAGCTGATGGCGGATACCAACACCGGTATTTCCACCTGCCCCATCTCCAATATGTACCTCAGCTCCGGCTCCTGCCGGATCCCCGACCTGCTGCGTGCCGGTGTCAAGCGCTTCGGCATCGGTGTGGACGGCGCTGCCAGCAGCAACTCCGCCAGCATGATGGAGGAGATCCGTGTCAGCTACCTGCTCAACCGTCTCAGCTGGGGCGATGATTCCATCGGCTGCGAGGACATTCTGTACCTGGCCACTGCCGGCGGCGCTGCCGCCCTGGGCCGTAACGATATCGGTCATCTGGCGCCCGGCATGGCGGCGGATTTCACCCTAATGAACTGGAACCAGCTGCAGTATGCCGGCGGCTGCAATGACCCTGTGGACTGTATTGTCCTCAGCGGTGATGCCCGCATGATCGAAACCGTCGTGGTAAATGGCGAAACCGTTGTAAAGAACGGTCGCCTGACCAAAGTGAACGAGGAAGAAAAACGGGACTACGCAGCCGCAGTGGGCCGTGAGCTGCTCACCAAAGCTTCTGCCCGCATCCCCGGTCTCAAGGCTGACCTTGTATGATTTGATCTTCCCTTCTGACCTCCTCAAATAACCTCTATACAGCACAGCAGTCCCCGGCCGTCATGACCGGGGACTGCTTGCATTAGGCATTCAATCATTGGTGTCACTAATGAGACTCTTATACGCCCTGATATTACAAAAGAAAATAATTTAACAATTTTCCATTCAGATTATTCATCATAAAACATTATTTTTCGACAAAGATTTCTTGATTTTCAGCCAAAAATGCTATATTACAGAATTAACAATAAATCTTATATAGAAAGGGTAATTTTTGTGCGCGAACCAAATACGGAAGAAATGACAATGTCGAAATTCTACGCGGCAGTCGGGGGAGACCTTTCCGATGTGCTGGAGCGGCTGGAGGATCTAGACATTGTCAAATTTTATTTACCGGAATTTGAGAATGATCCCTCCTACGAGGGGCTGATGCAGAGCCTGAAGAATGGTGACCTGCAAAGCGCCTTCCGTGCGGCGCACACACTAAAGGGCATCGGTTATAATTTGGGTCTAAACCGGCTGGGGAACCGCGCAGCAGCCCTTTGTGAAGTACTGCATACTGGGAGCGTCCCCGCACCGGAATTACTGCGGCAGTTGACAGAGGAATACTGCTGTGTGATCAATGCGATCCATGAGCTGAAAAGCGAAATTTAAGTAGTAATTCAAATGATCAAGGGTTTTCTCTTCCAATTTCTCGGTAAAGCGCGCCAAAATCAATGTTTGGCCCATTTTCTCCCCTTATTCTGCTACAATCAAGACACCAAAGTGGAAAGCACCGAACCAGGTGTTTTTTAAGAGAGTATTGAGGAGGAAAGAACTATGGTAAACTATTATGTGATCAGCAAGAACGAGAAAGCGGTCGGCCAGGGCGGAGAAACCCTGTACGGGGTATGTGCCTGCACTCTGCACGATGGCGTTATGGAAGAGCAGAACTGCATCTACGGCATATCCGGTGATCTGGCCTGGCTAAAGACGCTGCGGGGTAAACTGAATGACGGCGAGGTGGACCCGGTGCATCTCGGCGATATTATAGCGGATGAACTGTACATGAGGGCGCATTGACTGTGCCCTCTCATCCGGGAAGGACCTGTTTTTATGCGTTTGGCAATTTGTGATGACAATGAGCTGGAACGGAGAATCTTGCACAGCCTGCTTAAAAAATACTTTTCCGAAGCATCCATCAGCTGCGAATTCACCTTATATGACCGCGGAACAACACTTTACTATGATATTATGGATGGAATGGAGTTTGATATCATCTTCCTCGACCTGTTCATGGAGGATTCCTTCGGCCTGACAATCGCGAAAAGTCTGCGGGAGCTCTTCTACCGTGGCAGAATCGTATTCTGCACCGCCAGCGCCGATTATGCACTGGATAGCTACAGCGTCTATGCCTCCGGATATATCGTAAAGCCGTACCGGATTAAGGATATCCGGCACACGCTGGATTGGCTTCTGCAGGAATACCAAAGCGACAGCTATGGGCTTGTGCAAAAATCCTCGATCAAATTTATCCCGGTCAATGAGATCATGTATGTAGAAAGCAGCAATACAAAGTGCATCCTGCACCGGGCGGATGGCCGCACCTACCATGTGTATAAAAAGCTAAACGAAATAGAGTCAGAGCTTAATGACGCACGGTTTTTGCGCTGCCACCAAAGCTACCTGGTCAATATGAATTATGTCAGCGAGGCCAATGACAGTTTCGTGCTCCAAAATGGGGATATGGTACTCATCCGGGCAAAAAGCAAACGAATGATCCTGCAAAAGGTACTGGAATATAAGGAGAAAACATACAGAATGCGCGACTATTTATCGAAGCACAGCATGGTGTGACAACTTTGCCGTAAAAAAGCTGCTGCTCCACGATGGCCTGCAAAGCAGGTAAAATTATTTCAAAGAAATAGCACAGGGCGGAAAAGGCATCGAGGCCGTTCTTGTGAAGCGCAATCATTCGCATAGCACTACTGTGTAAAATAGAAAGGGGGGTTCTCATGCCCACCATTGTTGCCCTGGGCGAAATGCTCATTGACTTTGCCCCGGTGGCTGCCGACGCCGCCGGATACCCAACGCTAAAGGCCCAGCCGGGCGGTGCGCCCTGCAATTTCCTCGCCGCATTGCAAAAATACGGCTGCTCCACCGCAATGATCGGGAAGGTCGGCGATGATCGCTTTGGCCGCCTGCTCGTTAAAACCGCCGCCGATTGCGGCATTGCCACCGAGGGCATCGTAATGGACGCTTCGGTCTTCACGACCATGGCATTTGTCACGCTGGATGCCGAGGGAAACCGGGAATTCAGCTTTGCCCGCAAGCCCGGTGCAGATACCTGCCTGACCGAGCACGAGGTGGATTACAGCTTGATCGACGCCTGCCGGGTGTTCCATTTCGGCACATTAAGTCTAACGGATGAGCCCGCGCGAACCGCGACCCAAAAGGCGGTGGCATACGCCAAAACGCGGGGCAAGCTCATCAGCTTTGACCCCAACCTGCGCAAACTGCTTTGGCCGGACGACGCCGCGGCAGCAACGCAGATGGAGTGGGGACTGCATCAAGCGGATATCGTCAAAATCAGCGATGAAGAAGTGGATTTCCTGTGGCACACCACTCCGGCGGTAGCGGCGCAAAAGCTGCTGCGGGAGTACGGCGTCCGCCTTGTTTATGTCACCATGGGCTCCCAGGGGTGCTATTTTGCCAACCGCAGCGGCAACGGCACGACCGCCTGCCCCACCGGTATCCATGTGTTGGATACCACGGGAGCCGGGGATATCTTCGGCGGCAGTGCCATGAGCCGGCTGTTGAAGCTCGACAAAGCCCCGGAAGCGCTGTCGGCAGAGGAGATGTCCGCCATCACCCGCTTCGCCTGCTGCGCCGCCAGCCTCTCCACCCGCCACCACGGCGGCATCAACAGCATCCCGGAGGAGCAGGAAGTGCTGGAGCTTATGCGGCAGGGATAATGCCCGCAAACCCGCTTGAATACAACAAAAAAGGCCCCCACTCTTTCGAGTGGGGGCTTCTGGTTGCGGAGGGAGGATTTGAACCTCCGACCTCCGGGTTATCGCTTCGCGCCTCTTGCGGTGCCCGAAAAAATCTTCGAGCTATTCGCCCGCTCGATTTTTTCGACCGCTGCGCAAACGCCCTCCTAGCTGTATCCGCCGCCGCCGGCGCTCGAGGGCGTTTCCCAACGAGCCACGCTCATCGGTCTCATAACCCAGAGTTGTAGATGCAAACTTTCTCTGCAAACATAAAAATATTCCTCACTCAAAATGAGTGAGGAATATTTTTATGGCATGTTGCACCAAAAAAGATATTTTGCTTTTTTGTGTTATCGAAGGCTATTTCTCCTTCATAAACCGGGAGTCAAGAGGATGACTCTTGGGTTATTTCATTTTTGCCCGAAATCTGCCATAATACAGTCAGCCAAAGGGCGACAACTTATGATGACAATGTGGTATTCACCTTCAAGGACAGGAAGGAAGTCACGATATAGGGAATAATATAACAGGCCGCTTTGATGGTTGATTTCCGTCTCGCGGCCTGTTTGTAATGAATGATTATCTACTGTCTTTCGGAAACTGTGGTTTCAGAACAGAATCCTTTAGTGCTATGCTCTTATCTCTGCCCGGATACATGATGTAATAAGGCGGAATCTCGTTTGCCTTTTTCAAGAGCTCTTTTATCAGCTTTGCCTTCCCAAGCCACAGTTTGAGAGGATTGATCTTCGGAAGGTCTTCCTCCGTAATCTTACCCTTCATACCGCCGAATTTCATGACTCTTTCTTTGATATAGCGAAGGTCATATCTGGCAGGATTCACCTCGATGATTTCCTTATCCAGACCCGTAAGCATGTAAACTGCCTCCAGCGGTGTGCGGACAGAGGTTTCAATGGTGAACACCACATCACGGGGAACCTCGACATATTGTCCAATGAGAGCGAGATTTGTGCAGTCCTTCGGAATGATCGTCGGGCGGTCGCTTTCCTTGCGAGGCATGAACTGCGAGGTGATATAGGGCATCATACAGGTAGAGATATGGGAATGTGCCAGCACCTCATCCTTCATATCCAACATTCCAAAATGGTACAGCATCTCTTCAATGATCTCATTTCCTGTGCACTCCGCCATAGGCTTTTTGATATAGCTGCCAATACGCTCTCCAAACAGGCCATCTCCCCACAGAACATCACGGTTCTTCTCCCGCTGATCCGGGAAATAGTCCCTATCATAAATGACCAGCGACATTTCCCAACCGGAATCCATGAAGGTGATTCCGCCGCCCGTACCGCTCTTGCTTCCGGTCATCTTCTCCAATCGTTCAAAAAATTCGGGATAGTCTTCTACGGTGAGGAAAAAACTCATCCATTTGGTCTTGTCGATATGGCTTAAGAACTTATCTGGATTGCCGAACTTTTTATTCCGTGCGGCAAGGTTTTTCCATACCGTGAACAAGCCCATATCTTCCGTGTCCCGGTTAATTTCAGCGATATGTGTATTATCACCGTAGGAGGCGTTTGTCATCATGGAGCCGCTGGTAAGAAGGACATAATCCTGAGCTCTTACAGGAATGGTTTCCTGATTCTTGATCTTAATACCGTAAACCGTATTGCAGGCCTCATCCATTTCCAGATCATAGACTGCAGTGTCCATACGGAAGGTGACACCCTGATCCTCCAACCATTTATGAATCGGCTTGATCACAGAATCCTTGTCATTGCGTTTTGTATGCAGAATGCCCTCCAGATAGTCGAGCCTGTTCAGAAGGCCGAATCGGTTGAAATACCGCTGCGCCTCCAATGCACTGTGATAGGGCTTAAAAGCCAGCATAGAGTGATAGCACCACCACAGAGAGCTATGGAAGAACTCGCTGTCCTTTCCGAAATAGTCCTCAATCGTCATATCCTCCAGATCCTTTTCCGGGATGCTGGTGAAGTGCTCCATTTTCAGGAGCAGCTCCGGACTCATGCGGTAGTCATGCACCTTTTCGTAAATATGTCCCTGTTTGCACAGGAGTCTGCTTTCGGAATGGATCGGCATATCCTTATTGGCTCTTACTGATTCATCAAGCACCGAGATCGATGGATCTTCCAAGGACGGGATCTTGCTGCACAGATACCAAAGGCACTCCATAAATGGCTCCAGTTCACGCTCACCGGGGCAGATATAGCCCGCTTCCCCGGAATAAGCGTCACAGCAGCCGCCAAGGGAATTTCGTTTTTCATACAGCGTGATGTTCTTTCCCGGCATTCCGGCATCATCAATCAGAAAGACCGCTGCCGCAAGGCCGGCCATTCCTCCGCCAATGATGTGGGCGTTCCTTTCTTCTATGCCTTCAGGTGCGGGAGCCTTGTAAAACAGATTGTAAATGTTCATGGCATACATTCCTTTCTGAAAAGTTTTCAAAACAGTGTTGAAATCACAACACTGTCTATATTATAATAAGGAATGTACTATGGAGCAACCATTGATGTTATGCGAAGTGTTGATATATCCACACTCAACGCATATTAGTCGATATATTCAGGAGGAAATTTATGAAGGCAAAGAACCTGAACGCTTCATCTGTAAAAACAAGAAACCTCATAAGAGATACTTTTGCAGAGCTGCTTTACGAAAAGAAAAATATTAACAAGATCACAGTGACAGAGCTGGTGCAGCGAGCGGACATTAACCGGAGCACTTTCTATTCTCACTATGATGATGTGCGGCACGTTGCGGAGGATATTAAAGCCGAAACACTGAAAGCCTTCTTTGAGAACAAAACCATATCCAATGTACATGACATTGAACCTTTCTTTGATGAGATTTATGCCTATATCAAGAAGAACGATTCCTTCTTCCGGTTGATCTTCATCTCAGATGAAGTGACGAATTTTGTGCGTCATCTGGGCAACATCTGTAAAGGACGAATTTACGAGGCAGTAAACAAAGACGACTCTATTCGTGATAAACACCTGCTTGAACTGGAAGTTTCTGCATTTTCGGACGGCATCGCCATGCAGTTTATCCGTTATTATCACAATGACTATAATGTGACGCTGGAGGAGATCATCGAGTGCGGTAAACTCTGGTGTAGAACGATGATCGAACGCCGATCAGAGAAGACCGTCATGTTAAAGGAATGAGGCTGCAGAAACAAAAACTCTTCCAAGCGGTATATGGGTTCAGTCTCATCCTCGGCTTCTGTCATCACCTTGTGCCGCAGATAGGTGTTCTCCACCTTCGTGACATTGGCGTCACGATCCAGAATGCCCTGGGCTTCATCCATGAAGGACTGGAGCTTGTTTTGGTAACGGAACGCTTCTTTCAAGTTCATATTCATTCACCTCGTCATTAAGATTGATTGTCTGTGAATACTCTCTGCCGATTTTTCCGTAGCTGCTGACATCCTGGCACAGTGTGAAATGGTTCAGATTGAAGGTCAGGTTTATGAGATCCTTTACATCCTTGTAGCCCAGTTTGGAGATCCCAATGAGAAACTGGTCGTATTCGAGTGTGTCGAAGCTCTCCATGCGTTTGCCGAGATAGTTGAGTTCGTCCAGATTGGCGAAGTGGTCTTTCAGCATGGAGAATTCCTCCGGCCAGTAGACCTCCGTCACAAGGGCGGACTGTGCGGCGTCTCTTCCTTCGACAGCGTGGATCTCACCGAGCTTCGCAAACAGCTCGCTCTCGCTGATGGGGAAGCGGATGTCGATCTCGTGGTCAGCGTTTCTGATTCTGATTTTGATCATGGTGCTCATTCCTTTCGTAGAAAATAAAAAAGGGCTGACTTCATAGAATTGCTTCTACAAAGTCAGCCCATAATTACGGTGTTATTAAGTTAAGTGAGGTTTGCCCTAAAATGTAGGGCAAACCTCTTTCCTGAACAAGCGGGGAGGTCATCCTTACTTTTTAGGGAAGATCTTAGAAAAATTTTTTTCAGTGGAAACGAAAAAAGGCGGCTTTCGGGAGAATACATCTCTCAAAAGCCGCCTAAATCGAGGGGGTCGGTAGTTCAAGTCCTCTCAACAAAGAAAAATATCTTTTTGTTTGCACTTGAAAATCGGGGCACGAAAAAACCCCGAAACCGTTGTGGTATCGGGGTTTTCCGGTGCAATATCTTTTTTGGTTGCACAACATGGTTGCGGAGGGAGGATTTGAACCTCCGAAGGCCCTCTTGCGGTGCCCGTCTCATTGCTCGCTTATGCGTCGCACTCGCCGACCGCTGCGCCAAATTCTTCTCCCTACATCCGCCGCCGGCGGCGCTCGAGGGCGTTTCCCAACGAGCCACGCTCATCGGTCTCATAACCCAGAGTTGTAGATGCAAACTTTCTCTGCAAACATAAAAATATTCCTCACTCAAAATGAGTGAGGAATATTTTTCTGGTTGCGGAGGGAGGATTTGAACCTCCGACCTCCGGGTTATGAGCCCGACGAGCTACCGAGCTGCTCTACTCCGCGATATAAGGCACCTCTTCCGGGTGCCATATCATATTAGCACAGTTGAATGCCCCTGTCAAGGGGAATTTTCGCCGCAGCAGAAGATTACTCCTCCGGTGCGTCTTCGTGCTCTTCGCCGCCCAGGTATTCTACCAGGTCCTCATCATCCAGTTCCTCGGTGCAGGCGGTGTGGTGACGGCGCAGCAGCACCATTACAGCGGCGGCCGCTCCCAGCAGGGCCACCAGCATGGCAATTACAGTGCCCCAGCAGCATTTGCATTTTTTGTTTTTCATCCGTTGTTTGTCTCCTTTCCGCGGCAGCCTGCCGCATTCCGTCTATATTATAATCCTTTTTTCCGCAAATAGCAATGCGCCGCAAAAAATGTTTTGGCATTCTCTGCATTCTGTGGTATAATGCATTTATCTGTAGGATTTTAGCCGATCCTGCCGCGCTTTATTTCAGTCAAAGTCAAGGAGGCACTCCCATGAATCCCAATTCCTGCGAAGCCCTGCCCGGCAATTACCGCCAAACCCGCGAGATCGACTTTGTCAATCTTTCCCGGGAAAATATCATCGGTCTGCTGCTTACTCTCGTGCTGCTGGTCGGCCCGGTGCTGCTGGTTCTGCCCAGCCATCCCTTTACCCTGCTTTCTTCCGCCAAAAATACCGTCTTTTCCCTGATTTACTGCCTGGGCGCGTTCCTGCTTATGGTCGCTTCCATGCGCCTGCAGGCCAAGCTGCACGGCTTCTGCCTTTATAAAACATGCGGCTGCCCGGTCGAGTATGTTTCCATGGGATTTTATATTGTTGCCTGCACCGGCCGTATGTATGTCCGCCGCAACTCCTGGCTTACCGGCACCCTCATTCCCGCCGTTGTTTGGTGCGGATTGCTGCTGGCTGCCGCTTTTGCCGTTTCGGAGCAGTGGTTCTGGATCCCGTTCCTGATGTTCCTCGTTTCCCTTTCCGGCTGGGCCGGTAAATTTGTGGCCATTGCGGTGGTGCTGGGCCAGCCCGCCGGCAGCTACCTGCAGGATAACGGCGGCTCCATCAAGGTATATACCCCCGCGGAGGTTTGACCCATGGCATACTGGATGACACACCTGCGGGTAGCGGAAGCCCTGCTGCGCTGCCTGCCGGAGGGGATCTCCCTCCCCCATTATTACGCCGGTTCCATTGCGCCGGATTGCGGCCGCACCGAGTGGAATGAGGACGGTACACCGCGTTATCTCCCTGGCCGGGTGGTGACCCACTGGCTGAAGAAGGATGAAGCACTGGACCGCTGCCTCATTGATTTTGAGGGCTTCTACAATGCAATGATGCCCCAGGCGGCCGATGATGGGGCCCGTGCCTTCTACTGGGGATATTATATTCACCTTATTACTGATGCCATGTGGCAGGAACGGGTGCTGCGTCCCCGCCGGGAATCCCTTGCGGAGCCTTCCAAGGAGAACATTGCCGCCATGCGGGCCGATCTGAAGCTGGCCGATTTGGCCGATTATCGGGAAAATCCCCACTACCCTCCGCTGGAGATCCTGCGCAATACCCCCTCCTTCCCCAACCGCTACCTCGACTACTACACCGAGGACGACATTGAAAACCAGGTGCATGGCATCCCCCAGCGCCTGGCAGAGGAAGCCGCCACTGCTGAGGAAAGTCTTTGGCTTTCCCCGGAGGAGCGCGATGAGTTTATTATGTTTGCCACCGCCAAGTGCATGCAGATGGTGCGTGCCCACCTGGCTTAATTTATCCACCCACCGAAAGACCTGCCTGCGGGCGGTCTTTTTCTCTCTGCACTCCCGGCATTTGTTGACACCGTACTTTACCGCATGGTAGAATGAAAATAGGCAATTTTCCCGATTCCAGCTCAATTTTTTAGCGAACCGAAAAGGAGGCTATGACCGTGAACCACATCAAAAAATGCTTGCTTCTGCTGCTTGCTGTTCTGCTGCTGTGCTCCTGCGGCGTCCAGGATACCCCCGCGCCCGATCCGCAGCCCGCCCCGGCTGAAAGCTGCACCATCGGCGGCTCCTTTACCGCCACCGTCCGGGATGTGATCCCCGATTACTGCCTGGATGACACCACTCCGCTTGTCGCTGTCGTAACAGAGTTCCAGTCCCAGCCCTTTACTGTGTATGTAGGGGAGGAGCTTGGTAAAAAGCTGCTGGAGGAGCAGAACGGCCAGCCTCTCGTTTTTACCGTAGCACCCCTTACCGTTGACCGCAGCAGGGAAGAAGTGCAGAAGCTTTCGACCGCCTCTCTCCTGCGGGAATTCAACCTGCAAATCACCGATTGCCGCTGCGCATTCTTCCATACTGATTCCGAAATTATGCGCCACCGGA
>ERZ773242.210-NODE-210-length-72525-cov-16.557817_pt1 | contig 72525 bp, 68 predicted proteins | sample MGYA00511077_ERZ773242 | MGnify/ENA primary metagenome ERZ773242 (study PRJEB29015, sample SAMEA2737754) | human gut metagenome | biome: human gut; feature: human-associated habitat; material: faeces | place: China | collected 2012 ... | reverse complement strand
AGCAGCATTTGCAGGACTTCCAGCTTGTAGTCCAGAAACCGCGCCGGGTCATAGCAGTCATATCCGTTGCGGGTGAGAAAGCGGTAAATTACACCGTTCAGCCGCTTTTCAAAGTGGTGCAGGAATATCGAAACCCATGAATCGTAGAGTTGGCACTTTTTCAGTTTTCAAAGGGGATATTCTTATAAACATTATACCTTAAAGAAGCAAATCTTTCTATCGCCGTCTCTTACAGCCAAATAACGGTTGCCTATCACATCGGCACATAAACAGTAAGTCTTGAAAAAGATTTGCTGCTTTTTTGCGTCTATCTTTGGCATTTCAAAAAAACGGTTGTAGTAAAGAGTGAAAGGAAGGATTTTGAAGGGACGCTATATTATGCGCTTGAAGGCATAAATGAAATATAAATACGACGGCATTATGTACATAGCCGAGAGGCTTTCGTTTTGAAAGCCCCTCGGCTATTTTATGGCAGAATGGAAGTAAAACATTCGCTATTTGATTTGCTGTTTCCATCTTGCTTCTATAATCCGGGTATATGTTTATGTAGTGCCTAATCCTCCCGGTCTTTTCCGTTCGACCAGCTTTGGGCGTCCGATTTCTCTTTACATTCACTCATTTGTTCGGTTTCTTCAGCAGGAATTGCCGGGCGTGCTATGTGCCATTTCACTGCCACTTTATTGCCGCCTTCCAGGTGAAGGAGTCTTTTCCCCCATCCAATCACGGTATCTACAAGGGCGACCCATATTCTTGTAACGACAAAAAGAATTAAACACACAACGAAAAATGGGAATAGATAGCTCAGTAGTTCTTTCATAAATCTGCTCTATTTTCCCGAAAACCGTTTGTAGAACTTAGCAAAATCCTCGTGCTCTTCCGGCTGATATATATAGACCAGATAATCCTCGTCATTTTCCGGCAAGGTGGCAAATTGGGTATAGCCTGCCATGATACCGCCCTGATGATAAATCGTATACATGCCTGTTGAGATCTTTGCCTTTTTAATGCTGTCTCTTGTGAAGATTTCCGCTTCGCTGCACCCTTCCAATTCGGGAGTGGTTTGCAGCAAAGCAATGCTCATGTCCGACTCACGGTAACCAATAATCAGGCTTGTATATGTGTAGGTGGTTTTTCTGGCAATAATATAATCGCTGGTTTTTATATTAAGCCCATAGCCGTAGACGATCTTCCAGGTATCGCCGTCTGGCATCGCTTGGCTAAATAGCTGACGAATCAAGCCCTTGTTTTGCTCCGATCTTTCAATGTCCCATTTTTTCTTTCTGAATAAGCTCATATTGTCCTCCTGTTTATAGGGTAGTATTCCCCTGTGAAAATCCACCCTTACTCCTTGAGCGTCGAGATTTTTGCTTTCTGTATTTCGCTGCCGAGAACGTGGAGCAGGATATTACAATCCTGCCCCACGTTCTGCTGTTTCATTTTCTGCTGCTTTGTCATAGCTTAATCTGTTCAACGATGCTTGGAATCGGAATTTTGAGACGTGCCCGGCACAGTCTCGGACTCCTGACGGGAAAACCACTCGGTTTTCTTCCCGATAACTTCCCCGGATACTGCATCGATCTTGTAGGAATACGCACACTTGTCCGTGTAGAACTCCAGAATGTAGCAAGGCTTGCCCGAATTGCGACTCAGTTCCTCTCTGGTGAACACGATTTTTTGCGCCGTCTCATCCAGCCCCGCGTCCTCTAACGCGATCTGCTTTGCCTTCTCCAAGCCGATAAACTCCGAGGCAAGGGGAATGATCTTATCGCAGGTCTTATCCATGATCACACCCAAAACCGCGTCGATTTTGTAGGTCCAGCGAGCAGAGGCACTTTCAAAGGCGAAGTAATAGTAGGGCGACTTGATGCCGCCGGCAACCAGCGTTTCCTCGGTAAAGGTGACTTTTTCGCTGACCCCGGCATCGTCCAGCGCGATTTTCTTCGCGTCCGCCAGAAGAATGAAGTGGTAAGCCTCCATGATGCTGCCGTTCTTGGCGTCCACCTTGTAAGAATACTGCTTCTTCGCGGTGTAGAACTCCAAGATGTAGCAGGGCTTGCCTGAATTGCGGTTCAGCTCCTCTCGGGTGAACACGATCTTTTGTGTGGATTCATTAAGTCCGGCATCCTTCAGGGCGATCTCCTTCGCCTCCTCCAGAGAGATGAAGTCCGTTGTCACGATCTCTTTCTGCTGCTTCTCCAACACAGTGCCCAGCACCGCATCAATGCGGTATGCCCACTGTGTTTTCGCATCGGCAAAGACGAACCGGTAGTAAGGCGTTTTGATGCCGCCGGCAACCAGCTCTTCTGTCGTGAAGACCACCTTCACATTGACCCCGGCATCGTCCAGTGCGATTTTCTTCGCGTCCGCCAGAAGAATGAAGTGGTAAGCCTCCATGATGTTGCCGTTCTTGGCGTCCACCTTGTAGGAATACTGCTTCTTCGCGGTGTAGAACTCCAGGATGTAGCAGGGCTTGCCAGAATTGCGGTTCAGCTCCTCTCTGGTGAACACGATCTTTTGTGTGGCTTCATCAAGTCCCGCGTCCTTCAGGGCGATCTTCTTTGCTTCTTCCAAAGAGATGAAATCCGCAGTGTCGATTTCCGTTGTGACGGTCTCTTTCTGCTTTTTCTCCAGAACGATGCCCAACACCGCATCAATGCGGTATGTCCACTGTGTTTTTGCATCGGCAAAGACGAGCTGGTAGTAAGGCGTTTTGATGCCGCCGCTCACAAGGGTTTCCTCGGTAAAGCTGACTTTATCCTTGCATCCGGCATCGTCCAGGGCGATTTTCTTCGCTTCGGAAAGAGTGATAAATTTCCCGGCGTAAATAATGCTGCCGCTCTTTGCGTCGATTTGGTAGAAATATTGATTCGTCCCGGTATAGAACTCCAGCAGGTAGCAGGGCTTGCCCTGATTGCGGCTCAGCTCCTCTCGGGTGAACACGATCTTCTGCACCAGTTCATCAAGCTTCGCGTCCTTCAGTGCAATCTTCTTTGCTTCCTCCAAGGAGATGAACTTCGATACACTGACAGAAGAAATGCCAGAGACCTCTTGGAATTTAAGAAGCTCGTCCAACGACATGCGGGCAACCTCGTCCGTGGGCAGACCGGTTTTGTTTGCTGCGGTAAGGATCCAGTCGGCGCGGCCAAGGGAGACATGGAATTCCTCGGCGATCTTCGCCACTTCGGCGTTTTCCGTCAGTTCGGAGTGGAAAACCAGTGTGCCGACGGCATCGGTCTGCTCCAAGGCCTTCCGGATCTCCGCGGAGAGAGAGGCTTTTAGTTCGGCATTCGCATCAAGACGGGAATCAAAAGAGATCAGAACAGTCGCTTCGCCATTTTCCACATATCCGCAGGCCTCGTAGGCGGCGACCGTGCGCGTTAGAGCGGTCTCGACACTCTGCTTTCCCAGCGCAACATCGCTGAGCGCATTTTCCGCATCGCTGTTCAGGCTGCGGACATTCTTAACGATCCCGCTTTTGGCAATCGTATATTCCACGCTGGGGTTGACATCCATTGTGAAGGTGCCTGCTGTCGCATTGCTTCGGATGGCATGTGTGGCGATGCCGGTACAGAGAACCAGTGCAAGGCAGGCAGCCATGATTCCAAGCTTGGCCCAACCGGGCTTTCTTTTGGTATTTGCTTCGCTTTCCGCGTCAGCGATAAGCTCGTCATTGATCTTTCCGATCGAACGAAGAAGAACTTCGGTTTTCATAGCATAATTCCCTCCTTTTCAAGAAATCGTCTTAGTTCGTTTCTCATACGGAAAAGCAAAGACGTCACCTTGCTCTCGCTCATTCCGTATGCGTCCGCAATATCCCGTATTGCATAGAGATGATAGTATCTGCGGACAAAAATGTTACGGTTCAGCTTGGGCTTTGCATACAGGAAGCGGTCAATGGCGGCAGCCAACTCATTTTCTTCGATGGTCTGCTCCACAGTCGTTTCCGAAGGAACGCAGGCTTCCAGTTCAGACAGCGCGAGGACTACTTGTCCGTGTCCGCGTTTTTCGGCAGTATACCGCTTATAACGGTTCAGAGCGAGGTTGCGCGTGATTTTCCCTAAGTAGATCGACAAACGGTTCGGACGCTGCGGCGGGATCGAACTCCATGCGCCGAGGTAGGTGTCGTTGGAACATTCCTCCGCATCCTCTTTGCTATGCAGTATGTTATATGCAATCGTATGGCAGTAGTTCCCGTACTTTTCTGCGGTGGCGGTAATCGCGCTCTCGTTACGCGCCCAGTACAATTCTATGATCTCATGGTCTCTCATTGCGCCCTCCCTTCTCTCTGCGTAAAGGCCTTTCACCTATATAGACAACAAAAATCGCCGTTCATTGCGTGTATTGCACACAAAGTATGCTTGTAAATTCATTATATCGTGTGGCAGATCTGATTTCCACCGGAATAAGCACGCTGCTTTAAGGAAGCAGACACAAAAGCTACGGCGGCGGGGAAGATGAGCCCCATAGCGCAAAATAAATACATACGATTTTTCCGCTCCCGACTATTGAGGAATACAAAAGGTCTCACGAAATGGCAGACTAAATGGCAGGGTTTGCGCCGATGACACGAAAAAGACGCTGTGGTATAATCGTATCGTCCCCCAATGGGTCGTGAAACCCGGCATGAATGCCGAATACTGCCCAAAGGAGTGCTGAATATGAAATATTGTCCCTATTGCGGCGCCGATTTTGCAGATGGCGCCGCTTCTTTCTGCATGGAGTGCGGGAAGAGTCTGCCGATTGCGGAAGATGGTCAGAAAAAGCCAAAAGAGAAACCCGTAAAGTCGCAAAAGCGTATGGAAAAGAAGCGCAAGCACCCGTCCCCCAAGTCACGGAAAAAGCATGAAAAGCCTGTCGGTGAACACGTGGGAGGAGCTTTTCATCCAAAGGACGATGGATATGACGGCTACTATGACGATGTTCTGCCTTCAGATGCAGGAAAACTGAAAGAGGGGCCTGACATGGAATTGGTGAAGAAGGTTTCCGCTGTGGCGGGAGTCATGCTGCTGATTGTTATTCTGTGCGTTGTCGCAATGTATTTGTTGTGAGTGCTGTAATTCGCGCCGCCTTGCCGTGTAATAAGGGAAAAGGACAGACAAGGAGTGAGCAAAATGAAATATATATCCAAAGGTATGGTAATCAGAGCCTCCACAGAGGATCTTCTGTTCGTGACCCGCTGCGGCGTAGATTTTCAGCTGACCGGGGAACAGGCTGCGCTCTGGCTTAACGGCAGATTTGGGTTTGCAAAAAACCGCGAGAATGTGCCGGAGATAAAAGCCCTGCAGCAGCTTAAACGTCAGGGGCTTATTGAAATTACAGAAGGTGATGAGCCCGTTTTTGAGTATCGTGCATTGACGCAGTGCATTCTGACGCCTGCGAAGCCGCAAGGAGTTCGTGCGATTCTAAGCGCACGCCAAAAAGAACTGCTGCTATGGCTGACAGAAGCCGGACTTCGGCTCACCACGGCAGAACTGGTATTCCTGACAGAACATCATGTAGCACCACAAATAAACCTGTTGGGGGATAGAAACAGGCAGAACCTGACGGAAACAATCTATACGCAGGAAACCATTTTTGATAATATTCTGGAAACACAAATGGAACACGCCGCAGCGCGGGATGAGGTCGTTTCCGCATTGCTCAGGCTACTGAAAAAAAAGAGAATCCTTCTGCTGTGAGGTGCGTAATGAGAGAAAAATTCGAAAAAATCCCACCGCCGCTGCAAAAACAGATTATAATGAGATGTGGGGCCGCGCTGGTAAGCCTTTTATTGATGGTGGTGTCTCTGTTGTTGGAGGGCAACCTTTATCTGTCTCTTTCCGTCCTGCTCTTTTTCGCCTTTTATGGGTTCAGTGCATTGCAACTGCTGTATAAAGCCGTCACCGATCAAATAGTGGTAATTCGTGGTCACTGTACCGGACTGGAAAAAACTCCGATGCGCCGCCGCATCAAAACGCTCTATCTGTGGTCAGACCCACATATAGTGAAAATACAGATATCCGGAAAACTTCGAAATGTTGATGAGGGCGACATCATCACGGTATATACGGCAACCGGTACGCCGGTATATGAAAACGAAGGTTGCCAACAGCTTAGCACATATTTGGCAATTGATATTTTGAAAGGAAGAGGATCAAAATGACAAAAGGCGATGAGATCCGCGGATTAGTCAGGGAAATAGAGAACAGAGTCGAAGCGGGTATCCTGCCGGATGGGAGCTGTATATTCGACCCGCTTCGAGTGAGGCTTGCGTTGGAGTTGGTTCTGTCTGTGCTGGAGCAAGGTACCCCGGTGAAAACAGAGAAGTGCCAGGCGAAAACAGCGGAAAGCGATTGACTGTCATATGAGAACCTGCTATAATACAATCATAAGTATCAAGGTTTCCTGCGCGGAACACCAGAGTATTCAAGTTATAAAGTGTCAATTAACACATTTGTGTTGGTTGGCACTTTTTTTGTTTCTCGGTTTCTTCCCTAAATGGGTTGAAATAAATCATGTTATAGCAGGCAGCACCTGCAAGAAAGGAGCATCTTATGTTCAAGGTAATCGCAACTGATGTCGTCATCTCCAAGGGATATGACGGCGCACCGGCTCTCAAATTCTCCGAAAACGGGGAGAGCGTCCGGTTCCGCATCGGCAAAAAGGTGTACGACACCCGCGCCGAAAACAACACCCGATGGGTAAACCTCTCTGTAAAAGCCTTTGGCCCGGTATGTGAGCGCATCAAAAAGATGCAGCTTAAAGAGAGCTCGTTCATCAATATTCTCGGCCGCCTGGACGAGGATGTTTGGGAGGACAGCACGACGCATGAAAAAAGAAGCGCCATGGTGGTCATTCTGGATGAGATTGAGTATTGCTCCTCCGGCGGCGGAAAGCAGAAGACCGAGGAAGCTGGGGAACAGCCCAGAGCGGCTACCGCACCCGCAAAGTCTGCCTCCAACGGAGAGATGCCCGGTAATTTCACCGGCTTTGAACCCTTTGGCGGCGTAAATTCGTTCTTCGACGAATAATCAATCGAAGAACTACAAATGGATCGGGCGCATTAAAACGCACATGAGTATCTATGTGGACTCATGTGCGTTTTTTGCGTTCAGAAAGGACAGTATATGCAAGACAAAGAATTCAAGCGCCACATCGCCTATGAGGTTTTGACCATACTGGGGACATTGGCTTTGCTGCTGTTTGTTTGCAGGCTTTGGCCGATTCTCTTATTGGTGATACTCGGTATTTTTATCGCCGCCATGCGACTGCTCTTTCTCTCTGCCAGAAAAGTGGAGAATATCCCGCCTCTGCTTCCGGCTGCTCGCTCAGAGCCTACGGATCAGGATATCCGGGACATGGCGTTCGGCTCAATGCAGCGGCGGATTACAGAGTTGGTCACGGCCGATTTTCCCAACGCCAGATGGGTATGGAAGACGCCTAATGCCATGCGCAATATTGCGACAGGCAACGAGGTGCGAATCCTGCTCAACCATGCCGGCGGATACCGTGAAGCGATCGTTGTGATTCGCGGCCTTCAAGTGTGCAGCCTGACCTACCCGCATGCGGAAGAAGTCAAGATGCCGGAAACGGAAAATGATGAGACGAGCACAGAGGAAACCGAGGATGACACTCCGCAGAAGGTCGATCCCCCGGAGAATTATGAGTATCTGGCTTTTGAATGGGTGGACGCCCATGTTATGGAACTCAATGAGCGGTGCAACGAGAGCATCGCGCAAGGGCTATCCATGCTGGAAATAACGGCGACAGAACTGCCTGCCCGAGAAAGTTGGCCGGACATCTGCCGGGAGCTGGAACGAAACGGCATGGAGAACTGCTGCTGTACAGATACCGGTATTACCATTGATTTCACGCAGTGACACTGCAGAAAGGAATGACGCGATATGAGCGTATCAATCAACAATCTGTTCAACTACTCCCGTTCGCTGCCTGTCCCCTTTGATACCATGACAAATAAGAAGGTCAAGGTGGCATCCATGTACGGGGCAAAGACGGAATCAACGCTATGTGGCTCTGTGATCAAGGCAGTCCACGCCATGTGCCGGTGCATGAACGGCACCGGAGAAGGTGCGGTCGGCCAGATCGATACAAACAAAAGCGTGGCGGAGTATAAATCCTCTGTCGGTCCGGACGCCTATCATCTTGTGGTGTTCGATGCAGCCTCCGGCAGCGCTTTGGCAAGCGTTTATGACAAAAACACCGAGCTCATCGAGCAGTACGTGGCGCATCCGAGCCAGCGGGACGGCGCGGCAATCTTCTTTGCCCTAATGCCGTTCCTGATGTCAGATGCGGAGTTCGATGAAACCTTTCAGGAGTACTACGACCAGTTCATTGCCGGATACCCGGATATGGCAAAGGCGACCGAAAGCATGGCAATCCTCTGCGACAATGCCTACCGCAGAATCAAGGACGATACCTGCCCGGCGCATATCAATATCACAGTGGACAAGTCCGGAAACCTGATGCGGGTCTCTCAAGGTCAGCTGGATTCCGGATCCTTTGTGCCCACCAGCGTTACAGCCGGGGAATTCACGATCTTTGCCAAGACCGGACCGGCCGTTATCAAAAAAGCCGGCGTCGTGGTGGAGCATACGGATTTCGTCGGCAAGTATCCCCTGACGCCGGGACGCACCTTGAGTGCGTTGGAGCTGAGCCTGATTCCGAAACTCCCGGAATGGTATATCATTCCGCCGGAAGTGGTGGATATTTGCAAGCATGCGCAGAAAACCACCGGGCGCCCCATGCAGATGCGAAACTTCCTGTTGCGCGGGCCTGCCGGTACTGGCAAGACCATGGGCGCAAAAGCCATTGCCGCCGGACTGGGGCTGCCATACATGAAGTATACCTGCTCTGCCAACACAGAAATATTTGATTTCACCGGCATGATCTTCCCTGAAACGGACGCAGTGTCCACCGGTAGCCCGGAGCTTGACCGTGAGCGCGAGATCCTCAAGTCCATGGGAGGTATCAGCTATGCCAATGTAGCAAAGCTTATGCGCCTTCCGGACTTGGATGATATGGACTACGATCCTGCCGGCGTCTATCAGGCTTTGACAGGCGTGGAAAATCTGGCGGCTACCGTGCAGGACTGCATGAGCGTTGTGCTGGAAAAGGTCACGGAAAAGGTACAGGCTCTTAGCAAGCGTGCCGAAAACCGTCAAAGCTCCGGCCAGAACTATACTTATGTGGAGACGGATTTTGTGAAAGCGTTAAAACATGGGTATTTAGTCGAGGTTCAGGAGCCGTCCACGATCATTCAGCCGGGAGTGCTGGTGGGCCTTAACTCTCTTCTGGAGCAGGAGGGGTCTATCACGCTTCCGACCGGCGAGATCATTCGCAGACACCCTGATACGGTCGTCATTGTGACGACCAATGTCAGTTACGAAGGTTGCAGGTCGATGAACCAGTCGGTGGTGGACAGAATGAGTCTGGTCAAGGACATTGAACTGCCGGAGCCCGAGGTTATGGTGCAGCGAGCCATGGCCGTGACCGGATGTGCCGACGAATACATGGTATCCCAGATGGTGCAGGTGGTCAACGACATGGCCGATTACTGCCGCAAAAACAGTATCACCGACGGTGCCTGCGGAATGCGCAGCCTGATCGATTGGGTCATCAGTGCAGAGATCTCCGGCGACCCTTATCTGTCGGCAAAGTATACGGTCATCAGCAAAGCCACTGCCGACGAGGAAGACCGGGAAGCACTGATTACAACCATTCTGGACCCTATGTTTGCCCCAAAGCGGAAGCGAACATCGGCATAAGTCCGGAAGAAAGGAGGACGACTCTATATGGCAAGAGTGAATCATAAGCGGGTTAAACAGCTGCTCAATGAAAAACGCAGCAGAATCACAGACCGGCAATTCTTCACGTCCCGCATCCTTGCGGGACATTTTGAAGACATGGCCATGGCACAGACGCGGCGGTATAAATACAACCGCCGCATCCATGTGGCCATCAGCTGGAGTCCGAAGTCCGGTGAAGTGGCATGCACCAATAACCTGTCGGTGCTGATCAATGCGGGGCATAGGCTGGTGACCCAAAACAGAGGGCGGGAGAGCCGCTATGAGATCGTTTGCGGACTGTTTGCCCACGAACTCGGGCATTGTCTATACACGGACTTTCTTGCGGGCCAGACCTACAACAACTACCTCAGCCGGGAAAAATGGTATCCGGAGCCGCCTGCTTACAAGCTGCCCAAAGACACTGTAAGCGAACGAGCGCTGTGGGAGTATGTACGGCTGGAGCCACGGAACAACGAAATGCTTCGCTATGTCGCGCACCATATTTCCAATGTCATCGAGGACGCCTATATCGAAAATCGGATACTCGCTCAATTTCGTGGCACACTGGGCAACTGCCTGGAAGCGTTACGGGAGCAGCAGTATGAGAGCATTCCGACGGTAACGGAGCTTATCGAGAAAGAGGATGACGGGAACTGCCATATCTTTGAGAGTATCCTGCAGATCATGCTGTCGTATGTGAAGTTCGGTGAAATCAAGTACGGGGATGCTCCCCTCAGCGATGAGCGTATCCAGGTCGTGTTCAAGCTGATCCACGATCTGGACGCCGCCATTGTCAATCCCTCCGGAAAAGAACGGCTCAAGGTCGTCAATCTCATACTGGTTCGCTGCTGGGACTATATCGAGGATTTCCTGGAGATCTGCAAAAAGCGCCAGGAGGAGGCCAAGGCGTCCGGTTCCACAGAGTCGCTGGCCGAGACCATCGCGCAGCTTCTGCAGGCAATGGCCGGAAGCTCTGTGTCCGGCGAGGGCAGTAGCACACCGATCCCCGAAGTGGGCGCGGTCTGTGTGGCAGCCGGAGCCGGGAAACGGGCGCAGACGGCGGCTCAGGTAGAAAAAAGCGAGTCTGAAGGAAGCAGCGGCGCTGAAGGGCCCGAGCCCCAGACTGACTCCGAATCCGAGCGTTCTTGTGCCGGGATCTCCCAGACCGAAAATCCGGCGGAAGAAGGCGCAATTACCGGAGATATGGAAGGCGCTTCCGGTGGGAAGCAGGCAGTATCCGCGGAAGAAGACGGACGCATCCCCTATCAGCAGACAGATCGTGTTTCCGAAGGCAGCGGAGGGGCTACCAAGCACAACGAAGCATATGAGCGTGAACGCTATGACCATGCAGCGGAGGACATTGAGCGCCTGCTGGACAAGATGGCGGAGAAGGCTGCCTGTGAGCAGCTGGAGAATGAACGGACACGGGAACTCAACGATGTGGCCCAGAGTATCTCCTATGGAGATGTTCATGCCGGTGTTGATATCTGTGTGAACCGGATATCCACCGTCGATGAGGAGCTTGTAGAGCAGTATAACGCCATTTCCGGGCCATTGCTGGATATCTCACGGCAGCTGCAGAAAAGCCTTTTGCAGCAGCTGAAGGATAAACAGCGTGGCGGTAAGCAGACCGGGCTCATGATGGGGCGACGGCTGGATGCCCACGCCCTCTGTAGAAACGATGGGAAGGTTTTTTATAAAAATGCCCTGCCCAACGAAATTCCACAGATGTCCGTAGGGCTTTTGCTGGATGAATCAGGAAGCATGTGCTCCTGCGACCGCTGTACCTACGCCAGGTCTTCGGCCATCATTCTATATGACTTCTGCAAGGCGCTGCATATCCCTGTCACCGTTTACGGTCATTCCACCAGCGGCAACAGTGTGGAGCTGTATTCCTATGCGGAGTTTGAAAGCATCGATAACGATGATAAATACCGCATGATGGACATTGCTGCCCGTGGCAGCAACCGCGACGGCGCCGCGCTTCGTTTTGTGGCCGAGCAGCTGGTTAAACGGCCGGAGGAGGTAAAGATCCTGATCCTTGTATCCGATGGTCAACCGGCAGCACCCGGTTACTACGGCAGTGCCGCCGAGGAAGATCTCCGCGGCATCAGGCAGGAGTACCGGCGCAAGGGAGTATTGTTCATTGCGGCCGCTATCGGCGAGGACAAACAGAACATCGAGCGAATCTATGGTGATTCCTTTATGGACATCACAGATCTGAATCAACTGCCCGTAAAACTGACCGCAGCGGTCAAGCGACATATGCGGGTCTAACGGGGATATTACAATTCACAACGACGGGCAGCGGATTCTTTTCCTGCTGCCCGTTAATCTTACAACAGGAAAGGAATCAAAAAAATGAGTCATTTTGTAACATTGGTCAATTTTTATATGCCCAAACTGGAGGAAAACTGCGAGGAAAACATGCGTTATGCGGAACAGATCGCAGAAGTCAAAGAAAAGCTGGCGCAGGATCCGGAGAGTTTTGCTTTGCGGTTTCTTTTGAAACGACTTCAAAGCAAGGCCAGCACTCTGGAACGTTCGGCTGAGTGCGAGATTGATGAGCTGATGGCCCCATTCTGTGAAGGAACGGATGACCCGGCCTACCTGGAGTTTGAGGATCGAACCGATGACCTGCGGCGGGATTATGAGACCGACAAAATCAACTGTGTCCGTTTTCCGGACGGAACTGTCGTTCCGGAGTACAGCCGGCTGGTGTGCGAAAAATATCTCATCAAAGATGGCAAGGTGTTCCAGAAAAAGGCCGGACACCTCGGCCATGAGAAGCGCACGAAGAAAGCGAAAAAGATGTGTGCATTTATGGGATATCCGGTGAAGAAGCTCTATCCCAGTCTGAGGCAGTATGCGGAGGACTACTGCGGTTATACCTTTGACAGCAAGACCAATACGTATGGGTATTACTGCAATCCGAATGCCTTCTGGGATTGGTATTCCATTGGCGGCCGCTGGCCGTTCCAATTCCTTGTCCGTGACACAGCGGAACGAATTAACGGTGAGCGCTCATGGGGCAACGAAGATGCTGTATGTGAAGCGCCCGAAGGCTATATATGGGTCTGCGGCGCAAGAAAAAGGGATATTGCATGGGAACTCATGAAGGAATGGGAGCTGCAGCACGCCAAAAAGCGATTTGAGCTTCTTGCAGAGACATTTCGTTCCGGCAAGGCTCCGGAAGGCAGCTTCTGGAAGATCACGGAGGATGGAATTTTCTCTTTCCTGACGCAGATCTATTTCAAGAATGAAAGCGAGGAGGCCTACCTCCGCCGCAACGGACTCGCACCGGATCAGCGCATGGTGCCCGACGCCTATTCCTTCCTTCAGGACGGAGACTGGCACTCCAAGGGAGATATGGGCTGGTGGGGTATCAGCAGCAACGATAAGAAACCGGACGCATGGCGGCAGATGTTGGCAGACTACATCGACAGCATTCCTGACGATCATTTCATTGTCGGGATTGACTGCCATATCTAAAGGAGGCGCGAAAAATGATTTTGAACAGAACTGGCGCTGAATTTGAGTATGAAGGCGTCACATACACGATTGGCGGAGCCATTGTGGGCACCGCTGAAAGTGAATACGCAGGGCTTTATGGCCGAATAAACGCCATTCATGATGGCGAGGATAAGGAGACCGAAAACGAAACGCCTGACATCTATTGTGAGTTTGACCCTCCGGTCATGCCGCATGAGGTCAAGACGCTGGAGGATACCTTCTCTGATCTGTATCACCAGCCCAAGGCCATTGCTGATATCGTACTGGACATGGTTATCATGGCGCCCGAAATGATTCGTCCGTTGGATGATCTTCGTTCTATGCGCAAACGCGTCAATGTTTTTCTTGTGATGGAAGACTGGGCTGTGAATGGCGAGCACGGAAATGATTGCGAGGCGTTCTCGGACCATGACGATGCAAAGCGTGTTATGACAAATCGGATTCGAGAAGAATTGGAGGACGGAAGTGTTCCGTCTTGGAGAGAATCAAGCATCTTCGTAGAGAATTCTTCGATGGACTTCTACGAAGCATATCTTGACGGCGAATACATGGAAAATCACTACAAAATCATGATTATCCGGCAGCCGCTCCACGTATCTCCACAGTTCTTTCAGAAAACAGCGGCCTTAGAACATGAAAAGGACAAAGGAGGCAGACCATGAGCTATAACTCTTGGCATATCTACGGATACGGTCTCTGTGTCTCCGATATCGAGGACCTAAGAACTGAGAAGATTCAGGCGTTGCTTGCCAAGGCGCCTAAATACCAAAAAGATGTTCAGGGATGGCTGGAAGAACATGATGTTTCGGAGCCAACAGTTGATGACTACCTGGAGTTCGATCAGGATTATTGTCTTGGGCTGGCAAGCATCCTCAAGGAGGTCATTTTCGAGGCAGAGCATATTGATTTTGTAGCTTGTGATGGTTATGATGCGATGAAATACTTGCTCTTTTGCCCGTCATATCCATGGCATATTACGGAATACGAACGGCATCTGACGGAGGAAAAGATTGAAGAAATTCTCAATCGATACGTTTCTGTTCTGACTGATACGCCTCCCGATATTGGCTACCAATCCGTTGAAAACGGCGGTTAGAGAGGAGCCAACATGAATAAGCCAAATAGGAACTTGACCTCCATCGTCTCGTATCCAGAGCGCGGAGCTGGCGGCAACAATCGCTATCGCGGCAACTGTTCACCCAAGCTAATTGAGGATCTGATCGGTTTTTTCAAGCCGGCCGAGATCTGCGACTACATGTGCGGCAGCGGCACGACGCAGGATGCCGCTCATACCATGGGAATCATTAGCCATTGCTACGATCTGCACAGCGGATTCGATCTCATCAATTGCGAGATACCGGAGCGCCCTGAATTTGTGTTCTGGCATCCGCCATATTGGGATATGATTACATATTCAGACGTGATGTACAAGGCTTCGGAGGTGCAGTCAAAATACGGATATGATCCCCGGCAGTTCGACTTATCACGTATCCCCAAATGGGAGGACTTCGTACGCGTAATGAACTACGCCATGATGAAACAATTTTGCGCTTTGGAGCGTGGCGGCAGGATGGCCGTGCTGGTCGGCGATATCAAGAAGAAAGGGCAGCTTTACAGCATGCTCTTTGAATTGATCAAGCCGGGCACATTGGAAAATGTCATCATAAAAGCACAGCACAATTGCTTTTCAAATCAAACACAGTACAGTGGGCATTTCATCCCCATACTGCATGAGTATCTACTGATTATCAAGAAGGATGCGTCCTTGGTGTATCCGATCCTGATAACGGAGCCTGTAGAAAAGGATATCCGCGATATGAACGGCGCTACCTGGCGGGATGTGGTTGCGGCAGTGCTGGAAACCTGCCAATCTCCTGTTTCGCTTGCATACATTTATGAGCAAGTCGAGCCATATACCAAAGCGCGGAAAAATCAGTGGTGGAAAGAGAAGGTTCGCCAAACCCTGCAATGCAGTCCGCAACTCTTCGTGCATATAGGACGCGGGATGTGGGCGTTGAACCGTTCCACATAGTTTGCCTTTCGAGGGATGCCGCATCTGCGGCATCCCTCTTTCCTTTCAGCTTTTATGGCCTTTTCGTTTGACTATGGATTGACTGTCGGCCGCAGCTCTGATATAATCATCATGTAAGTATCAGAGTTTAGCCACGGCTAAGCAGAGTTTAACCGAGTTGCGAAGTGTCATTTGTGCATTGCACGAATGGCACTTTTTTCGTTTCCGGCCAATTCCATAGTGGCATAAGCCAGCAGTCCGATTATGGGTTGCTGGTTTTTGTTATATCACGGCGAATACCGCCAAAAAACGAAAGGAGAACACAAAAATGTTACAACCATGCCAGGACAACTACTCCACGACCTTTGCTTCCTACGAGGGGATGCGCCGGTACCATGAGAAGGAATCGTTGGAAAGCCGATGGCACAGATGCAGGGTCAACGAACTGCATATTGAGCCGCTGGATAAGGCGTCGCCTCTTTATGGAACTCCGTCCGCATTCGCTGCGGGAATCAGCGCCGAGTCCGTTGAGGACACGGCGGAAAACCTCGGTCTTGCCATGCGGGTAGATGGTTCTTACTATCCCGTCCGCAGCACGGCCTACAAAAGCCTGTTGGACAGAGCGAAAATCAGCGGATCGGCCTTGCCGAAGCTGAGCCGCCAAAGATTGGCGTCGGTGCTTAACGATTGCCTGGAGCTGTATTCTTCGGAGACGCTCCTGCTTATCCGAGATGAAAAAATCTCGGCAGCACACTCCGGCGATTCCATGGATTATTCCGTTCTGCCGATCGATGAACTGCTGAAGGTTCTGACCAAAAAGCTGGACGACCGTTTCCCCGGCAGCATGTTTCAGGGCGGTTATCGCGATCATTCGCTCTCCAGTGCCTCCTGGACTATGCCCGGGCAAAGGGAAGACCTGCTCGGCGCCTATGCCAAGCTGCTGGCGTCGCAGGGGAAAACCACACTTGCTGCCAAACTTGTTCCCGCCATCCGCTTTGTTACCTCGGATACCGGCATTGCCTCGGCTAAGGTTTCCGCCATGCTGGAGGGTACGCAGCACCCGATCCATATTGGGAGCTGTATCGCCGTGGACCACAGGCACCAGAGTAAAGTGGAGGACTTTGAAGCGGCTTTGGACCAGCTGTTTGCGCAGTTCGGTGATTCGGTCGCCAGATTACAAAAGCTGTTGGATATCCATCTGAGCTATCCGGTCAACACCATGACCCGGATCTGCAAAAAGCTGTCTCTTCCAAAGAAGGCCGCTTTGGAAGCAATCGGTATGTTTGAGATGGCCTATGGCGGAGGAACCGCAACCGCCCATGATGTGTTCATGGCTATGCAGGAGATCCCCTATATTCTCAAATCCGACCATACACCGGAGAGCAAAATGCTCGTTGTGGAGGAGAACATGGCGCGTGCGCTTACGCTGAGGTGGGGCGATTACGACCTTGCGAAGGCGGTGAGCTACTGATGTCCGCTCCGATTATTCTCTGCGACACTGCAGGCATGACCAACGAGCGATGGCTGGAATGCCGCGCCCACGGGCCTAAGGGCACCATTCCATATACGGTGGGAGGCAGCGATGTGGCTGCTATCTTCGGCGTATCGCCGTGGACAACACCGTTAGAGCTATGGATGATCAAAAAGGGCCGGATGAAGCCGCCTGTGAAATCCAATCAGGAGCAGCTGATAATGGGTCATCTTCTGGAACCTATCGCGGCCTATTGGTATCAGCAAAAAACCGGCAATACGGTCTATGACGATACCTATATGTATCAGCATGCAGATCACCCGTGGGCTCTTGCGGACTTTGACCGCCGCTTTACCCGTAAGGAGGACAACGCTCCCGGCATTTTGGAGTGCAAAAGCTGCACCTATCACAAAGCCGGAGATTGGGCTGACGATGCCTATCCCATCTATTATGAGCTGCAGCTTCGCTTCTATCTGGCTGTGGCGGATGTGGAGATTGGCGCGTTTTCTACTATTTGGGGAAACAATCCGGAGCATGATCTGGCAATGCCGGCGCTTACCCGTGACCGAGCCAAGGAGGATATGATCTTCCAGCGGCTTGAGGAATGGATTTGGAGCTTGGAGCATGACAAGCCACCTACGATGGCGGATGTCAAGCCAGCACTGGCACTGGAATCCCTGGCGCGCATTTACGGCGCCAGCCAGCCCGGACTCCCCACGATTGAATTCCCTGCAAAGTATGAAAAGGCGCTGCGCCAGATCGCGCTGCTGCAGGGGAAAATCTCCGACTGCAATGCGGAGATCAAAACCTATGAAAAGGAGATCGCTGCACACAGCGTGCGAATCGCAGAATTGATGCAGGCGCATGAGCATGGCGTGCTGAGCACGACCGGCGACAAGCTCCTCATCGACTTTATCACCAAAACAACCAAACGTCCCGACTCGAAGCTCCTCAAAGAGAAGTATCCCACCGTGTATGCGGATGTACTCAAGACCAGTGAGAGCCGGAAACTAAAAGTATCGGTTACACCGACATAAGAAGGGAGAATCAATAATGCATGACGCAATGAAAGCCTATCACGAAAGCTGGGAGCGCGAGCTAGACCGGCAGTTCCTGAAAAACGACCGTTACCGGAAACGCGCCTATATCTGCTCACCTTTGAGCGGGAGCACAGCGGAAGAAGAACTCAGCAACATCTGGTGTGCTCGGGCATACATGCTCTATGCCCGCACCATGCAGGGATACCTGGCACGCGCCCCTCACGCCTATCTGCCCATGCTCCTGTGTGACCATGTAGCGGCGGAGCGTGCACTGGCTCTGCAATTTGGGCTTCAGCTTTTGGAACAGAGCGAGGTTTTGCTGATTTGCGGGGATCGCATCAGCCGCGGTATGAAGGGCGAAATCCATCATGCCGCCCAGTTGGGAATCCCCATCATCGTATACTGCGAAGACCTCTATTTGGATGTGCGCAAGCTGGCGACACGGGCCGGAGCGGATAAGAAGTTAGTCGCAATGGACGAAACGCATCCGGCGCTGGCCTCCAACGAGCCGGGAACAGACCGGTCCTGGGAGGTGCGTTGCCTTGCGTAGATTCTATCAGCCGGTAGATCTCCGGTCCCGACAGAAAATGACGCAGTATCTGACCACACATTTTCGCTATCCAACATTAAACTCCTGGAACAGATCCACATCGTATGCTTGTAACCTAAAAATCACACACCTTGGGCTCTCGCCCGAGGTGGTGGACAAGCTGTTCGATATGATCCAGACCCAGGAGTTTTTTGATGCCATGGACGAGTGTAAATGGGAATTTGCTGCGAAGCACAACTATCTCTGGCAGGCAGGGATGAACGGACGAAGCGGCGGGTATCTGGTTCTCTATCAGGGAGAAAAGCGGCCGAGCGGCTACAAGTCCTACTGCGCTAACTGCGGACAGAAGAATTACCAGCTTGCTGCCGATGGCAACTGTACCTGCGGTGTCTGCGGAAGACCCACTCGGGTCAATTTCTCGCAGACCCACATGCAGGTGGTAACTTATCCGGGGCGTGGCACTGATGACGGCGAGGATTTCGAGGACTGGAACATGCACGCGCTTCGTGAACGTGTAAAACTCGTGCAGGAGCTGGATCAACTGGCAGACCGTATGGTTGAGCTGGCGCTCCGGCTTACAAGAGAAGCACAGGTCATTGAAGAGGAGTATTTCCTTCCACAGACCCGCAAGGTGCTGGTCACGACCCTATAACAGAAAGGAGCAGATTTATGCTGAATGTTGGAGATAAACTGATCTGCAAAACAGAAGGACAGCCGGAAACGGAATTCTGCATTCGCGGCGAGGTCAAAAAGGTCGAAGGAGACATTGTGACCATCAGCCGTGCGCTTAAATTCGGAACGCTGCCCATGCACAAGGATCTGACGCTGCCGGAGAGCGAGCTGCTGAAATACTACACGCCATTGGACAATCAAGCGACCGATGACTGCCCCGTTAGCGGGTCTATCTATGAGGTCACGATCGTCCGCACAGGTGTCGTGTTCGTAAGAGCAGCTACCTCGGCTGCGGCCATGGATCTTGCAGACCATCTCACAACCGATCATGTCAACTGGTCAGATGACTGGAGCCCAACCAATGCCGAAGAACGCAGTGACTACGACGGCATGGTCTTTGAGGAGCCTGACTTTGACTGATTACCCGATTTCAAAAGGAAAGGAGAATCGATCTTGATATGTCAATTCAAAAGGCTGATCTACCCGAAAGCCGTTACGGCCGGTGATGCCAGCTACATGATCGCCCTGTACCGACCTTGTGAGAAGGTCATGGACGCGGCGGGGAATGTGGTTTCTGAGATCAAGGCGGTGGGTTATTGCCTGCCGACGGCAGATAATCTGCGCTATGATATGCGCGGACGTTGGAGCCGGAGCGCCAAGCATGGCATCCAGTTTGAAGTCGAGGGCTTCGATGAAGTGATTGTACCCAGCAAGGAAGGCGTCATCGCCTACCTGTGCTCCGGGCAGATCAAGGGTATCGGCCCCAAAACCGCGGAAAAAATTTATGCCATGTTCGGACAGAACACGCTGACCGTGCTGGATCATGAGCCGGAACAACTGCTTGCCGTGTCGGGCATCAGCAAAACAAAGCTCAAAAAGATTTGCGATTCCTATCTTGCCTCCCGCGGCGCACGCGATGTGGTTGCCTTTCTGGCGCCACATGGTGTAACGCCTAACAGGGCGGTCAAGCTGTACAAGCAGTACGGAGAGCATACCATGGACATCGTCCGAAATCACCCTTACCGTCTGTGTGAGATGGTGGGTGTCGGCTTTAAGACGGCTGACCGTATTGCTGTCAGCATGGGCTTTGACCCTCTTTCGCCGGAACGTGTGGATGAGGGGCTGATGTTCACGCTGACCGATGCAGAGCTGAAAGGACATCTGTGTATGGAAAAGCACAGCTTTCTCAAGCAATGCCTGAAGCTGCTGGATACCGAAGACCTGACGGAAGAGATGCTGGCGGTACGGGCTTCAAGAATGCTTGAGTCCGGCCGCTTGACCTCCTACGACAGGCAGGTATACCGTGCAGTCACAGCGCGAACGGAACAGAGCCTTGCGTGGGCCGTTTACAGAATGCTTACTTATGAGAAAGCGGGGTCTCACGTCAACATTGATACGGAGATCTCCGCAGAAGAAAAAAAGCAGGGCATACAGTTGGCTTCCGAACAACGGCACGCAGTTACGACGGCCCTGACATCACAGCTCAGTGTGATTACCGGCGGACCCGGTACCGGCAAGACGCTGATCCAGCGATTCCTGCTGGATATCTATCGCAGGAAAAACCGCGGAGCAAAAATCATCTGCTGTGCGCCTACAGGACGCGCAGCCCGCAGGATGGAGCAAGCGACCGGGTTCCCGGCCACTACCATCCACAAAGCGCTTGGGCTTCTGGCCGGTGAGGATGGCGACTACTGTGAACCGGAGATGCTGGATGCGGATCTGATTGTAGTGGATGAGGTGTCCATGATGGATATCTATCTTGCCAACCATCTGTTCCGCTCCGTACCGCACGGCAGTCAGCTTGTGCTGATTGGCGATGCGGATCAGCTTCCCTCTGTCGGGCCCGGCGCCGTGCTGAGCGAGATCATCGCCTGCGGCGCCGTGCCGGTAGTGCGGCTGGATCGCATATTCCGGCAGAGTTATGGTAGCCGTATCGCCGCTAATGCAAAGCTCATCCGGCATGGAAATCTTAGCTTGGAATACGGCGAGGATTTCCATTTCTATGACTCCTGCGACATGAGTACTTCCGCACAGCAGATCGAGACACTGTATCTACAGGAAACCGCCAAATACGGTGTTGACAATGTGGCGCTTCTGACCCCGTACCGCCAAAAGACGGAGACAGGCGTGAATGCGCTGAACGAGCGTCTTCGGGAAAAGCTCAATCCGCAGGACGGGAAAAAGCCGGAGGTTGTATACAGAAAGCGGATATACCGTTTGGGAGACAAGGTCATGCAGATAAAAAACTGCGAGGACATCAGCAATGGCGATATCGGTTATATCACTTCCGTCACCCGCGATGACACCGACAGCGTGCTGACCGTTGATTTCGGCGATGGCCGAATTGCCGAGTATGACGGCAGCGACCTTGAAATGCTGGATCTGGCCTACGCTTCCACCATCCACAAATCACAGGGCAGCGAATATAAGTCTGTTATCATCAACCTGCAGTGCGCCCATGCGGTCATGCTGGTGCGTCCGCTTGTTTATACGGCAATTACACGCGCAAAGGAGCGCGTGCTGATCGTAGGAGAGCGGAGGGCATTATGCATTGCCATCAAGCGTACAGATACGGAACAGCGCGGGACGATGCTCTCGGCGCGAATCAAAGAGCTAATCTCAAATGTGAAAGGAGATCATGACAATGGCAACTTGGCTCAGTGAGTACAAGAACTTGAAAAACGAAATGGAAAAACAGATCGGTGCAGGACATGCCTCCCTGGAGCAGCTGATGCTGTATCAGGAGCTGCTGTATCGTATTGAGGTGCTTTATGCAAGTCAGGCATTCTGCCAGACAGCACCGGTCACGACGGATGTAGCCGTTCTGTCCGGCCATTACCAGCTGGTAGACGCCTATATCCAGTGCCTGACCAAGGAGCGGCGGCTGGGACAGCCTGCAGATCAGAATCTGAAGGCCAAGCGCCAGACGGCGTCCGAGACCCTTGAGAAGGTCGTTCTGGACTGCCGGAAGCGGTTTTCCAGCTTCACCCCAACAGATCAGAACCAGTATCGCAAGGGAGTAAGCAGCCTGATCAACACCGTTTTACCGGTTTGGTTGAAACTGCGCAACACCTACATCAACATCAGCAAATAAGAGGAGGGCTTTATCATGAGTCAGAACAACTCGAATGCCAAAACAGCTATGCTGGCAAAGCTGGACAGCATCCACAAGGTGGAGGGCTTTGACCCATCCCCGTTTGCCGTGGATTATACGGATCTCAATACGCAGGAGACGCGAAAGCGTCTTCCTGTCATGATCCAAATGGCATGGTTCCGCCTGAAATACCCTGAAGGACGTATCGCCATCCAGGTGTCGCCCGGCAAGGATTGTTTTGTGGCAACGGCGCGCATCTATCCCAGCTACAAGGACCCGGTTGACTGCTATCTCGCAGAAGCTACAGCGTCAAGGGGTCCGGATGCCTCCAAGCCTTCTGTGTCACCGCGGGAATGGGCGCAGACGGCAGCGGTCGGCATTGCACTAAGAAACGCAGGCTTTGGGCTTCAGTTCTCAGCGGCCGGCGACGATTTCGCCGACATGGCTCCGGACGAACTGCCTGCCGGCGAGATGGACACGAGCCGAGAGTCGTCGGCTATGGAGCAGCCTGTACAGGCGGAGATTGAGCCGACATACGAACCGGCAGTTCTAACGGAGGAGCAGAGATTGGAGCAGGCTTTCCAGAAGCCATGCCCCATCAAAAAGTACAGCGGCAAGACGCTTGGCGAGGTGTTAGCGATGGATCCAAACGCGATTGCATGGGTGGCCAATAAATACAAAGACAATCAGGAGCTGTCTGACGCGGCAAGGCTGATCTGCGAACATGCCATGCAGCAGGCATCCGTGTGATGCGGATATCATCACGGGGGACGGATATTCCGTCCCCCGGAAAGGAGGCTGTATGGACATCTTTCATATGTCAGACATCATTCCGCTGATTGGGCTTCCATACCCGCCATACGGAAGAAGCAACTACAATGTACCCTGCCCGTGCTGTGATGACGAGCCACATGCAAAACACCTGAACATCAATCTGCAGAAGGATGTATTTCGCTGTCCGCGCTGTGGGTTCTCCGGCGGCATTTTCGATCTGTATGCATACTATACGGGGATTGCCCGCGAGGAGGTCCGTGACGCGCTGATCGCACGCTTGGATGTGCAGGGCAGTATACCGAAGCCGGAGCACATTCCTGTACCCGTGGTTGCAGAAGTCCCACCGACAGATATTGCATCACGAAGCGACACCTATACCGGGCTTCTGTCCAAGCTGACGCTGGCCTCCGACCATCGGCAGAACCTGCAAAACCGGGGCCTATCAGATGAGGAAATCGACAGGCTTGGGTACCGGACCACTCCGGTGGTGGGAATGCAAACCATTGCAAGGCAGCTTCAATCCAGCGGATATTATCTGTCCGGTGTACCCGGCTTTTACCGAAAAGATGGGAAATGGTCCTTTGCCTGTGAGAGCCGCGGTATTCTGATTCCGGTGCGAGACAGCAAAGGCCGTATTCAAGGCATGCAGATTCGCCGGGATAATGCGGCGCGGCGCAAATTTCGCTGGGTATCCAGCAGCGGCCGCACAGACGGCTGTAAGGCGGAGGGATGGGTACATATTGCGGGGGAACCGCGCAATATGGTGCTGCTCACAGAGGGACCCATGAAAGCGGATGTCATCCATTACCTGACAGGACAGACGGTACTCGCAGTTGCGGGGGTAAATACATTGACCCAATTGGAGCTTATCCTGCCGCAGCTGCACGAGCAAGGTGTAGAACGTATCATGACTGCATTCGACATGGATTTCATGGAGAACCCCCATGTGCAAGGCGGATACAGGACGCTGGTCTCACTGCTTTCGGATGCAGGTTTTCGCTATGGCACCTATCTGTGGGATCCCCGATATAAAGGTCTTGATGATTATGTTTGGGAGCACTGCTTCCAACGGCAATTATCTTAGTGAAAAAGGGCGGTTCAGCTTCGGCTGTACCGTCCTTTTCTCGTTCCTGCGTTATCTCATATTTAGTGTTCCAACAGAAAGTCAATAATGTTCTTTTGACGGATCCCTCCACGATTGACCCGCAGCAGCGTATCCGTGGACAGAACAAGCTTTTCGTAGTTATCCGAGATTGCCTCCAGCGGCGCAAATTCCCGATCCGTGTTTTCCGGCGTAAGAATATAGCAGACTTGGATATAGAGCCGGTCGTCAGCCCGGTTTGCAACGAAGTCAACCTCTGCCACATCCTGCTTTCCGATGTTGACGGAGAAACCTCTGCGCAGTAGCTCCAGGAATACAGTGTTCTCCAGAACGCCGGCAATATCATTGTCTCGGTAGCCAATAACGGCGTGGCGCAGACCTAAATCGGAGAGATAGTATTTTTCCTGCGTCTCCAGTATCCGCTTTCCCTTGATGTCAAAGCGGACGACCTTGTGGATCAGGAAGGCGCTTTCCAATGCCTTCAGATAATTGTAGACGGTTTCCGTGCTTAGCTTTCGCCCCTGGCTTTTTAAAAAATCGGAGATTGTTTTTGCAGAAAAAGTGTTTCCGATGTTGTCCATGAGATACAGGACAATGCTCTCCAGCAGTGCCGTGTCGCGTATCCGGTTTCGTGCAATCACATCCTTCAGCAGGACGGAATTATAGATGTCATGAAGGTATTGCATGACGCGATCTTCATCCCATTTCAGCTGATGGATGCCGGGCAGTCCCCCAAAACGGAGAAAGTTAGCAAACTGTTCCTGCTTCGAGAGCTTTGCCTCATCCTCATTCTCTGCTGCGAATGCCAGATATTCTTCAAAATCCAGCGGATAGACCCGGATCTCCACATACCGCCCAGCCAACAGCGTGGCGAGTTCCCCGGAGAGGAGCTTTGCATTTGAGCCTGTTACATAGATATCGCAGTCAAGATCTACGCGGAGAGAATTTATGACCTGCTCCCAAGCGTTCACTTCTTGGATTTCATCGAGGAGGACGTAGATCCGTCCCTCTGTCTGTCCCGCGATTTTGATGATCTCTGCGTACAGCGCCTTATAGTCCCTGAGCGCCTCATAACGCAAGGATTCAAAGTTAATGAAAATGATGTTCTTCCTGTCAACGCCGCGGTCGAGCAGTTCCTGACGCGTAAGCTCCAAGAGGGCGCTTTTGCCGCTCCGCCGCATTCCTGTTATGATTTTAATCACAGGCTTATCCATAAAATCACGGATCAGCCGCATATATCGTTCACGCACGATCATGGCAGGTCACCTCCGAAGTTTTCTTTTATCATAGCATAAGCTGTTGGAAACATCAATAGTTTCTTTTATAAGAGAAATAATATAATTGTGTCGAACCACGTTCTTTCAAGGAGGAAACAGGGGCCCTCTCTCGTAGAGAATCGGAATCCTGATCCTTCGTTTCGCGCGTATTTATTGGATCAATGCGTATTTCTGCTGTAAATACGCATGCTAAACCGTGTAATCAGATAAACCAAAATGGGAGGTACTCTTATGTTGATCGCCATTGATCATGGAAATTATGCCATTAAAACCCCGCATTTCTCCTTCATTTCCGGGCTGACAGAACACACCGTAAAACCGCCTATGGCAGAGGAGGTTTTGGAGTACAACGGGAAATACTGGTCGCTCACCGGGCAGCGCTTGCCCTATATGAGAGACAAGACCAGAGATGATCGATACTTTATCCTGTCGCTCTTTGCCATTGCCAAGGAGCTTTCCTCTGCCGGTACCAATACGGCGTTTGAGCAGATCGACCTTGCGGTTGGCTTGCCGCCGGAACACTACGGGATGCTGAGAGAACGCTTCGCGCAGTATTTCAGGCGGTTTGGAACAGTGAATTTTGCTTACAACAACCGTCCTATGAGCATTGTGATTCGAAATGTCTTTGTGTATCCGCAGGCGTATGCCGCTGTTGTTCCTCAAAGCGGACAGCTATTGAAAACGCTGCGGATGTTTATCGTGGATATCGGCGGATATACTACCGATGTGCTTCTCCTTCGCAACGGAAAGCCGGATTTGCAATTCTGCCGCAGTTTGGAGAGCGGAGTCATCACCATGAACAATGATATCATTGGCAAAATCAGCGCGCAGCACGACATGCGCATTGAAGACGAGCATATCTGTGCCGTGCTGCAGGGGCAGGAAACGATACTGCCCGAGGAGGTAAAAAAGGCGATTCGTGATGCGGCTCAGCTGCACGCAAAAGATATTTTGGACAAGCTGCGTGAGCTTCAGGTGGATTTGCGTACCAATCCCGCCATCTTTATTGGAGGCGGAAGCGTCCTGTTCAGACCGCTGATTGAGCATACCCCGCTTGTGGCGAAGGCTACCTTCATTGATGATCCAAAGGCAAACGCGATCGGTTATGAGATGCTTGCGCGAGGACAGATGGCCATGCGCGCGGTACAATAATGGGGGTTCCGTTGTGAAGCGGGATGGGAAATACCGTTTTTCGCTGCAGTTCGGTTCAGAAACGCGAGAACAGATGCAGGCAGGAGAGCTTTTAGAGCGTCTTGGAAACCGAAAAAGCGCAGTTGTCATAGCCGCACTGAATGCATACATTACTGCACATCCCGAGCTTGCTGAACCTGCACCGGTAAGTGTTAAAATTGACGGCGGGATAAGGCGTGATGCGCTTGAGCAAATGATTCGATCTATTATTGACGAGCGAATCGCAAACGGTCAGTTGCTTGCCGGAGGCGTTGAAACACCATCTATACAAATGCAGGAAGATTTGAACGTGGACATTGCGGCAATGATCAGTAATCTGGAGTTGTTTGATGGTTGACTTTTAAGAACTTACAAAACTGTGAATCTACTTTTCTGATGTTTTGATGAATACAAAACCACTTCAAAGCGCAAATACGCATTATTAAGGTGGATAATGGATTTATAGTAACTTCTACAGCACGCCTCTTTTTTGTAAAATAATATTATAGAAGGAGACGATGCTGGTGGACAAAGTAGCTCTTGGAAGACGCATAAAGACGATGCGTCAGAACCTCGGAATGACGCAGGAGGAGTTCGCTGAACGGCTGAATTGCACGAACAGCCACCTCGGCAAAATCGAAAATGGCAAAGGCGGAATCAGCATTGAGCTGCTGGTTTCAGTGGCAAATATGCTGCACACCACAGTGGATCAGCTTTTGTTGGATTCCTATGACTATAAGGAGCAGGTCATCATGCGCGACCTTTATGAGCGTATTGATAAATTCCCTGTGAAAACAAAGATACTCACCTGCGATCTGCTGAGGCAGTTGGTTGACATCATCGAAAAAGTTCATGACGAGCATTGAGTTGTGAATTGCCTTTCCCTGAAGGCAGCGATTTCTACTTAGCAGGCACTCGGTCAACACAAATGAATATTCTGCACCGTACAGTCTATATCTGCACGGTCAACGAGAGCGAAAGGCTGTCCGGTTCTTGCTGGACAGCTTTGCGTTTTATCTGGGGAAGTATCATCCGAATAGGAGGTGAACACTATGATGAACGGTGATAGAAAGGAAGGAATCTGCAGACTGAATGTAGACGGTAATGGCTGCGATTATTTGCGCATTCTGAGCGATTTGGAAACCAAACTGCGCAACAATACGAACCCAAAAGAAAAAATCGAACTGGCACTGCAGGGTGCGCTTATGTTCTACGGCGCTGACAGAGCGTATGTCATTGAAGTGGACGATGAGTTGGGTATCGGAGTCAATACATATGAGTGCTGTGCCCATGGAATAACGCCCGAAATTGACAATCTGCAATTTATGCCGTTCGAAATGTTTCCGCGCTGGCTTTGCTCACTAAAGAGCGATACGCCGATCATTATAACGGATCTGGAGCGGATTAAAACTGAATTCCTGGAAGAATACAGATACTTGGGGAAACGAAGTGTGAATTCGCTTCTAGCGGTTCCGTTTCAAAAAAGACTCAATGCCGGTTTTCTTGGCGTAGATAATCCGAAACATAATGTGGAAGATCCGGGGTTTTTACGACTTGTTATCCTTTGCGTCGTTGTGGAGTTGAATGAAATACTGCTGCAGGAATGGAGAGAACGGCGCTATGCGAGTATAAAACAACCAACAATCATTCAGGCAAATCTGTTTGGGAAACTGGAAATCATTTCTTCAACCGATGTTTTGAAAGATGATTCATTTACAAATGAGTCTGGATATGTGCTCCTGACATTTCTGCTCTTAAACCGCAAAAGAGAACATCCGCTGCGGCTGCTTACAGACGTCATATGGGAAAGTACAGACATGGGGAATCCGTACAATTCGATTAAGAATGTCGTATACCGCCTTCGCAAGACGCTTGCCTGCATAGGGCTCCGCGATTTGATTCAGGCGTCGCACGGGACATTTACATTAAACCCCAATTACACAATTTTTACTGATGTTGAGCGCTTCGACGATGCATGCAAACGGATCGATAATTCTTCCGACCCGGCGATTTTACAGGCGCTGTATGAGAGTATTATTGGACTCTACCGCGGCAGTCTCCTTCCGCGGTACGACTTTTACCACTGGCTAATGCCCAAAACGTTGTATTACCAAAACAAGTTTCTGCACTACATGAAACGATATCTCTCTATGCTTTATAGAGAAAAGAACTACCTTCGCGTACAGGAACTATCCATGGATTTGCTGTCCATCGATATGTATGAGTCGGAAGTCCATTACCATCTCATAAAAGCAATGCTTATGTCCGGCAGCAAGACCCTGTCACAGATTTATTTCAGGCAGGCAGAACCGTATCTCACAGATGAGCATATGCAGGAATTGAAAACGTTTTTTACATAATGCAGAACATGAACTGCGGCTTTTATCCGTTTTTGTGACCATAGTTGAGATTATTTTGAGACTTTTCTGACCACAAACAAGCAGGTCCTTTCACCGTAAAAATATGACTTCAGAGGTGGAGCTGTTGAGCCCTACCAAGCACCCATCCGTTTTGTACAGTTTATTAAAACTGTCAACGGGTGGGTGTTTTTATGGGCAGACAACCCTCGCTTATACAGGGAGGAGGTGGTTTTGATGCGTTGATGCGCTGCGATTCCGCTCAAATTCCTGATTTAACCCCATATCTTACAGATCATAGCATGCCATCGTGGCGTGTTTTGATCTCTTTTGCCGGGGTGGCGTGCGCCAAAGGAGGCGTAAAAAATGTCACCCACGGACGGAAGGGATGAACTGCGTGGTCGATTCACAAGATGGATCGTCATAACTGCAGAAAATGCACAGAAGAACTATCTGCGTGCTGAAAAAAAGCAATTGCAAACCGTACCCCTTGAAGAAGCTGACGTTGCAATCGTGGATACGGCGCTATTATCTGCTGGTGTTACGCCGGATAGCTTTGATTTTGAGGAACAGCGTTTGGCTGAGGCATTCCGGGAACTTCCACTGATGCGCAGACGTATACTGGAAATGCTTTTTGTCGAAGAGCTTACACCATCTGAAATTGCAGCAAAACTCCACTGCTCTGTACAGCATGTATACAACCAGAGCTCCCTTGCAATAAAGCGATTAAGAGGGCGCCTTATAAAGGAGCGAAAAAATGACCGACAATGAATTTAGACTGCTTCTGGAAGCTGCTGTATGCGAAGATCGGGAAGCGTTGGATTCCCTGCTTGCTCTATATATGCCTCTGATTAACCGGCTGAGCAGTTATGCCGGTAATCTCGACGAGGATTGTAGGCAATACATTATGCTGCATATTGTTCTGCATATTTCGGAGTTCAGAATTTAGACAAAGGCTCCGGTTCTTTGCCGGAGCCTTAATTATTTCTCAGAGCATTAGATTTTGCGTTTTTCGAGTGTTCTTACTTCATGAAGGCAACCCCATTTTCAATGAACCTTGAAAATCGTATAGCGGCGCCCTCTCGTTCCTCTGGTGGCAAGCGGCTATCCATTTGGTTTGGCAGGCCAGATCCAAGAGCACATAAATACGGTCGGCAACCGTATGCGCGATGATCCGCCAGGGGCAATAATGATACTTCCGTAATTCGCGGCCCGGCCATAATGAAGGCGGGGGGATGAGATTTCCATGGACCCGTTCGCCACGGGCGGAGGTGTGCCGCAAAAAGAATGCTGTAATTAACTCTGGTTGCAAGTGTAATATAGTGAGCTTGTGAGTTGATGGAATGTTAACTTGGCTGGGAGTCATGTATTTGAAACCAGCAGAACGGCGCATTTATTACCAGAGAATCGGAGGGTTGAATATATCATGAAAGGATAAATGCGCATATGGAAAAACTGATTACACGAAAAGAAGCTGCCAAGATTTTGGGGATTAGTATTGCCACGCTGGATGCAGCCAGACAAAACGGCTTGATTTCCTACGTCCAGTATGTTCCAAATGGGTGCGTGTATTTTACAGATGCAGCGCTTCAGGAATATGTTGCCAAATGCACAAAGAGGGCAAAACCTGCCGATAACAACTTGACATACCGCAAGCAGCACCGTCCCAAAAAGAAATAACTTGCTCATCCTCACAAATTCGGCAGCTGATACCAACGTTTAGGGAGGTGAAAGAATGGCAAGAAAGAAAAAAGAGATACCCAAGTATGGCACTGTGGTGCTAAAGGGGGTCGAATACTACAGAACACGAATTGAAGATGCCGATGGCAGGCGAGTCGCCCTTTACGCAAGGACTCCGGAAGAACTTCTTGAAAAAGTGGAAGAAGCACAGCGCCAAATTGAGAATGCGGTTTTCCGTAGAACAACACCGACTGTGGCCGAGTATTGTGAGCGTTGGCTCACCATGCAATCTGCAAGAATACGGCCAACAACCCTTATAGACTATACTTCAAAGGTCAAAAACTATATCATTGAACCGCTGGGCCATAAATATATGGCAGAAGTCTCTTCAGATGATATCAAGCTTGCGATGGTGAATGTCTCCTCAAAATCATGCTCAGTATATCGCTCGGTTCAGATGCTGTACAAGTGCATTTTCTATTCTGCAGTCGAAAGCAAAATCATCGATTCCTGCCCCTGTGAAACTCTTTCTTCCAAAGGAGGAAAGCCGCAGAATGAACGAGAGGCACTTACAGACGAACAGGTTGACAAACTTCTCGTTGCCATCAAGGGGCTTCCTCCGTATGTCTTTGTAATGATTGGTCTGTATGCTGGCTTGCGGCGGGAAGAAATCTTGGCGTTAAAATGGGACTGTGTGTTTCTTGATGCCGAAGCACCATACCTTTCCGTACAAAGAGCATGGCATTCGGAACATAATCGGCCCGTTATCTCGTCCGATCTGAAAACAAAATCTGCAAGGCGGGACATTCCGCTACCTTCAGTTCTGACGGAGTGCCTACGGGAAGCAAAAGAGGTTGCAACTTCAGAATATGTTGTTGCCAATCGTGATGGAGACCCGCTGTCATATACGCAGTTCAAGCGAGTATGGCAGTATATCGTCACAAGATCAACAAAGGAGCGTACCTATGTCCGGTATATCAATGGGCAGAAAATTCAGCGCACGGTAACGCCGAAGCTGGGAGAAAAAGCGGCGCATAATGGAAATGTGGTGTACACCCTTGATTTTCAGGTAACTCCGCATCAGTTGCGCCACACATATATCACGAATTTGATTTACTCCGGCGCAGATCCGAAAACGGTTCAGTACCTGGCGGGGCATAAGCACAGCAAAATTACGATGGACATTTATGCTAAGGTGAAGTATAATAAGCCTAAAGAATTGTCCTCGGTTGTGAACAAAGCATTTGCGCCCAAAAAAGGTGCTACACCGAATAAGACGCGGAATGGGTGAACTCATGGGTTAACCGAGGCGTGAAAGCCTAAAAAAGCCAGTAAAATCAACGGTTTTCACCCGTAAGACAGAAAGCAGTACGGCCTCAAGGCTGCACGTCGCGCACCTCAGTTCAGCAAGCGCTGATCTCAATTTGTTTCAGATCCAAAGCACCGAAGCCTTATGGCTCCGGTGCTTTTTGTTTATCAGAGCATCACGGCCTGAGCGGGCCTTCCGTCTATCGTGCGTGAAAAATATTCCGTATTACTTGACGCAGGACGCAGAAAATGTCATGCTAAAATAGTCAAATAATACAAGGGACAAAAACGTCAAGGAGGCAGAAGCATATGAGCGAAAAACAGAGCTGCGCAGCAGACATAGTCTATAAGCAGATAGACGGCGGCTGGCACCAATATACGGTGTCCCTCCGGCCCGGACAGAATTACAGCTGGAAAGATATCCTCGCAGATGCCGATTCCATAGCAGCTGCAGACCTTTCACCGATAGTGAATGTTCAGCTCATGACAGCAGCGGGCAAAGCAAAGGAGCTGACGGCCGCATATAAAAACAGCGGCTCCCGTTTTTCAAAAAACGGAGGAGCTGACAGCGGGCGAGGGAAAAATGTTCAGCATTGCGGGAGTGAGCAAATCGCTGGATTGCCCGACCATAATAACGTGGTTCAACCAGCTCTGCGTCCTCGGGATCACCACGAAGGAATTATGCGGCTTCGGTCAGATCCGCAGATATGTCAAAACCGTCGCCAGGGAAAGGTTTGACGAGGCAGCAGCGCAGGCACACGGTTCCGACGACTTTGTTATTGAAACCGGCATGCTGAAGAAATATACCGGCAATGGCGGCAGTGTTATAATACCCAATGGCGTGACGAGCATCGGGGACAGGGTGTTCAGCGGCTGCAAAAATCTGAAAAGCATCACCGTACCAAAGCGGCTGGAAGCGGCGTTCAGTCATTATAAATCAATAGAGAAGATCAGCTACACCGACAGCGCGGACAACAGCCTTTGAGCAAAAGCTGTTGAAAAAAGGTTCTAAACTGAAAGTTGGGGGCGACCCGGAAAGCCGAGTACTCCCAACTTTTAGTTTTAGAACCGAAAATCGCACTCCTATATGCTCTTATCCTGTGCTTGAAAATGTGCTTGAGTTGTGCCGGGGAATTGGATATTTGATGCATCGCCGCGGAAAAAGCAAGTCCCCCCATTATGCCCCCCAAAGGGCTTTTACTGCCCGACCTTTGCCCCTCAAAAAATGCTCCGGTATCTTGAAAAGTATCTTGAGAATTTGGGTATGCTGGGCGTTTTTTTGTGAATTTCTATTGAAACTGCTGTACGGTTCCTTTTAACTCCGTCAACCTTTTGTTGCATTTTGTGTGCCTTTTTCGCCAAAAGCGGGCTGAAATTCCCTATAATTCAAGCCGAAAATATAACGCAAAAAAGCTCCTGCATCTCTCGATGCAAGAGCTTTTTGGAGCTGCTACCCAGATTCGAACTGGGGACCTCATCCTTACCAAGGATGCGCTCTACCTGCTGAGCTATAGCAGCAAATTATATGCCCCTTTGGAAGGGGCATATAGCGTGGCGACCGAGAAGGGACTTGAACCCTCGACCTCCGGCGTGACAGGCCGGCGTTCTAACCGACTGAACTACTCGGCCACGGCTCGGTTATAATACCAAACAACGGCGTTTTTGTCAATAGTTTTCGTCAAAAATTTTTTCTTTTTTTGCGGCACAGGGAACAAGTCTTTTAACGCCCCGTGCCAAGGGCTCTCAGCCGCTGTCAAAACGGCTGAGTGCTCTTGAACTTTACTGCCCGTATTCTATTTGACATCAAGCTCGATTGGCTCATCTATCGTATCGGAAACGTACTTGCCGTTCTTCTTCCGCTGCTTGACGCACTCGGTCAGCAGATATTCTATCTGCCCGTTTATCGAACGGAAGTCATCCTCCGCCCATGCGGCGATCGCGTCATACAGCTTTGGCGACAGGCGCAGCGGCACCTGCTTCTTTGCGTTCTCCGCCATCAGTACAGGCTGCCGGAGTTGACGACGGGCTGTGCGTCGCGGTTGCCGCAGAGCACGACCAGCAGGTTCGAGACCATCGCCGCCTTGCGCTCCTCGTCGAGCTCGACCATGCCGCTTTGATTGAGCCGCTCGAGTGCCATCTCTACCATGCCGACCGCGCCGTCGACGATCATCTTGCGCGCGTCGATTATGGCCGAAGCCTGCTGGCGCTGGAGCATGACCGCCGCGATCTCAGGCGCGTAGGCAAGATAGGTGATGCGCGCTTCGATGACCTCAAGTCCCGCATCCGCGACCTTGGACTGTATCTCATCACGTATGCGCTTGGCAACAGTCTCGCTCGAACCGCGCAGACTGCCCTCGTCGGCCTGACCGTCGCCGGTCGTATCGATGCCGGGAGCGACATCATAGGGATAGATGCGCACGATGTTTCTCAGCGCGCTGTCGCACTGCAGGGAGAGGTACTCCTTATAGTTATCGACATTGAAGGCGGCCTTCGCCGTGTCCACGACACGCCACATGACCGCGATCCCGATCTCGACAGGGTTGCCGAGGCAGTCGTTGATCTTCTGGCGCGCGTTCGAGAGCGTCATGACCTTGAGGGACATCTTCTTGCCCGTGGTCTCGTTCAATACGGTCACGGGGTTCACGCCGCTGAGAGCCGCGTTGAGCACGGCCTTTCCGCTGCCGCTGTCGACGTCCGCGCTCTGGCTGAGCTTGGTATTTGCCGCGGGATTCACGCCGGTGCAGAAAGGATTGACGAAGTAGAAGCCCTCGCCCTTGAGCGTGCCTATGTACTTTCCGAACAGCGTGAGCACAAGCGCCTCCTGCGGCTTGAGCACCTTCAGGCCGAGCATAGGGAACCAGCCGATGCAGACCCAGACGATGCCCACGACGAACAGCGCAATACCGCCGCCCGCGTCCATATTTATCCCGCCGACTATCATGGCAGCGATCGCCGCGCAGTAGGCCGCGATGAGCGCCAGCATGACCGGCATACCGTTTTTATGATTATCAATTATCTTTTCTGTCATTTTTCCCGCCTCCGTTTATTTGATATCAAAATGATATCACCGAGATATCCGTTTGTCAAGGCGCCGGCAGGTAAAATTTTCTTAAGAAAGCAACGCCCCGCACACTCCCTTTTCTCTGAGAAGTATGCGGGGTACGGTTTATGCCTTTTGGGCGGTTTCGTCAAGACGGGCATTTAACTGCGCAAGCTGCTTTTTCAGCTCCGCGAGCTCCTGCCATACGGGGTCGGTGACGTGTATCTGATCCACCTCGCCCGCGAAGTTCACGCGCCTGCCCTCCACGCGCACGACCTTTGCCGGAACACCGACGGCGGTGCTGTCGGGCGGGATATCGCGCAGCACAACCGAATTTGCCGCAACGCGGCTGTTGTCCCCTATCTTCAGCGGGCCGAGCACCTTTGCGCCCGTGCCGATGAGGACGTTATTGCCGATGGTCGGGTGCCGCTTGCCGACGTCCTTGCCCGTGCCGCCGAGTGTGACACCGTGGTATATAAGGCAGTCGTCGCCGATCTCGGCGGTCTCGCCGATGACGATGCCCATGCCGTGGTCAATGACAAGGCGCTTGCCGATCTTCGCGCCGGGGTGTATCTCTATCCCGGTGCGGTGCCGGCTGCGCTGCGAGATGAGCCGGGCAAGAAACTTCAGCCCGTGCATGTGGCACCAGTGCGCGCGCCGGTGGCTGAGCACCGCCCTTATCCCCGGATAAAGCAGCAGCACCTCCAATGAGCTGCGCGCCGCCGGGTCCCTTGCTTTATATGCTTCTATGGTTTCTCTAAGATCCTTGAACATCCTCCGCGTCCTTTCCGTCCTGCGTCCATACCGGACAATGACAGACCCCGGGCGGGCGCGGCGGCAGTTCAGAGCCGCGTCACCCGTCCGTGTTATCCTTACCGTTCATTCTATTTTCACTTGCATAACATCGACACTGGCAGCACAGCATTTATTTCACCGTCCTTTAATTCCTATTGTTTCTGTGGGCTTTTCTCGGATTATACTCCGCGCTCCGCCTCTTGTCAAGCGCTCACCTATTTACTTGCGGCTGGTACATATACTATAATGTTGGTATCAAGCGGAAACTTTGCAATGGAGGAATATTATGAAAAAGCTTCTCTCCGCGCTCCTGGTCTTAGTCATGCTCCTGTCGCTCCCCGGCATCGGGGCACTCGCCGCATCGGATGAGCTCACATGGTCGCTCGACAAGAAGGGTACGCTCACTATCTCCGGCAAGGGCGAGATGCCGGATTATTCCGGCGACACTCCCCCTTGGGTAAAATACAGGGACGATATCAAGGCCGTGGTCATTGAGGAAGGCGTAACCCATATCGGCGCGCAGTGCTTCCAGTTCTGCACCAATCTCAAGAGCGTCACGATACCGTCCTCCGTCGAGAGCATCGGCGCTGCCGCTTTCTACCGCTGCGAAAAGCTCAGTGCCGTCTATTACGGCGGTACGGCCAGCGATTGGGACGAAATCGAAATAGCGCGGCACAACAAGCGCCTGACGAGCGCGGAACTCGTTTTTTCCGACGCTGAAACTCCCGCTCCGGCTTCCTCCGGAAAGCCCTCCGCCGGCAGCAAGCTCAAGTGAGCAGGCTTAAGTAAAATTCATCATTCCCCGCAGACCAGACAGTCTGCGGGGTTTTGCCGTCAGGCGGGCGCGCGGCGGAAGTATTTTCCTCTAATCGTCTTGAAATAACTCCCATCCAATGATATACTTATGTTTAATGCAGCATGGTCGAATGGAATGTTATGACCTCCGGCCGGAAACCCCATATCCGGCCGCACAAGACACAAAGAGCTGCGGAGGACAAAGATGCGTTTAAGATTCCGGCTGAAGGCCATTCCCGCAATTATATATACGGCACTGCTCGTTCTCGTGTGCATCTCGGGTCCGTTCCATGAAGCGCCCTCCGACGTAAAGCCCCTTATCGGCCCGGCTCCGGCCGCCGAGGTCACTTTGTCCTGCGGCACATATCCGGTGGAGACGACGGAGCTCACCGCCGTCATCCAGAGTGAGGACATCTCAAAGCTCGACAGTCTTTCGTACCTGACGCGCGCCGACTTCAGCGGAAGCAGCTGCTGGAAAGAGATCGCCGAATGGGGGCAGGCGCATCCGCTGCTTGAGCTGAAATATACTGTCACGCTGCCGGACGGCACGGTGCTCGATAACAGCGCCGCGGAGCTTGACCTGTCATCTCTCGGCCATGCTGCCGCCGCTGAGACAGCTGAGGCTCTCGCCTGTCTGCCTGCGGTCACGCACATAAAGCTCGGCGCACAGAGCGCGGGGAGCGACGCGCTCACTCTCGCCGACATCGGTGCCATTCACGAGGCCTGCCCGAATGCGGAGCTGGATTACAGCCTCACACTTTACGGGCACGAAATAAACCTCAACGACTCTGCTCTTGATTTCCGCGGCACGGAGATAAGCGACGAGGCGGCAGCGCTCAATGAAGTTCTCCCGCTCATGCTCCGCTGCTCATATCTGGACATGGACAACACCGGCGTTTCCAACGAAGCGCTTGCCAAAATACGCGAACAGTTCCCGAATATAGACGTCGTGTGGCGTGTCTGGTTCGGCACCAATTACAGCGTCCGCACCGACGTTGAGCGTATCCTCGCCTCCAAGCCGACCGTCGGCGGGATGATATATGACGCGAGCGTTCTTCAGTACTGCACCAAGGTCAAGTACCTTGACCTCGGCCATAATGACGAGCTGCCCAGCATCGACTTTGTCAGGAATATGCCTGAGCTTGAGGTGCTCATAATCGCCATGACCGCCGTAAGGGATATCTCCCCGCTCGAAAGCTGCCCGAAGCTTGAGTACCTGGAGCTCAACTCCACCAACATCGCCGACATCTCCCCGCTCAAAAACAGCACCGGGCTGCACCACCTGAACATCGCCGGGTGCCCGAATATCAAGGATATATCCCCGCTCTACGGGCTGACTGAGCTTGAGCGCCTGTGGATAGGCTGTGACACGCCCGTCCCTGACAAGCAGGTCAGCGCGATGAAGGCCGCCGTTCCCGGCTGCACCATCAACACCACGACCGACGACCCCCACGGCGGGGCGTGGCGCTACACCGGGTATGACCCGGAGATCCCGAAATATTACTGGGTACCGAGATACGAGCTTCTGAGGAACCAGCTCGGCTACAACTATCAGGAATACAGCTTCTACTGGCTCGATCCGCTCTGCGATAAGGAGGCTCCTGCCCAGTTCAAAGGCATGTACGGAAAAGAGGTCTACGGGAAATGAAAAAACGTATAATAATCGTTCTTGCCGCAGCACTGATCTTCTGCCTGTTCGCCGCCGGCTGCTCCTCAAAGGATGATCCCGCCGTCACCGAGGCCCCGGCTGTATCTCCCACTCCCGAACCGACGCCGGAGCCCTGCGTCATCATGGGCAAGAGCTATCCGCTCGACACCGAGAGCGTCGACCTGCGCGGTCTGAATGATACGCTTGTTGACGAGACCGCAGCGCAGCTCAAGAGACTGACCAAGCTCAAAACGGTCACGCTCGGCAGCTGGGAGGAAAGCCCCGTCACATGGGGAAAGATGAACGAGCTGCACACCGCCTGCCCGCAGGCTGCCATAGACTATGAGTTTTCCATTTACGGCAAGACCTTCAACCTCAGCGATGAGGAAATGGATCTCAAGTACGTCAGCATAAAGGACGAAGGCAGGCTCCTCAAGCTCATCACCGCCTGCATGACGAATCTCACTTTCCTCGACATGGACACTGCCGGTGTCTCCGACGAGAAGATGGCAGAGCTGCGCGATTCCCTGCCGAACACGGAGGTCGTCTGGCGCGTCTGGTTCGGCGACTATTACAGCGTGCGCACCAATGTTGAGCGCATCCTTGCCTCAATGCCCGGCAAGGCCGGGGAACTGACGACCGAGACGACGCGCTCCCTCAAATACTGCACCAAGGTAAAATACATGGACCTCGGGCACAACAATTACCTTGACACGATCGACTTTGTCTCCTATATGCCAGACCTTGAGGTGCTCATCGTCGGCATGACCTTTGTCGAGGACTTCTACCCGCTGGAAAACTGCCCGAAGCTCGAGTATCTGGAGGCCATGACCTCAAGGCTCCACGACCTCCGTCCCCTCGCGAACCTCAAGAACCTCAAGCATCTCAACATATGCTACAACTTCGCCGTCACCGACATTACCCCGCTCTACGGGCTGACTCAGCTTGAACGGCTCTGGATCGGCAAATATGATCCCGTCCCGCCTGAGCAGATCGAGAAGATAAAGGAACTTCTCCCCAACTGCGTCGTCAATTCTACTGTCGCTGATCCGACAGACGGCGGCTGGCGCGTGGACGAAGAACCGAACGAGTTCGGCGATTCCCAGCAGGCCGCCCGCTATACACTGCTGCGCGAGCAGTTTGGCTACCATGAGGAGGACTTTTCCTATTACTGGAATGACCGTCTCTGCATCCGCCCGTACTGACACACCGCGCACCCATTTTCCGGAGGATATCATTCAATGTCTAAGCTCAAAAAAATTCTCAGCATCTTCTGCCTTGCCGCAGCTTTCCTGCTTCTTGCCGCCTGCGGCGACCCCGCTTCCTCTCTCTTCCCCGCAAAGACCGTGAAATTCCAGGCCGGCGCGGTAGAGATCGAGGGCACGACCGACCTGACGATAACGCTTGAGAGCGGTGAGACCGCTCTGCTCGACCAGCTGCCCGAGCTGCAGAAGGCCGATTTCAGCGGCAGCGCCTGCGTCGATGAAATTTATCAGTGGGCGCAGGCTCACCCGGACGTCAAGGTAAAATACACGGTGACGCTTCCCGACGGTCAGGTGCTTTCCAGCAGTGAGCAGAGCCTCGACCTCTCCGCGCTGACGGACTCCGCTGTTTCCGATACGCTCCAGGCGCTCGCCTACCTGCCGAAAGTCAATGACATCCAGCTCGGCTCCGAGCGCTCCGGCCTCGGATGGGATTCCGTCCGCGCGATAATGGACGCCTGCCCGAACGCTTCGGTCAGCTACACCTTCTGGCTCTACGGCAAGGAATTCAGCACCGTTGACACCACCATCAACCTCAGCCATATCCCGGTCGAGGACGACGGCGCGCAGGTGATGCAGGCCATGGCCTGTATGCCGAATCTTGTCAGCGTCGATATGGACAGCTGCGGCGTATCCAACGAGGACATGGCCGCGATCCGCGATGCTTACCCCGATGTCAAGGTCATCTGGCGCGTCTGGTTCGGCGACGCTTACAGCGTGCGCACGGACGTAGAGCGCATCCTTGCCTCGCAGCCCTCTCACGGCGGTATGCTCGACCGATACAATTCCGAAGCGCTCAAATACTGCACGGACGTCAAGTATCTCGACGTCGGCCATAACGACGCGCTGGACGATATTTCCTTCGTCGCCTATATGCCGAAGCTTGAGGTCGCCATCCTCGCGATGGATAACTGGAGCGACGCGACCCCCCTCGCCAGCTGCACCGAGCTTGAATACCTCGAAATGCAGACCACGCTCTGCACTGATCTCTCCCCGCTCTCCGGGCTTAAAAAGCTGCGCCATCTGGACATTGCCTATATCGTCGACCTCGAGGATATCTCCCCGCTCTATTCCCTGACCGAGCTTGAGCGCCTGTGGGTCGGCAGCAACAACCGCGTGCCCAAGGAACAGATAGAGCAGATGCGCGCCGCAGCGCCCAACTGCGAGGTAAACGACACGGTCTATGACGACCCGACCGGCGGACGCTGGCGCTATGTCGACTACAACGACAAGGCCTATATCTTCATCCTGCACCCGCGCTATGAAAAGCTGCGCGAGCAGTTCGGCTACACCTCCGCGGACTTCTCTTTCTACTGGAACGATCCGCTCTACTGAGCTTTATCAAATATGAATTGTTGAAAATGTCATGGACAGCGCCGTCTGTCCATGACATTTTTGAACGTATTTTTTCATTGCGGTATCTTGACAATCAGGTGCAATGAATGTATACTATTTCAGTAATTTGGTTTTTGATTTTCTTCGCAGGCGTTCGCCGGTGTAAGGGGCCTCGTGCCCCCTTTAGGCATCGGAGAACGTTTTATTTTTTTCTTTTTTACCCTCGGTTGACACTGGCATTCTCTCCATCAAATCGAAGCCCAACAACGTGGGTTCGATTTGAAAAGGAAGAAGGAGATTGCATAGTGCAGCTTTTGCCGCAAGGCGGAAGCGGAACGGTGCAAGCTTCTTCTGACGTTGTATGCTTCCTTGTCAATCGAGGGTACTGATACTTAAATATTACTACTGCGGAGGATGATCGTTATGACTAAGTATGTTTTCGTTACCGGCGGCGTTGTGTCCGGTCTTGGCAAGGGTATCACCGCGGCCTCGCTCGGCCGTCTGCTCAAGGCACGCGGCCTCAAGGTTGCAGCGCAGAAGCTCGACCCGTATATAAACGTCGACCCAGGCACGATGAGCCCCTACCAGCACGGCGAGGTCTATGTCACCGAGGACGGCGCTGAGGCCGATCTCGACCTCGGGCACTATGAGCGCTTCATCGATGAGGATCTCAACCGCTACTCGAACCTTACCACCGGCAAGGTCTACTGGAATGTCCTCAACCGTGAGCGCCGCGGCGAGTACCTCGGCCAGACCATTCAGGTCATCCCCCACATCACCGGCGAGATAAAGGACTTCATCTACAAGGTCGGCAAGAACACCGGCGCGGACGTCGTTATCACCGAGATCGGCGGCACGACCGGCGATATCGAGAGCCAGCCCTTCCTTGAGGCCGCGCGGCAGGTCAGCCTTGAGCAGGGGCCTGGCAACTGCCTGTTCATCCATGTGACCCTCGTCCCATTCATCAAGGGCAGCGACGAGCACAAGACCAAGCCCACCCAGCACTCCGTGCGTGAGCTTCAGGCGATGGGCATTTCCCCGAACATCATCGTCCTGCGCTGCGATGAGCCGCTGGAGCCCGAGATATTCAAGAAGATCGCCATGTTCTGCAACGTCAAGCCCGACTGCGTCATTGAGAACATGACCCTCCCGAACCTCTACGAAGCGCCGCTGATGCTCGAAAAGAGCGACTTCTCACTCATCGTCTGCCGCGAGCTCGGCCTCTGGACGAGAGCGCCGGAGCTGAGCCAGTGGAAGGCGCTGGTCGAGCGCATCAAGTCCGCCGACCGACATATCACCATCGGTCTTGTCGGCAAGTATGTCCAGCTGCACGACGCGTACCTCTCCGTTGCCGAGGCGCTGCACCACGCGGGCTACGCCTGCGGCGCGACCGTCGATATAAAATGGATCGACAGCGAGACCGTCACCGATGAAAACGCCGCCGAGATATTCTCCGGCTGCGACGGCATGATAGTCCCCGGCGGCTTCGGCGACCGCGGCATAGGCGGCATGATAAGCGCCGCGCGCTACGCCCGCGAGACCGGTATGCCCTATCTCGGCATCTGCCTCGGCATGCAGATCGCCGTTATAGAGTTCGCGAGAAACGTCTGCGGGCTCAAGGACGCCGACTCCCGCGAATTTAATGCAAATTCTTCACATAAAGTCATTGATTTTCTGCCCGATCAGCATGATAATATAGACAAGGGCGGAAGCCTGCGTCTCGGCGCGTATCCCTGCCACATCCTCAAGGGCAGCACCATGGAGCGCTGCTACGGTAAGCAGGATATCTCCGAGCGCCACCGTCACCGCTACGAGTTCAATAACGAATACCGCGAGGTGCTCAGCGAGAACGGGCTGTGCCTGTGCGGCAGCTCCCCGGACGGCAGCATAATCGAGGCCGTCGAGCTGAGCGACAAGCCGTTCTTCGTCGGTGTGCAGTTCCACCCCGAATTCAAGAGCCGTCCGAACAAGCCGCACCCCCTGTTCCTCGGGCTTGTCGAGGCGTCGCTGAAAGGTGAAAAGAAATGAGAGATTATCAGGCGGAGTACGAAGGCCGCGTCGCCTTTATCCGCGAGCTTGTCAAGAACGCCGGTGCCTCCGGCATCGTCTACGGCAACTCCGGCGGCAAGGACAGCGCCCTCGTCGGCATCCTCTGCAAGGCCGCGTGTGACAACACCGTCGGCATCATCATGCCCTGTGCCTCCAAGCGCAACTACGGGCAGGACACGGACGACGGCATAGCCGTCGCCGGGCAGTTCGGCATCGAGACGCGCACCGTCGACCTCACCGCCGTGCGTGAGCGCGAGATGGAGGAGCTTCAGAAGGTCTGCGCGCTCAACTCCGCCGCGATAAACAACATCGCCCCGCGCCTGCGCATGATGACGCTCTATGCCATCGGCGCGGCGGAGAACCGCCTCGTCGCCGGTACCGGCAACAGGAGCGAGATTCACATGGGCTACTTCACCAAGTGGGGCGACGGCGCGAGCGACTTTGACGTTATCGCTGACCTCACCGCGACCGAGGTCTTTGAGTTTCTCGAATACCTCAACGCGCCGCGCTGCATCATCGATAAGGCTCCCTCCGCGGGACTTTTCGACGGGCAGACCGACGAGCAGGAGATGGGCGTGACCTACAAGGCCATCGATGATTTTCTGCTTTACGGCACGGTAAACGCGCAGGACAAGGCCGTCATTGACCGCTACCATAACCGCAGCGAGCATAAGCGCAAGCCGCTTGTGACATACAAAGGCTGATAAAGGACTTTACCATGCACGAATTTTACGAAAACCCCCTCTGCGGCCGCTATGCCGATGAGGAGATGAAGCACCAGTTTTCGGACGACAACAAGTTCTCCACATGGCGCAGGCTGTGGCTCGCGCTCGCCGAGAGCGAGCAGGAGCTGGGGCTCAGCATCAGCGATGAACAGCTCGACGAGATGCGCGCGCATATAGACGACATCGACTATGCCGCCGCTGCCGCGCATGAGCACGAGGTACGGCACGACGTTATGGCGCACGTGCTGACCTTCGGCGAGTGCTGCCCCAAGGCAAAGCCCATCATCCACCTCGGCGCGACGAGCTGCTACGTCGGCGACAATACGGACATCATCCGTATGCGCGGCGGGCTGCTCATCATCCGCAAGCTCCTTGTGAACGCCGTCGCGGCGCTCAGTGAGTTTGCAGAGAAGTACAAGTCCCTGCCCACGCTTGCCTACACGCATTTTCAGGCTGCCCAGCCGACTACCGTCGGCAAGCGCGCGTGCCTGTGGATAAACGACCTGCTGTTTGATATCGAGCAGCTCGACTTTCAGCTCTCGCAGCTGAAGCTTCTCGGCTGCAAGGGCACGACCGGCACCGGCGCAAGCTTCCTTGAGCTGTTTGACGGGGACGCTGAAAAGGTTGAGGAGCTTGAACGGCGCATCGCAGCGAAGATGGGCTTCGAGGCCTGTCAGGCCGTCAGCGGCCAGACCTACACCCGCAAGGTCGACTTCGCTGTCTTGCAGGTGCTCTCCGGCATTGCGCAGAGCGCATCGAAGTTTTCGAGCGATATACGCCTGCTCAGCCATCTGAAAGAGGTGGACGAGCCGTTTGAAAGTAAGCAGATCGGCTCCTCGGCAATGGCCTATAAGCGCAACCCCATGCGTTCCGAGCGCGTCGCGTCCCTCAGCCGCTATGTGATCTGCGATCTGCAGAACGCCGCCGTCACCGCCTCCGCGCAGTGGTTCGAGCGCACGCTGGACGATTCCGCAAACCGCCGTATCTCCATACCCGAGGCCTTCCTCGCGACGGATGCGATACTGAATCTTTACATCAACATCGTGCGCGGCATGAAGGTCTATCCTGCGGTCATCGCAAAGCACCTCAATGAGGAGCTGCCCTTTATGTCCACGGAGAACATCCTCATGTACTGCGTCAAAAATAAGGGCGGCGACCGTCAGGCGCTGCATGAGGCCATACGTCGGCACTCCGTCGCCGCCGCCGAGCAGGTCAAGCTCTATGGGCGCGATAACGATCTGCTTGAGCGCATCAAGGCCGATCCCGCATTCTCCCTCACAGATGAGGAGATGGCGCAGCTGACCGATCCCGCGACCTTCACCGGCATGGCGGAGCGCCAGTGCGAGACCTTCCTGCGCGGCACCGTAAAGCCGGTACTCAAAAAGTATGATTCCAGCCTCGGCATCAAGGCCGAAATAAATGTATAAAGAAGAAAGAGGAAAAAGCGCTATGTTGACTTCTATTGTTGGTACTAACTGGGGCGATGAGGGCAAGGGCCGTATGGTCGACCTGCTCAGCAAGAACTATGACATCGTCGTCCGCTATCAGGGCGGCAACAACGCCGGCCACACCGTCATCAATGAAAAGGGCAAGTTCATCATGAACCTCATGCCCTCCGGCATCCTGCGCGATGAGACCGTCAACGTTCTCGGCCCCGGCATCGTCATCGACCTTGAGCATCTCTTCGGCGAGGCGATGAAGCTGCGTGAGGCGGGCATCGAGATAAGCCCCGACCATCTCAAGATCAGCGACCGCGCCACCATCTGCATGCCCTACCACAAGCTGCTCGACGGCCTTGAGGAGGACAGGCTCGGCGACAAGAAGTTCGGCTCCACCCGCCGCGGCATCTCCCCCGTCTATGCCGACAAGTACATGAAGAAGACCATCCGCATGGGCGACCTGCTGCATTGGGACACCCTGCGCGACAGGCTCGAGGGCATCGTCGAGTGGAAGAACCTGACCGTTGAAAAGGGCTACGGCCATGAGGCGATCAAGGTCGAGGACATGATGATGTGGCTCGAGGAGTACGGCAAGTTCTTCACTCCTTATATCTGCAACACCACCGAATATCTCAGCGACGCGATAAAGTCCGGCAAGTCCGTGATCTTCGAAGCCCAGCTCGGCGCGCTGCGCGATATCGACTTCGGCATCTATCCCTACACCTCCGCTTCCACCACGCTCGCAGCTTACGCCCCCATCGGCGCGGGCATCCCGTTTGCAAAGCTCGATGAGAGCATCGGCATCATGAAAGCCTATTCCAGCTGCGTCGGCGAAGGCCCTTTCACCTGCGAGCTGTTCGGCGCCGAGGGTGACAGCCTGCGCGAAGCCGGCGGCGAGTACGGCGCGGCTACCGGCCGTCCCAGACGTGTCGGCGGCTTTGACGTCGTCGCCTCCCGTTACGGTGCTCTCGTTCAGGGCTGCACCTACATCGCCCTGACGAAGCTCGATGTTCTCTCCTACCTCAAGCAGATCCCCGTCTGCGTCGCTTACGAGCTTGACGGCAAGCGCATCGACTACTTCCCCTCCGACATTGACGAGCTTGAGGCAGCAAAGCCCGTGTACGAGTACCTGCCCGGCTTCAACTGCGATATCAGCAATTGCCGCAGCGTCGAGGATCTGCCGAAAGAAGCGCTCGACTATATCCGTTATATTGAGAAGGCCGTCAACTGCCCGATAAAGTACGTCTCCGTCGGCGCAGAGCGCGAAGCCTACATCAAAATGTTCTGAGAAAAAGCGAGAGGAAAGCCGTATGCAAAACCAGAAAGTTCTTATCCTTGACTTCGGCGGCCAGTATAACCAGCTTATCGCCCGCCGCGTCCGCGAAAATAACGTCTACTGCGAAGTCCACCCCTATGACATGAGCCTTGACGCCATCCGCGCCTACGACCCCATCGGCATCATCTTCACCGGCGGGCCGCAGAGCGTCTATGCCGAGGGCTCCCCCCATGCCGACCTCGGCGTGTACACTTTGGGCGTTCCCATTCTCGGTATCTGCTACGGCTGCCAGCTGCTTTCCCATGAGCTCGGCGGGCTTGTCACCGCCGCGCAGGACGATTCCGCCCGTGAATACGGCAAGACCGTCACATATTTTGACACCTCCTGCCCGCTCTTCAAGGGCATCCCCGAAGAGAGCATCACATGGATGAGCCACGGCGACTATATGGCGCGCGTACCCGAGGGCTTCGCCCTCTCCGCGCACTCCGCCGCCTGCCCGAACGTCGGCATAAGCGACGAAGCCCGCCGCTTCTACGGCGTGCAGTTCCACCCGGAGGTCAACCACACCGAGTACGGGCGCGAAATGCTCCACAACTTCCTCTACGATATCTGCGGCGCGGTCGGCGACTGGACTATGGCCGACTATAAAAAGCGCGCCATCGACTCCGTCCGTGAAAAGGTCGGCAGCGGCAAGGTGCTGCTCGCCCTCTCCGGCGGCGTTGACTCCTCTGTCGCGGCGGCGCTGCTGGCCGAGGCCGTCGGCAACCAGCTCACCTGCGTGTTCGTCGATCACGGCCTTATGCGCAAGAACGAGGGCGACGAGGTTCAGGAAGCCTTTTCCAAGTGGGATATCAACTTCATCCGCGTCAATGCCGAGGAGCGTTTTCTCAAGGCTCTTGACGGCGTTGAGGAGCCGGAGCACAAGCGCAAGATCATCGGCGAGGAGTTCATCCGCGTCTTTGAGGAAGAGGGCAAGAAGATCGGCAAGGTCGATTATCTTGTTCAGGGAACGATCTACCCCGACGTCATCGAGTCCGGTAAGGGCGACGCTGCGGTCATCAAGAGCCACCACAACGTCGGCGGCCTGCCCGACTATGTTGATTTCAAGGAGATCATCGAGCCACTGCGTATGCTCTTCAAGGACGAAGTCCGCCAGCTTGGGCGTGAGCTTGGCCTGCCGGAGTATCTGGTCATGCGCCAGCCCTTCCCCGGCCCCGGTCTCGGCATCCGCGTCATCGGCGCTCTGACCAAGGAGAAGCTCGACATGCTGCGCGAGGCCGACTTCATCTTCCGCGAAGAGATCGCCAAGGCCGGTCTTGAGCGTGAGCTGAGCCAGTACTTCGCAGCGCTGACGAATATGCGCTCCGTCGGCGTCATGGGCGACGGCCGCACTTATGATTACGCGATCGCTCTTCGCGCCGTCAGCACCTCCGACTTTATGACCGCCGATTGGGTGCGCCTGCCCTATGACGTGCTTGACCGCGTCTCCGTGCGCATCGTAAACGAGGTCGCCGGTATCAACCGCGTGCTCTACGATGTGACCTCCAAGCCCCCCGCAACGATAGAATTTGAATAAGCCCAAGGCCTTATCCGTCGGATAAGGCCTTGGTTTATTCACAATTTCAGTATTATAATTATCTAACGATCTCACGAAAGGACTGTCTGACATGTCAAAAAAGGTTCTTATCATTTCCTCCAGCCTGCGCGGCGGGAGCAATTCCGAGTGCCTTGCCAGGGAGTGCGAGCGCGGCGCAAAGGACGCCGGGCACGATGTGCAGTTCATCTCCCTCAAGGGCAAGGAGCTGAAGTTCTGCATCGGCTGCCTCAGCTGTCAGGAGACCGGAAAGTGCGTCCTCAAGGACGATGCCGCGGACATCATGGCCGCTGTGTATAACGCCGAGGTCAATGACGATGTTCTCTTCGGCGAGAACTGGAACAATCAGGATATCGACGTAAAGACGCGCAGCATCATCACGGTCGTCGCGCTCATGGCGCAGGGCATCACCGATTCTTCCCTCAAGTTCCATCTCCAGAACGCGAAGGCGCACGGCGTCACGCAGAAAGAGATCGCCGCGATCATCACCCACGCGGCGTTTTACGCCGGATGGCCGAAAGGCTGGGCTGTCTTCGACCTCGCGAAAGAGGTATGGGAGCCGGGCGACGTGGTCAACATCCCGGCCGGCGTCAAGCACTGGCACGGTGCCGCGCCCGACAGCTGGTTCAGCCATCTCGCAGTTGAAGTCCCCGGCGTCGAGGGCTTCAACGAATGGCTCGAGCCCGTCGGCGACGATGTCTACGGCAAGCTTACCATCAACTGATGGTAAATAAAGCTTTTCAAACGCGCGGGAATATGATATGCTTCCAGTGATATTTCAAATACAGATATACCCTGGAGGTAAATTATGAGTCTTGACAGACGTCCCGATTCAATGGAAAGGATCACCACACCCGAGCAGGCGCAGGCCTTTATCGATGAACAGCTCAAAGAACTGCGCGAGCAGATAGGCGATAAGAAAGTTCTCCTCGCCCTCTCCGGCGGTGTTGATTCCTCCGTCGTTGCAGCGCTGCTCATCAAGGCCATCGGCCAGCAGCTCGTCTGCGTCCACGTCAACCACGGTCTCCTGCGCAAGGGCGAGCCCGAGCAGGTCATCGAGGTCTTCCGCAACCAGATGAACGCAAACCTCATCTATGTCGACGCGACCGACCGCTTCCTCGATAAGCTCGCGGGGGTCACCGATCCCGAGCAGAAGCGCAAGATCATCGGCAACGAGTTCATCGAGGTCTTCGCCGAGGAAGCGCGCAAGCTTGACGGCATAGAGTTTCTCGCGCAGGGCACCATCTGGCCCGACATTCTCGAGAGCGAGCGCGGCATCAAGGCGCACCACAATGCGGGCGGTCTCCCGGAGGATATGCAGTTCAAGCTCGTCGAGCCGGTGAAGATCCTCTTCAAGGACGAAGTGCGCATTGTCGGGCAAGCAGCTCGGCCTGCCCGACGGCATGGTGTTCCGTCAGCCGTTCCCCGGCCCCGGCCTCGGCGTCCGCTGCCCCGGCGCCATCACGCGCGACCGTCTCGAAGCCGTCCGCGAGTCCGACGCGATCCTCCGCGAGGAGTTTGCAAAGCACGGCCTTGAGGGCAAGGTCTGGCAGTATTTTACCGTCGTGCCCGACTTCAAGTCCACCGGCGTGAAGAACGGCCAGCGCGCTTTCGAGTGGTCGGTCATCATCCGCGCCGTGAACACCACCGACGCCATGAGCGCCACCGTCGAGAACATCCCGTTCGACCTCATGTGCCACCTCGTGCACCGCATCACGCATGAGGTGCCGGGTGTGAACCGCGTCCTTTACGACTTCACTCCGAAGCCCACCGGCACGATAGAATTCGAATAAGCCTAACCGCCGCAGATGCTTTGCGTCTGCGGCGTTGTTTATTCTCACATTTTCGTCATATGTAACATATTCGCGCCGGTTTTTTGGGCAAAAAGCATAAATAACGTGCGGATTTAATTTTCACCGCCGCGCGCATTCTGTGATACTGCCAATTGAATCCAACAGCATTTCTTGATATTATGTGCTCGCATAGAGGGTGATCGGAAAATCCCGCCGTTTCTCTTATGTTGGCCGCGGACGGCTATGTATAATCGCCGTTGGCTGCCGAAAAATAATATGAAAAGACTTTCCCTCTGCGCAGCGTTTCCCACAATTTTTTAAGGAGGTACAGTAATGGACGAAAGAAAAACCGCCCCGGCAACCGAGCAGGAGCTCGCCACCATGGACGCCTATTGGCGCGCCGCGAACTACCTGTCCGCCTGCCAGCTCTATCTGCTGGATGATCCGCTTCTTCAGAAGCCGCTCACCGAGGAGAGCATCAAGAAAAAGATTGTCGGCCACTGGGGCACCGTTCCCGGCCAGAACTTCATTTACACTCACCTCAACCGCGTTATAAAGAAATACGACCTCGATATGATCTACGTCTCCGGTCCGGGCCACGGCGGCAACGCCATGGTCGCGCAGGACTGGCTCGACGGCAGCTATCAGGAGGTCTACCCCAACATCTCCCGCGACAAGGAGGGTATGCAGAAGCTCTTCAAGCAGTTCTCCTTCCCCGGCGGCATCCCGTCCCACGTCGCGCCTGAGACTCCGGGCTCCATCAACGAGGGCGGCGAGCTCGGCTATTCGCTCGCGCACTCTTTCGGTGCCGTCACCGATAACCCCGGCCTGATTGCCGCCTGCGTCGTGGGCGACGGCGAGGCCGAGACCGGCCCGCTTGCCACCTCATGGCACCTCAACAAGTTCATAAACGCCAAGACCGACGGCGCAGTGCTCCCGATCCTGCACCTCAACGGCTATAAGATCGCAAATCCCACGCTCTTCGCCCGCATCTCCCATGAGGAGCTGGAGGACTTCTTCCGCGGCTGCGGCTGGGAGCCGCACTTCGTCGAGGGTAAGGACCCCGCCGTCATGCATCGCCTCATGGCCGACACGCTCGATGAGTGCATCGAGGAGATCCTCGCTTTCCAGAAAGACGCACGCGAGAACGGCAGCACCGTCCGCCCGCGCTGGCCGATGATCGTCCTGCGCAGCCCCAAGGGCTGGACAGGTCCGGCATATGTCGACGGTCTCAAGGTCGAGGACTACTGGCGCGCACATCAGGTGCCCATCCAGCCCGACTCCCCCGAGCATATCCGCCAGATCGAAGAGTGGCTGAAGTCCTACCGCCCCGAAGAGCTGTTCGATGAAAACGGCGTCCCCGTGCAGGAGCTGCTCGACTTCCCGCCTAAGGGCACGCGCCGCATGGGTGCGAACCCGCACGCCAACGGCGGCCTGCTGCTGAAGGATCTGCGCATGCCGGACTTCCGCGAATACGGCGTGGACGTCAGCTACCCCGGCGCAGTCGAGGCGCAGGATATGTCCGTGCTCGGCACTTTCGTGCGCGATATCTACAAGCTCAACGAAAAGGAGCGCAGCTTCCGCTCCTTCGGTCCGGACGAAACTACCTCCAACCGCCTCTCCGCGGTCTTTGAGGAGACCGACAGAGCGTGGGACGGCGAAGCCTACGACACCGACGACCATCTCGCCCCCGACGGCAGAGTCATGGACTCGATGCTCTCCGAGCACGTCTGCGAGGGTCTGCTCGAGGGCTACCTGCTGACCGGCCGCCACGGCTTCTTCAACAGCTACGAGGCCTTCATCCGCATCGTCGACTCCATGTTCTCCCAGCATGCAAAGTGGCTCAAGGTCTGCAACCAGCTGCCCTGGCGTCAGAAGATCGCGTCGCTCAACTACGTGCTCGCATCGAACGTATGGCAGCAGGATCACAACGGCTTTACGCATCAGGATCCCGGCTTCCTCGACCATGTTGCGAACAAGAAGGCCGACGTCGTCCGTCTCTACCTGCCCCCGGATGCAAACTGCCTGCTCAGCTGCTTTGATCACTGCATCCGCTCCAGAAACTATGTCAACGTGATCGTCGCTTCCAAACACCCGCGTCCCCAGTGGCTGACCATGGAGCAGGCCGTCAAGCACTGCACACAGGGCATCGGCATCTGGCAGTGGGCGTCCACCGACAAGGGCGAGGAACCCGATATCGTCATGGCCTGCTGCGGCGATACCCCGACGCTTGAGACCCTTGCCGCCGTCACCATCCTGCGCGACGCTTTCCCCGAGCTGCGCATCCGCGTCGTCAACGTCGTTGACCTCATGCGTCTGCAGAGCAACGAGCAGCACCCGCACGGCCTGTCTCAGGTCGAGTACGACTCGCTCTTCACCAAGGATAAGCCCATCATCTTCGCCTTCCACGGCTATCCCAGCCTGATTCACGAGATGACCTACAAGCGCCACAACAAGAACATCCATGTGCGCGGCTACATCGAAGAGGGCACGATCACCACGCCCTTTGACATGCGCGTGCTCAACCGCCTCGACCGCTTCGATCTGGTCATGTCCGCGGTGTATAACCTGCCGCAGCTCGGCAACCGCGGCGCGTACCTCATCCAGCAGATGAAGGATAAGCTCATCGAGCACAAGCAGTATATCGCGGAGCACGGCCTTGATCTGCCCGAAGTCGCCGAATGGAAATGGAGCGACTAAGCTAATAACCCGCATATAGTTATAGATCCCGGACGGCTGAAACCGTCCGGGATTTGTCTATATGTGAGCAAAAAACACTGTCTTTTTCCCGGCGCATATGTTACAATCGAGACAATACACAAAAACACCGGAGGCAGCCATGAATCAGAGCGATGAAAGAAAGGATAATATTCAGCGTGTCATTGAAACTGCGCTGGATATGTTCATGGAAAACGGCATTGCCGCGACCAGCATGAACCAGATCGCAAGAAAAGTAAACCTCTCTCAGATGTCCCTGTACCGCTACTTCAGCAATAAGGAGGAACTCATCCTCCGGATATGGAAATACGCGCTGACGGAGTTTTACAGATATTTTTATGAAAGGTACACCGGAGATGAGAATGCATCAACGGGCTACGAGCGCTTTGTGGCCTGCATGAGGGCTTACTATTCCCTGTATGAGGAGTTCCCGAACTGGTATAAATACACGCATGAGATGTTCACCTACCGCTTCAGCCATGACGAAGCCGCCGACCGCGGGATGAGCAGCGTCTTCTGGAGCCATTACGACAAGGAGATCCCGATCCCGGCGCTCAAGGCTCTCAAGGACGGCGTGGAGGACGGCTCCATAAGGAAAGATATCAACATCTATGCCATCTATCAGATCCTTCTCAACGCTTTCACCGGCGTCACCCTGTACGAAAATATCTCCTTCGGCGTCGCCCCGGAGACCATCGTGCATATGACCGCTTCGCTCATATCAAAATATATAAAAAGCGAGCAGTAAGTTTGTTAAAAAATACGAAATCTTTTTAAGATCAGAAATATACAAGGTTTATGTAACTTTTGGTACAGAACTCAGCGGGATGTCTGATAAAATACAGACATCATGTCGCTGCTTGTCGCGTTCTGATATTTTTTTAACGTCAGATGTTAATATGATTAACATCTGTTAGATGCCTTAACCATCGCAAAGAACGAGGTGTGACAACATATGCAGTGTACAAAAGAAGTGATCTCCATTCTCCCGTTCTGGCCGTCCCTGTCGGAGCAGCAGAAGCAGCAGTTCGAGTCAGGTCTGCTGTACAAGCGCTGCCGCGCCAGGGAGTCCCTCACCTTTTCCGGCGAGAAAAAGGACGGGATGCTGATAGTTCTGCACGGCGTCATCCGGGTCTATATGGTATCCGGCACCGGCAGAGAAGTGACGATCCTCATCATGCGCCCCGGCGATGTGTTCAATATCCTCACCGCCGACCGTGCCCGTCCCGGGGATATAATGCCGCAGCTTCAGGCAATGAGCGACGCCGCCGTCGCTTATATACGCCGCGCAGAGCTTTCGCGTCTGGCATACGGCTGCCCGGCGGCAGCGGAGTATATTATCGAGACGTCCTCCCGCAATGCTCAGGACATTCTGAATAACGTCAACGAGTATTTCTTCTGTCCGCTGCGCGCGAAGATCGCCGGGTTCCTGCTGAAGATTTCCGTGCAGCAGAACGGCGACTGCGCCCTTATCACCCATGAGGACATTGCAAACCATCTCGGCACGACCAGAGAGGTCGTCAGCCGCGAGATAAACTACCTGCGGCACACGGGGCTCATCAAGTCCGGCCGCGGCAGGATCACCCTGCTCGACCGGGCGGGGCTGAGAACTCTCGCAGGCCGCTCCGGAGAGGAGTAAATACCCGGCATCCCCCCGCATTTATTCTGTACATTTCATTGCGCCGCAATGAAAACACATAAAATCAAATTTTGGGAGGAACAGTCATGTATTACAGCAACGGCAACTACGAAGCATTCGCGCGCCCCGAGAAACCCGAAGGAATTGAAAAGAAGCACGCCGTGATAATCGGCGGCGGCCTTGCCGGTCTTTCGGCGGCCTGCTTCCTCGTCCGCGACGCCCAGATGCCCGGCGAGAACATCACCGTCATGGAGGATATGCCCGTAGCCGGCGGCGCCTGCGACGGTATCCTGAACATCGACAAGGGCTTTATCATCCGCGGCGGCCGCGAGATGGAGAACCACTTTGAATGCCTTTGGGATCTGTTCAGAAGCATCCCCTCTATCGAGACGGAGGGCGTGTCCGTTCTGGATGAATACTACTGGCTCAACAAGCATGACCCCAACTATTCTCTCTGCCGTGTGACCGAGAAGCGCGGCAAGGACGCCCATACCGATGGCGAGTTCGGCCTGTCCGACGCTGCCTGCATGGAGATAATGAAGCTCTTCTTTATGAAGGACGAGGATCTTTACGGCAAGGCCATCAACGAGATATGGACCGACGAGGTGTTCAACTCCAATTTCTGGACCTACTGGCGCACGATGTTCGCTTTCAAGGATGAGCACAGCGCGCTCGAAGTCAAGAAGTACGTCCACCGCTTCATCCACCATATCGGCGGTCTGCCCACGCTCAAGGCGCTGAAGTTCACAAAGTACAACCAGTACGAGTCCATGATCCTCCCGATGATAAAGTACCTGCGCGGTCACGGCGTGAAGTTCATGTTCAGCACCACCGGCACCAATGTTATTTTCGACATCAACCATGCCCGCAAGGTCGCCACAAAGATAGAGTATCTTGAAAAGGGCGAGCCTAAGTCCATGGACATCGACGAGAACACCCTCGTGTTCTTCACCAACGGCTCCAACTGCTCCAACGCCACCATCGGCGATCATCACACCGCCCCCGGCTTTGATACCTCCGTCGGCGACAGCTGGAAGATGTGGCAGAACATCGCCCGTCAGGATCCCAGCTTCGGCCATCCGGATGAGTTCCTCAAGGATCCCGAGCTCACCCAGTGGGAGTCCGCAACGCTCACTACGCTCGATGAAGAGATCATCCCCTACATGGAGGCCATCTGCAAGCGCGACGTCAGAAGCGGCAAGGTAGCGACCGGCGGCATCGTCACAGCGCGTGACTCCGGCTGGCTTATGAGCTGGACTGTCAACCGTCAGCCGCACTTCAAGGTGCAGCCCAAGGATCAGTGCGTCGTCTGGATATACGGCCTGTACACCAGCCGCATGGGCGACTATGTCAAGAAGCGCATGCGCGACTGCACCGGCGAAGAGATCGCCCGCGAGTGGCTGTACCATATCGGCGTGCCCGTGGAGCGCATCGACGAGCTGGCCGCAAAGAGCTGCAACTGCGTGCCTGTTATGATGCCCAGAGTCACCACCTACTTCATCTGCCGCAAAAAGGGCGACCGCCCCGACGTCGTCCCCAACGGCGTTGTCAACTTCGCTTTCCTCGGCAACCACGCCGAGACCTTCCGCGACACCGTGTTCACCACCGAGTACTCCGTGCGCACCGCGATGGAGGCCGTCTACACGCTCTGCCATGTCGACCGCGGCGTACCTGAGGTGTTCAACTCCGTCTATGACGTGCGCGTCCTCATGCAGAGCACGAAGAAGCTCATGGACGGCCGCCGTCTGACCGACATGAAGCTGCCGCTTCCCAAGTTCATCACAAAGCCCGTCATCCGCGCGATACTCAAGAAGGTCGACAAGACCGAGATCGGCACGCTCCTGCGCCGCTACGACATGGTCGACTTCGACCTCTAAAGTCCTCCCGCCGGTTTCCCCGGTTTAATTTCCATTACCCTCGCATAAGAATGGGTGCAGCCCTCCAACCCGGAGGGGCTGCACCCGTTTTTTAATTGTGAGCAGGATGCTTTAATCTTTACAGTCAGGAACATTATTCCTTTATTGTTCGTCTAAAGCATAAAGGCATTTATAGTAACGGATGCTGTCTGATATTAAAAAGGAGGTTCGATTCACATGAGCAAGAAGAAAACACTGACAGCCGTTTTTGTGATCCTGATCTGCATCCTTATCGGCGGCGTTTTGCTGCGGCAGTACAAGCGCGCCAACACCACGGAGTGCATCTTAAAGGGGACGATCACCAGCATTGAGGATAATGTTTTCACGGTCGTGCCCGACACTTCAAATCTGAACGCCATGGGGCCGACATACCTCACGCATGCGGATTCCCTATCGTTCCGCCCGAACGGCAAAACCAAGGTATACGGCAGGTATGGCATGACTGAGGTCGACATCAGCGAGCTGCACGTCGGCGATTATGTCCAGGTCCGGTTCCACGCCCCGATCCATGGTGAATATGACGGCCGTGTTTTTACGATGGACGAGATCAAGTACCAGATCAAAAGTACATAAACAACGGTCGTGCCGCGAAACGCAGCACGACCGTTGTAATTTATCTATCAATTGGTCGGATTTAATTATTCAGTCCTCTCGTCGCCCCAGAAGAACAGCGCGACCGTGCCGGGACCGGTGTGCGCGCCGATGGTGGTGCCGACGTGGTTTATCTCGACCTTGCCGTTGAGTTTCGGGAAGCGCGCCTCGACGAGGTCTGCAACCGCTCTCGCATCGTCATAGCAGGCGGAGTTCGAGATATAGCACTTTCCGCTGTAGTCAAGGCCGTCCTGCGCGTGTTCTTCCATGCGCGCGACGATCTCCTTGATGACCTTCTTCTTGGTGCGGATCTTGCTGCGCGGGATAAGGTGGCCGCCGTTATCCATGTTGAGCAGGGGGCAAATTTCAAGCAGGCCGCCGAACACTGCCGCCGCCTTGGAGATGCGCCCGCCGCGGACGTAGCTGGAAAGGTCGGTGGAGAAGAACCAGTGGTGCAGGTACAGTCTGTTCTCCTCTATCCATGCGGCGAGCTCCTCCGCGGTGAGACCCTCGTCGCGCTTGGTCGCGGCGGTGTCCATCAGCAGGCCGTAACCGGAGGACGCGCCGAGAGAATCGACGATGTAGACCTTCCTGTCGGGGAAGCGCTCCTGCACGATGAGCGCGGCGTTGCGCGCGGAGTTGATGGTGCCGGATATACCGGAGGACAGGCAGACATGCACGATGTCCAGCCCTTTCTCAAGAAACTGCGTGAAGTAGGTCACGTACTCGGATATGTTGACCTGCGAGGTGCGCGTGTCCGCGCCCTTTGCCATTCTTGCGTAGAACTCCTCAAAGGACATGCTCACGCCGAGGTCGTCCATGTATTCCTGACCGTCTATCGCGTAATGAAAGCAGACGTAATGAATGTCGCGCTCCTCGAAATGCTCCTTCGTGAGGTCAGCCGTGGAGCAGCAGCTAAGAATATAATCAGCCATTGTTGTTCTCCTTCCTCTATACCGCCGCCGATGGCAAAACGGTATATTACTTTATTACATCATACCGTCAAAGCTTCTTTGGTGCAAGCTACGCTTTCTCCGCCCGGCTCTACACCTGTGTGCCGTGCCTTAAACGCAGGTAGAGCGCCCCGCGGGACGCTCTACCGACAGTAGAATCATTCTTTTTTTCTGTGCAGTCTCGGCAGTGTGCCGGGTTTAATGCGGATATTGCAGCTCAAAAACACGATTATCAGCGCCGGGATCGCGATCAGGAACAGCTGCCACGGCTTCTGCGGCAGCAGCACATACAGCAGGAAGAAAATACTCAGCACGAATGCCGCTATCACAAATTGCAGATACTTCGTCCGCTTGAATACGCACAGCAGCACCATGTACGTCAGCAGCGACACTGTCAGCGCCACGGCGAACACCGGCCACCACAGCGTACCCAGCAGCCACAGCACCACAAACGCTGTCAGCGACATCGTCCATATCCCGAGGATCGCTATTGCGATGATTATATCCACGCTGTACTTCGGCGCTTCCTCCTCGGGCTTCTCCTCTTTCGGCGGCTCCCAGCCGTCGTGCGAGGACAGGAGATAATCCACCGTCACGCCGAACAGCTCCGCCATCTCACTGAGCACGTATGCGTCCGGTATCGCCTCGCCGCGCTCCCATTTCGATACGGATTTATCGGAATAGTTGAGCTTCGCGCCGAGCTCGGCCTGGGTCATCCCTGCCTTTGTCCGCTGGTTTATGATATTGCTTGCGGTGACAAGCTTAAGTTCTGTAAGCTCTATCATTGCTTCTCCTGTTCCAAGCTCCGGCCTGCCGCTGCGGTCGCGCTCTGGCAGCAGGAGCTTTCTTATTTATAGCTGAGTTGGGGCTTATAAAACTCGAAGATAACGCCGTCGCGTCCCTTTTCGTTCTTCGGCTCGTGAGAGGTCCAGCCGATGTTCATCGCGCCGAGCGCCATGGACAGGCGCACCGGGAACGGCCTGCGGCCTATGCGGTAGGCAATGAACTGCGGGCGGGAGATGAAGTTCATCAAGCAGTTGCCGAGGATGAATGCCGCGGGCTTGCTGACCTCGCCCTTGTAGTTCTTCGGCGGCTGCGCGAGCTGGCCGCGGACAAGGTCCTTCGCGTGGAAGCGGAACCAACCCATTATCATGGGGTTGAAGCTCTCGACGCACACCTCGCCTCTGTAATCCGACAGGAGCGCGTAAGTCTTTCTGCACAGCTCAAGGTTGCGCCGTCCGTTCTTCAGCTCGACTATCAGCGGGCCGCGCCCTTTTATCACATCGAGCACCTCGGAGAACAGCGGGATGCGGTTGTTCGTGCCGCACAGCCCGAGCGCGCGCAGCTCGTCATAGCTCTTCTCGTCGACGCGGGCGTGTACCCCGCAGACGCGGTCGAGCGTATCGTCATGGAAGACGACGACCTGACCGTCGCGACTCAGCTGCACGTCAAGCTCAATGCCGTAGCCTGCTTTTGCGGCAAGCCTGAACGCTTCGAGCGAATTTTCCGGCACGCTCATGTCGCGGCTGTGCAGCCCGCGGTGCGCGAAGTTGCGTCCCATGAACGGAGCCTTCTGCCGCTTTGTCGCCCTGCCCGGTGCGAGCAGGAACAGCGGCACCGCCGCCGCGGCCGTAACGAGGCCGATCTTCCCAATGTTTTCGGATAAGCATTTCTTCATAGCAATAAACACCTCGCTTGAATTATTTCGGTACTCCCGACACGCCGGATCAGTCTCCGGAATCCAGCGCCTCGATACCGACAACGTTTGCGACTTTCTTTGCCTTGATGTTCTTGACAAGGCTGATAAATACGATTGCGCTGAGCGTGGTCATAACGCAGGCGTATATGGGCAGCGCTCTCCATGCGCCGGTCATGTCGAACAGGAAGCCGAGCAGGATAGGCGTCACGGTCTGGGCGGACATGCTCGCAGTGTAGTAGTACCCGGTGAACTTGCCGATCTTCTTCGATGAGCACAGCTCGACGACCATCGGGAACGAGCAGTTATGCACCAGCGCCATGCCGAAGCCCTTGATCGCCCACACCGCGTAGAGCGCCACGGGGAACGCGTATTCGCCGTGCGCGCCGACGGCGACGCCGGTCGGCGTCACAAATGACATGAACACCAGCGCGACGAAGGTGATGAGCAGGCCGCAGGAGATAGTCCACTTGCGGCCGATCTTCTCGGCGATGCCGCCGGCGATCGCAAAGCCGATGACCGAAGCCAAGCCGCCGGCGATGGTAAGCACCATCGTGGCGCTCGATGCGGAGTTGAGGTAATAGATAACGTAGTTCCCGATATATGTGCCTATCGCGTTATCGGACATGAACCACAGGAATTCCGCGCCGAGTATCGCGAGCAGCATACGCTTGTTGGCCTTGGACATGGGCTTGTCGTCGTCGATCGGGGTCTCGACCGCGGCGAGGCGCTCGCCCTCGGCCATCTCATCCTTCATTTCTTCGGCGATCTTGTTTTCCTTTATCGTGAAGAACAGCACCAGCGCCGAAATGACCATCAGCACCGACGCGATGATGAACGGCAGCTCGATTATCCAGACTTTTCTTGCCTCGTCAGCGGCGTTGATATAGTCGCTGAGCTTGAGGAAGATGCCAAGCACCGTGGCGAACGCTCCGCCAAGGTAGCCCATGATGTTTATGATGCCGTTTGCCTTGGCGCGCAGGGGCTTGGGCGTGATATCCGGCATAAGCGCGACCGCGGGGTTGCGGTACATCATCATGAATATCAGCACTATTGCCATCATCGCGACCATACCGGCAATGTTGTTATAGTGGAAGAACAGCGGAATAAACGGGAAGGCCAGCGCCGCGACAGCAGTGCCGGTAAGGATATAGGGCATGCGCTTGCCGATAGGCGTCTTTGTCCTGTCGGAGAGGTTGCCGAAGATGGGCAGCAGGATAAGCGCGGCGAGGTTATCGCAGGCCATGATTATGCCGACCAGCCACTGGACATTGAGGATCTTCGCAGGGTCGCCTGCCTTGAGCTCCGCCGAGGAGATACCGTACATTCTTCTTGCGAAGATGTCCGTCAAAAAGGTCGGGCACCAGGAGTCATACACCTGCCAGAGCAGCAGGATGCCGAAAAAGGCGAAGCCTATCAGGAACGTTCTCCTGTAATTGAGCTTCAGCGGTGAATCGTTAGCGGTCTTGTTCATAACACACCTCAGGCAAATTTTTTATCGTGTGCCCGCCTGCTCATTCGCATTCGGGCATAAGCTCCTTGGATATTACGGAGAGCATATTGTCGAACTTCTCGACATCCTCCGCGCTGAAGCGCTCCTTAATGCGCTCCATGACGGTCATTTCATAGCTGCTGAGGAGCCCTGCGTAGTTATAGAACTTCTCCGAGAGCACGAGGTGATACTCGCGCCTGTCGACCGCGGAGTTCTGGCGTTCAAGATAGCCCTTGCGTATAAGGCTGTTGACCTTATATGTAGCGTTCGACTGCGAGATGTTCAGAAAGTCCGCGAACTGGCCGACTGTCGGCTCATCCAGCATCTTTATGACCTCCAGCGAAAACGCCTCCATTGCTGAAAGCGAGCCTTCCCTCTCTCGCACAAGCTCAAAAATCCTGCGGTAAAAATTGAGCTTGAACTTATCATATACTTCAACAAAATTCTTTTCCAGCATAGCAGCGCCCTCCGAAATCTTAAATGTATTCTATACCAAATTGCCGCGTTTGTAAATTGAGATAATTAAAATTTTAGAACAAAAAGCACCCTGCCGCCGCGCGTAATGCACATCGGCAGGGTGTTTGTCTGGTTTTTATTCGGCGGCGCTGTCCTCGCTCTCGGAGATGCATTTTTCCTGGCAGTCTCTCTGTGCCTGTATCAGGATGTTCATTGCTTTCTCCGCGGCACGCATCGAGGAGAAGCCTTTGAAAGCCTTGATTTACCGCTATTTCCTCCCGGCTAATTTTCCGGGGCTTGTGCCGAAGCTCTCTCGGAAGGCGCGGTGAAACGCGGAGTAATCCGCAAAGCCGCTCTCGGAAGCCGCCTTGCCCGCGCTCATGCCCTCGCGGATGAGCCGCGCGGCGTTCATGAGCCGCTTCTGCCGTATATACGCATGCACCGTGCTGCCGGTCTGCGCCTTGAACAGGCGCATGAAATGATAGCGGCTGAGAAACACCCGCTCGGCAAGTGCGTCCACGGTCAGCTCCTTGCGGAAGTTCTCGTTTATGTATGAGAGCGCCTGCTGTATCTTCGCATCGTACCCAGACTGACCGGCGCGCGGCTCCTCGGCTTCGGCGAGCCGGCTTATCTGTATGAGCAGCTGGATGATGAGCGTCTCGCGCAGAGTCTGCGCGCCGAAAAGCTCATCCCCTGCGGCGCGCTCATAGGCCGCGATCGCCGCTTTGAGTGCTTCTATCTGCTCGGCGTTCGGCGTGAGCAGATGGCGCGAACGCTTATCGGCAAGGTCGAAACTGTCAAACAGCCCCGCGCCCGGCATGCTGCGCTCAAAATGCCCGCGGTCGAGGTAGATTATTATCCGCTCATACGGTACGCTCTTGTCGATCTCGGCCTTGTGTATAGTGTGGTGCCCGACGAGCAGCACATCCCACGGGTGCAGCTCGTAGCTGCTGCTCTCGACGCGATAATCCACCTTGCCGGAGATAAGGATGATGAGCTTATCGAACTCATGGAAATGGAAGTCGAGCTCCTGTCCGGCAGTGTCCCTGAGATGGAAATAATGATAGCTCTCGCGCAGATATCCGGCTCTGTTTATAGCAGTTTCCACAGCACTCACCTCTGATAAATATTATACAGCACTTTTTGCAATGTTTCAAGCACACAGCACAATTTACTTTGCAAATCGAGCGAATATAATATAACACATAAATTTGTAAAGGGGTGTCAGCCATGAACAAATCAGAATCCTTCTTCAAACGCTATTGGTTCATAATCTCCATGCTCGTCGGCATCGTCGCCGGCTGCATCGTCGGCGCGGTATGGCCGGGAGCGACCGCTCTTGAGCCGCTGGGCACGGTGTTCATAAACATGATGTTCTGCGTCGTGGTGCCGATGGTGTTCTGCTCCATCTCCTCCGCCATTGCGAACATGGGCAGCGCGAAGCGCGCGGGCAAGGTGCTCGGCGTCACCGTCGCGGTGTTCGCCGTCACGGCTGCGATCGCGGCACTGCTGATGTACATAGTCGTGCGCATATTCCCGCTGGTTCAGGGCACATACGTTGTCACTGAGGGCGAAGTCGGCTCGACGCTCGGCGTGGCCGATATGATAATCAACTTCTTCACCAAGCCCGACTTTACGGAGCTTCTCAGCCGCAGGGCTATCCTGCCCCTGATCGTCGCGGCGATAATCTTCGGCTTCGGCATACAGATGGCCGGCGGCCCCGCGACCAAGACCGCGCAGCTGCTTGAGGACATCACCAACTGCATCATGAAGACCGTCAAGATCATCACCTACTATGCGCCCATCGGCTTCTTCGGCTTCTTCGCATACCTCGTCGCAAGCTACGGTCCCTCCCTCATCGGCGACTACAGCCGCACCCTTATCATCTACTACATCATGTGCTTTGTATATATGCTTGTCTCCTCCCCGATATACGCTCGCTTCGGCGGCGGCAAGGGCGCGGCCAAGGTTATGTTCAAGCACCTGTTCGCCCCGGCCATGACGGCCTTCGGTACCTGCTCCTCCGTTGCGACCATCCCGACCAACATGGAAGCTGCCGACGACACCGGCATCTCCAGCGACGTGCGCGACATCGTCCTGCCTATGGGTGCGACGATGCACATGGACGGCTCCGCGATGAGCGCGATAGTCAAGGTCGCGTTCCTGTTCGGCATCTTCGGTCAGGACTTCGGCACATGGGAAGCAATACTCGCGATAATCGTTGCGGTGTTCTCCTCGGTCGCGATGTCCGGCATTCCCGGCGGCGGCGGTACAGGCGAGCTCGTTGTCTGCTCCATCTTCTTCCCGGATCAGCTGGCCATCGCCTACCCGATAGCCATTGCGCTCGGCAACCTCGTCGATCCTCCCGCCACGATGGTGAACGCAGCAGGTGACTACGTCGTCTCCTTCATCGTCTCCCGCTACGTCGACGGCAAGGATTGGCTCCAGAAGCAGCTGCACAAGGATACCGTCTCCGCGGAATAAACGTACAGCATATAAAATGACCGGACTCAGCTTTTGCTGAGCCCGGTCATTTTATATGCCCGCGTCAATCGTCGCGGCCTATGCGTTCAAGCTCGGTGTCCTTTTTCCACAGGTAGCTCAGCCTCAGCTCCTCGCCGCGGCTGATGCGGCGGAAATTCTCCGTGTGCTTTATGAAGACCGGCACAAAGGGGACCGCAAGGATCGCAGCACCCGCCCAATTGCCGGTCGTCGTGCCGTAGTACACAGGCCAGATCACCGACATGGAAACGGTCGAGACGGCGATATAGTTCGACACAAAGCCTATCAGCACAGCGATCGCAAGCATCAGCAGAAAGACCTTGGCGCTGTGCGCAAGCACCACACCGCCGAGACAGGCAAAGCCCTTGCCGCCGCGAAAGCCCAGAAACACCGGGAACATATGGCCGATGACGCAGGACACGCCGGTTATCTGCCACGCGTATTCCAGCTCCGGCAGGAGCACCGCGCCGAGCTTGCATGCAGCCGTGGCCTTGAGTATATCAAACAGCGCGACGAATATGCCCGCGGCCTTGCCCGCCATGATGACGGTGTTCGACGCCCCGGCGTTGCAGGAACCGGAGGTGCGCACATCGTAGCCCTTCTTGCGTCCGATAAGGTAGGACGGGCTTATGCAGCCGATGAGATAGCCCATAAGCACACACAGCAGCAGACGCCATAGACTGAATGTCATTTCAATTCACTCTCCCAAAACAAAGCGTTCTATCCCGCGCGCGACTCCGGCTTCGGCATTCGAGACCGCCACCCAGTCGGCAGCGGCGCGCAGCTCCTCAATGGCGTTCTCCATCGCAACGCCGATGCCCGCAAAGCGGATCATGTCTGCATCGTTGCGGTCATCGCCGAAGGCAAGGACCTCCTCAGGTCTGATGTCCAGCCGCCTGCACAGCGCGGCGAGTCCCTGACCTTTGGTCGCGGCGGAGCTGTTGACTTCGATATTGAAGGGCACGGACGTCGTGAACGCCATGCCGGGGAACATTCCCGGCAGCTCCTCGAGCTGGCGCGCCCGCTCCTGCATATCGGTGAAATAGAACTGAAGCTTCTGAACGCTCCCGCCCTTCTGGCGCAGAAACTCCTTCAGCTCCGGCACGCTCCTGCGCAGCGTGAGGACAAGCTCCAGGATGCCGGGGTCGGGTACGAAGTCCCGTGCGCGCGCCTGCATACCGGCGGACATATAGCCCCAGCCGTCCTGATAGCAGTCATAGGGAATACCCAGCCCGTCCTCATAGCGCAGGAGACTGAGCGCCTCCTCAAGCGGTATCTCCGCGCGCGCGACGGCTTTATCCTCCAGCGCGTCATAGACGAACGCACCGTTTGCCGTGACATAGTAGCGGATAAACGGCAGTTCGCGTATCTGCTGCGGGACGCCGCCTACTATCCGCCCTGTCGCCGGGACTATGACGACGCCCTTTGCGGCGGCCTCTTCCAGCGCCCTTATATTGTCCGGGGGGATATTCTTCTTCGGGTCAAGGAAAGTCCCGTCAAGATCAAATGCGATAAGCTTTATGCCCATTATATACTCAACCTCGTTTCTTTACCGATATTATCCACTATACCGAAGCTTTTGGCAAGTGCTTTTTATAGATATAGCAAGTCCACCGCATCGTGTTCGACGCGGTGGGCTTGTTCGTTATTCTTCGGTTTTCTCCGGTTCTTTTCCGCTGCGGTAATCATCAAAGAACCTGCGGAAGATGTCCAGCAGCTCCTTGTTCTTGCCGTGCAGCCCTGTCTCTTTATTATAGTAGGCGCAGACATCGTCGATATCCGGCAGATAGGGCAGCGGGAAAATGTCGATATTCTTGAGGTAATCCGCCTGAAGCTCGGGTGCGAGCATGTCCCAGAAGATGCGCGCGTAGACAAGCACGCCAAGGCCGGAGTTTGCGAGCTGGAAAGCGTTCTCGACATTCGTCAGCTCGCACACAAAGCATGGGTTTATATCATAATACTTGAGGTAACTGTTGAGTGCCCTGCCGCCCGAGGACTGGCGCGGTATCTTTATAAACGGTGCCTTCTCAAACCACGTGAGGTCCGCGCACTCGGAAAAGCGCGCTTTTATCTCGCCGTACTGATCCCCGGCAAGCTCACGCATTATCTGCTTCGGCACGACCAGCACCTGCTCCTTCTTGCAGAGGGTCACCGTGTCATAGTTATCGGGCGCGCCGTTTATCGAGCCGATGACGAGGTCGACCCCGTCGTATATGATCGACTTGTGCAGCACCTCCGGCGACTCCTCGCTGACCTTGACATAGGTATCCGGGTGCTCCTTGAGGTATTCCGGCAGGACATACGGCAGGATTGCGCGGGCGATGGTGTGCTCAATGCCGACATGGATGAAATGCGAGCCGCTGAAGCTGTGGCTGGAGCTCTCCTCATACTGCTGCTTGAGCTGGAGGATCTCCTTTGCGGTCTGCAAAAACTGCTTCCCGTCCGGCGTGAGGCTGAGCGGACGGCTGCGCACAAACAGCGTCGTCCCCAGTTCCTCTTCCAGCTTCGCTATCTGCTTTGACAGCGACTGCTGCGAAATGAACAGATGTTTCGCGGCTGTAGAAAAGCTTTTCTCGTCGGCCACGGCGGTGAAACTTTTCAGCAATGAAAAATCCATTATAAATAAACGCTCCGCTTTTTCATTGTATGGGGCCTCAGCAGGCAAAAAATGCGTCCGCCGTTTTGCCCGCATACATTGTTAAGTATAGCACCTTGTTTTATCGCTGTCAAAGCTTTTTAGCGGACAGTCCTGTTTTGATTTTCACATTATATTATATGCACAAAGCTGCCGGACTTTCGGGCTTGTTTATGGGTCAATACAGGAAAGTGTAAATTTACTCTTGCAAAATTAAACTTTCGGTTGTATTATAAATGCAGAAAGGGAGTAATTCAGAAACCTGTCCAAAATTGCAGCTTCCCTTTTGTTGATTTTTAGGAGGTACCAGTATGAAAAAAGTTATTGCACTTTTGCTTGCACTTGTTATGGTATTTGCGCTGTGCGCCTGCGACAGCTCCAGCTCCGCTCCGGCTTCTTCCGACAGCAGCGCAAAGAAAGAAGCGCTCACCTTCACCACCGGCGGTGAAGCGGGCACCTATTATGCTTTCGGCAGCGTGCTTGCCCAGTACGTTTCCAATAACAGCAACCTGAGCGTCACCGCTATCACCGGCAACGGCTCCAAGGCAAACATTGAAGACCTCGACGCCGGCGATGTACAGCTCGGCTTCTGCCAGTCCGACGTTATGAGCTACGCCTATGACGGCACCAACCTCTTCGCCGAGACCGGCGCTGTCGGCAGCTTCTCCGTCGCAGCCGCGCTCTACAAGGAGCAGGTACAGATCGTCACCATGAACCCCGACATCAAGACCGTTGCCGACCTCAAGGGCAAGATCGTCTCCATCGGTGCTCAGGGCTCCGGTGTTTACTTCAACGCAATTGACGTCCTCGGCGCATACGGCATGACCGAGGCTGACATCACCCCCGTTTACCAGAGCTTCGGCGACAGCGCCGAGAGCCTGAAGGATAAGAAGATCGACGCGGCCTTCATCGTCTCCGGCGCTCCCACCACTGCTATCGTTGACCTGTCCACCAGCGCTCAGGTCTACCTCGTCAGCATCGATGACGAGCACATGGATAAGCTCCTCGCCAGCAGCCCCTACTACTCCGCTTACACCATCGCCGCTGACGTCTACGGCACCCCTGAGGATGTCCAGACCGTCGCAGTCGCGGCAGTCGTCCTCGTCCGTGACGATGTCTCCGACGACGATGTCTACACCTTCGTCTCCACCATCTTCGACAATATCGACGCTATCTCCGAGCAGCACGGCAAGGGCGCCGAGCTGAGCCTTGAGTTCGCTTCCTCCATGACCAGCGTCCCCTACCACCCCGGCGCTGCGAAGTACTTCGCCGAGAAAGGCTTTGAGGTCGCGACCAAGTAAGCTTTACCCTCAGCACTACATAGACAAATGCGCTGGAGCCTCAGCAATGGGGCTCCGGCGTATAAGGTTTATTCACCTCCCTTTATGAACGTGCAAATTTGCGGTTTCTTTACGCCGAAGCGGCTTTCTTAACTTGCGCTTTGGTCGTTCTTGAGTCATGATATATTGGGATATTTTTAAATATTGTACGGAAAGGGGCATACATAATGCCAAGCAAGAACCATTTTCACATCCGAACGGCAGACGAAGTCGTCGACACCAGCGTAGATATTGAGGTCGACGTAGGCACGGCTGCGGATGTTGAAGCTGTCATGCGTAAGTACGACCGCGAATCCAACACGCGCACATGGGAGGGTACTCCGGGAATAGTTGTCCGCGTCATCATGGTCATTTTCTCGCTGTACTGCATCTGGTCTACGCTCTTCAGCGTCGCGGCTATCGAGAAGCGCCTCACCGCGTTCATCGCCTGCGTCATCATCATGGGCTACATGACCTATCCCGCATCGAAGCACCATGTCCGCCACAACTATATTCCGTGGTTTGACTATGTACTTATGATAGTCGGCGCGGCGAGCTTCTTCTACTACTGCTTTGCCTATGACTCTCTCGTCATGATCCTGACCAGCGCATCGAAGATCACACCGTTCCAGATCGCCGTCGGCATCATCGGCGTCCTCTGCCTGATGGAGCTGTGCCGCCGCTGCGTCGGTGTGCCGATCCTCTGCGTCGCCGCCGCGCTGATAATCTACACCTTTGCAATCGGCACCCCGCTCAAGCGCGTGCTCTATACCCTGTTCTATACCACCAGCGGCGTCATGGGTACGCCTATCCAGGTCTGCGCAAAGTACATCGTTGTGTTCATCATCTTCGGCGCGTTCCTTGAGCGCACCGGTATCGCGGCTTTCTTTATAGACCTTGCAAACTCCCTCGTCGGCCGCTTCTCCGGCGGCCCGGCCAAGGTCGCGGTCATCTCCTCCGCGCTGTGCGGCATGGTCTCCGGCTCCTCTGTCGGCAATACCGTCACCACCGGCTCCGTCACCATCCCGATGATGAAGAAGACCGGCTATAAGCCCGAGTTTGCAGGCGCTGTCGAGGCCGCGGCCTCCACCGGCGGCCAGATAATGCCGCCTATCATGGGCGCTGCCGCGTTCCTTATGGCCGAGTACATGAACGTCACCTACGGCGAGGTCGCGCTGCGCGCCATCCTCCCGGCCGTGCTGTACTTCACCGGTATATTCATTGCCGTTCACCTTGAGGCGAAGAAGCTCCGCCTGAGCGGCATCCCCAAGGAAGAGCTGCCTGTTATGAGCAAGCTCATCAGGAAGATATACCTGCTGCTCCCGCTGGTCGTGCTCGTATGGCTCGTCACCACCAACACCCGCACGATGCAGTTTTCCGCGACCGTCGCGATCCTCGTCGCCATCGTCGTGAGCCTTTTCGATAAGGACAACCGCATCACCCCCGCCAAGATATTCGAGGCTCTCGAAGCCGGCGGCAAGGGCACCATCACCGTCGCCGTCGCCTGCTGCATGGCGGGCATCATCGCCGGCTGCATCACCGCAACCGGCCTTGCCTCCAAGCTCATCAGCGCCGTCGTGTCCATCAGCAATCAGGTCTCCTTCGTGAACCCCCAGTTCATTGCGATGTTCCTCACGATGATCTGCTGCATTATCCTCGGCATGGGCGTGCCGACCACGGCTAACTACTGCATCATGGCCTCCACCTGCGCTCCCATCCTCATCACTATGGGCGTGCCCAAGATCTGCGCGCACTTCTTCGTGTTCTACTTCGGCATCGTCGCAGACATCACCCCGCCCGTTGCGCTGGCAGCTTACGCCGGCTCCGCGATAGCAAAGTCGAACCCGATGAAGACCGGCATCAACGCGACAAAGCTTGCTATCGGCGCATTCATCGTGCCGTACATCTTCTGCCTGAACCCGGCAATGCTGCTCATTGACGTTACGGCGTTCGGCATAATCCAGATCGTCATAACCTCTCTCGTCGGCATCTTCGGCGTCGCCGCGGCAATGAACGGCTTCCTGTTCAAGAAGCTCGAATGGCCGTGCAGAGTGCTTATCTGCATAGGCGGTCTGCTGATGATGGATCCGACCGCGATCACCGACGTTATCGGCATCGTGCTCTTCGCGGCAGTCTTTGCATGGCAGTACTTCGGCGCAAAGAAAGAGCGCGCCGCTGCCTGTAAATACTGAAAATATTGAAAGTGAAAATCGGAGTCCGGCAAATATGCCGAACTCCGGTTTTATTATCTTCCTGATTTTCTCACACAAGATACACCCTGTGGCAGCTGCCCGCGCCGAATACGTTCTCCATCGCGGTCCTGTATTCCGCGAAGTATTCATCCGGCATGAGCGCCTGCACACAGCCGGCGAAGCCGCCGCCGTGGACGCGCCACGCGCCCTTCCCGCTAAGCAGCTTCTTTGAAAGCTCAAGCCCCTGCGCAAGCTTGGTATCTCCGGTGGCGCTGGTAATAATATTGTTGAGCAGTTCCTCCGAGCTGCGGCCCGATTCGTTCATCAGGCGCATGTATTCCGCTCCGTTTCCCGAGGTGAGCGCGTCGCGCATCTTGGGGACGCGGTCGTTCTCATTGAAGAAGTGCATCGCGCGGCGCACCGGACGATCCGAGGGATCCCAGCCCTTGCTGCGAAACTCCGCCGGGTCGACATCCGCAAGCACGCCCTTGTCAAAAAGGTTCGCGATATAGACCATGTCGCCCGGGATGCGGGCATAGGAGGTGTCGAGCCCCGCATGGCTACCGCCCGTATCGGTCAGGCACAGCGTCAGCCCCATGGAGCTGAAATCGGCCTTTATCGGCGTCATCTCGCCGGTCTTGAAGTCAACATACAGCGTATGGCCAAGGGCGCACACGAGCTGGCTCATAAGGCCGCAGGGCTTGCCGAAATAGCGGTTCTCCGCCTCCTGCCCGGCGCGGGCGATAACGACGGGGTCGACCTTGCCGTCATTGAACAGAGCGCTGAGAGCGCTGCCAATAAGCACCGAGAACGCCGCCGAGGAACTCAGCCCCGCGCCGACCGGCAGCGTGGATTTCACAACGGCGTTAAACCCGCCGACTTTCAGCCCCAGCTCGGCAAACGCGCTCACGACGCCGCGGACGAGAGCCTTGGGCGTACCGAACTCGGTCGTCCTGACAAGCAGGTGGTCACAGCGGACGTCAAAGCTATTGAAGCCCTCCGACTGCACATGGATCATTTTGCTGCCGTTTGTCTCACAGACGGCGTATAAACCAAGGTCGATCGCCGAGGCGAGCACCCGCCCGTTCTGGTGATCGGTATGATTGCCGGCAAGCTCAGTCCTGCCTGGGATAAAGAACTCTTTTTTCATATATGTATACACCCTCGGTTCGCACATTTGCTCATTCTTTCCTGTATATCAGAATATACCAAATTTCACTTTAAGTCAATAAAAACCGCTTTATTTTGCGCAAATCAAGACAATTGTTTAACACTCTGCACAAATACCTTGCCTTATTTACGTGCAGAATATATAATAGGATTCAAGAGAAAATTTTACGACTTTTTTGCACCGTGGAGGTAAGATATGAAAAGCGCTAACGGCATCAATTTGACCATGCTCTGCGATTTCTATGAGCTGACTATGGGCAACGGCTACTTTGCCGACGGCATGCAGGATCGCATCTGCTACTTCGACATTTTCTACCGCGACGTTCCCGACAGCGGCGGTTATGCTGTCGCCGCGGGGCTGGAGCAGATAGTCGACTATGTCGAGAAGCTGCACTTCGGCGAGGAGGACATTGCCTACCTGCGCTCGCGCGGTATCTTCAGCGAGGGCTTCCTTGACTATCTGCGCGATTTCAAATTTACCGGAGATATCTGGGCGATCCCCGAGGGCACGCCCATCTTCCCGATGGAGCCTGTCATCACCGTCCGCGCCCCGGCGATACAGGCGCAGCTGCTGGAGACCTACCTGCTGCTCGAGTTCAACCACCAGAGCCTGATCGCCACGAAGGCGAGCCGCGTCTGCCGCGCAGCCCAGGGCCGCGCCGTGCTTGAGTTCGGCTCGCGCCGCGCGCAGGGCATCATGGGCGCCGTCACCGGCGCGAGAGCCGCGTTCATCGGCGGCTGCGCGGGCACTGCATGCACCGTGTCCGACCAGGTCTACGGCGTTCCTGCCGCGGGCACGATGGCGCACTCATGGGTGCAGATGTTCGACTCCGAGTACGACGCTTTTGTCAGCTACTGCAAGACCTATCCGAATAACGCCGTCCTGCTCGTGGACACTTTCAACACCCTCAAGTCCGGCATACCCAACGCCATCCGCGCGTTCAACGAGGTGCTCCGCCCCATGGGCATCACCAAGTGCGGCATCCGTCTGGACTCCGGCGACATGGCCTATCTCACCCAGCGCGCGCGCAAAATGCTCGACGACGCCGGCTGGCCGGGCTGCACCATCACCGTCTCGAACTCCCTTGACGAGCGCCTCATTACCGAGCTTATCCGTCAGGGCGCAAAGATCGATTCCTTCGGCGTCGGCGAGAGACTGATAACCTCCAAGAGCGCCCCGGTCTTCGGCGGCGTGTATAAGCTCTGCGCCGTCGAAAAACCGGACGGCGAGATTGTCCCGAAGATCAAGCTCAGCGAAAACGTCGGCAAGATCACGAACCCCGGCTTCAAGAAGGTGTACCGCTTCTTCGACCGGGAGAGCGGCATGGCCGAGGCAGACTATATCTGCATGCACGACGAGACCGTTGACGACTCTCAGCCGCTTGAGATATGCGACCCGCACGACCGCTGGAAGAAGAAGACCATGCGCAACTTCCGCGCGTTGGAGCTTCAGGTGCCGGTGTTCAAAAACGGTGAACTGGTCTACGACCTGCCCGCCCTCGGCGATATCAAGAAGCGCTGCGCCGAGCAGATAGACACGCTCTGGCCCGAGGTCAAGCGCTTTGACTATCCGCACCAGTACTATGTTGATCTCTCGCCGAAGCTCATGGCGCTGAAGGACAAGATGCTCCTTGAGCGCGGGCACGAAATAGTATAAGACATGACAAGAACCGGGCGCGCCGCAGACTTTT
>ERZ773242.198-NODE-198-length-73980-cov-11.924410_pt1 | contig 73980 bp, 50 predicted proteins | sample MGYA00511077_ERZ773242 | MGnify/ENA primary metagenome ERZ773242 (study PRJEB29015, sample SAMEA2737754) | human gut metagenome | biome: human gut; feature: human-associated habitat; material: faeces | place: China | collected 2012 ... | reverse complement strand
CCGGCGCATCGCCGGGGCGGATCATCGCCGCGTCGGTGCTCGCCTCGGTGGCCGGACTCGAACTGGGCGCATTGGCCGTGACGATCGAAACCGAAGCGTCGGGCATCACCGCGCTGCCGATGGGGCAGTTTCTGCTGTTCATGCTTCCGATCCATCTGTTCATCGGCATCGGCGAGGGGCTGGCCACGGCGGCGGTGATCTGCGTCGTGCAGCGCTATAAGCCCGAACTGTTGTACGGCATCCGCCGAGCGGGCGCCCCCGGAAGACGAAGACTCGGAAAAGCCCTTGCGGCGATCGCGCTGGCGGCACTGTTGATCGGCGGGTCGTTCTCGTGGATCGCCTCGTCCGATCCCGACGGACTGGAATGGTCGATCGCCAAAACGGCGGGCCAGGCCGAACTGGAACCTGCGTCCGACGGCCTGCACCGGAGAGCCGCCGCCATTCAGGAGAAAACGGCCGTGATACCCGACTACAACACGACGTTTGCGGGAATCGTAGGAAGCGGGGCCATTTTGCTGGCCGTATTCGGCGCCTCCTGCCTGTTCCGCGCCGGACAAAGGCAGGAATGAAAAACAGACTGCAACATGTGCTTTGTGCGTTGGACGCGATGGAGCGGACCGCGCGGATGCAAAGTCCGCTCCATCGCACGGATGCCCGGGCCAAACTGCTCGTTACGGTGGTTTTTCTCGTGACGATGCTCTCCGTACCGCCATACCGGCTTTCGGAACTGCTGCTGTTTTTCGTCTTCCCGATCTTCACCTGCGCGATGGGCGGCCTGCGTTACGGACCGATTTTCCGGCGGTCACTCGTCGTGCTGCCGTTCGTCGCCTTTATCGGCGTTTTCAACCTTTTCTACGACCGCGAGCCGGTTTTCCGGGTGGGCGCGCTGGTCGTCACCGCCGGCTGGATATCGTTCCTCTCGATCATCCTGCGCGGCCTGCTGTCGGTGCAGGCGCTGCTGGTGCTGATCGGCAGCACCGGGTACTACCGCCTTTGCCGGAGTTTGCAGCAGCTCGGCGTGCCGGCCGTTTTCACCACGCAGCTGCTTTTCGTCTACCGTTACCTTTTCGTCCTGATCGAAGAGGCCGCGGCCATGCAGCAGGCCCGCGACGCGAGGAGTTTCGGCCGCAAATCCTACCCGCTCAAAGTCTGGGGAACGCTCGTCGGGCAGCTGCTGATCCGCACCTTCGACCGGGCCGAACGGATCAGCCGGGCGATGCTCGCCCGCGGATTCACGGGACGCATCTCGGAGGGGATGTCCGAACGTCCGGCATGGAAAATGCGCGATACCCTGTTTCTCGCCGCATGGTGCTCGGCACTCGTCCTGCTGCGCCTGTGCCGTCCGGCCGAAAACTTTTCGATGCTGATAAACAACTTCTGACATGAGCCACCACTACCTCCGGTTCGACGATGTGCATTACCGTTATCCCAACGGTTACGAAGCGCTCTGCGGCGTCTCGTTCCGCATCACGCACGGGGAGAAGGTCGCCCTGGTCGGGGCCAACGGAGCCGGGAAATCGACTCTGCTGCTGCATACCAACGGATTGCTGATGCCCTCGCAGGGCGGAGTGGTCTTGGGCGGGATCGCGCTCACGCGCAGAACGCTGCCGCTGGTGCGGCAGTCCGTAGGGCTGGTGTTTCAGGATTCGGACAATCAGCTCTTCATGCCTACGGTCGAAGAAGACGTAGCCTTCGGGCCCTCGAACATGCGTCTCGAACCCGAAGAGATCCGCCGCCGCGTCACGGAAGCCCTCGACGCCGTCGGTGCGCTCGATCTGCGCGGGGAGTCGCCCTTCCGGCTTTCGGGCGGACAGAAGAAGCGCGTTGCGATAGCGACGGTCCTTGCGATGGAGCCGTCGGTGCTCGTCATGGACGAGCCGACCTCGAATCTCGATCCCCGCGCCCGGCGGCAGATCATCGACCTGATACGCCGTTTCAGCCACACGACGCTGATCGCCACGCATGATATGGAGATGGTGCTCGACCTTTGCGACCGGACGATCGTGATGAAGGAGGGGCGGATCGTGGCCGACGGCAGTACGCGGCACGTATTCGGCGATCTGGCCCTGCTCGAGGAGTGCGGGCTGGAACAGCCCTGCGAACTGCGGATGAAACGCGCGCTGAAAAAGGAGTACGCCCCCTGACGGTCAGTCGCGCCGGATCTCGGGACGAACGGACCGCCCCCGGTCGGGAAGCACCTCCCGGCCGACGACAGCCGTAACCAACGCCCCGGCGAGCAGTACGCCGATCGTCACCCAAAGCACCAGCGAAGCCCCGCCCCACTTGAGCAGCATCGGGATGAAGACGACGCCGGCGACGGCGCCCAGTTTGCCGAAAGCCGCGGCCAGCCCCGCGCCTGCGCCGCGCTCGGCGACGGAGTAGATTTGGGGCGGAATGATGAACGTCATCAGGTGGGGGCCCGCATTGAGGAACAGTTCGAAGAGCATGAACCCGGACACGGCGGTCCAGACCGGCCAGCGGAATTCGTAGGCCGCCAGCAGGATGGCCATGCCCGCGGCGCAGAGGACAAAGCCCCACGTCTGGGTCCGCACGTGGTACCAGCGGTTCACGAGCAGCAGGCCCAGTACGAATCCCGGCAGGATGCAGAGGTTGATCCATGTGGTCAGCAATACCGAATCGGTGATTCGAGCAAAGGCCGACTCGGCCCCCGTTTCCAGCCCCAGCGCCATGACCAGCACGGGCAGGAAAACCCCGATGCCGTAGACGCCCAATCCCTCGCAGGCCCACGGAATGCCGCTGAAAATCACTTTCTTCACCTGGCCCGATTTGAAGAGGTCGCTCCAAGCCGCCTTCGGCATCTGCGTTTTGTTCGGGCGGTTGCGGATCTCGCCGATCTCCACGTCGGGTCCCAGAAAATAGCGCACGGCCTCTTCGGCTTCGGATATTCGCCCGTGGGCGATGAGCCATCCGGGACTCTGTTCGAAACGGATGCGGCAGAGCAGCATGACGACCGCCATGAATGCGACGAGCAGCAGCAGCCGGTTCCAGAGGTGCGGATCGCCCCACTCCCGCAACAGGAAGAAGCAGACGGCCGCCGCCGCGATACTGCCCAGCGACGACGCGGCTTTCGCCACGCCGACCATCAGCAGCCTCCACCGCCGGGGCATGATCTCGGAGATATAGTCCGAATCGAGACTGTAACCGCCTCCGATGCCCAGTCCCATGAAAAACAGCCCCGTGACCAGTCCGAAGAGATCGGCCGTGAAAAAGGTGAACAGCGAGGCCGCGAGGATGAGCGCGGGGCAGAAGCGGAAGAAAAACAGGTATCCCTTTTTATCGCTCCACGCTCCGAACAGCACCGAACCGACCATGATTCCGACGAGGCTGGTCGCCGCCACGAGCCCCTGTTGCAGGGAGGTAAGTCCGGGATGCCGGAAAATCTGAATCATCGGCAGTATGACGCCGACCAGCGTCGCCAGCCCGGCTCCGGTGATCTGTCCGAGCGAGGCGACGACAAGCACTCTGAAATGGCCCCAACGCAGGGGCATCGTGTCCATGTTCATATTTTTATCGGTAACCGTGTTTGCGTATTCCTGCGGGTAGAGCCATCTGTTCCACCGTTCGAGCAGCCACAGCAGCGCAATGCCCACCACGACGCCGACGACCGATTCGGTAAAGCGCAGCAGGCAGTTCACGGCCGGCGAGACGTGGGGCGTCATCTGCGAGACGAGCAGGATGATGAGCAGCGTAATGGTGGCGATACGGCCGTTCCGGTAGATTCCGACCAGCATGCAGAGCATCTCCAGCACGAAGACCGAAGCGAGCATCCCCACGATCGAAAAGGGCCACATTTTGAGATATATGTAGGCGACGAGCGCCCCGAGGAAGGTCCCCAGCACCCGGGTCCATCCGGTGCGCAGCGAAGCCTTGTAGCTGTTCGACTGCAAGACGACCACCAGCGACGTGCAGGCCAGCATGGCCCCCATCCAGCGCGACGCCTCGTGAAGCGATCCCGTTATGTAGACGCCCGTCAGATAAGCCAGCAGAACACCGATGCAGGAGACGAACGAGACGGAAGGGTGCATGCGTCCGACGGCATCGCGCAGGTGCTGCCGGACCCGTAACAGGATCGGTTGCCGGGTGTTTTCCATAATGAGCGGTTTATGCGGCTCAGAACAAGAAACGCGCCGAAAGAAAAACCGTCCGTCCGGTCCGGAGCATTTCCGGGATTCGCACTTTCCCGCTCCGGCGACGGATTTTGGAACAAGAATTGGTGAAGGACGAGAATACGCTGCAAAAAGAGAGTGACGAATGTCCAAGTAAAACATAATGCGAAAAGATGAAGTCCAAACTGTTTGTCCTGCTGCTGTCGGGCAGCATCGTCCCTGTATGCGCCCTGCGGTCGGAAACTGCCGACAGCCTGCGCAATGCGAAAACCTACCCGATCGGAGAGGTCGTGGTCACGGGAACCCGGCATGAAACCGACATCCGGCACTTGCCGATGACCATCTCCGTCGTCGGACGGCAAAAGATCGCCGAGGGATTCCGGCCGTCGCTGCTGCTGACGCTGACCGAGCAGATTCCGGGACTGTTCGTCACGGGACGCGGCATCATGGGATACGGCGTTTCGGGCGGGGCCGCCGGGCAGATGACGCTGCGCGGCGTCGGCGGAGGCCCCACGACGGGGCTGCTGGTGCTGATCGACGGGCATCCCCAGTACATGGGGCTGATGGGGCATCCGATCGCCGACGCCTATCAGTCGATGCTGGCCGACCGGGTCGAGGTCGTGCGCGGCCCCGCTTCGGTGCTGTACGGCTCGAATGCCATGGGCGGCGTCATCAATATCGTGACGCGCAAGATGCACGAAGACGGGGTCAAAACCGACCTCCATGCCGGTTACGGCTCCTACAACACGCTGGAAACCGAGGTCACGAACCAGATTCGGGCCGGACGTTTCACCAGTACGGTGACCGGCTCTTACAACCGCACCGACGGCCATCGCAGGAACATGGGATTCGAGCAGTACGGCGGTTACGCCAAGCTGGGTTACCGGATCACGGAACGGTGGGACGTTTACGCCGACGTGAACCTCACGCATTTCAATGCCCAGAACCCGGGCGCCGTTTCGGCGCCCATTCTCGACAACCGCCAGCGCATCACCCGCGGCATGACATCGTTCGCTCTGCGCAACGACTACGGCAAGACCTCCGGAACCCTGAGTTTCTTCTACAACTGGGGCCGGCACAGAATCAACGACGGATACTCGCCCGGCGAAGAGCCGCTGAACTACCGCTTCAACTCCCGCGACAGGATGCTGGGCGTATCGTGGTATCAGAGCGTCACGCTTTTCAGCGGCAACCGCCTGACCGTGGGTGCAGACTGGCAGCATTTCGGCGGCAAGGCGTGGAACACCTTCACCGACGGCGCTCCGGACAAAACCACGGCCGACAAAACGATGGACGAAGCGGCCGTATACGTCGATTTCCGCCAAAGCCTGACGCACTGGCTGACGCTCGACGCCGGGCTGCGCCTCGACCACCACTCGCACGCGGGCACGGAGTGGGTGCCGCAGGGCGGGCTGTCGTTCCTGCTGCCGCACAATGCCCAGATCAAGGCGATGGTCAGCAAAGGATTCCGTTTCCCGACGATCCGCGAAATGTATATGTTCCCGCCGCAGAATCCCGATCTGAAACCCGAAAAACTGATGAACTACGAACTTTCATTCACACAGCGCGTGTCGGACGGGGCGCTTTCGTACGCGATCAGCGTCTACTACATCGACGGCGACAACATGATCCAGACCGTTCCGGTGGACGGACGCCCGAAAAACATCAATACGGGCCGGATCGAGAACTGGGGCACCGAGGGCGACGCGGCCTGCCGCATAAACCCCGCGTGGGCCGTTTCGGTCAATTACAGCTACCTCCACATGGCCTATCCGGTGGTCGCAGCCCCCGAACACAAACTCTACGCCGGGGTCGATTTTTCGCGCAGACGTTGGAAGGCATCGACGGGCGTGCAGTATATCCACGGACTTTACACCTCGGTCAAACCCGTGGCCAAGGATAATTTCGTGCTGTGGAACGCCAATGTCACTTTCCGCGCGACCCGTTGGCTCGATCTGTTCGTGCGGGGCGAAAATCTGCTGGCGCAGCGTTATGAGATCAACGCCGGGTTCCCCATGCCGAAAGCCACGGCACTGGGCGGCATGAATGTCAATTTCTGAATACGATCCGAGACCATGACAATCCGTCCGTACTTTTTCCGCCGGGGCCTGCTGGCAGTCATCCTGTCGGTCCTCCTCGCCCCCTGCCATGCGCATTCGGGCAAAGCCCGTTTCCACGCCGTCATCGACACCGACGGCGCCGCCGACGACCTGCGCACCCTCTGCATGCTGCTGGGCAACCGCGAAGTCGAGGTGCTCGCCGTCACGACTTCGGAAGGCGCGCTGCTTCCCGACAGCGCCGCCGTACGTGTGCGTGCGCTGCTCGACTCCTTCCACCACGAAGGCGTTCCGGTCGGCGCGGGACGTGCGGCGAATGCCCCCGCACCGATGTGGCGCGCCCACTCCGAGGCCGTGGACTGGGGCGATGCCGCAGCCGCTGCAACCGCCGGAGCCGGCTTCCCTGCGGCGTCGGCATTGATCGCCGAAACCCTCGGAGAAGAGGAGGAGAAGGTCGTTTTCATCGCCCTCGGGGCTTTGACGAATCTATGCGACGTTCTGCGGGAAAATCCCGCTTCCGGCGCGCGGATCGACCGGGTCGTCTGGTACAACAGCCGGACCGGGCCGCTCTCCGGAGCCAATTTCGAAACGGACAGCGCCGCCGCCCGTTATGTGCTGGCGAGCGGCGTGCCCGTAACGGTCGTATCGGCGAATCCGGCCTGCCCGGTCGTCGTTACGCCCGCCCTGATCGACTCGGTGGCGGCCGTGCCGAACGTCTACGCCCGGAAAATCGCCGCGACGCACCGCACTCCCCCGCTGGCGAAACTGGTCGGCGAACGTCATCTGGAAGCCTGGGACGATCTGGTCGCGCTCTGGCTGTTCGCCCCGGAGCTGTTCTCTTCCCGGAAGCTGAGCGGAACGGTTCAGGCGTGCGAACTGTCGGACAAAGTCCCGGCGGAGGAGGTGCAGACCCGGCTGACGGCGATCCTCCGGGGAAAACCCGACAGCGAGAGCCGGGTGTTCTACGGCTTTCCGGTACGGCATGCGCTGTATGCGGCGGATGTCGTTCCGATCATCGACTCGGCGATCGCCCGCCACGGAGTGAGCGAATGGCGTGCGGGCGTGCTGACCAACGAACTGCACGGTCATCTGGGAATATACGCCACGATCGGCGTCAAGATGGGAATCCGCGCCCGTGAATATTTCAATATCGGAGTGGACGATATTCTGGTGACGACTTATGCGGGGCATAATCCGCCGATAAGCTGCATGAACGACGGTTTGCAGGTAGGTACGGGGGCCTCCGTGGGACACGGGCTGATTACCGTCGCGGAAAACGTCACGCCGCGGCCCGAAGCCCGTTTCACCTTCAAGAACAAGACGGTACGGCTGGTGCTGAAACCCGAGTACGCCGACCGTATCCGCCGGGACGTGAAACGGGGAATCGAACTTTACGGCAATCTGACAGAGCCCTACTGGCAATACGTGCGGGCCCTGGCGCTGCAATACTGGCTCGACTTCGACCGGCACGAGATATTCGACATGTACGTCGGGGAGAACACGCCCTGAAAACGGGCCGAACCCCGGATACGAAACATTCCCGGAGTCCAGCCCGCTATGCAGCGGTCTCGCGGCATCGCAAACTCGACCAGCAAGATGTCGCAAAGAAGCCCGGGACGATGCGGCGGAAATCCGGAAACAATCGTACGGCGTTATTCGGACGCCCGGAAACGTCCGGGCAGGAACCGCTCCTGCAAATATCGGAAGATGATGAACAACGCCGGCACGATAAAGAGCAGTGCCAGCGTGCCGGTCAGCATGCCGCCGACCGTACCCACGCCGACCGAAATGTTGCCGTTGGCGCCGACACCCTGCGCGAACATCAGCGGCAACATGCCGAAAATCATCGTGAGCGAGGTCATCAAGATAGGACGCAGCCGGGCTTTGGCCGCCGACATGGCCGCCGCCGCGATTCCCATGCCCTGCTGTCGGCGGTCGGAGGCGTACTCCGTAAGCAGAATGGCCGTTTTGGCGAGCAGGCCGATCAGCATGATCAGCCCCGTCTGCATATAGATATTGTTTTCAAGCCCCCACAACTGCGCGAAGACGAAGCTGCCGGCCAAACCGAACGGCACGGCGAGGATGACGGCGAACGGGATGAAGAGGCTTTCGTAAAGTGCGCAGAGAATCAGATAAATGAAGAGGATGCAGACGATGAAGACCATCGTGGTGGCATTGCTCGTCGAAGCCTCCTCACGCGACATGCCGCCGAACTCGTAGCCGTATCCTTCGGGCAAGGCGCTCTTCGACACCTCCCCGATCGCCCGAATGGCCTGTCCCGAACTGTACCCTTCGGCCGGTGCGCCGTAGACGGCGACAGCCGAAAAGAGGTTGAATCGCGAAAGGCTCTCCGAGCCGTAGACCTTCGTGAGCGTCAGGTATTGCGACAGGGGCGACATCCCGCCCGCGGCATTGCGCACGAACAGATCGTTCAGCGCCTCGGTGTCGAGCCGGTATTCGGGCGAAGCCTGCACCATGACGCGGTAGAGTTTGGTGAAGCGGTTCAGATTCGACGAATAGCTGCCGCCCACATACCCCGCAAGGGTGCTGAGGACATCGGCGGGCGACACGCCGTTGCGCTTGCACAAGGCCGCATCCACCTCGACCCGGTACTGCGGGAATTTGGTATCGAACGTCGTGTAGGCGCGCGATATTTCCGGCCGTGCGTTCAGAGCGTCGATAAATGCTCGGGTATATCGCAGCAGGTCTTCCACGCTGCCGCCCTTGCGGTCCTGCACGTAAAGTTCGAAACCGTCGCTTTGGCCGTATCCGGAGATCATCGGAGTGGTGGAGACACGTATCTGCGCCGTCTTGATGCCGTCGGTGCGGCGGTAGATCTCCGCCATGACCGAGGCTATGTCATCGCCCTTCTTCGTGCGCTCGCTCCAATTTTTCAGCCGGACGGAAAACGATCCGGCCGACGACGACTGGTTGTGCCGGGTGTCCTTGCCCGTAACGCGCGAATAGATCTGGATTTGCGGAATGTCGCGGATGGCCGCTTCGATTTCGTCCATGATGCGGTCGGTCTCTTCCAGACTGCTGCCGGGCGAAGTCTGCACGCCCACGTTGATCGTGCCCATGTCCTCCTGCGGCACGAGGCCCGTTTTGGTAACGCTCATCAGCCAGACCAGCACACCGCACGCCGCGACGATGCTCCCGACGGCGATTGCCTTGCGGCGGAACAAAAAGGACACGCCCCGCAGGTATTTCTGCTGTACGCGGCGGAACGAGCGGTCGAAAGCCGCATGGAATCGGTCGGAGAAACCCGGCATCTCCCCGCTCGCGGCATCGGCGCGGGGCCGCAGGATGAGCGCGCAGAGCGCCGGGCTGAGCGTCATGGCGTTGAGTAGCGAGATGGCGACGGCGACGGCCATCGTCAGTCCGAATTGCGTGTAGAACGTTCCGGTCGTGCCGCCCATGAAGCTGACGGGGATGAACACGGCCATGAAAACGATCGTCGTGGTCATCAGTGCCGAGGTCAGCCCGCCCATCGCATCCTCCGTGGCCCGATAGGCGGAGACGTATCCTTCGTCGAACTTCGCCTGCACGGCCTCTACGACCACGATGCTGTCGTCCACCACGGTGCCGATGACCAGCACCAAGGCGAAAAGCGTCAGCAGGTTCAGGCTGAACCCGACGACGTAAAGGAATGCGAACGTTCCGATCAGCGACACGACGATGGCCAGCGACGGAATAAGCGTGGCCCGCAGGTCGTGGAGGAAGAGATAGACCACCAGGACCACCAGAACGATGGCGATAAGGAGCGTCTCGACCACATTGGCAATCGAGGCGTCGAGAAAATCCTTCGTGCTGGTGATGTCGGTCAGCACCATGCCTTTGGGGAGCGACGAGGCGATGTCGGCCGACACTTCGTCGATCTCTTCGATGATCTCGTTGGCGTTCGAGCCGGAGGTCTGGGCCATCATGCAGTTGGCGCCGGGGTGTCCGCTCGTCTGACTGAGCATCGTATAGTTCTCGGCACCGAGTTCGATGCGGGCCACGTCTTTCAGCCTCAGCACGCTGCCGTCGGGCAGCGAGCGTATGACCATGTTCTCGTAGTCGGCCTCCTCCTCGTAACGGCCGCGGTATTTCAGCACATACTGAAACGTATTGGCCGATTCGGCCCCCAGCGTCCCCGTCGGGGATTCCACATTCTGCTCGGCCAGCACCGCGGCGATGTCCGAGGGCATCAGTCCGTATTGCGCCATCTTCGACGGATCGAGCCAGATGCGCAGTGAATAGCTGGCGCCCCAGATATTCACCTCGCCCACGCCCGCGATACGCGACATCCGAGGCTCGATGTTGATCTTCATGTAGTTGGTCAGGAAGTTGGCATCGTAACGGTCGTCGGGCGAATAGAGCGATATGGCCTTCAGCGAATTGTTCTGACGCTTGCGCACCGTCACGCCCGCCTTCGTGACTTCGGCCGGAAGCAGTCCCTGCGCCGAAGCCACGCGGTTCTGTACGTTGACTACCGACATGTCGGGGTCGGTGCCCTGCCGGAAGTAGACGTTGATGGTGGCCACACCGGTGTTGGTGGCCGTCGAGGTCATATAGATCATGTTCTCCACGCCGTTGAGCTGCTCCTCGAGGGGCGTGACGACGCTCTTCATCACCGTCTCGGCGTTGGCTCCGGTATAGGTGGCGCTGACGCGCACGGTGGGAGGGGCGATGTCGGGAAACTGTTCGATGGGCAGACGGCTCAGGCCGATCAGCCCGACGATGACGATGGCCACGGAGATGACGCCCGAAAGGATCGGACGGTTTATGAATGTGCGAACGTCCATGATTGCATTTTTTGTCGTATGACAAAAATAGTCATAAGCGTCACCTCCCGGCCCGCGATCCCGCGATCCGGGGGTAAAGCGGCCCGATCCGGGGGTGAACGGCCGGACGCTTTTGCCGGCTTTCCTGAAAAAAGGAAGTATCTTTACATCATAGGATGCGTCATTCAAAATTACGGAACCATGAAAAAGAGAACTATTTTCACGCTGCTCCTGACAGGAGCCGCAGGTTTGGCGCAAGCCGCCGCCCCGACCGGACACGTACAATCCGCCACGGCCGTCAGCCGCGTACTGGGCGACGGCCGCAAGGTGGAGACCGTCGTGCTGGAGTACGACGCCCCCGTCCGCGACAAGAGCCTGACGGCCGAAAGCTATGCGGTCGAGGGCCGGGAGGTGACGCGCATTTACGCCAACACAGTCCCCGAACGGGCCGAAAAGGGGACGGACGGACGCTATGTCGTTATCGAACTGAAGACGGAAGTCGATCTGAACGCGCAGCCCGAGCAGCCCACCGAAGCCGACATAGAAAAGAAGCGGGAGCGCGACCGGATGCAGGGAGGCCCCGGACTGCAGGCCGGCTGGAGCACGGGCGGCGACGACGAATACCCGGGCGACGCCACGGCGTATCAGGTTGCGGACATCAGGACGGCGAAGGGCAAGACCTATGCGGCGAGCGACGCCCCCATCAAGACCACCGAAGAGATCTGCCTGGTGGCCGACGACTTCCGGCAGGAGGAGTTCGTGAGCCCCTATACGGGTCAGACGCTGCCCTACAACATCTACCTGCCCGAAGACTACGACCCGGCGGAAAAATATCCGCTGGTGCTCTTCATCCACGACGCCGGGGCGGCGAGCGGCCCCGTCACGCAGACGCTCTACCAGGGTAACGGCGCGACCTCGTGGGCCGAGCCCGAAGCGCAGGCCCGACATAAGTGCATCGTCGTGGCTCCCGAATATCCGGTCATTACCGTTGACGACAACTGGAATTACAGCCACCACCTCGACACCACGATCGAATTGCTGAAAGACCTGCAAACGCGCTATTCCGTCGATCCCGACCGGATCTACGCCACCGGACAGTCGATGGGCTGCATGTCGTCAATCGTGATGATGCTCAAGGAGCCCGACCTCTTCGCCGGAGCGCTGCTCGTGGCCGGCAAATGGAATCCCGAACTGATGGGCCCGCTCGCCGACCAAAACATCTGGATCATTTCATGCGAGGGCGACGCATCGTCGAACACCCTGCAAAGCCGGGCCGTCGAGAAGTGGCGCGGGCAGGGCCATAGCGTCTCAGAGGCCACGTGGGACCTGACAGCCTCGCCCGAAGAGCTCTCCGCCGAAGCCGACAAGATGCGCGCCGGGGGCGACCACCTGCTTTTCACCCACCTCACGGGCGGCAGCCACCGCGCCACGTGGTTCGTGGCCTACGGCATCGAAGGAGTGCAGGAGTGGCTTTTCGAGCAGCACAAATAGCTTTCTCCGGACGATGAAAAACGCCTCTCTGTATATCGACCTCGCTTTTTGCCTCGGGTTCCTGCCGCTGATGATCTTCGCCTTTCCGGTGGAGCGGTGGTGGGGAACCTATCCCGTGTTTTTCTGCTCGTTCGTCGGCTGGCTCTATGCCACCTATTTCTCCTACAAATACTTCATCGTTCCGCGGCTGTTCCACAAAGGCAGACCGCGCATGTACGCCCTGACGGCGATTGCCGTCTCCCTGCTGGTCACGTTCCTCTTCTCGTCCTACGAAATATCGTCGCCGTTCTACCATGTCCGGCAGCAGCTGGCGGCGATTCCCGTTCCGAGCTGGGGCGCGCGGCAGAATCAGCAGGCCATCTGGCTGCATTATATCATCGTCGTGATCTTCTGCTTCGCCGTCGGCATGCTGACGGAAGCCTACCGCCAGCGGCTGGCCCGCGAGGAGGTGGAGTACGAACGCAACAAAGCCGAACTGGCGCTCTACAAGGCGCAGATCAACCCGCATTTTCTGTTCAACACGCTCAACGCACTCTACGGATTGCTCATCACCCGTTCCGACAAGACCGAAGCGACGCTGGAACGCTTCATCAACCTGACGAAATACATGTACAACAACGCCAATCGCGATTTCATACCGCTCGGCGAGGAGGTGGAGTACATCGACCAGTATATCGCCTTGCAAACCTTGCGGCTGAACGGATTCGCCGAGGTCCGCTTCGACCGCACGGTCGAGCACGACGCGATGTCAGTGCCGCCCATGCTGCTGATTACGTTCGTGGAAAATGCGTTCAAGTACGGCATTTCGTCCAACGAACCTTGCTTCGTCCGTATCCGGCTCCGCCAGCAGGGTTCCACGCTCCGCTTCGAAGTGGAAAATTCCGTTTTCGGGCGGGAGTCGCAAAACTCGAAACGCATGGGCATCGCCAACTGCCGCAAACGCCTCGCGCTGCTCTATCCCGACCGGCACCGGCTGGAAACCGGCACGGATGCCGACGGTCTGTTTCGCGTCCGGCTCGAAATCCAATCCCCCGCCCTATGATCCGCTGTATCGCCATCGACGACGAACCCATCGCCCTGAGCATCGTCCGCCAGTACTGCGAACGCCGGGGCGGCATCGAGCTGGAAACTTACAGCTCGCCGCGGGCCGGCATGGCCCGCGTGAAAGAGTGGCGGCCCGACGTGGTTTTCCTCGACATCGAAATGAACGGCATGTCGGGCATCGAACTCGCCCGCGAACTGCCGCCCGCCTGCTGCCTCGTCTTCACCACCGCATACGCCCATTACGCACTCGACGGCTTCGAGGTCGATGCCGTCGATTTCCTGCACAAGCCCTATTTCTACGAACGCTTCGAGCGGGCCATGCAGAAAGCAGAAGAGTGGCTGCGGATGCACGACCTGCTGCGGATCGCGGAGTCGGCCTCCCGCAGCCTGGTTCTGAAAGCGGATTACAAGAACGTATCGGTCGCTGTCGATACGATTCTCTATATCGAATCGCTGGACAACTACGTCCGGGTACACACCATCGACGGTGCGACCGTTACGTCGAAAATCTCCCTGCGCGCCGTCGAGGAGCAGCTCCCGGACGGGGAGTTCATCCGCATCCACCGCTCGTTCGTCGTGCCCGAGAAGCGTATTGCGAAGTTCTCGAGCACCGAAGTCGTGCTGTCGAAATGCGGCAAACGGCTGCCGGTGGGCAAAACCTATTCGGAAGCGGCAATGGCCGTCTTGAGCCGGGAAAAGTGATTTTTCAGGCCCTGATGCTTGGCGGGTCGAATATTTTTCGTTACTTTTGTGCCGCAAAGCAATATGTAGTGTCCGAACACGTAAGTCTAATTGGCTTTTATGTGTTCGGACACTCTTTTTTTGTCGGAACCTTTTGATAAACCAAAATAAACAACGAACATGAAATCTTGGATTGTAAAGATTTTAGGAGCCATGTCGTTGACATGCCTCCTTGCGATGTCGTCGTGCAGCAACGACGAGCAGCCGATCGTGGAGAACGGGACTCTGCCCGAGAATGTTCCCGCATCCGTTTATGAAGATTTCCGGGCCAGCTTCCCGGATGCTGCGGATGTCAGCTGGTCCGTGGCCGACGGCTATGCCGTGGCTACTTTTACACTCTCCGAGACCCGGAGCGCCGCCGGCAAAACGTCCGTATGGTACGAACTGAAAGATGCGCAGAAGAAGATGCAGTGTCGGACGATTGCGTTCGAGACTCTGCCCGAAGCGGTCAGGGCCGCTTTCGCCGGAAGCGAATACGGTGCGGATGCGGAGGATGCGACGGCCGGCATGCTGACGCGTTACGCGGCCGGGACGGTGGAAACCGTTTACTTCCTGCGGGTGACGACGACGACCGACGGCGCCGAGACGGCGGAAACGACACTGTATTATACAGCCGACGGCGTTCTGGTGAAGCTGACTTCCGAGGTCGTTTACGACAGCAACTACGACGACATGGGTCCGAACCACCGCGACTGGCTGCCTCGGACTTCGCCCGACTATGTGGCTGAATTCGTGAGCCGCAACTATCCGCAGGCGGAATACCTCTATATCTACGAGGGCAGGGAGCTGACCAAAGTGAAAATACTCGACGGACGGAAAGCCCGCATGCTGCTGTTCGACGCCGAAGGGAACTGGCTCTCTACCCAGACGCAACTTCATACCGACGAATTGCCGGAGGCGGCGCTCGCCGCTTTCCGCTTTTCGGATTATGCCGATCGGCGGATCGACGGTGCCGAGGAATACTTCACGGCCGACGACGAGCACTACTATGTGCTGACGGTCAAGGATCGTTTCGGCAAGCAGGAGATCCGCATCGACGAGGACGGTACGTTGAGTAACCGGGGAGACCTGAATGATCCCGTGCAACCCGATGACGACGGGCAGGCCGGAAGCACCGGTTATCTTTCGAAAACGGAGATCGGGGCGTTCGTCCGGCAACGCTATCCCGAAGCGACGATCGTCGCGCTGACACACGATGACAAGGGAGCGGAAGCAGAGTTGTCCTGCCCCGGAGCCAAAATTAAGGTTCGCTTCGACTTCCGTCCGCAGGGTTATCTTTGGACAGAGAGCGAATGGGATCTGGATATCCGCGATACATCGGCCGTTCCCGCATCCGTCCGGGCGACGCTCGATGCCTCTTACGCCGATTATCGGCTCAACTTCCTCAAATATGTCGAACCGGCATCGGCCGACAACTATTACGAAGCCGGACTGAAGTCCGTTCAGACGAAACAGACCGTCAAGGTGAAATTGGACGAACAGGGCAGCATTCTCGTCGAATATGGAAAACACTGATCGGATGAACAAAAAGAGACTCGTTTTCATTTTGGGCAACCTGACGGCTTTCGGGCCGTTCATCACCGATTTCTACCTCCCGTGCCTGCCCGAACTGACCGCTTATTTCGGAGGTTCGGCCTCCCTGATCCAGCTGAGCCTGACAGCCGGCATGCTGGGGCTGGCCGCCGGACAGCTTCTCGTCGGCCCCGTTACGGACAAATACGGCCGCCGGCGCCCGCTGCTGTGGTGCCTGCTGCTGTTCGTACTGGCCACGGCGGGCTGCATGCTCTCCACCCGGATTTCGGCCTTTATCCTCTTCCGGCTGTTGCAGGGACTGACGGGAGCCGCCGGACTGGTCATCTCGAAAGCGATCATCGCCGATTCGTTCACCGGGCAGGACGTGGCCCGCTACTTCGCCGTGCTCGCCGCCGTGCAGGGCGTGGCGCCCATCGTGGCACCGGTCGTCGGGGGCGTGGCATTCAGCCTGACCTCCTGGCAGGGAACGTTCGCCGTGCTGGGAATTTGGGCCCTGGGGCTGCTCGCCGTATGCCGCCGCATGCCGGAGTCGCTGGCTGAAAAAGACCGCCTGCAAATGCCCGTCTGGAAAACCTTCCGATGCTACGTACCCGTGGTAACGAACGGCAAATATCTGGTGATGAACCTGCTGCAAAGTTTCTCGGCGGCCGCGCTGATCGCCTACATCTCCGCCTCGCCTTTCATCTTCCAGCAACATTTCGGACTGACGCCCTTGCAGTACAGCATCTGCTTCGCCGGCAATGCGCTGGGACTGGTGGTCGGCAGCAGCGTCGTGATGAAGATCCGACGTTTGTCATCGGCTACGCCGTGGTGCTCCGTCGGGTTGTTCGTCACGGGACTGCTGATGTCGGTCGCCCTGTGGCTGGAGTGGCCGTTCGTTCTCTTCGAGCTGGTTCTCGTTCCGATGCTGTTTTGCGTCGGCATGATTACGCCGGTGGGCATCACATTGGCGCTGAACTCCGTGACGGAGCACCGGGGCATCGCCTCCGCCCTGCTGGGGGCCCTGCCGTTCCTGTTCGGCGGCATCGTGGCGCCGCTCACCGGACTCGGCGATATGATCCGCTCGATGACCACGCTCGTTCTGCTCTGCTCGGTCATCTGCCTGGGGCTTTATCTCTGTTCGCGCCGGTGGGACTACTCGGCGCCGGAGAACTGACCTCCCGGCACCTCTAAAATACCCGTTCCGGGGGAAGGTCATCTGTTTCGCAACCGTAGAACGGTGCATAGCGTTCGATCGCACAAGTCCGGCCGACTTGGCGGTCGGACGTTTTTTTTGCGCCGTATCCGCCCCGCCGCGGACCGGACAAAGCGGTCGGTTATAAATTCGTTCCGGAAAAAGGGCCTGAGATAAGAGATCGAATCTCCTTCTAAGAGATATGATTTCACGGGCAAAAATAGGCAAAAAATCGTTACGATCAATATGCGGACTTATAATTTTGAAGCTCCGGTTGCAGAAATGTTCGCATTAAAGGGCGATTGTTGGCCCAAAATCGGCCTCTGGAATCATTAACAGCCGTCCGTTCAGCGCTTACAATCCGTAATCATATCTCTTAGAAGGAGATATTAAAGGTTTATTAACTCAAACTTCAGGTTTATGAGAAAATTTGTACTATTCTTCATGGCCGTTTTCGGATGTTGCGTCTGCGCTCTCGCCCAGAACGGCAAAGTTTCCGGTACGGTCACCTCAGCCGACGGCAAGCCGATCGCAGGCGCTACGGTCGTCATCGAAGGTTCCCATGTCGGCACCAGTACGAATGCGGACGGCAAATATACGCTGAATGTCCGCCCCGGCGATGTTCTGCAAGTTTCCTTTATCGGCATGCAGACTCAGCGCATTCCGGTCAACGGCAAAACGACCGTCGATGTCACCATGCAGGACGATGCGATAGGACTGGACAACGTCGTCATCACGGCTTTGGGCATCACGCGGCAGGAACGCACGCTCGGCTACGCCTCGACCACGATCAAGGCGGATGAGATCGCCAAGGGACACGCCGCCGACGCCATGACCGGTCTGATCGGCAAGGTCGCCGGCATGCAGATCTCCTCGTCGGGCGGCACGGGCACCTCGCAGAAGGTCATCGTCCGCGGCTATTCGTCGCTGGCCGGCAGCAACCAGCCGCTCTATGTCATCGACGGCGTTCCCGTATCCAACTCCACGATGGGAACGCAGGATCTGAACAACTCGATCGACTTCGGCAACCAGGCGGCCGATGTCAATCCGGAGGACATCGAGTCGATCACGGTCCTGAAGGGAGCCTCGGCGACGGCGCTCTACGGCTCGCGCGCCGGCAACGGCGTGATCATCATCACCACCAAGCGGGGACGCCAGAACGAGGATGTCACCGTCACCTACGACGGCTCGTTCATGGCCAGCACCGCGCTGCGCATCCCGCAGTTGCAGGACAAGTTCGGCCAGGGATGGTACTACGATTACGACGGCGGTTATTTCGGCAACTTCTCGCCCACGGAAAACGGCTCCTGGGGCAACATCCTCGACGGCCGCGAAAACTACTGGCGTCCGGGAGCGACGTGGAACAACGGGGCCGAGATGTCCTACAAACCTTTTTCCTATGCCAAAAATTCGCTGAAAAACTTCTACGACACGGGCTTCGAAACGAACAACACGATCACCGTGCAGGGCGGCACGGCCAACAGCGGATTCGTGGCATCCTACGGCAACACCTATTCGAACGGCATTCTTCCGGGCAACGACGACTACTTCAAGCGCAACACCTTCTCGTTCCGCGGCAACACGAAAATCAAGGGAGGTCTCGCATGGCTGAACTACGGCGTGACCTACGTCCGCAAGGATGTGCGCAACGCCATGACGGGTCAGGGGCAGAACGGTTCGACGATCTATCAGGACATTCTCCAGTATCCGGTTGACATCGACTACGGCGATCTGAAAGACTACAACAGCATCTACAACAACGCCGACAACTATTATTCGCCCTATGCCCAGAACCCCTGGTGGACGCTCGACCACAACTACTCGACCTTCCAGGACGACCGCGTATACGGCAATATCGAGGTCGGCTTCCAGCTCTACAAAGGGCTGTCGCTGATCGGACGTTTGGGCGGCGATTTCAGCAACTCGCTGGAGAAATACTACAACGACATCTGGGTCTTCTCGCCCGGGTCGTATACGGAGACCGAGGGCGGCAGCGCCGAACAGGGCTCCTACGAGGAGATCTCGCGCAAGAGCAATCAGATCGACGCCAACGTGCTGCTCAACGCCGATTACCGCTTCGGCAGGGACTGGTCGCTCCACGCCGCAGCCGGCTGGAACCTCAACCAGCGCACGGCTTCCTACCTCGACGGCTCGCTGACGGGACTGGCCGTCGAGAACTGGCCGAGTTTCGGCAATACGAGCGGAGCCACTCCGACCTCCGCCTCGCTCTACCAGCGCCGCCGTCTGATCGGTCTTTACGGACAAGCCGATCTGGGCTGGCGCGACGGCATCTACCTGACCCTCTCGGCCCGCAACGACTGGTCGTCCACGCTTCCTATCGACAACAACTCGTTCTTCTACTGGGGCGTCAATGCCTCGGTGGTCCTCACCGACCTGTTTCCTTCGATGCGCAGCGACGTTTTGAGTTTCCTCAAACTCCGCGGCGGTTACGGAAAAACCGGTAACGACGCGTCCCCCTATTATACGTCGGGTTACTATGTGCTGGGGAGCGCCACGGGCGGCTTCGGCGACCTCACCTTCCCGCTGAACGGCTACTCCGGCCTGCTGCGCTCCACCCGCATGCCGGCATCGGACCTCAAACCGGAAATCTCGACCGAATGGGAGATCGGCGCGGACGTACGTCTGTTCCAGAACCGCATCAACCTCGACGTCGCCTACTACAACAAGGAGACGAAGAACCAGATCATCTCGGCGACGCTGGCTCCCGAAGCGGGCTACACGACCCGCGTCCGCAACGTGGGCAAGATCCAGAACCGCGGTGTCGAACTGACGCTGGGGCTGGTTCCCGTGCGCACCAAGGACTGGGAGTGGAATTTCACCTACACGTTCTCCAAGAACAACAACGAGGTGAAGGAGCTGTGGGACGATGTCACCGAAACGACCATCTACGGCCTCACCTCCGGTCCGCAGCTGAAAGCGATCGTCGGCGAGTCGCTCGGCACCTGGACCTTCTACAAGACCGAGACCGTGCAGGACGAGTCGAGCCCCCATTACGGCAAGACGATCGTCAACGCCACGAGCGGCTATCCGGTCGTCTCCACCACCGAGACGGAGATCATCGGCCATGCCGATCCCAAATTCACGATGGGCTTCAACAACACCGTCCGCTGGAAAGACCTTTCGCTGGGATTCTCGTTCGACTGGCGCTACGGCGGCAAGATGTATTCCGCGACCAAGAGCGTCATCTACTTCAACGGCAATGCGGAAGAGACCATGTACAACATGCGCGATCCGTTCGTCGTGCCCAATGCCGTATATATGGGATCGGACGGAGAGTACCACGAAAACAACATCCCGGTCACCGCCTACTACAACATGAACTACTATTGGTATTCGAACACCAACAGCGAGCGTTACCGCGACGATCTGATCGACAAAACCTATCTGAAACTCCGCGAAGTGAACCTCACCTACCGCCTGCCCCGCAAATGGTTCGCCGGCGTGAAATGGCTGTCGGGCATCGACATATCGTTCGTGGGACGCAACCTGCTGATGTGGACGCCGTCGCAGGGGCTGGTCGATCCCGACATGACCAACTATGGCAATGACCTCGAATCGCAGTTCGGCGAGTATTACTCCGCACCCACGACCCGCACGTTCGGAGGCAGCATCAAAATCGTATTCTAACGGCTAAATTCAAGGAGACTCAATCATGAAAAAGAATATCTTCACATTGCTCGTCTTCGTTTCGTTGACTCTGAGCGGTTGCCGGGATTGGTTGGACATCAACGAAAACCCGAACTATGTCAGCAAGGCGGACAAGACGACGCTGTTACCGACCGTAGCGCTCATGACCGCCGACAAAGTGGGCTATGAACTGACGCTGACGGGCTATTTCTGGGCACAGTACACCGTTCAGAACAGGAACACCAGCCAGTACACCACCGTCATGAACTACGACCTGAACACGCAGTCGGCCTATTTCACCAGCCCGTGGTCGTATCTCTACGTCCGCGTACTGCCCTCCGTCAGGACGATCCTCGAACAGTGCGAGGGCGAGTCGGGCGTTTCCAATTTCGTGCTCGAAGCCAAGACGATGCTGGCCTACAATCTCTATCTGCTGACCAGTCTGTACGACAAGGTCGCCTATACGGACGGCTATCTGAACCCGGAGAACACAACCCCCGGATTCGACAGCGGCGAACAGATGCAGGGCATCATCACCGGCATCCTCGAAGAGATCCGGTCCATGAACGCCGGGCAGCTCGCAGCCGACGAACAGGCCAATACGTCCGTGAAGGCGGACATGATCTTCGGAGGCGATGTCGAACAGTGGGTGAAATTCGCCAATACGCTCTACCTGCGGGTTCTGCTGCGCGATTTCGACACCAACCGCAGCAAGATCCAGTCCCTGCTGGCGGAAAACAACCTGCTCGACACGCAGGATGCGGCCTTCGACAACTTCTCCAATGAAGCCGACAAGTCGAACCCGCTCTACGAGAGCGACCGCCGCCAGCTCAATACGGATCAGAACATCCGCTGCTGCTCGGACATACTCGGCGTACTGAGCGCGACCGATTCGCGGCTGTCCTACTACTACGAGGGCGGTGCAACGGGCGTCGCCTACGGAACGACCCCGACGCCTGCCGAAGCGAACCGGCTGCAACTCGGCGCCACCGATCCGGTCTATTTCGCCACGATCGACGAGGCTTGTTTCCTCAAGGCCGAAGCGTACGCCCGCCTGAACGATGCGGCCAATGCCAGGAGTAATTACGAAGAGGCCATCCGGGCTGCCTTCGCGCGCTGCGGCTGCACGGGAGCCGACGAGCTGATCGCCGGCGACTACGCATTCACGGGCGGAACGACCGAGCAGATGGTGGAGCAGATCATCAATCACAAATGGGCCTCGAACGTACGCTGCATGCCCATCGAATCGTGGTTCGACATGAACCGCACGGGCTATCCGACGCGCGGCACGACGATCACCGCTTCGGAAGGCGTGCTGGGCGGATTCCCCTGCCGCTTCCTCTATCCCTACAATTCGACGGACTACAACCCCAACGCTCCGCAGGTCGAACCGCTGACGGCCAAGATGTGGTGGCATAAATAGCAGCGACGAAGATTAATATCAAAAATGCAAGGATTATGAACAAAATACTGAAAATGCTGTTTGCAGGCGCTCTCGTCGCAATGGGATGCGCATCCTGCGAAACCTACGACATGGATGATCCCGACATGACGGCCGTTGCCGATCTGGACGGCCAGTGGATCTGCTTCGCCTACGAATCGTCCGCTCCGGACACCCCCGTTACCGTATTCGACATTCTGGTGACCAATACGACCGACAACGCGGCGGATGCCATGTGGATGACCATCGCCGACTGCGATTATTCGGCAAGCGGAAACCCTCGCTATCTCGACGCCCTGCAATTCAAACTGAGTTGCGACAACAGCGCGCTGACCTTCTCCTGCACTTCGGCAGAGGCCGTTCAGCCCCGGACCTGCCACAACATCTATCTCGGACAGGGCTACTACACGGCCGGATACGCCGGAGCCGTCGCCTCCCAGGGCTATACCGTAACGGTGACCGGGGGCAAGGTGACGAAAAACGGCGTGGACACCAAGACCGGTTACAAAGCCGATGCGATCGAGTTCGGTTACACGCGCACGAATCCGGACGGCTCGACGGTCAGCTATACCGTCAAAGGCATGAAAAACACCGGCTGGGAAGAGGATATGAAAGATTACAGCGATTTCATCGATGCGAACTTTTAGAACGAACTGAACATTTCTTACCATAAGCAATCAAATAAAAAGTTCAAATTTGCAGAAATGTTCATCCGGAGGGGCGCCGCGACGGTAAGCCCCTCCTCTTTTTCATGTCATGGGATATGAGCCCGTACGCAGGGTGCGGCAGCCTACGTTTCCGGCCCCGGGAATCATCGGCTCAATAAAGCCGATTTTGCGGAGCCGGGACGCTTTTTCCGCCCCGGAAATATATGAGTCGCGGTTTCACGCCATGCGGCCCTAAAAGTCCGCTCCGGCGAGCTTCGCTTCGAGCCGCCCGACAGAAGTGTCTTTGAGAAGCACCCGCTTTTCACGATCCAGCAAATAGAGCGTCGGCATGGCTTTCAGGTCGTAAACCGCCCCGCGCACCAGCCGCTCCCCGACATCGCAGCCGTCCGTCCAACCCTCCGGGACAGCCGCATCGCGCCACGCCCCGCTGTCGCCGGCGACGTTCACCGACAGCACGGCCAGCCGCCCTTCCCCGACCATCCCGCAAACGGCCGGCGATGCCGCCAGCCGCCCTTTCACCCGCCCGCATTCGTCGCAGGAAGGATCGTAAAAGCACAGCAGCGTATATTCCGCCTTCAGATGCGACATGCGCCGTTTCACTCCGTCGCGGCCCAGAAACTCGAAATCGGCCGCCTTGTCTCCCGGGCGATTCTTCGACACCGTCTCCAGCAGGCGGCGCGGCCGCAGTTTGTCGGCCTCACCGATCCGGGGATTGGCCGTCAGCGCCCGCAGCACCAGAATGTAAAGCTCCTCGTCGCACATCGGGGAGTTGGGTTCGTAAAGATACTTGTCGCCCAGCCCGATGAAACAATAGAGCGCCTCGCTCCGCACGGCCGCCCGCGAATAGAGCGTATCGACCGCCGCGGCAGCCTCGCGGGCATGGGGCAGCACGCTCAGAAAATCGACGAAAGCCTGCTCGGTGATCTCCGGACACGAAAGCAGGACCGTATCGGCGAAGTCGAAACAGTCCCAATAGTGCAGGGCCAGATAGTCCGCCCGGTCGGCCGGATCGCGCAGGGCCTCCGGCACATCGGGCAGCCGGAAAGCCCGCCGCCCGGGAGTCCCGTCCGCGCTCTCGGAATCCGCCGTGTCTGCGGCGGGTTCCGCGGTTTCAGAGCACTCCGCGGTTTCGGGGCGCTCAGCGGTGCGGATCTCCGGACATCCGGCCAGCATGCACGCTCCGCAGAGCAGCAACAGCAGCAATTTGTCGGCCCGTGTCATAGGTTCAGTCAATCAGCGGCCGCATTCACCAATGTTATATCGGGCGACTGCACCAGACGGGCCAGCGTCAGCGGATTGTTCTCGTCGATCCGGTTCCGGTAAACCGCGCCGTCCTTCGTATAGCGGAGTTCGATGCGATCGAACCACCCGGGGTCATACTCCTTGCGCAACCGCAACTCGTAGCGGCCGTCCGCCGTCACGGTCATCGACCCGATGCGGCTCCCCGTTCCCGACTGTATGAACGACACGAACGCATTGCGCGGCACGGGAATCGCCCCGGTGCCCGGATCGTAGGTGATCCGCCCCGTGACCGACTCGTTCGCCACACGGAAGGTCTTCCGAAAGAAGACGACTTTCTCCTCGTTCGACGAAAGGGTGATGTCGCCGGCGCTCACCACACAGTTCGTCTTGAACGGCAGCCGCTTGCGCTCTCCCGACTGTGAAGGCGCAGGGCTTCCGGCAGCGGCCGGCGTCGTATCGGGGATCAGCGCGTCTGCGACACCGAATTTGCGCTCCTCCTCGCGCGAGGCATCGACCGTATAAACGAAACGCCCCTCGACCTCAGGGTCCGCTTTGAGTTTATCGGGCGTCAGATTGCACTCGGCCAGCCGCGATTCGTCCACGGTCAGCATCGGCGCGTCGATATAGACCTCGAACGTCTCGCCGAAAGGATCGGCCGACCGGTCGTCCGAACCCCGGAAACTGGTCACGTCGAACTCGATGTCGATGTTCGTTTCGGCCGGATTCTCATAATTCCACGTCAATTCCGTCACCGGCTCCGCGTCGCTTCCGGAGGCATCCCCGCCCGCACCGTCTATGCGTGCCGCAAAACGGAAGGGGTTGTAGTTGGCCAGCTCGAACGAAGTCGAACGATAACCGCGGCCGGCATAGTCCCGGGCGACATCTTTCAACGACTTCTCGCCCGAAATATTGGAGGCTATGCGGACGACCTCGGCACTCTGCGGACGGTTGGTTCGCAGGTAAATCGAATAGACGCCCGTCCCCGACTGCGGCGTATCGCCGCCCGCGCGCGGGTAAAAGAGATACATGCGGCCATTCTCCGTCCACATATCCTCGTTGACGGGCGAGAACGAGCAGTCGAACGTAACGCCGTCGGGCTCCTCTCCGTCGGGAATGTGGTCGAGATACTGCGAATAGATCAGAAACTCGTCGTCGGCCGTGGCGTTGACGAATTCGCCGTAATCGCCGCCGGACGATGTTTCCGCCGAATTATCGTGCAGATGCATGGTGAACTGGACGAAAGCGCCCTTCTTCTGCGGCACCAGCCGGTAGAAGATCTTCTCGTCGTCGGCGAAATCGTCGTCGGGTCTGGCCGTATATTCGTTCAATCCGGCGACCTCGATTACATATCGGAGGCCGGTATAGGTCACCTCCTTCTCCTGCGTGGCGAAGTATCCGGCTTCGACCGAAACCTTGGTCTTCGCTCCGGAACCGCTCTGCGGCAGGATCGTGCGGAAATACACCCGCTGCACGCCCGGCTGTACGGCCGTATAGACGAACTTGTATTCGATCGGCTCCCCCTTTTCGTCGAGGATATTCTCTCCGAAGCCATCCTCGCCGCGGCGGATCACCGGCAGCGACATGCCGGCCGCCGCGCGGACATCGAGATCCTCGACGCCGATCAGCACCCGCAGCGGAAACAGCTCCGCCGGACATGTCTCCGGAACGGTGAACATCAACGTCACATGTTCGCCGTACGTGCCTCCGCTCTCTCCGGCAGAGGGCGTACCGAACACCTGCGACGCCACCCATGCGGGCCGGAACGACTGCGTTTTGATGAGGATGATCTTGATCTTGCGCTGCAAAAGCCCCTTTTTGACCAGCAGCGTCCCTTCGAGTTTTTCGCTGCCGCCCATTTCGCGCAGCACCACGGTGAGTTCGCCGTTCCCCACGCCGTCGCTCCCGACGACGAACGAATTGCCGACATTCTGTCCCGCCACGTTGTTGCCGTCGAGCCACGTCACCGACGGTTTGTCGGCCTCCGAAACCGCCGATCCGTCGTTCCTCCGGAGCGTGTAGCGAAGCGAATACTGCCGACCTTCGTTGCTCTGGTCCAGCACATAGCTCGTCCGATCGACTTTCAGGGTAAAGGTGCCGTCCGAAACCTCGTCGATATTGTCCCGGATCGAGATCCAGACGTTGTTCGTCACGGCGGCATCGAGCGCTTCGCCGAACGAACGCTGCCCGTAGGAAAGTTCGCCCTCGATATGGAGAATGTAATGGTGGTTGCGGCGGATGAGCAGCTGTTCGCCCTGCGCATCGATCAGCATCACGCGGTAATAGAGGTCGTCGGCCTCGGTTTCACCGGGGCGGTGTCCGCGCAGGATCACACTGACGGGTTTGTCGGCCGTATTCTCGCACTCGAAGACATATTGCCGCATGTCGGTCGTCACGTCGAGGATGTCGCTCATCACCGACGTATTTTTCGGCAGCGTCACGAAAGGCTCCGTCCCCGGCCATACGAATCCCTGCTCGGGGTGATAGGGCGCCACGGTGCCGAACGCACTGGTGTTGCAGACGACGAACCCGGTCACGTCCAGACTGCCGTTGCCCGCGGGGTTGTCCACCGAGATCAGCGCATGGTTGCGGACGAGTTCTATCCCGCCCTGCGCTTTCAGCTGCTCGGCGACGGAGCACGGATCGTCCTCGGCACAGGCGAAACGGGCCCAATAGATCATCATGCCCGAAGAGCCTTCGAGCGCGGCCATCACCTGCGCCTCCGACTTGTTGTAGAAATCGCGTTCCTGAAATCCCAGCATGTTCTGGTTGCCCAGGAAATGGATCAGGCGCGTATTCTGCGGCACGCGGGCCGTGAACGTGCCTTCATGCAGGTCGTCCGATGTCGGCGCCAGCGTCGCCTGCGTCGTTGCGACGAAAAGTCCGTAGCTGTCGAAACAGAAGAGCGTCATGTTCTGCACGCCCGTGCCGTCGGGATCGACCGAGCGGGTGGCGACCACGGGCATCGGCGGAATATCGGCGTCGAAACGGATTTCGATGCAGCCGTCGTCCGGAACCTCCGCGCCGGGCAGGCCGTCGTGCGTGCAGGAGGTGCATGCGGCCAGCACGAACGACGACACGGCCGCAGCGTATATGATTCCTTTCATCATGTCAGTTGACTTTTATGATTCCTATTCGATGTCATACGCATCGTGAATGCAGCGGATATTGGCGGAACCGCTTTCCGGCAGATTTTCCCAGTCGGCCCGGGCCACCCGGCCGCTCGCCGACCAATAATAATCGCCGGACATCACTTCGTCCATAGCTGCGGAGGAGTTCTGGAATCTGAGGATGATCCCCACCTCGTAGTGCGTCGGCAGGCGCCAGTCGGTCAGTCTCCTCGTGACCTCCTTCCCCGATGCGTCCCTGGTCTTATAGACCTCGACATACTGTTTGCAATGCTCTTCGGCGGTCGCTCTCGCACTGGTCGCAGAGGTAGTTCCCAGCTGCGAAGCGATCAGGAACGAGGGAGATACGATCACCGAATTCTCGGAGCTCCGGTCCGTATTGCCCTCGTCATTCAGCCGCGGACGCCCCAGCGTATATTCACCCGACGAAGCCGTGATCCGGACATGGTACATGCGGAAATTATCGTTGTTATCGACATTGTCGAACGTCCGGCGATAGGTGTAGGGAGGATTATTCCCCCACCATCCCGAACCGTTTTGCTCCCAGGCATAGCGGCTGATTCCTCCGCTGTTATCGACGGCTTTCGATTTGAAAAGGCTGTTGGAAGTCGTCCGCTTCTCGGATGAGAACTGCTGCGAATCGTAGGACTGCCCCTCCACCTCCTCCGCCGGAATGCCGTCCAGATACTCCCAGTTCGTTCTGCCGCCGTTGAAATCGTCGCGGTACGAATACCAGCCGTGGATATTGGTGATGTATTCCAGCGGATACTGGACGATGACGATCTCGCGCGGCTGAGAGCCGTCCTCGTTTTCCACTTTCAATTTGACATAGCGCGGCGCATTGTTCGTCGGCACCGGGCTGTGCACGCTGATATGCCCGGACAGCCCCTCGTCCGGAGTCGCCGTGATTCCGGCGCTGCCGACATCGACGGACTGCCGGTCGTCGTTCTTGTCGAAATACCAGGCTTCGACAGGCGTCACGGTCACCTTCGACGACGATGCGAATTCGAGCGTCGTATCATCGTCGGCCATGTTGTGCATCTCCATCGAATCGGTATTCACCATCAGGTAGTGCGGACGTTCGGTTTCGCCGCCGATGCCGATCGTCTGCTCCTCCCAATCCCGGACCGAATAGCGGATCGGGCCCAGCTCGACCGGTTCCGACGCATCGGTGGCCCCCGCGGCATTCACCTCGACGGTCACCTCGTAGCAGCGGTTGCGTTCGAGCCGTTTCACCGACGGACGGCAGATCGGAATCTGGTAGTAGCTGTTCGCATGGAAATTGTCATCCTCCCTATCGGGATTGTACCCGGGCTCTCCCTCCCTGCCGTGGTACCACATCGGCAGGTTGACGACCAGACGGGGTTCCCAGTCGAGGGCGCTCCGGCCGTCCCAGTCGTGGCTGTAAGCATAGGCCGTGACGCGCACCTCCCCGATGAAGCTCTTGTCGTCGTCGATGCCCCACTGGAAATAGCCGGCGCTGTTCTTGCCGGGCGTAGCCACCTCGGCATTCTGCTGCGCTTCGGCGACGAGCGAGGTCGAGATCGGCATGTTGCGCAGGTAGTAGCCGCAGCCGTGTCCCGCCGCGGCCTCATAGTCGTCGAACGTGATGCTCGCGCCCTTCCTGATGCGCACCACGATCTTGGCGGCGGCCCGCCGCAGCGTCACCATCAGTTCGGTGTCGTTCGAACGGACTCCGTCGTACAGCTTCACGGGCGCCGGCGCCGCGGGTTCGGTCGAAGCGCCCTTCGGATAGGCGATGCCGTCCATCAGAAACGCCCTGGGGGCATTCTGCACCTCCGGGAGCCCCGTCATGTGGATGTTCGCATCCCGCTGCGTCATCGTCTGCAACCCCTCGCGCGTAGTCAGCGCCTCGAAATCCGCTTCGGGGTGCGACGTGTTGGCGATCAGGTAGACCCAGTAGTCCGCATTCGCCTCGAAATCGGTCCGCCTGGCCCGGAGCGTCACCACACCCTGACTCACGCCGCCGGCCGAAACCCGCTCGTAGTGCCGTTTCACGCCCGCCGCATCGAATATCAACACGTCGAGCCGATCGACGCGCGACTCGACGGCGGTGGATTCGGCGCGCGTCATCCGTTCGATCCCCGAAACGCCGAGGCGGATGCTGTCGCCGCCCGCCGCATCCGCCGGATCGTCGTCCTGCACGCAGGCCGCGAGGCCGCACGCCGCGCAGCAGAAGATCGCCCAATAGGATAAAATACGTTTCATCGTCGTTGAATTGTTTAGTCCCGGGTATCCGGTTCGCTACCCGGTCAATTAGCAACTTGTTTGATCTCGATCAATTCGGGGACCTGCCGGCCGTCGGAGTGGCAAGGCCATTTGATGTCGCCGTCCGAGCCGTTGATAAGCAGGAAACTGCCCGTGCCCATGCCCTCCCATGTCGGCGTGTAGGCGATCCCCAGCCGGATGATTCGGCCCACATAGGCGGGATCGTCGTTCAGCGCGCGCACGACGATCCGGTAGAACTCGTCCGACGCCTCCGGAATATCCGTTTTCCGGCCGGCGGCGTCATAGACCGTCACCGAATAGTCGGCCGCCGAGACATCGAGCAGCGTCGCCGTCCAGACCTGCCCCGAAGGGGCCGACAGCTGGAAAAAGAACGAACAACTCCCCTGCGCCTCAAGCGCCCCCTCGACGAACGTGTCGTCATCCGAAGGGTCGTAATCGGGATTATAGAAGATCGTCGGGGCCTCTGCGGGCACCGTCGAGGCGGTCGGTTCGGCCGAAAGCGGATTGGTGTAGGAGGGGTAATCGAAGATCAGGTCGTCCCACGAATCGCCCTCCTCCCAGTCGGCCACCATGTACTCCACGGTGAATTTGCCCGTGTTGCTGATCAGGCAGCACACCGTATAGTAGCGGTTGCGCTCCATCGCCGGCAGGAAGATCAGCCCCGTGCGGCTCTCGCCCCCGAACTCGTAGTCGATCTTCAGCACATTGCCCTGTTCGTCGCCCGGGATGTCCCAGCTTCCGCCGTTGCCCCACGGGTTCTCGAAGGGGTAGAACGGCGTGTCGAGCACCGGCGTGTAGTTGGCCGGATTCCGGCGGGCCTCCTCCTCGGTCGCGGTCGCGGGAACCGTCAGTTCGCCGACCGCCGCCGTGACCGGGTCCAGTTCCAAGGGCGCCGACATCGACTGCACCTGCTCCAGCACCGCACGATCCTGCGGCATCAGGTAGTTGTGCATGCGCGTGCCCTGCTCCAGCATCGTCAGTCCGGTGATGCGCAGTTCGGCCGCCTCGCCCGGACGCTTGGCGGCGAAAACCCCCAGTTTCGCCACGGGCCGCCGGAGTTCGAATTCGAGCTTCTGCGCCAGCAGCGTATGGTCTTCGTGCCCCGGTTCGGCGGGAGGATTGTTCGGGTCGTCCGTGGCAACGTCGATCGTCTCCGTCGTCATGCAGTACATCGGCAGCCCCTTCGAAAGGTCGAGCTGCGTGAAGCGGAACTGCCTGAGCTGCGCGGGAGTCGTCGTCTCCGACAGGCCGCCGCTGACGCCGAGGGTCACCATCGCCGCCTCGTTGGCCACGACATAGAAATCCACCTTCTGACCGGATGTCGATTTCAGGGTCATATCCATCAGGAACGCAGCGGATGCCTCAAGGCCGCCGTCGCTGTAATAATAACCGACGCGCTCGTCGCCGACGAAGGCATAGACGCGGAGCGTGTGCAGAGCCGCCTCCGCGTCCGTCGGCGTGCCGTCCGCCGCATCGACGCTGCGGGTGCCGACCTTCATCAGCACCGAGACTCTCTTTTTCCCGGCAGAATCGGAGTCCGCGTCCTCTTTTCCGCAGCCGGACACCGCCCCGCCGCAACAGGCGGCGACGAACGCCGCAAGCAACAGATATCTGACTTTACGCATGGTCGTAATCGCTTAAAATTCGGGTTTCACCTCCTGAACGAACCAGTCCGGCACCGAAACCTCGACACCCGCCGAGGTGAATTCGATGCGGATCGGAATCAGCACCTCCTGTTTCGAACAATCTATGGCCGGATGCTCGGCCAGGAACTCCGCGAGATTGACCTCGACGAAAGTGCTTTCGCCCGAAGCGGTGCGCAGGCAGACGCTCACCGCCTCGTGATTCGTATGCCGCATGATATTGGTCTCGGAGGTCAACAGCATCTTGTCGGCGTCGTACCTGGTTTCGAGCGTATAGTCGGTCGCCTCTCCGCATACGCGGTTCTCAAAGTCGGTGCAAGGCGCGACACCGCAGATTTCGAGCTTCGGCAGCAGGCCGGCTCTGACATCGGACCGGGGAATGCCGGCCACTTCGACCGACAGATCGTAGTGGGAGCAGACGAAGGGCACGAGGGTGGTCCGATCCCCCTCTTTTCCGGTGAATCCGGTCACCGTGACAGGCACCGACGCATAGTAGAGCGAGTCGTTGCCCGACGCAGCGCCCGTGTCCACATAATCCGCGTCGGCGAAGCGGATCGCATCGAAACTTCCGGCCGAAAGATTCACGGTCTTCGTGTGGTGCGTGTTGCCCAGACACACCACACGGTAATCGCCGGGCGCGAGGGGCGGCAGCTCCGCGGTGCGGGCCGCGACCTGGCCGGCGGGAACGACGAAATCGGCCACGCAGCTGTTCATCGCATCGAAAACATACATCTCGACCCGGCAGATCTTATCGCCGAATATCTCGGTCTTCCCATCCCCCAGGTAGCTCAGCACCAGTTCGTGCGCATTGCGGCACTGGCTCATGTCCTCCCGGATACACGACGCAGCCGCCCCTGCGAGCAACAGGCCCAAAGCGAAAATTCTGAATCTCATAGTCCGTATGTTTTTCGTCCGTAAAAAGTACGGAGGAGGAGGCGGAGCGGCCCCGGCCCTCCCCCGTGAAAATGCCGATGGAAAAATCTCAGAGCTGGGCGATGACCGGTACGACATCCCAGGCAACGACATCCACGCTGACCTCGACGCATTTCTGCGGATTCGCCAGATCGCCGTCGTCGAATTCGAATTTCACCTGATAGATCTTGGCAACGTCGGAGGTCACGGCAGGCGAGAAACCCTTCGTAGCCAGATAGAGCGCGGCCTTGTCGCCGTTGGCCTTCGTCCCGGTCAGCTTCACCACGAGCTGCGGATGGTCGTCCCCGGCGATTTTGGCAGCGTCGGGGAAGAAATGGTAGGCCGGGCGTTTGGCGGCAGCCCCGTACGCCATCTTGTAGCCCGCCGCCTCGTCCAGATTGACTGCCGGCAGGTTCGTGCCGTCCAGCTTATCGTTCGTCCAGTCGCTCGCGGCATTTGCGAAGAATCCGAACACCGAACCGGCGTCGATCGGCGTATTCGTCTTAATCCCCGAAACGGCGCCCGTCACGAACTCAGCCTGGCCGTAGTAGTTGTTCAACACGATCTGCTCGACCTGAATGCTCTCGTAAAGACGCTCTTTCTCCGCCTGCGTGGCATCGTCCACCTCGGCCTTGTACTCGAAGCCGACCACCTCGATACGTGCGACGCGGGGTTCGAGCACCATCGCAGCCTTGTAAAGCGGGTGTCCGGCGGAGTCCTCGCCCACGACCGTAGTCAGCTCCACTTCGTCGTACAGGGCGAGATTCGCATCGTCCTGCTCGGCAGCGACCGTCAGCGTACGTTTCAGGTCGTCGGTGCTCCCGGCGGAAGCCAGGGCCGTCTTCAAATCTTCGGAAAGATTGCCCACGACGATCACCTTGGTCACCTCGGCGGGCAGGAAATGGAACACTTTGTTCTCGTCTTTGAAATCGGCGACCGCGAAATAGTGCTCCGCATCCGTGTTCTGCAACGTCTTGCCTTTCACCAGCGTCCCGTCGCTCTCGGCAAAGAACACCTGGAAATCGTTGAGCGTCACTTTGCTGTCGCCGGCCACGGGATCATCGGCAGCGCGGGTTCCGGGCACGACATTGGACAAAGTAAGGGTCACGCTTTTCGGCGACTTGTCGCCGTCCGCGCCGTTCTCCCCCTTATCGCAGGCTGCGAACGACACCGCCGCCATAAGGGTCAGAGCCAGATAGTTTTTGATTTTCATAATACGAATGGAATTAATGAATGTGAATATTGAAATGTCCGTTATCTCCGATTTCCGGTCGCGGATCACAGCTGGTCGATGACCAGCCGGAGCTGTTCCAGATTGTGACGCGCCTCGTCCGACCCCTGCCCCGCGGCGCGCCGGAACGCCTCCTCGGCCTTCCGCACCTCGCCGCTGCGGGCGTAGGCCACGCCGAGCGTATTGAGCAGCGAGGGGTGTTTCTCCGACAAGCCGCACGCCTCCAGCATGCCTATCGCAGCAGCGGCATCGCCCCGCCCGAGCGCCGCGAGCGCCCGGTCGTTCAGCACGGCCGGCCGATCGGGATAGCAGCGTGCGGCGGTTTCCATCGCCCGCTCGTACCCGACCGATCCCTTTTCATAGGACCCGGCGACCTTGTACATCTCCTCCAGACTCAGCAGGTCGGGCCGCTCGCCGATCATCCGCCGCGCCTCCTCCAGATCGAAATTGCGCACGTTGTATTCGATCCTGTACTCGTTGCGCCGCAGCGGAGGATAGACCTCGTTCAACAGCCGCCGGTAGATCGCCGGAGGCTCCAGCCGGCGGAATGCCAGCTCGCAATAGTCCCGGTTGCCGGGGTATTTCGCAATCAGTTCGCGGATGCGGTCGAGCCCCAGCAGCTGCGGATAGTCGTCCAATGCCTCGACGAACCCGTCCCAGTCCTCGCCGCGCCATTCGACATGCAGCAGTTCGGGGGCGATGCCGTCGTGACGGCGGATATATCCGGCGAGCGCCTTGGCGCGGTTCTCCGAAAGCACGAGGTTATGCGCTTCCGACCCCTCGGGCGAGGCATAACCGGTGATGTAGATTCCCGTGATCTCCACGTCGCCGTTTCGCTTCACGAGCAGGATCGAGTTCGACACCGTGTCCAGCTCGGCCCGGTTGTTCCTGAACTCCGGCAGGATCGTATAGCTGTCCTGGCGGAATTGCAGCCGGGCGGTACGGGTTTCGGCACGGGCTTTCACCGGTTCGGGCTCGGGAAGAATCGCCGCGAAACGGTATTCGGGGACGAACCCGGGCAATACGTCCGACATGAGCTCCTGCTCCGACTCGCCGGAAGCGCAGTTCACGCATCCGTGAACCTCCTCGCGCAGCTCCACCCGTCCGTCGAGCATCCACCGCTCGTAAGGCAGCGCGGCCGCATAGTCGTAGGTCTGCTCCGTGCCGTTCCTGCGGCGGATGACGACCTCCGCCCGCCCGTCATGGCAGGGCGGCAGCTCCACGCTCTTCAGACGCTGTGCGCGCAGGTAGACCTTGCTGCGCGTGCCGCCGTCCACCACGACCGGCGGAAACGCCGCCTCGCGCCGCCCGTCGCGGGAGACCAGCACAGGGGTCAGCGACACCGTATGCTGGGTCCGGATACGCGCACCGCTCAAATCGACGACCATCGTCAGCTCCACGCTGCGTCCGTTCTTCCGCACCTCCTGATCCTTCATCCCGATCACCGGAAGATAGCTCACCGTCTTTCCGGTTTTTCCGGCATACGCCCGGACCGGGCCGTATGCCAGCACAACCAACAATATGTAAAAGATATGCTTCATCGCGTCGTCCCTCCTAATCTATGATGTATATGATGGAAATGCCGGCTTTCGTCGGTCCGAAATAATGCCGGTCGCCCGTCCCGCGGAATTTGCCGCAGGTCGCACATTCGTAGCGGTCGTAATTCGTATAGACGTATCCCGCACCGACGGTCGCCTCCAGATTCCAGCGCCGGCCCAGCAGCCACGAGTAACCGTAAGAGATGCCCAGTCCGGTCGCCCAGCCCTGATAGCGGTGGTCCTTCACGGACTTTTTCAGGAAAGGGATGCGCACACCGCTGATATTGTATTCGCCGTAGCCGGAGTGCAGTCCGAAAAAATGGCCGTTGAAGCGTTCGCAGAGCCAATAGCGGAACTCCGGCATCACCGACCAGAATTTGAGTTTCCGGTTCTCGTCCCTGTCGAGCGTCCAGGGATTGTAATCGCCGGTCAGTTCGAGCGAGGTCCGCTTGCCCAGGCCGGCTTCGAGGCCCGCATTGAGCGTTCCGGCCGTCGCCCAATGCAGCGCATTGGTCTTGACTCCGAAGCGCTGCGCAGCAGCCGGACCTGCCGAACAGCACGATAGAAACAATAGGATAAGAAGTTTCCTCATAGATGAATTTATTTGCATCATACGACAACAGACGACACCTTTCCGCCCGGTAACGCCGGGAAAAGACAAACCAGCCGAATGCCACAAAACGCGCCGGACGAACAGATCATGTCCGACAGTCTTTTCGGAAAAGACTGTCGGATGCGAGGACTCCGATATATACTGCTGAGAATCAGATTATTAAGTGATACATTCCGCAAGGAATCGCTTAATCATTGCGAATATTGTCACACGGGATGAAACCATAAATACAAAATGCTATAATTCAGCGAAATAGAAGTCGGACCAAAAAGGATAACGATGAAACAGCCATCAAACGCGGCCCACGACGCATGCGAAGCGCTCCGCACGGTCAACTGCCCTGTCGGTTGCGCGGAATGCTCCTATGACAACGACCGTTTTTCCGCCAGGTTTTCGAAGACGAGGCTCCAAGAGCGCCATTGGCTGCCCGGCGCAGCCCATCGTTCGCATCGGATTTTGTTTCTGCTTTCGGGGCATATCCACGTCTGCATGGACAGCCGCGACAACCATTACCTTTCCGGGGGCCAGTGCATATTCCTCGCAAAAAGCAGGACTGCGACGGTAATGGCACAAACCGAGAGCGAGGTCATCGCCCTCGACTTCAATAACCGGATCATATTTTGCCACAACGACATTCTGGCCCACGTTGCCGTGAAGAGCGGCGGCATGGAGTCGTTCTCTCCCGTGCTGGAGATCGTCCCGGAGCTGCTGTCGTTTCTTCGCGGGCTGGAACCGGCATTCGACCCGCACCGGCTGCACATTCCCTGCTATCACATCGTCAAGGAACATGAACTGTACCTGATGATGATATGTCTATACGGCGACAAACGTCTGGGCTGTTTCTTCCGCGATGTCCTGAAACCCAAAGACGATTTCACGCTCTTCGTCCTGAGTTCCTACCGCCAGGCCAAAACCGTCGAGGACATGGCGGCAATGGGACACATGAGCGGAAGGACCTTTACCCGCAAGTTCCGGGAGGCATTCCACGAGTCCTATCACAAATGGAGGATGAAACAAAAAGCCTCGGAAATAGAACAGGCAGTCCGCAACGGAATCACAAGCAACGAAGAGCTGATGCACATATTCGACTTCAGCAGTTATCTTGCTTTTTACCGATTCTGCCAGCGCCACCTGAATTGCACGCCCGCCGAATTAAGAACGAAGCACATCTCTGACCGATAACGGGTTAGAAATGCGCTTTTGGCATAAACGGGATATAAGAATGTCCGATTCCGGTCAGGGGGGGGTAAATTCACATTCATATTTTTCCCGTATCTTTGCACCGGGAATTCGAGACGGATTCAGCTCAAAGCCGCAAGAAAAAGAAGCCCCCACAGTCTTTTCCGAAAAGACCGTATTTTTTTCCGCATCCCCGTGAAACACAAGAGCTGCGGTCCGATAGCAAAAATACTATTTTTTCGCTGATTTCAACTTTTTCTCCGCCCTTTTTCCCCGATCCGGAGCCGGAGCTTTCAGCAGTCCCGCCACCATCGCGTTCGCAGCGTCCACGGTGCTGTTGTCCAGTTCGTCGAGGTAAATTTGCGTGGTCTTTTCGGAAGTGTGCCCCAGTCCCGCGCTGATCACGGAAACGGAGACGCCGTGCTTGCGCGCGAGGCTGGCCCAACTGTGGCGGGCGACGTTGAACGACAGTTTGACGGGCAGTTCCAGTTTTTTGCTCATATCCCGGTAAAAGCGCAGATAATGCGACAGGTTGTACTTATAGCGCAGATACAACCGCGCTTCGAAGCGCTTGCGGTCCTCCGCCGTCGTGCCCTCGTATACGAGAGGCCGCAAACGGCCCTCTCCGTCGAAGTCGAGCATCACGGGCAGCGCCCACGGAAAGCAGCGCTCCCGATAGCGGTCGAGGATCTCCTGCACCTCCGGAATGATCTTGACCGTATAGGTCTGCCCCGTCTTGCGGCGGCGGTAGTAGATCATCCCTCCGTGAATATCCTCCTGCCGCAGATAGGCCATATCCACGAACGACATTCCCCGGCAGTAGAAGCTGAACATGAACAGATCCCGGGCGCAGGTCAGCTTCTCGGAATCCGGGAACCGGGCGTCGGCGACCTTGCGGAGCATCTCCTCGCTGACGGCCAGCTTGCGGGTCTTCCCGATGCGGATGGGCACGGCATCGAAAGGCGACCGGCTGCGGGTCACATACCCGCGTTTCTGGGCTTTGTTATACAGCGCCCGGAAATTGCTCAGGTAGAAGGATACCGTGTTGGGTTGCAGCGGAATCTGATGCAGATACCGTTCGAAATCCAACAACAGGTTCTCGTCGATGTCGTCGAAGTGGACCCGGCGGCTGCCGGCGAACTTCTCGAAAGCCACCAGCGTCGCATTGTATTTGTTCGCCGTACCCTGCGAACCCTCCTTGATCAGCTCCGCGATCTGATGCTGGAAAAAGGTGTGCACGTAGCGGTTGTCGTATCGCCGGCGGTAAGCCGAAGTAATATCGTGGACGGTGAAGGGTTTTCCGTCCCGTTCGAATTCGGCGAGGATGCGCGCGATCTCCTCCCGCTGTTTCTCCAGAAAGGCGTTGACATCCCTGATATGCGCCATGTGCGTCTTGCGCTGGTTGACGGCGACCGCCTTGCGTTTCCGGAGATCGAATTCCTCCGGCAGCAGGCGGTACGGCGTGAAGAGCACGCCGCGGCGTCTTTCGAGTATGAGCTGAATGACGAGCGTATAGCGTCCGTCGGGGCTGCCGGGGCGAATGTTGAGCATCGGCTTGATACTCATGTTCAATCGTTTTTTCGGATCGTTTCCTATGTTCATAATGCCTTCTTTTAACTGGTTTCGCTGTAACCGCAAAGATGGCATTTTGAAACAAATAGTTTGCCGGATGCGACCCGTAGAAAGCTCCCGGCCGAAACTTTTCACCCGGCGCCGTCCGCCGGCGGAGAACGGACGGAGCCGTGCGGAACGCCCGCGGAAGCGGCCGCACGCCGAAAACGCCGGCCAGCCCGGCGAAAACAAAAACCGGATGCCCCGTCGGGACATCCGGTTCTCTCTGATCGGTCCGCAGATTACTTGCGGTATACCTTCGTGTAGCCGTAGATAGCCTCGTCGCCGAGCTCCTCCTCGATGCGGAGCAGCTGGTTGTACTTGGCCATACGGTCCGAACGCGAAGCCGAACCGGTCTTGATCTGGCCCGAATTCGTAGCCACGGCGATGTCGGCGATCGTCGAATCCTCGGTCTCGCCCGAACGGTGCGACGTCACCGACGTGTAGCCGGCGCGGTGAGCCATCTCGATGGCGTCGAGCGTCTCGGTCAGCGTACCGATCTGGTTTACCTTGATGAGGATCGAGTTGGCGCAGCCCATCTCGATGCCCTTCTTCAGGAAGTCCACGTTCGTGACGAAGAGGTCGTCGCCCACGAGCTGGCACTTGTCGCCGATCTCCTTGGTGAGCATCTGCCAGCCTTCCCAGTCGTTCTCCGACATACCGTCCTCGATCGAGTCGATGGGGTATTTGGCAACGAGGCCCTTCAGGTACTCGACCTGCTCCTTCGACGAACGCTTGGCGCCCTTCGCACCCTCGAACTTGGTGTAGTCGTAAACGCCGTTCTCGAAGAACTCCGACGAAGCGCAGTCCATGCCGATCGACACGTCGCCGCCCTCGCACTTGCGGCCGGGCTTGTAGCCGGCCATCTTGATAGCCTCGATGATCGACTCGATGGCGTCCTCCGTGCCGTTGAGCGCGGGAGCGAAACCGCCCTCGTCGCCTACGGCCGTCGAGAGGTTGCGGTTGTGGAGCACCTTCTTGAGGTTGTGGAACACCTCGGCGCCCATGCGGATGCCCTCGTGGAACGAAGCGGCGCCTACGGGACGGATCATGAACTCCTGGAATGCGATCGGGGCATCCGAGTGCGAACCGCCGTTGATGATGTTCATCATCGGAACGGGCAGCGTCTTGGCGTTCGAACCGCCGATATAACGATAGAGGGGCATGCCGAAGTAGTCGGCAGCGGCGCGGGCCACGGCCAGCGACACGCCGAGGATGGCGTTGGCGCCCAGCTTCGACTTGGTCGGGGTGCCGTCGAGGGCGATCATGGCCTTGTCGATGCCCACCTGATCGGCGACGTTCATGCCGATGATGGCCGGGGCGATCACCTCGTTGACGTTCTTCACGGCGTTGAGCACGCCTTTGCCCAAATAACGGCTCTTGTCGCCGTCACGAAGTTCGAGCGCCTCGTTCTCGCCGGTCGATGCGCCGCTCGGAACGGCAGCGCGGCCGAATGCGCCCGATACAGTCCGTACTTCGACCTCGACGGTCGGATTGCCTCGCGAGTCGAGGATCTCCCTTGCATGAATCTCTACAATCTGCATAGTTGTAATGGTTTGAATAATATGTGTTTGAAATACTAACTTCCTAAACGTCGCGGCAAAGGTACAAAATAATTGCGAATTGCGGTTTCTTTATTGTTAATTTTTTCACGATTGCGGCACGCCTTTTTCCGTTTCCGGCGCAAATATCGTATCTTTGCGCCGCTGCCTACGCGCAAAACCACGTAAACGACCGTCATTCAATGCGAAAAGTTCTTTCGTTCTCGCTCTTCCTGATGCTGGGCCTCGTCGCCTCGCAGCTGCTTCCCGGCGCACTGGGCGCATCCTATGCGGGCTTCAAGGCCGCGACCGACACGCTGCTCTACGTCTGTCTGGGGTTCATTATGATCAACGTCGGCCGGGAGTTCGAGATCGACAAGTCCCGCTGGCGCTCCTACACCGCCGATTACTTCATCGCTATGGCCACCGCGGCGCTTCCGTGGCTGCTGATCGCCCTCTATTACGTCTTCGTGCTGCTGCCCTCCGACTTGTGGGGAAGCCCCGCGGCGTGGAAGGAGAACCTGCTGCTGAGCCGTTTCGCGGCCCCGACCTCGGCGGGCATCCTCTTCACGATGCTCGCGGCGCTGCACCTGAAACAGAGCTGGATCTACCGTAAAATACAAGTGCTGGCGATCTTCGACGATCTGGACACCATCCTGCTGATGATCCCGCTGCAAATCCTGATGATCGGCCTCAAATGGCAGATGTTCGCCATCGTGGGCACGGTGAGCGTCCTGCTCGCCGTCGGGTGGCGGTGGCAGGCGGCCTGGAACGTGAAGCAGGACTGGAAACGCATCCTGGGCCTCTCCGTCGCGGTCTGCGCCCTGACGCAGCTGCTCTATCTGGCGACGGCCCACTGGTACGGCCCCGAAAACAGCATCCACATCGAGGTGCTGCTCCCGGCCTTCGTGATCGGCATGCTGATGAAACACCGCGACCACGACACCCCCGCCGAACGCCGCGCCTCGACGGGCATCTCGTTCCTGTTCATGCTGCTGGTGGGAATGAGCATGCCGCTGGTGACGGGCTCCGCGGCGTCCGACGCGGCCGCGGCAGCCGGATCGGTCACCGCCGCACAGCCGATGATGCCGTGGGGCGTCCTGCTGCTGCACGTCGCAGCCGTATCGGCACTTTCCAACCTCGGAAAGCTCGTCCCGGTCTTCTTCTACCGCGACCGGAAGCTGAGCGAACGGCTGGCCCTCTCGGTGGGCATGTTCACCCGCGGCGAGGTGGGCGCCGGGGTGATCTTCATCGCCCTCGGGTACAGCCTCGGCGGCCCGGCGCTCATCGTCTCGGTGCTGACGCTGGTGCTGAACCTCATCCTCACGGGCGGCTTCGTCGTCTGGGTCAAACGGCTGGCGCTCCGAAGCGCCGCCCCCGAAGAATAACCTCTTGCACGCATGAAAAGATACGCATTGATCCTGCTCGTCCTGCTGCTGGCGGGAAGCGTCCGGGCCCAGCAGCGCGAAAAGAACATCCTGGGTGTCCGCGCCGGCCTCAACGTCTCGAAACTCGCGGTTTCGGCCGAAGATATGCCGATCAGCATCGGCTGGCGCACGGGATTCCGTTTCGCCGTCTCGGATCAGGTGCTGCTGACCCGGAAGCTGCCCCTCTACCTCGAAACGGGGGTCGATTTTTCGAGCCGCGGCGGCAAAATCGCTCTTGCGCAATACGGCGAAGTCTACCGGACGACTCCGCGGCCGTTCTACCTGCAAGTTCCCCTGCTCGTCAACTGCCATTTCAACGTCCGCGACCTCCTCACGATACAGCCTTTCGCCGGCATCTACGGCGGCGTGGGGCTGAGGGGCCGCATGGAGTTCGACTACCTCGGGACAGAGGAGCTGTTCAGCGACCGGGGAGTGCTTCACCGGCTGGACTTCGGAGTCCGGGCAGGCGTCGGATTCGTCGTGAAACGCATCTATCTGGGCGTAAGCTACGACATCGGCTGCATGAACCAGTTCAAGGGCGGATCGCTTTTCAGTTACGAGTCCCGGACCCGGGCGATCGAAATCCGCAACGACTGCCTGTCCGTGACGATCGGATACAATTTCTGACATCCGGAGCGATCTCATTAATACATAGGAATTTACGAACAATGCCGCCGATTGCCCGTAAAAAAAATCGGGGGGGGGATTTTTCGGAAAAAATTATCCTATATTTGCCACGCAAACACCTCAAACTTTACAGCTATGAAAAAAGTATTACTCATCGTGGCCGCCATCCTGCTGGCGAACACCGTTTCGGCACAAAATCACGAAAAGAACATCCTGGGCGTCCGCGCCGGTCTCAACCTGTCGAGCTACTCGATTTCAGAGAGCGGCGTATCGGTAAGCACCGACTCGCGGGCCGCATTCCATGTCGCCGTTTCGGACCAAATCCTGCTCTGCGACAGACTGCCTTTCTACCTCGAAACCGGACTCGCCTTTTCGAGCCGCGGCGGCAAATTATCCGGAGTGAGCTTCCGCCCCTCCTACCTGCAAATTCCCGTGCTGGTAAATTACCACTTCAACATCAAAAACATCGTTACGATCCAGCCGTTCGCAGGTCTTTACTACGGTCTCGGCATCGGCGGCAAGATGAAAGCAAACGGCGAGAAAGACGACATCTTCGGCGACGACGGCATGCTCAAGCGCTCCGACCTGGGCGTGCGTCTGGGCGCAGGCGTCGTCTGGAACCGCATCTACTTCGGACTGGGCTACGACATCGGCTGTCTGAACCTGATTCAGAAAGACCTTGTCAACGGCGACGGCACGATACGCAACAACTGCTTCTCGATCAGCGTCGGATATAATTTCTAATCCGGCCCGCACCAAATAAAACAGGGACGCTGAAAAACAGCGTCCCTGTTCTTTTTCTGCAAAACGGTCACTCCCGCATCAGCACCGACGAATCGCCGTAGCTCAGGAAGCGGAAATCGTGCCCGAGGGCGTAGTCGTAGATCCTGTGCCAGTCGTCGCCCGCGAAGGCCGAGACCAACAGCAGCAGAGTCGATTTGGGCTGGTGGAAATTGGTGACGATGTTGCGCACGATGCGGAACTCGTAACCCAGCGGCGTGATCATGATCTGCGTCGCGGCTTTCAGCCGTTCGACCCCGTTCGCATCCATCCACCCCAACAGCTCCTCCAGGGCATCGCGCCCCGAATAGTCAGCCGGAATGTCGTACAGCTCCCACTGTCCGACCACCCGTCCGGCGTCCGGCGTCCCGGCGGTACGGATGCGCCACGCAAGGGCTGCGAGCGATTCGAGCGTGCGGACCGAGGTGGTTCCCACGGCGGTGATGTGCCCCCACTTCTCCAGCAGGCGGGCCACCGTCGCACGGCGCACCTCGAAATGCTCGGTGTGCATCGGATGCTTCGCGGCATCGTCGTCCTTCACGGGCAGGAAGGTCCCCGCCCCGACGTGGAGCGTCACCTCCTCGAACCCGAATCCGCGGGACTTCATGGCGTCGATCAGCTCGGGCGTGAAGTGCAGGCCGGCGGTCGGCGCCGCCACCGACCCCTCGAATTTCGAATAGACCGTCTGGTAGCGCGTGTTGTCGATCTCCTCGCTCTCGCGGTTCAGGTAGGGCGGAATCGGAATCCGCCCGAGGTGCTCCAGCAGCTGTCCGAAGCTCATCGGGGCGCTCCACTCGAAGCGCACGACGCATTCGCGGCCGTGGTCCTCGACGATCCACGCCCGGAGGTATTCGCCGTCGAAATTGATCTCCACATACCCCTCTTTCCACTTCTTGCGATTGCCCACGATGCACGACCACGTGCAGCCGCCCGTGACGGCGAACGCCCGTTCGTAGTCGGCCGGGTCGTGCGGCTCGAGGCAGAAGACCTCGATCCGCGCCCCCGAAGGCTTGTGCATGATGATCCGCGCCCGGATGACCTTCGTGTTGTTGAAGACCAGCAGTTCGCCCGCGGGCAACACGTCGCCGATGTCGGCGAAATACCGTTCGGAAATCCCGCCGCCGCGCCAGACGAGCAGTTTCGAGGCGCTGCGCTCGGCGAGGGGGAATTTGGCGATCCGCTCCTCCGGAAGGTCGTAGTCGTAGCGGTTTATGTCGATATGTCGTTCCATATTTTGCCGGAAATTATGCGGCAAAGTTACTATTTTTTGTAACTTTGCGGCGCTGCAAGGCAGCAGAAAAAGGAAAAACCCATGAAAACCGACTTTCTGGTTATCGGTTCCGGCGCTGCGGGGCTCTCGTTCGCGCTGAAAGCCGCGGCTCACGGACACGTTACGATCGTCACCAAAGGCGAGATCGAAGAGTGCAACACCAACTATGCCCAGGGCGGTATCTGCTCGGTGACATACGCCCCCGACACATTCGAAAAACACATCCGCGACACGCTGGTCTGCGGAGCGGGCAAGTGCGACGAAAAGGCCGTGGAGCTGGTCGTGCGGAGGGCTCCGGAGCTGATCCGGGACCTGATCGCCTGGGGCACGCGCTTCGACAAGACCCCCGACGGGCGTTTCGAACTCAACCGCGAGGGCGGCCACTCGGAGCACCGCATTCTCCACCACGAGGACCTCACGGGAGCCGAGATCGAACGGGCGCTCGTGGAGTCGGTGAAAAAGCACCCGAACATCACGGTCCTCGAACACCGTTTCGCCATCGACCTGCTGACGCAGCACCATCTGGGCGAGTTCGTCACGCGCCACACGCGCGGACTGGCCTGCTTCGGAGCCTATGTGCTGAATCTCGAAACGAACGAGATCGAGACCATGCTTTCGAAATTCACCGTCGTTGCCACGGGCGGCTGCGGCAACGTCTACTCCGCCACCTCGAACCCCGTCGTCGCCACGGGCGACGGCATCGCCATGTGCCACCGCGCCAAGGCCATCACCGAGAACATGGAGTTCATCCAGTTCCACCCGACGACGCTCTACAACCCCGGCGAGAAGCCCAATTTCCTCATCACCGAGGCCATGCGGGGCTTCGGGGCCATCCTGCGGCTGCCCGACGGCCAGGAGTTCATGGACAAATACCACCCGATGAAGTCCCTCGCGCCGCGCGATGTCGTGGCCCGGGCCATCTACCGCGAAATGACCAAGCGGGGTTCGGATTTCGTCTACCTCGACGTGACGCACAAGGACCCCGACGCCGTCCGGAGCCACTTCCCGAACATCTACGAAAAATGCCGCTCGATCGGCATCGACATCACGAAGGACTGGATTCCCGTGACCCCCGCGGCGCACTACTGCTGCGGCGGCGTGAAGGTCGATCTCAACGGCGAAACGTCGATCAAGCGGCTCTATGCGCTGGGCGAGACCTCGTGCACGGGGCTGCACGGCGCCAACCGCCTGGCCTCGAACTCGCTGATCGAAGCGGTCGTCTACGCCGACCAGGCCGCACGCCACACCGCGCCGCTGCTGGACAAGGTCGATTTTCAGGAGGGCATCCCCGACTGGGATTTCGAAGGCACGCAGCACACCGAAGAGATGCTGATGATCATCCAGTCGAAACGCGAGATGCAGACTATCATGTCCAACTACGTGGGCATCGTGCGGTCGAACCTCTCGCTGAAGCGCGCCATGCGCCGGCTGGAGATACTCTGGCAGGAGACCGAGGAACTCTACAACAAGACCAAGCCCAACCGCGAACTGTGCGAACTGCGGAACATGATCGCCATCGCCTACCTGGTCATCAAACAGGGCCGCGAGATCAAGGAGTCCGTGGGATGCCACTACAACGCCGATTATCCGAAAGAATAACGCATGACACAACAGGAAGAGATAACCCGGCGGCGGACCTTCGCCGTCATCGCCCACCCCGACGCGGGCAAGACCACCCTCACCGAGAAACTGCTGCTCTTCGGCGGCGCCATCCACGTGGCCGGAGCCGTCAAGAGCAACAAGATCAAGAAAGGCGCAACGTCCGACTTCATGGAGATCGAGCGCCAGCGCGGCATCTCGGTGGCCACGGCCGTGATGGGCTTCGAATACCGGGGCTGCAAGATCAACATCCTCGACACCCCGGGCCACGAGGATTTCGCCGAGGACACCTACCGCACGCTGACGGCCGTGGACTCGGTCATCATCGTCATCGACGGCGCCAAGGGCGTCGAGACCCAGACCCGCAAACTGATGGAGGTCTGCCGCATGCGCAAAACCCCGGTGATCGTCTTCATCAACAAGCTGGACCGCCCCTCGAAGGAGCCGTTCGACCTGCTGGACGAGGTGGAGAAGGAATTGCGCATCCGCGTGCGGCCGCTGGCATTCCCGATCTCGAACGGCCCGACGTTCAAGGGCGTCTACAACCTCTACGAAAAGAACCTGTCGCTCTTCACGTCGGACGAGAAACTGACGGCCGACGCTTCGACGGCCGAAATTTCGGACCTCGCGTCGCCGGAGCTGGAGAGCTATATCGGCGCGAAATTCGCCGACCAGCTGCGGCAGGATGTCGAACTGGTCGAGGGCGTTTACGACGAATTCGACCGCGAAGCCTACCTCCGCGGCGAACTGGCTCCGGTCTTCTTCGGCTCGGCGGTCAACAATTTCGGCGTGCGCGAGTTGTTGGAGTGTTTCGTACGCATCGCCCCCTCGCCGCGCCCGGCCCCGACCGAGACCCGGCCGGTGGAGCCTTCGGAACCGAAGATGACCGGCTTCATCTTCAAGATCCACGCCAACATGGACCCCAACCACCGCGACCGCATCGCATTCCTGAAGATCTGTTCGGGCACGTTCGAGCGCAACAAGAACTACCTGCACGTGCGCAGCGGCAAACAGATGAAATTCTCGTCGCCGACGGCCTTCATGGCCGAGAAGAAGTCGGTGATCGACTTCGCCTACCCGGGCGACATCGTGGGTCTGCACGACACGGGCAACTTCAAGATCGGCGACACCTTCACCGAGGGCGAGAAGCTCCGCTTCACGGGCATCCCGTCGTTCGCCCCCGAGCAGTTCCGGTACATCGAGAATGCCGACCCGCTGAAATTCAAACAACTGGCCAAGGGAATCGACCAACTGATGGACGAGGGTGTGGCGCAGTTGTTCACCTCGTCGCTCAACGGCCGCAAGATCATCGGCACGGTAGGCGCGCTGCAATTCGAGGTGATTCAGTACCGGTTGGAGCACGAGTACAACGCCTCGTGCCGCTGGGAACCGATCTCGATCTACAAAGCCTGCTGGATCGACAGCGACAACGCCGCGCAGCTGGCCGACTTCAAACGCCGCAAGCACACCAACATGGCCGTCGATAAACACGGCCGCGACGTATTCCTCGCCGACACGAGCTACGGGCTCGCCCTCGCGCAGGAGAATTTCAAGGACATTCGTTTCCACTTCACCTCGGAGTTCTGAAACACAAAAAATCCGCCGGAGTCTGCACTCCGGCGGATTTGCTCCTAACGAAACGGTTCAGCCCTCCATCGGGACCTCGATAATCAGCAGCTTGGCATCTCCGGAGGCTTTGATCCGAAAATCGTCAGCGTCCTCTATACCCATGCCGTCGCGGGGTCCGAGCTCTTCGCCCGCCACCTCGGCGCGTCCCTCGACCACGAAGACATAGGCTCCGTTGCCGTGGAGATTCATCCGGTACTCCGTCTCATGCCCGGCGTCGAGGCCCAGCGTATAGAACCACGCCTGCTGGTGAATCCACCCGACGTGCTCGCCGCCGTGGCCCTCGGGGCCCACGATCAGCCGCAGTTCGTTACGCTTCCCGGGCAGCAGCTCGACCTGGTTGTAACGGGGCGTATGGTTGTCGGCATCGGTGAGCACCCAGATTTGCAGGAACTTCACCGGCTCCTCGCAGCTGGCGTTCATCTCGCTGTGCGTGATGCCCGTGCCGGCGCTCATCACCTGGATTTCGCCCGGTTCGAGCACCTTCATATGCCCCATGCTGTCGCCGTGCTTCAGCGCGCCCGAGAGCACGATCGAAACAATCTCCATGTTGTCGTGAGGATGCGTCCCGAACCCCTCGCCCGGAGCCACCGTATCATCGTTCAGCACCCTCAGGGCGCCGAAATGGACGCGCGTGGGATCGTAATATCCGGCGAAACTGAAAGTATGGTGTGTCTGGAGCCAGCCGTGATCAGCGTACCCGCGGGTACCGGCTCTGTGAATCGTTTTTTTCATCATTGCATGCGTTTAATAATCATTATATAATAAACGCAAAATCAGTGCCGTTTATTGCATCCGCTACAATTCCAGATTGCTCATCCGGTCGGTCACCCCGAAGTCGAATCCGGGGTATTCGTAAAGCCCGAACCGGGGTTCGGTCTCACCCCGGGTATAGGCCCAGATCGAGGCATAATCCTCGGGGTCCTCGCCCATTTTGCCGAGCTGGCGCAGGTAAGCGGCCACCGACTTGCTCTCGACGATGAATATCTCGCCCATGCGGTCGATGATCGGGCTGTGGCGGCGCGTGCGGTCGTGGTCGAAGCGCAGAATGCGACGCCCCTCGGGCGTGAGGCCCACCAGCCGGAAGGTCATGCTCTTGCCGATGGCCGGAAGATTCAGCACGCTGCGGTCCGTGGCGAGAAACGGCAGACGGTATTTGCGCATGAAGCGGCGGAGTTTGGCCGCCGTGTCGCGTCCGTCGGCCAGCAGCTCGTCGAGCTCCGACGCCTGCCCGGCGGTCAGGCATCCGTAAACCTTCTCCTCGACCTGCTCCTGCATAGAACGGCTGTTGGGCGTGAAAACCGCGCGGTTCTCCTCGAAACCCTTGACCGAGAAGGTGTAATAGCACACCACGCCCAGCGAATTGAGCACCTGCCGCAGGCGCGCGGTATGTCCGCGGCGCGAAGCGGCCACGGTGTAAACCAGCTGGTTGGTGATGAGCCATCCCGCCGAAAGGATCTTCCGGATGGCCTCTTCGGCCTCGGGCGTCACCTCCAAGGGCGTCTGGAAATGGGTCTGGACGATGAACTGCTTCACGCCGACGGCCGAGGCTTTCTCGCGGAATTCGCGCAGAATCTCCACCAGTTCGTCGTTCACGCGCATCGGCAGGTAGGCAGGCAGGCGCGAACCGAGGCGCACGCGCTGCAATTCGGCGTATTTCTCGCCGTCGGGACGCCCGGCGTTGGCCCGGCGCTTGCGGCAGGCCATGCGGTAAACCGCTTCGAGCATATTTCGCAGGGTCTTGTTCTGACTCATCAGCGCGTCGCCGCCCGTGATGAGGATGTCGCGCAGCTGGGTGTCCTCCTCGAAATAGTTCATCAGCCGGCGCAGTTTGTGGTCCCACGACTCTTTGGGGCGCAGCGCCTCGAATTCGAAATTGAGGCGTTCGCTCTGGAAATCGTACATCCGCTGGCACGAAGCGCACAGCCCGCCGCAGGCGCGGCCCATCGTGTCGGGAATCAGGATCGCCACCTCCGGATAGCGGCGGTGGATGTTGTGTCCGTCGGGCAGCAGCCACCCGGCGGCATTAGGCTTGCCCGCCTCGACGACATCCTCGCGCTCCCAGGCGCGAATCCGTCCGTAGGTTTCGACCAGCTGCGGCGAATAGAGGATGTAACTGCGGATGGCGGCATCGTCGTAGCCGTCGCCCGTAACGTCGAGCAGCGAGAGGTAATAGGGCGTGGCGAAGAAGGGCATCCCCTTCTTGCGGGCCTTCGAAAGCAGGTACATCGTCTCCGACGAGAGCGACCCGGCCAGAAAGCGGTTCAGCTCCGAAGGGCTTTTCACGGCCATAGCCAGCTGGAAGCGGAAATCGTCCCACCAGGCGGCCACCTGCCGGTATTTTTCGTCGTAAGTCATCCCCTCGGCGAACCGGTAGCGCGACGGGGTTTTCGACTTGCGGTTTTCGATCTTCTGCACCAGCAGGTGCAGCATCCGCTCGCGGTTGTCGGCGCGGATCGCCCGCACCGCCTCGTCCAGCCCCGAAGGCCAGCGTTCGGTGCGGCTGCGCACGCGCTGCGGCGAGGGCAGCGGAATTTCCGCCCCGTCGAGCAGGCGGAACAGATGGAACAGATCGACAAACAGATCGGAAGGCATCTCGGGATTTTCGAGCCGTCCGGTCAGGAACTGCCACAACAGCGTCAGGGTCTGTATTTCCAATCGGCAGTCCGTGGATAATTCGTGGACTTCTTGTCCGTCGTAACCGATCAACAGTCGAATCTGCTCCGCAGCTTCGCTCTCCGCAGCGGCATGCCGGTCCACGAACTCCCCGAGGCGCATGCGGAACTCCGCACCGTCGCAGCAGGCGTCGGCGAGGGCCGCAAGATCGGGTAACTCCTGGCGATAGAGCAGTCCGAGCTGGGAAAGGGTCAGTGCAAGCATTTTCTTTTGTTTCATAAGCATTTTTATTTATAAGGTTAAGGCAGGCGCAAAATTACCGATTCACACCGGAGCGTCACCTCCGGATTGCATTTTGCGGGAACAATATAGTAAAAATTTTTTAATATATTCAAGCATATTTCGTGCAAATCTTCCGCATTCGCACGAAACACATAAAAAAACAAGAGGCTGTCTGACAAGTCGCAGACAGCCTCTTTCCATTCGGGCCGCGATTCACCGCTGCGGGAGGGATTTCCGTGCAGACATCCGATGCAAACAGCGGCGAATCCTGCCGAAATCCGTTGCAGATCGGCTAATAGTTGGCCACGCACCGGACGTTGTTCGAAGAACCCGTCTCGGCATAGGTCGAGAAATTGCAGCTGTTGTTGCCGATCGTAATGCGGTAATTCTTGTTATCGCTGGTCACGGTGGCAGTCCAATGGAACGAATAGGTCCCGAAGTTGCCGAATTTATCGCCCGTATATTTGCCGCAGGGCAGGATATTGAACCCGATCCGCTCGATTGCATCGGGGAAATACATCGGGTATTTTCCCGCCGGGAAGATGCCGCTGGGTTTCGCCAGATTGAACATCGTGCCGCCGTCCACGGCATTGGCATTCGCCGCCCACAGCCCGCCTTCGGCCGCCGGGCGGCTGCCGCGCAGGTAGGAGGCGATGAATCCGTGATCGACCATATTCATGGCGGCCATCGGGTTCGTCTCGCGGTTGTCGGGCATATAGATTCCCGCCCCCGCATCCACTACGGCCTGAATGGAACTCATGCGAAGCCCGTAATCGTCGGCGACGCCCGCAGCCAGATCGTAGAAATCATAGGCGTTGGGAACGTGCCATCCCTCGGGACAGATTCCGCGGACCTGGATGTTGTAGGAGGCGACGCCGTTATTGAGCGTATAGGAGTTGCCCATGTCGTCGGTTCCCGACGCCCCGTAGACATAGGGATTCTCTCCGGCGGAAAGTCCGGTCATAGCCTCCGCCCACGTGTAGTAACGTCCGTATTTCGAACCGTCGGGATCGTCGGGAGCCGTCCGGCCGACCGAACCGTCTTCGCCGGCGTAGTTGAGGTTCACGGTCATCCAGGTCTTCGTACCGTACCGCTTGGCCGGATACCCGTCGGTCGGAAGCACGCAGATCATTTTCTCGAAACGGTGGGTTTCCGAAAGCCCCGTCCTGCTGACCGTAGTCACCGAGATGCTGTTCGCCGGAATGTTCACCGACTTGCGGTTGGCTTTGAGCACGACGCGCTCCGTATCGCCTCCGCTCACGACGGTCAGCGCCTCAGGGACGCTCCACGCATAGGTCGCCACCTGATCGTCTTCGGGCACGTAGACCGCGAACTCCTCGTCCAGATCCACCGTCAGCGAACCGACGATCGAAGTCTGCACGTAGGCCGGACGCGGCGGCAGTCCCGTCACCGTAATCTCTTTCCACAAGGTGCGGGGCGCGCTGGCTCCCGCAGCGTTGCGGGCCTCGACGGTGATGACGCCGGCCGGAATGACGCCCTCGACCAGCCCGGCCACCAGCAGACGCGAGGTGTTTTCGCCCTCGATGACATTGAGCATCTCGGGCAGGCTCCAGAAATAATTCTCCGCTCCGGACTCTTCGGGAACCGAAAGTTCGAACGAATCGCCCATCCGGACGGTATAGGGGGCTTCGAGCCCCACGGCGATAAAGTCGGGTTGTCCCGGGACCGCAGGTTCGTCGTCGCCGCACGCGGCCATAAGAAGTGCGCCCGCAAGAGCCCGGGCCGCATATCCAATAAATCGTTTCATCGTATCGCAGGTTTTTATTTTCGGTTTTCAATCTCTTCGAGGCGCCGCTCCACGGCTCGCCAGGTGTCGGCCACCTGTCCGAAGCTGTCGTAACCTCCGACTTCGAACATGAATACGCCGTCGTAGCCCGTCGAGGCGATGGCCCCGATCACGGCGGGCCAATCGATCACGCCCTTGCCCATGACCCAGTGCTTTTCATCCACGGCATCGTAGTCCGACACGTGGAGGCTGGCGATGCGGCCGCCCACGGCCCGGGCGAAAGCCTCGGGAGTCTCCTGCAACAAATGATTGGTGTCGAAACAGATGCCGACCGAAGGGTCCAACCGCCCGAACAAGGCCAGCATTTCGTCCGAGGTGTTGCAGAGACAGGTCCGCGGCAGGTCCTCGACCAGCAGCTGGGCGCCGGTACCGCGGGCCGCCTCGGCCAGCGCGTTGATCGAATTCACGCTGTTCTCGAAATGAACGGCGCGCAGCGAGTCGGCGATCGGTTCCGCGCTGGGATGCAGAACCATTTTCCGGGGTCCGAGCGCCTGTACGGCGCCGATGAACCAGGCGATCTGCTCCACGACCGCCGTGCGCAGCGAATCGTTCGGCGAACTGATGTCCCAGGCGCGGCCGAACGGAAGATGCACGGACCAAACAGTCAGCCCGACCTGCTCGGCATCGGCGCGGAAACGCTCGATGGCCGCGAGCCGCTCCTCCGTGGATTTCCCGCGCAGCGAATTGAGCGTCACCTCCACATGGCCGAACCCGGCCTCTTTGACCTGCTGCAATTTGTCAGCCGGCATGGTCAGCGATACCGACAGCCCCTTGGGCCAGCTGCGATAGGCTTCGAGCGCACTGCGGCGCTCCGTTCCGCATCCCGCCGCCACGGCGGCCAGGAGCAGGGGTACGATCCATTTTACGATGTTTTTCATAAGTCTGTCAGATTTCGGGTCGGTGATTTTCGGGATAGCTGAACGTATTGGCAAGCATCCAGCGGCCCTTGTAGATCTGAGCGCCGTCGCGCTGGTAAACGCTGCGGCCGCCAGTGTCGATCAGCTTGTCCGACCAGTAGCTTTGCGTCGGATAAAGCAAGATCGTCTCGTAGTCGGCTGGGCCCGACGACACGCACTTGACGTTGACCGTCGCGCTGGCATTGAAACGGGCGAACTCCTTGGTGGAGACATTGAATTTCCAGATCGCATTGGGCGTAGTGAGCCAAAGCTGGTTGAGCCCGTACACCGGGAAGAGGTCGTGGGCGTCCTTCTGCCCGTCGGGAAGCGGATAGGTCTCCTGCAACGCCAGCGCCGGCCTGCCGTCGGTCCGGATGTAGCGGTAAGCATGGAGCACATCGCCGGCCGTGGCCCACAGCAGTTCGTTCGTGCGGTCCCAGACGGCGTTATGGCCGAAATTCAGCGGATAAACCGCCGCGGGTTCGGAGGCGAACCGCTTCGTGAAATCGACCTCATAAAGGCGCAGCTTGTCGCCGTCGGCCGTGCCGTCGGTCGAGGAGGCCACGACGACATTGCCGTCGGGCAGCAGTTCGGCCGAATGGGGCTGGCCCTTCGGACAGGCGTAGAACATCACCCGTTTGTCCTCGATGCGGATAATCGCCACACCGCCCCGGGTCGCCGTGACGAGCAGATACTCGCAGTCATAGATCGGCTTGACCTCGTCGGGCAGCTCGAACCAAGCCTGCTCGGCGGCCGTCAGGTCCGAATCGGCGGGAGTCCACGACCAAAGCATTTCGCCGCTCGCACGATCGACGAGAGCGACACGGCTCGGGTTCTGTTCGACGAGTGCGATCACCTTATCGCCGGCCGATGCGGGCGGATCGAGCGGCGGCAGGGGAATGATCGGCCGGTCGTCGTCCTCGCAGGCCGCACACAACGCGACGGCCGCGCACACGCCGATGAAGAATTTCGAAAATCTGTGATTGTATGTCATGGTTGTACGTTTTTAGGAATTACTCGACTACCAGCCGGGATTGTTGGGCCGCAGCGTCGGGGCTATTTCGAGCTGGCTCGACGGCACGGGCCACCAGTAATCCCGTTCCTTGTTGAAATTGCGCGTACCGATCAGCGTGCCGTCGCTCTTGTAGATACTGAGGTTGTTCATCGCGTTCTCGGCTTCGCGCCAACGGCGCAGGTCGTTGTAATAGGTGCCCTCGCCCGCCAGCTCGACGCGGCGTTCATAGCGTATCTGACGGCGTATCTCGTCGGCATCGCCGCCCGGATAGGCCCATGCGGAGGAGGTGGTGAATCCCGCACGCTGGCGGATGGCCTTCACCGTCCGGTTCCAGATCTCCTCGGTCATCTCGCCCAGCTCGTTCTTGGCCTCGGCGTACATCAGCAGTATGTCGGCATAGCGCAGCAGCATGATGTTCGTCGGCGAGCAGTTCTCGCCCAGGTTCAGTTCCTGATCGCCCGGGACCTTTTCGGTGTACACCGTGTATTTCTTATAGATGAACCCGGTCTGCTTGTTGGTAAAGCGAACGTTGGTATTGTCCGTTTTCACGGTCTCGCCCATCCAGGTCGATCCGGGATAGACGATCGTCTGCGCAAATCGCGGATCGAGGTCGGCATACCCTTCGGAATCGGCATAGGCGGACTCTTCGCGGGGCTTGCCGTCCTTCATCCAATAGCTGTCGATGAAGTTCCGGAGCGGGGCCGCGCTGTTGTACTGGCGCATCACGATGTCCGTGCTGTGTCCCAGCCCGAGGGGATTGGCGACGGCCTCGACGTTGAAGATCGACTCCGAAGAGTGCTCGGCCGCCTCGGTGAAAAGTTTCGCATAGCCGTCCTGATAAAGCGAATAGACGCCCAGTTCCATGACTTCCCACGCGGCATCGGCGGCCTCCTCCCAGGGCTTCGTCTCGTGCCCGGGATTGCACAGGGCGCTGGCCTCGAAATTGAGCACCCGGGCGCGAAGCGCCAATGCGGCGCCTGCGGTGGGACGTCCCTGATCGCTCTTGGCCGTGTACGTGCGGGGCAGAATCTTCGCGATGTCCCCCAGTTCATCGACGATGAAGCGGATCATCTCCGCCCGGTCGGTGCGCGTGCGTCCGACCTGCGAGATGTCGGGAGAATCGACGATCAGCGGCGCCTTGTAGTAATAGGTCGTCAGCACCGAATAGTAAAGGGCGCGGAGGAAACGCGCCTGCGCCTTCATCTGGGTGACGGCTTCGGCCGAAAGCTCCTTGTTGAGGCCGATATGCTGAAGCAACATGTTGCAACGGCCTATGCCGGTGTAGGCATCCTTCCAGCGGCCGGCAAAGATGCTTCCGTCGGCCGTGTGGCTGCCCTTGGCGAGATCGTTCCAGTTGAGCGTATTGGCATAGTTGTAGGCGTTGGGCGTCGCGCACTCCTCCATGACGATGGCCATCCCGCCGAACATGCTGCCGTTGCGCAGCGGGAGATAACAGCCCGTCAGTCCGCTCTCCGCGTTTTTGGCGCTGTACCAGAAGGTCTTGTCGCTGTAAGCGCCCGTCGGCTCGAAGTCCATCGAACACGAGACGGCCGCAGCGGACAGCAGCAGGCTCAGCCCGAAGTATATGATCTTTTTCATTTTCCAGCTTTTTGTCGTTAGAAACTCAGGTTCAGACCGATCGAAACGGTCTTCAGATTGGGGTATTCGTAGAGGTCCGTGCGGGTGGTGGTGATCTCCGGGTCCCAAAGATCGAAATCGGAGATCGTCCAAAGGTTCTGGCCGCTGACATAGATCTGCAACGCCTCGATCCGCAGCGGCCTCAGCAGCCGTTTGGGGAAGTCGTAGGTCAGCTGGATGTTCTTCATCCGCAGGTAGGAGGCGTTGCGGAGCCATTTGGTCGAGGGGATGAAGTTCTCCGGAGCGTCGGTGTAGGTGGTCAGCAGCGGCAGTTTCGAATGGCGGTTGCTCTCGGTCCACGAATCGGTGGCCCAGTCCCGGGTCACGCCGGCGCCGTTGTTGAACGGCACCGCGAGATTCGCCCTCGGATAGGTATACACCTCGCCCACGCCCTGAAACTGCGCTTCGAGCGAAAGCCCCTTCCAACCCATGTGCACGCCGAACGAATAGGTCACCTCGGGGATGGTGTTGCCGACGACGATCTTGTCCTTGTCGTCGATCACGTCGTCGTCGCAATTATTCTTGTACTTGAGATACCCCGGCCGGAGTTTCGTACGGTCGCCGTAAACGACCGCCGCATTGTCGATCTCCTCCTGCGACTGGTAGTAACCGTCGGCCTCATAGACATAGAACGAGCGGATCGGATAGCCCTCGCGGGTGATGAGCGTATTGCTGTTGGCCAGAATCTGCCCGCCGTCGAGCGACTTCACGCGGTTGCGGACGAAACTCACCGAACCGTTCACCCCGTAAGAGAAGTTCTTGACCCGGTCGCGCCAGGCGCCCGAAAGCTCGAAACCCTTGTTGAGCACCGTGCCGACATTGCTCTTGGGACCGCTGAGGCCGCCGACGTGCGACGGGATCGTGCGGGTCATGATGATGTCGAAGGTCTCCTTGTGGAAATAGTCCGCATCGAGAGTCAGCCGGCTGTTGAAGGCCGCGAAATCCAGACCCACGTTGTACGAACGGGTCTTCTCCCACCCCAGCATGCGGTCGGTGAGCTGCGTCACGGCGAATCCGGCCGCGGGAGTTCCCCCGAACGAATAGTTCTGGTCGATGGCGTCGTAGGTCATCTGATAGCTGTACGGACTCACGGACTCGCTGCCCATCACGCCGTAGGAGGCGCGCAGTTTGAGCAGGTCGATCTGCTTCACCGCGAAGAATTTCTCCCGGCTGAGGTTCCACGCCACCATGACCGACGGGAACATGTGCCAGCGGTTGTCCCGCGAAAGGTTGCTCGAACCGTCATAGCGGAGCGTGCCCTCGATCATGTAGCGGTCGTCGTAGGTGTAGGCCAGACGCCCGTAGACCGAGATCATGCGCTTCATCCACGAACTGCCGGTAGCCTGTGCGTTGGTCTGGTTCGTGAGCGCCTCGAATTCGGTCAGCGTATTGTCGTTGAACCCGTAGTTGTAGGCTTGGAAATTCCGGCTGTCGTTGTGCTGCCAGTCCTGTCCCAGCATGACATGGATGTTGTGACGGTCGTAATCGTTCTCCCAGACGAGGCGGTGGGAGACGGTGTACTGCGCAGCGACGGCATCCCAGTCCTTCAAGCGCGGGGCCGCCGAGTTGAACTTCTTCGTATCGCCCGTCTTGGGATTGACCGTGTACATCTGCGGAATGAAGTTCTTGCTGTAATGGTCCGTCTTGCGGAATCCGACCGTCGCATAATATTTCAGATGCGGGGCCAGCCGCAGGTCGGCATTGATCGTGGCGAGCAGCTCCTGGTAATTCCGGTAGACGAAGCCCTGCTCGACCTCCATGCGCGGATTCTCGATGTTGTTGCGTCCCGGGGTGAAGAGCCACGTCGAACCGTAAAGGCCGTTGCGGTGGTAGTCCGAGAAGATCGGCAGACCGCGCATGATGGTATTCAGCACGGTCCCCGTCGAATACCCCACCTCGTCGAAGGTCCGCAGGTTGCCCTGGAACGTTCCGCTGACGTTGAGCGCGTCGCACACCCGCGCGTTGAGCTTCAGGTCGAAAGCATAACGCTGGGCGTCGTCGTTGTCGATGAAGACACCCTTCTGATCGGTGTAGCCGAAGCCCATCGAATAGGTCACGGCGTCGGTGCCGCCCGAAAGGCGCACGCTGTGCTGCTGCACGTAGCCGTCTTCGAGGCAGATGTCGAACCAGTCCGACGCGGGATAGACCGACCGGTCCGTCTTCATGCCCTCCATATATTCGAGTATCTGGCCGTTGCTGTACGACACGGCGCCGGGACTGATGCCGGAATTGATCTCGGCCAGATTGCGCAGCCGCATGTAGAGGATCGGATCGGTGACCACGTCCGGAAGATAGGTGGCCCGCTGCACGCCGTACTTGCCCTTGTACTCGATGCGGGGACGCCCTTTGGAACCCTTCTTCGAGGTCACGAGGATCACGCCGTTGGCCGCTTTCAGGCCGTAGATGGCGGCCGACACGTCTTTCAACACCGAGATCGACTCGATGGTCGAAGGGTCTATCTCCGAGAAGTCGTATTCCACGCCGTCCAGCAGCACCAGCGGTGCGCCGCCCGTGGAGTTCAGCGAGTTGACGCCTCGGATCGAGATCGTGGCGTTGTCGCGGCCGGGCTGCGAACCGCCCTGGTTGACCCAGATACCCGGCGTGTTGTAGAGCATCTGCGTAGAATTGGTGATGGGCTGGTTCTCCTTGCGCTTGATGTCCACGGAGGCCACCGATCCGGTGAGCGAGAGCTTTTTCACGGTACGATACCCCACGACGACCAGCTCCTCCAGTTCGGTGGACTGGTCTTTCATCACCACGTCGATCTGCGAACGGTTGTTGACAGCTTCCGTGACACTCCCGTAACCGATATAGCGGAACGTGAGCGTCGCATCGGGAGCGACCATCAGCGAATAGGAGCCGTCGGAACCGGTGGCCGTGCCGTCCGTACCGCCCACGATGACGGTCACGCCGACGAGCGGCTGTCCCTGCCCGTCGCGGACGGTTCCGGTCAGGCGGTATTTCCCGGGAGCCGCCGGGGATTCGGGCCCGGGGCCGGCCTTGCGGCTCAGAAAGATCCGGTTGGAACCCTGCATCCGGTAGTCGATGCCAGTGCCGGCGAGAATCCGGCCGAGAACGTCCTTGACGTCTCCTTCGAGTCGCCCGGCAGCGTTCGAGCGCGTTTTGACCAATTCGAGCGCATACGAAAATTCAATGCCGGTTTGTTTCGAGATTTGCGGCAGGATGTCGGCGAGCGTCTGCTTTTTCGCCGTGACGTTCACGACGATCCGCTGAGCCGACGCAGGGAGGATCACAAGCAGGAGCAGCGCCGCCGCCAGCACTGTCCGCAGCCTCCCGACACCGTTTCGAACAGGCAACAGCGTACCCGCCGCGCCCTTGCGGGCGACGTTCGGAATGTAATTCATATAGTGAGATTTTAAGGTTTAAGATTGGATTTCGGATGAGACGGTCGGGATCTCTCCCGCGGTACAAGTCAGGCTGTCGTCATAGGCATTTCCGTTTGGGATTCTTCAAAAATTATCATCGGTCGCGCGATTTCTTCCGGGTCAGCGTTTGCGTTTGATCAGGACGCGCCGGTCCTGAACGGTGTATTCGATCGGTACGATCAGATTCAGTATATCGAGCATCTGTCCGAGCGGTTCGTTGTTGCCCACGACCAGGCGGTAGGCCGTATCGTCGAACGACGAGGGGTCATAGATGACCGACACGTCGTAACGCTCCTCGATCAGGCCGACGATCTCGCTGAAAGAGATACATTCGTAGACCTTGTGGTTGTAGTGCCAGGCCGTGTATTTCCCCGTCTGCACCTCGCTGACCGACAGCAGACGCCGGCTCCGGGCGTCCACCACGGCCTGCTGTCCCGGGCGCAGCGTGGCCAGCTCCTCGCCCGAGGCGCTTTCGAGCGCGATACGCCCCTTTTCGAGCGTCGCTTCGATCCGCTCGCCCGCCTTGACATTGAACGAAGTGCCCAGCACCCGGATATGCACTCCCCGGGTCTCGACCACGAAAGGATGGACCGGATCAGACTTGACATCGAAAAAAGCCTCTCCGGAGAGTTTCACCCGGCGTCGGCGCGCGCCGAAATCCTCCCGGAACGAGAGCTCCCCGCCCCGGTTCAGATAAACCCGGGTGCCGTCGTCCAGCACGAAGTCGAGCACTTCGCCCGGAACCGTATTGGCGATCGTATGCCACTCGAAACGCTCCCGGTATTTATCGACCCCGATCCCGGCCAGTACCGCCCCGAAAAGCAGCGCTGCGGCGACCGCCGTGCGGGCCAGATACTGCAACCGCCGGATACGCCGGCGCTGGTCCAACTGCTGGTTTATCCTGCGGACAGCCCCTTCGACCTCGGGAGCCGAAGCATGTTTATAGGTGTTCTTCAAAGCCCAAAGCTGTTTGATCCGAAAGAACTCGTCCCGGTTCTCCTCGCTTCGCGCCATCCACTCCTCGACCATACTGCGGGTCTGTCCGTCACAGCGGCGGTCGAGATAATCGACGATTTTCTGAGGGCTGATCGTTTTCATCGTTGCCGTTTTACTGAATAAACAATCCAGAACCGGAATTTACGCAGCCGATCCTGGATTTATTTGAAAATCCGTTGAAAAAACTCAGATCATGGGAATCGACGCCAACATCAAAGCGAACAATTCTTCGGCGGAAATCCGGCCCCGCAGGAATTTCAATGCCAGGTAAAGATGCCCTTCGACCGTACGGCGCGGCATCCCGAGCAGTTCGGCGATCTCGGCGTTCGACATGTCGTGCAAAAATGAGAGCCGGAAAACCTCTCGCCGCTTGTCCGGCAGCTCCTCGATGATGCCGAGCACCCGTTCGAGCAGCTCCTTGTTGCAGAGCGTACGGACTATATCGTCGTTATTGGCCCGGAGCCACTCGGCCTCGCTCTGCGCGAGCGCATCCAGCGAATCGCCTCCCGCGAAATTTTTGCTGCGCTTGAGGCTGTTCAGCATGCGGGAATGGCATGCCCGGAAAAGATAGGTCTGAATCCCGGATGAAAAAGTCAACCGGGAACGATGTTCCCAAACGTAGAGAAAGACATCCTGCACGACATCGCGGGCAGCTTCGTCATCGAGCAGAATACAGGCATACCCCATCAGCCGGGGATAATACTCCTGTATCAGGCTGTCGAAAAGCTCCCGGTCTCCGGTCCCCAATGCATGTATCTTCGTTGCGTCCATTGTTGCGAAAAAGCGAGAATAAAGGTATGAAAAAAATGGGACCGGACAAACCGAAGCCGATGAAATTTCCATGACAGACACAAAAAGCAGAGCTTTCCGATGCAGAGGGAGGGGGGGGGCAATGCTCCACCAGCCACAGGATCGGATTCGGTTGACTTTACGGTCGATTCATCCGCTTAAAGCGCCCTACCCATGTTCTCAAAGCCCACAAACGAAAAAGGCTCAGCAATCATCAGATTACCAAGCCTTTCATCAGTCGGGGTGACTGGATTCGAACCAGCGACCACACGCCCCCCAGAATTAAATTTTACTTTTTCCAATAAATTTAACAAACTACATTCCAGCGGATTTTACACACTTTCAAAGAGTTGCAGTTTGCCATTATCGGGAGTTGTTGCGATTTCGCGTGTTCCACCTGTGTTCCACGCATCGTTCACTACCCGATCAAAATTGAAAAGTGAATCCCCGACATCCGAAAATGCCGGGGATTATTCATTCGGACAACCGACCCAAAATTTCTATTTCAGATCACGGGCCTTGATGCGCACGACCTTTCCGTCGCGCACGACAACCAGTTCGCCGTCCTCCTTCTTCGTCTTTTCAATCAGACGCTTACGGGCGAGCAAAATACCTGCGTTGATTTTTTCTTGCATTTGTTTGATTTCAATCTCGCTCATAATTCGTAATCAGTTTATAGGATAACGCGTCTTCAACATGAATTGTTATGTTTTTCTCACCCGACGCAACTATTTTAATCTCTTCGTCTGCCGAGCTGTTGTCGTAGATTGTCCAGAAATCACAAATCGGGGTATAGAGGGTCGTTAAATTCCTGATGCCGTTCGCATAACGCCGCCGAATCACATCCGACGGAATATTGTGCCCGCCCTCGCTTACTCGTGTTGCAACACGCTCGATAGCCTGTTCGGGTGTCGGCAACCAAAAATAGAGCAACGTCACAAAATAGCCTTTCGCCTGCGCCCGCTCCACGAATTTCACATAGGAACGGGTCGCCAACGTCGTTTCAAACGCAAAATCCTCGCCTTCGGACAAAAGATCGCCCATTCGTTGCAACATCAGCCGTCCTGCCTCGATCGCCACGCTTTCGGGATTGAACGGCGACAGCCCTTTTGCTATTTCGTCGGCATTGACGAACTCTCGGCATCCCAGCATTTCAGGCAACACAGTATAGGATGCAGTCGTTTTCCCTGCACCGTTGCAACCCGCTATGATATAGAGTTTCGGCATACTTCGTAACAAAGGTACGCACAAGCCGCACATAAAAGCAAATTTTATTTGCGTTTTGTCGGGGCGGAGTACCTTCGACAAAGTCAAAGGTAACTATTTCAGCCGATTTACGGCCAAATACCAGTCTATAAAAATCACATTATACCGAGCAGCGACATTAAAAATCCGGATTTTTCCCATATAATTTATTTATCCACATGGCAAATAATCGGTCGGTTACAGAAAAAACCTTGTTAATCTCGGTGATAAGATCCTTTTCGAGCAATTTCTTTGCGGCCGACTGTACTGAGCTGGCTGAAGTAAGACTGTGCCGTTTGACGAAATCGGCAGATGTAATACGCTCGGCTTCGCCCTCCCTGGCAATGGCATAAAGCAACTCCTTCTGCTTTTCAGGAACGTTCGACAAAATCTCCCGGAAAATCGTATCGTTCGAAGCAATCATATTATCGATGGCAGCCCGGATCGTCCCCAACGTACATTCGTCGCCTTCGGGCGTATCGGCAAACGATTCGTTGAAGGTTTTTTGGATATAGTAGGTGTGCCCCTGAAAAAGTGCATAAACCTTTTCCGCATCAACGGCGGCTATCGAACGGTTGCGCCGCTCGAAATGCCCGACAATAAACGGAATGTAAATCTCCGCAGGAATGGCTTTCAGCTCCAACATGTCGGCACTATGGTAGAACGGCCGGGCGGCTGATGCAAACATCTCCTGCATCATGTGGCGTTCGCTCCCGGCAAAGATAAAATGGCTGTTCTCCGACCTTTGGATGTGAGTCCGCAACAAAGCCTCTATATTCTTCTCCGGATATTTGGCAATTTGCTGGAACTCATCGATCGCTACGATGCAAGGCTTGTCCGCATGAGACAAATATTGGAAAATCTCATCGAGCGTATATTCGGGCCGCTCGATATCTCCCAACTCCACATTGAAAGCGGGAAGATTGGTGATGGGGTCGAACCCGAATTTCCCGCTGATGGACTTAATCGTCTGAATGAAAAGAGTCGCCATTTTACGACTGCGAGGCAGGAGTGTTTCGTAAATCTCCCGACCGAGCAGATAGGTAAATTCGCGGAGGCTCGACGTATGCAGAATATCGATGAAAAAAGTATAGTACTCCTTACCGATTTCCGGCTTGTCGTAACAGAACTGAATCAGCCCTGTTTTACCCATACGGCGCGGTGAAATGACAACCAAATTATTGCCGTTGGTAACCGACTTGACAAGCCGGGCTGATTCGCTTACCCGATCGCAAAAATACTCCGGAGCGATCTTTCCGGTCACAATGAATGGATTTATAATCTTCGCCATAGGAATATCATTTTTGCAAAAATAATTATTTTATTCAAATTATGCAAATCAAATAATTATTTAGGTAAACTAATTGTACCATTCCGCAAACACAAGACCGATGCCGAGTAAATTGAGCAGTGAATAAAATATCAAAATATCGAGATTTTTGCAAAATCTCGATATTTTTATCTATACAAATGCGAATCCACTGTTTGTAACAACACAATGTACAGATTTATTATTAGGTCTACAATTAAAACCAAAAAATATTTGCAATCGCTTCATCGACATATTATTTTTGCCTCGTCTACGACAGATAGGCAATTTAGTAATCGCATCATACTCTGCAATTCTCGGGTAGGCGGTTAGTGCTTCGGCCGGATCTATCGAATCCAGCTTTGACAGTATCTTCATTCGCTTGTCGTATGACATTTCGATAACTATCAGCGAATCAAGAAGAAAAACTGTGCAAAGCTATGGCTTATTCCATCCGGTTTCCCCGTCGTCACGACAAGGCCGACCGCAACGGCCGTTACGCCGTCAGGTTGTGTATCACCAAAAACAAGCGGCGCAAATATATCGCGCTCGACCTCTACGCCGATCCCGCATATTGGGACGAGGCCGGTGAGCAATTCATCATCCTGCGCAACCTGAAAGGAGCCGAACAGAAAGCCGAGAATAAACAACGCGAAGCCGGCAATGCGCTGCTGGCGAAGTACAAGGTTCGCGCCCGCGAGATCGTCGAACGCTTCGAGATCGAAGGTATCGACTGGACGCTGAACCAGTTCGAGGACGCCTTTCTGAACACCTCCAAACAGGGCAAGTTCAACGCCTATTTCACCGACCGTATCGCGGAACTGCACGCAACGGGACATATCGGCAATTCCCAAACCTATAAGCAGACGCAGGACATATTGAAAAGCTATGACCGGAAGCTGGATCAACGTCTCTTTTCCGACATCGACCTGCGTTATGTCCGGGGATTCGATATGTTTCTTCAAAAGCGGGGCTGTTGCGGAAACACGCGCAAATTCTATTTCAAGGCGTTGCGGGCCATTCTGAACCGGGCCAATGCGGAGGGCGTCGGTTCGGTAGCGACCTACCCGTTCGGACGGGGCGGGTTCGAGGTCTCCAAACTCGAAGAGGCGACTGCCAAACGTTACCTGCCTGCCGCCGAGCTGTCGAAACTCAAAAGCACCACGGCCAGCAATCCGCAATGCGAATACGCTCGCAAGCTGTTTCTCTTTTCCTACTATTGTTACGGCATTTCGTTCATCGACATGGCGATGCTCACGGCCGCCCAGATCAAACAGATGGAGGACGGCGACTATATCGTCTACAAGCGGCAGAAGATCAAGCGGCAGAAAGGTGTCAAACCTATTTCGATCAAGATCACGCCCGCAATCCGGCAACTGATCGGGAGCCTGCAAGCGGCCTCGCCGACCGTGGACGATTTCCTGCTGCCGATCGTCACCCGCTCCGGCTATACGGGCGAGCGGCTCTACATGCACATTCGGGCCCGTTACAGCAAGTATCAAAAATACCTGCGCCTGCTCGCCGAGGAGCTCGGAATAGATTTTCACCTGACGAGCTACGTCTCCCGCCATACGGCGGCCATGACCTTGCAGCGCAACAACATTCCGCGCGAGGTGATTTCACAGATGCTCGGCCATGCCGATCTGGAAACCACGAACATCTATCTCGACAGCTTCGACAACGAAGTGATCAACGAGGCGGCGAAAGTGCTCTAACGGCCATCACGGTTTAATTCTGCTCGCCTTTTTACGCTATTAGCACAAATATACGATTTAAAATCAACCGAATATGTATTTTTTCCAATCATCGCCTGTCAGTTATAAAAGGTTCATCAAACGGTTCCCCACCGAAAATAGTCTTATAAAACTGTACGCCAAGACTTGTGTTGATTTTGATATTGAATCAAAGCCCAAAAAACGACGATGCCCGCATTGCGGCAGCTGTCAAAACGGCCCTTTCAGAAAGAATAATGAAAAATTACGCTTATGTAAAAGATGCGGAAGGACTTTCTCTATATTCAGAAATAGCATCTTCGACAAATCCAAGGCCGATTTCCGAATTTGGATGTATATAGGCTATTGTATGTTCTACTACCACCACGTCTATTTTAATGTGGACAAAATTTCTCGAACACAAATAATCCGAGAAACTCATGCACCCTCAAACGCTACGATCTATCATATATACGATGTCCTGTACAAATTATTCAAGAGCCAAAACAAGGTCGATATGCTACTAATATTCAACATACTCCTGCCATTTATGAAGATTTTCCACAACATGAACCCATATAGGAAAAAAGAATATTAGATAATCCGCTGTTAAACAGCGGATTATCTCCATTAAAAGTCATTAAACAGTCCGGCTGGTAAATTAGATTGTAAACTTTCAAATTATTTACAAGAATATGAAAAATATTACCGACGACACCCCGATCGCAATGCTGACGGTAGGACAGTTGAAAGAGATCTTATCAATCGACAAAATTATGGGGCATCTAACTCCGAGCCGCGCTCCGGACAAAGAGGTGCCGACAGTTGCCGACGTTGCCCGGCTTACAGGGTACAGTATCTCTACGGTCTATAAGCTCACAAGTGAACGAAAGATACCGTTCCACAAACCAGAGCATAAAGGCCGCAAACTTTACTTTAACCGTGAGGAGATTCTCGACTGGTTGCAGAGCGAATCACACCCGACGATCGAACAGGAAAACATCCAGAGAATAAACCAATTAAAAAAGCATTAACCATGAAAACTGAAACAACAACGACCAAGCCCGCATTCGACCCGGAGGTTCCGCCCCGTGAAGGGTTCATCTTCTACCGTACCTTTTATGAAGCGTTGGCCTCGATGAAGAACAGGGCAAGATTACACCTCTATGATGTGATTATGAGATATGCTCTCTACGGCGAGGAACCGACGGATCTCAACGGAGAGCAGATGCGAACCTTCATACTGATCCGTCCCCAGCTGGATGCCAACGAACGGAAACGGCAAGCAAAGTACAAAAAGAAGGCAATCAAAAAGAATAACGACGAAGAACTCAACAAATTTTTCACAAAAACCGAAGACGAAGAAAATGACAATCTACGAATACTCAACGATATACAATATGAATAGGTCGCTCCTAAAAGATAATTCTAACATGAAAGAAAACGAATATGACAATGGGTACATAGAAAGGCAAACAGTCAGTTCGAATCCCCCGGAACTCCCTCAGATCAGGGTCTCCGTGTTCGAGAACTACTTCGCACAGAAACCACTCGGCGATGTTGACCTGATAAAGTGGTGTAAGACTGCCAAATTCAAGGAGCAGGTTATCGCGTTCCGCACGACCTCCAACGAGAAGGTTCGCCAACGAATTAAACGCAACCTGCCGTGCATCACTCCCAGCGGGATATTCAAGACTCGGAGCCGTGACGGGCTGGTTCAGCACACCGGGTTCATATGCATCGACATCGACCACAAGGACAACGGCGTATTCGGGCCGGAGTGGTTCGAGAAGAAGAGACTCGTCGCCAAGACCTTCGACAGCTTGTTGTGTGCAAGTATGTCGATCAGCGGGAATGGCTTGTACCTGATTTTCCGCATCGCTCACCCGGACATGCACCTGGCACAATTCGACGCTCTGGTTCGGGAGATCTACGAGAAAACGGGGCTCGTCGCCGACCAAGGGTGTTGCGATGTCTGCCGCTTGCGGGGAGCCAGTTACGATGCCTACCCATACATCAATCCGCACGCGAAGCCTTATCGGGGCGTGCTGAAAGAAAGAACCGCAAGGGCCAAAGTCCGGACGGCCCGGGAAAAGAAGCTGCTCGATGCAAAGGTCTATAAATTAATCAAGAAAATCCGTGAAAAGAAGAAGGATATCACCGACGACTATCACGACTGGTATTGCATCGGATGCGCCTTGGCGCACGAATACGGCAAGGAGGAGGGGCTGCGGCAATTTCATCTGGTCAGCATGCACTCCAAGAAGTATTACCCGACCGACTGCGACGAACAGTTCGCCAAATGTCTGCGAAGCCGAAAAATCGGGATCGAGACCTTCCTATGGATTTGCAAGAAACACGGGGTGACGTTCAAGTAGCCCACCGTCCTGCACGCGGAGCCGGAACCTTGTCGAGAGGTTTCGGCTTTTTTTTTATGATGGCCTCGGAACGTAGAGACTCCCGAGGCCGATTCCGCCGAAATTTATACAGCAATACCCCATCGAGTGTTGTTCGAGCGAAAATAATTTCTAACTTTGTCTCTGCCTACGTCCGCAAGGACTGCGGCGGACATATTGAAAGTGTTTTCGCACTGTCCTTGACGGAAAATGTAGCAGTTTTCAACATGTAAGAGGACGACGAACAGCACTCATTCTTGTTTAGATCATGGCAGGGCGCATTCGGTGCGCCCATATTCCATATCTATTCGAGCGTGGGGTATTGCCTCGTTTATTCTTACATGGGTTCTGCTACAACCTTCCGTTAGATAGACGAAATCGACTCCACGCTTTCTTTTTGCTACTAACCCAGCCATACAGGAGCCGGATGGCAACATAAAAACTTGTTGCTATGACCTATTACAAGGACACCTTACAGGCATTCTTGGATAATCACATCCACGAAATCCTCGGAAAGCTCGGCCGCGAGTTCGATTCCAACGATTTTATTACAGCATTCAGGCTGTTATTCCCCAATGAATATGCAACCGTGCTACGAAGAAGCAGCTCTTATCGAGCTATCCATACTTGGGTTGCCCGATGGTATCTTTCCGGCCGAACCGATCTACTTCAAAAAGGCGATATTCGGCAGAGGCAGAGCGACAACCGCAATCCAACAAAAAATCACACGTGGATCAAACTTTAACACTTCAACAATATGGGCAGAAAATTCATAATAGAGGAGGTCGAGGAAGAATCTAAGTTCGGCTGCGGCAGTATCGTAGCGACGATAATTATTGCTCTTGTCATCGGACTGTGCGGCGGATTCAAATCATGTAAGGAAGACAAAAAACCGAAAGCCGTCGAGAGCCGGACGGAACAACCGCAACGTTTGGACGAAGTAAAAGTCCAATCACCGCCTTATGTCCCGAAAAGTTCGCATCCGAGTGTTTTCGCACCGACTTCAACCACCGCATCCAAGCCGCAGAAAGAAGCCTCGGTCGAACCCATAACGGAAACATCCTTCGATGATGATATTGAGGTGGAAGAGCCGCTTGTTTCCACACCCCCGACCCAACAAGATAATAGCATCGTCACGGAGACCGATTCCGAAACGCCCGCTTTGACGGAAAAGGAACGCCGCAAGGCCGAACGTCAGGCCAAACGAGAGGCCCGACGTAGAGAGAAAGCGCAGAAAAACAATTAAAATCTTAAAATCATGAAACGGATCATTGGATTAACATTTTTCCTATGTGCATTTTGTATATTCGGGTGTTCCGAGGATTCTACATCAGAGGATGAGAAGAACGAAAATGGACAAGCGACCCTATCCGTGGACGCTCCCTCGCAAATCACGTTCAATGCCGATGGAACAGGCGGGATGAAGATCATCACGATAACAACCAACCAGCCCTCGTGGACTTATTCGTTAAATCCATCCAACGGTGCAGGATGGTTATCCGTGGTACAAAATGGTAATACGCTGAAACTATCAGCATCAAGTAACGAATCGGCAGACAGCAGGGATGATGTAACAGTAACCATATCTGCCGGAAATGCGCCACATATTCAAATTACCATCAAACAATTAGCAGGCAATGCAAATCTATCGACAAACGCGCCCTCAACAATAACATTCAACGCCGATGGAACAGGCGGGATGGACTTCATTACGGTCACTACGAACCGTCCGCAATGGGAATATGCACTTTCTCCGGAAGACGGCGCTGGATGGCTAACCGTGACAAAAAGCGGCGACAAGCTCCATCTCAACGCAACAATCAATTCATCAGCCACACCCCGAGAAGAGGTAATCCTAACAATCTCCGCAGACAAGGCCCCCGATGTGCAAATCAGTATGCAACAACTGGGAGCAGAGCCCGTGCTCCTGACAGGCGCGCCTTCAGAAATTATATTCAACGCGGACGGAACCGGAGGATACAATAACGGATATATCGACGTCCTGACCAACTACCCTTCATGGACCTACTCCTTGAACCCATCGGACGGAGCCGGCTGGTTGTCCGTTACCCAAGTCACCGAAGAAGCGGAGGGTAAATATATCGGACTTTATCTGAAAGCTACACCTTATGCAACCTCCGACGGCAAAGATGTCCTCATCACTATTTCGGCGGGAGATGCTCCCGACATACGGATTACGGTGAAAAAACTGCAATCTTACGACACACTCGAACCTCCTTTATTGACTGACGAAGAGGGAGAATACTATGCCATCTCCTCTTTGAATCACCTCATATGGCTCTCTGAGCAGATAGCCGCAAAAACGTGGCTGTACAGCTCAGGTCTCCGATTTGTTCAGACGGCAGATATCGACATGAATAATTATGGTTTCACCCCGATTGGCACAGAAATCTCTCCATTCCGGTTTAACTATGATGGACAAGGCTTTAAAATTTACAACCTCAGAATATTTCAACCTGGAAGCAATTATGTCGGTCTTTTCGGATATGTACGTTCAGATAACAACATTAAAATATCAAATGTTCATATTGCATCGGGAACTATTACCGGAAACAGTAACGTCGGTGGTATAGTGGGGTACTTCAATCAAAGGATTTCAAAAGAAAGCACAATCATTGGATGTTGCAACGAGGCCTCAGTGACAGGTGGTATCTATGTCGGCGGTATTACAGGAACCAATCAACTTAAGATAATCGCCTGCGTGAACACGGGAAACATAACTGGACGTAGTCACTGTGGTGGCATAACGGGCGTCAACGACGCATATTCTGAATATGTCACTGGTGAAGTTACAGCATGTTATAATACGGGAAACATAAAAGCAGATGCCAATGCAGGCGGCATCGCCGGAGTGACCAAAGTGTATTGGGATAACGAAGATTTTTCTTATCCAAGTAAAATTATATCATGCTACAATACTGGAACCATCTCATGTAATACGACTTATGGAGGAGGGTTGGTCGGATACCATCGCGGGACGGCTAGCGGTTACAACATAGGGAAAGTAACAGGCCCTTATGCGGGCATGATGGCCGGATATCTTTACGACAGTGGCGGGACAGGCTTCTATGCTTACAGAGCAGAATTGAATGGCTATTGGCTGCGATATGATGATTCAGATGTTGCTATTCGGAGTGGTACTGACCCCTATCAGAAGTGTCATCCTTTCAGTGCATCCGACTGGCCCTCTTATACACACCCCCATTGGCAGTCGTCGGGGCATTGGGTAGAGGGCGGCACACCCAACGGCATCAATTCGGAATTCCCCAAACTCTATTTTGAAGAATAAAATGGCAACGATACCTGCTCGTCCAAGTGCACGAGCGATTTTGGAGGAAATTGACATGCGGGATTTGGCGTCTTTGATACAAGCCGTCGATGGTACGGAATTCGATTCGCACGTTATCGACGAAATTATCGAAACACATTTCAATGACCAGTATAATCGATTACGAATGTTATACGCTTATAAGCAAGACTTCGAAGCGATAACTCATGAAGTCACAAAACGAATCGGATCATACCTATTTAAGTATGCTGATGAATTAAGAATCGAACAGATAATGTCTCGTGGAGAACCGACTCGAAATTCAAACGGCAAAACAAGTCGCACGAGTAAATGGAGAAAAATATGATACAGGCTCGTATATAATTCCGGTCTTGGATAAAGCACATAGTTGTAAGTTGTTATCCAAATCCTTTCCGAATCTTTATCCCGACCATTCTTAGTTGTCCCGACCTGCCGCAACCCGGCAGGTCGCTTTGTTAAATCCCAACAGAAGATACTGCGGTGCGATTACGGCTCATGTAGTCGGGAACTCGATAAAATTCATTAACCGCCTATTTCAAGCCAGTGTATAGGGCTTAAATAAGCAAACCGCAATGATGGCCTCCAGTACATATCGGCTGAATCGACCTGCGTATTCACAGTCGGAATGTATTACCCAAAAACAAAATCACATGAAAAACAAAGAAGAAATCAGGCACTATCTTGACACCCAATTTAGCCCATCGGAAGACGATATGGTGCAAATCGTCCGGAACGATTTCGACCGCATCTTGAATAGCGCGGCTTCTTGTGCCCTAATTACGGTCGAGGGTGCAATGCCCGTCTTGGCGGAACAACTCCGCACCGAATTGGAAGCCCTGCACATCGAAGCCGACCTCGACGTGGTTGTAAAAGTAAGTTATCATCCCACATCGGAGATTAGCTTCGACGACCTATGCAGTCTTTTAACCGTCATCCATGAATTTGCCCCGCAGGTAAATATCGTCTGGGGCTGCGGCACGGATGCAAAACTGGCAGAAACCGACTATTCGATACTGTTGCTAATCGGGACATCGGCAGAGTAAATTTGCAAGACCTGCCAAAAACATATTGGCAGGTCGCTTTATTTCGCCCCGACAGAAGATACTGCGACGCAATTACAGCTCATATAGCCACGAACCCGATAAAATTCATTATTTTTATATTCCATTTTTTGGGATTTACTATTTTGAAATATAGAAAAATTTAGTTAATTTTAATGATATAATCCAATTCAGTATGAAGACAATCGCTGTATTTAACAACAAAGGAGGCGTTGGAAAAACAACGCTATTATGTAATATTGCATCATGTCTCCAGTTAGAACAACAAAAACGGGTATTAATCATCGATGCTGACCCTCAATGCAATGCAACCATCTATTTATTCAATCCTGAGCAAATCGATTCATTTTATAATAATTCTACGCAACATACAATCTATAACATCGTACATCCCCTCAAAAGAGGAAAAGGTTATTTAGTACAACAAGATATACCCATCGTTTGTAGTGACGGATTTGGAGTCGACTGTATTATTGGTGATACACGCTTTGCCGTTTTAGAGGACTTTTTAAGTTCAGAATGGTTATCAAGTAGTAGAGGAGAAGAACGCGCCTTAAACACAACTTTTGTTTTCAAAGATCTTGTCCAGAAATTATCAGATCAATATGATTACATATTTTTTGATATTGGGCCATCTCTTGGCGCCATAAATAGATCTGTTCTCCTTGCATGTGATTATTTCATTATACCTATGTCTTCTGACATCTTTAGCATAAAAGCTATCGAGAATATTTCAGAGTCATTACACGAGTGGAAAGATGGTTTTAATAGGAATCTGGCCGAATATAACCGCCAAGAAAATGAAGAATACAAAGTCGGGAATATTCCGGTTCATTTCCAACTCAAATTTATGGGATATGTTAATCAACAATACACAATAAAGCGAGTAGAAGGACAGGCTCGTCCTATAAAAGCATATGATACTATAATAAAACGAATGCCCTCAATAATCACCTCCAAATTATCCGAGTTTATTCCACAGCCTTTTAATCTTAGGAAACTTGCTCTCGGCGAAATTCCCAATTTACATAGTTTGATTCCTTTATCCCAATCAGCGAATAAACCTATATTTAATTTAAGTGGCCGAGACGGTGTTGTAGGCGCACACTTTAAAAAAGTAGCCGACTTCAAAGACGTAATATGTAAAATTAGCGAGCACATATTAACTAATATTGAGGATTATGATCAAATGGCCCAATAGTATAATAAAAGATATTGCCCGCCGAAAATGTGTCATATTTTTAGGAGCAGGCATATCTAAAAATGCGTCTAATGCTGATGACATCCATCCTAAAAATTGGCAAGAACTTCTAACGCAAGGAGCCAATGCATTAGCATCCAAAAAAGTCCAAACACGGGTCAAAAATTTAATTAAAGCTACCGATTATTTAATGGCCTGTGAATTACTCAAAAGAGCAATGGGGCGAGATGAATTTGTTGATTTTTTATCAGATGAATATCAAAGACCGCGATTCGAACCTGCCGAAATACATAAAGACATTTTTTTACTTGATTCTCGAATAATCGTTACGCCCAATTTCGACAGAATCTATGACGCCTATGCACTTTCCGAGGCAAAAGGATCAATTAGTATAAAGCATTACTATGATACAGACGTTGCTGATAAAATCAGAAAACAAGAACCCATAATCTTAAAAATACATGGATGTATTGAAACACCAGATCGACTAGTATTTTCAAAGATTGATTATGCCCGTGCAAGGAACCAGTACCAAAATTTCTACAAAATATTAGAAGCTCTTATCCTTACTCATACTTTCATATTCCTTGGTGCAGGAATAAATGATCCAGATATCAAATTACTACTGGAAGATTATGCATTCAAATACAGTTTTGCAAGACGCCACTATTTTGTTACCCCCAAAAATACACTTATAACAGAAGAACGCACAATCTATGAAGAAGCGATGAACCTTCAGTTTATTGAATATGATTCACGATCAAACCACAAAGAATTACTAGATTCTATCAAAGAATTAGTTTCTTTAGTTGAATCTGAAAGACGGGATATAGCAGATAAAATCAGTTGGTAATTTATAAAGTTTTTTCCGATGGCGACCATTTATGTACCACTTGTGTACCACAGCCATTTTTTCGGCCATACATCACAAAAGAAAAATCCTCGATATTCGATTGAATATCAAGGATTTTCCATCAGTCGGGGTGACTGGATTCGAACCAGCGACCACACGCCCCCCAGACGTGTACTCTAAAACGCCATAACAAACAAATTATCAATTAATTACAGCGATAAAAATAGATACGGTTGACTTGTTGGTTGATTCGATAGTCAATCATGGTTAAACAATTAGTGAATTGGAACGGACCAACCTTGCAACTATCAAAGTCTGTCCTTGCTCTGTTAACAGAAAATCGGCGAAAAATTTTCCCCTCTCGCCGTTCGTCTGTTTTCAGCAATTTTCAGTAGCTTTGATTTCTATAAAGAAAAACCCCCGACCGTATGGCCGAGGATATATTTTATATGAACTGCTCTAAATACTTTTCATTGAATCCAGTCAGCGGGAAACGAAACTCTTTCTGCTTGCCCTCTAATGATGTGTAGCCAAATACGACTG
>ERZ773242.182-NODE-182-length-75625-cov-31.805822_pt1 | contig 75625 bp, 60 predicted proteins | sample MGYA00511077_ERZ773242 | MGnify/ENA primary metagenome ERZ773242 (study PRJEB29015, sample SAMEA2737754) | human gut metagenome | biome: human gut; feature: human-associated habitat; material: faeces | place: China | collected 2012 ... | reverse complement strand
TGCCCTTGCTGTTTTTCACGGTCACGCCGGGGCGCTGCACCTTGCCGTTATAGGTATAGGCGGTTTTGCTCAGCTTGATATTGGACGCCTTGGCGATCACCGTCTTGCCGGTGACTGCGCCGCAAACGCTACATTTTTTGTAGATCTGACCGTCCTTAGCGGTGGTGGCTTTGGTCAGCTGCGATTTGTAGGAATGGCCTTTAGGCTTAATATTCGCCACGGTGTAGCTATCGCCGCACTGGGTACAGGTATATTTTGTCTTGCCATAGGCGGTGCAAGTGGGCTGCGCAATCACCTTACCGGAGTAAACATGAGCCAGCGCTTTAAAATCCCACAACACATTATAATCCGGCACGCCGGCGCCCATATCGCCCTCGGCATACTGCCAAATATCCGCATACACGCCGGTTTTGCCAATCTGCACCGGGGCGGAAAAATCAGTGGTTTTTGGCTGCCAGTTGGCGTACCACAGCTTATAGCCCTTACTATGCAGAGTCTGCACATTCAAATAATTGGCAAACCAATTCAGGTTGGCGTAAACCATCGGGGTGTAGCCCGCTGCGCGAATGGCGTCGCAAAAAGTAATGGCGTGTTGAATAATGGTCTTTTTGTTGCTGTTGTCCAGGATCAGCTGATCCTCCAGGTCATAAGCCACCGGCAGCACAAAATACTTGTACTTGCCCTTCATCTGAGCCAACACGCTCTTAACATAATTGGCCTCAATCGTGGCCTCCTTGGTATTGAACGCATAGCTATAATGGTACACGCCAAAGGGCACGCCTGCTGCCTCCGCCGCGTTCACATTATTCCAAAACTGCGGATCCAGGTGGTCGTTGCCGTAGCTCATACGGATCATAGTAAAGGTCTTGCCCGCCTTCTTCCATGCGGGGTAATCCACACCTTTTCCGTTATGCTGAGACACATCGGTGCCAAACGCCGGCGCCGTAGTGGCTGCCCATACCGGTAACACGGTAGCGCACATCAGCACCAGGCACAACAGAGCGCAAAACAGAGATTTACATTTTTGTTTCATATCACACCTCGTTTGGGTTGTTTATTCGGTCTCACTATAACACAAAGAGAAAACAAAGTCAAATTACCGCACTTTGGTACTTTTTACCGGGGACCAGGCGCCGTACAGCTTGCCGCCCTTTTGCTTTTTATACACCCGAATGCGCACATAATACTTTTTCTTGCTTTTGAGTTTCGTCAGGGTCTTGGCGGTGGAGCCCGCCTTGGTTATCGTTACCGACTTGGTGGTGGATTTGGTGAATTTGGACGAAGTGGAATAGCTGATCTGGTAACCGCTAATGCCACTGCCCTTCTTCCACTTTACGGTCAGCCGGCCTTTTTTGCTGCTTTTCAGCGATACGATCGCCGGTTTCAGCTGTGCCAGCTTTTCCGTCTTTTTGGCGCCGCAAGCGGTGCACTTATATTTCTTATACCCGGTGGCAAAGTAGGTGGCCGCTTTTTTGGCGGTGCACTTATAGGCGTGCACATGGATCTTAAATTGCCGCCTGCTGTTAAAGTTGCCCTTGCCCTGCACCGTTACCGTGCGGGTGGTGCCTCTGGTGGCAATGGACACAGTGTAATCCTTGTTCTGCCGCAAGGTCTTGCCCTTATAGGTTGCCTTGATCGTGGCGCCCTTGGCGGTAGGAGTACACCGGACAGACACATCCCTGTCATTCAGGGATTTTTGATTGATCTTAAAGTGCAGCACAGCCGTACCGGTATAGTCGCCCTTGCCCTGCACCGTCACATTGGCGGTACCAGCATTGGTATTGGCACTGTAACGGACCACCGTATAGTCCCGACCGGACTTTAAGCCGCTTTGACTGTCAAACCAAGCGGTACCGGGGCGCTGGGCACTGCCGTTATAGGTCACCGGCGCGCAAACATCCGACCCGCCGTACCCGGCAATAGACGCCGGGGCAATGGCATAAGTATAGGTCGCGCTGCCGGTCAGGTACTTGGATCCTTCCAGTGCCGTCACGGTATAGGTGCCGCTGCCGGCATGCACCGTGGAGCCGCTGTATGTGAGGGTGTAGTCCTCGCCCTCTTTGAACACCTTTTTGTAAGGCTTGCCGTCTGTGGTGGTGCCAACAAAGGTCATGGCAGACATCACATCTGCAATGCTCTTGCCGGAGTACGGCGCCTGCACATCGCCAAAGCCTGCCCGGTTCATGGGCAGCTTGGCAATTTCAAACCGCAGCCGGTTGGTACCGTTCCCCTCCAGCTTGCCGGTATAACGGTCGCTGATAGAAAAATCCAACACGATGGTGTACTTGCCGGGCTCGGACAGGTTATCCACCTGTGTGCCGTTCTCATCGAGGAACAATACGGTGTAGTCCTTATCCCGCACCGCAGTATGGCCGTAGCCATCCACCACATGCACATCCACCTGAATGGGGCAAACATTATAAGTAATGGCACCGTTTTTATCCAGATTGTGCAGTTCGATCTGGTTCTTTTCCTTGGTTACATCAATCTTGTTGAGGTAAAAGGAGCAAGAAAGCTGTGCAGTACCGTCCGTGGCAATAATGGTGTGCTGTCCCGGCGCGTAACGATCGTCGCCGGTCTCATACACGGTGGTGTACTCCCGACCAAACACATAGCCCGGAATCAGCAGAGAGAATTCGCCTTCCTCGCCGACATAATCCAGCCCGGTGCCGTCCGGCAGAGGGGTCACCTTGGCTTGCCCGTTCTCGTCCGTCAGCACCGTACCGTTGCCGTCCGTCTGCGCCTTAAAATAGGCACAGCTGCCGTCCGCCGCCCTTTGAATCAGAATAGAATCCCGTATTTGACCTTCGGCACCGCGACGCATCAGCACCATATAGCCCTGTCCGTCAAAATCGGACAGATTCTCGCCGGTAGAGGCAAAGCGGTAGTCCGTCGCAGACAGTAGCGGGTACGATTTAGTATCGTCCAACTGCTGATGGTCGTTTTCCAAAGTGAAGTATGCATTTTTCGACCCACAAAGGAAATAGTAATAATTGATAAAACCCGGGAACCGCAGGTTGTTGGAGGCGGCAAAGGTGGCGTCCACCTGATACCATTGGTAGCCGCTGCCGGTGCCGTCATCCAAATACACAAAGTTCCAGGCGTGCATATCCTTTTGTAGTTCCCCGGTGTTCTCATTGCGCACCATTTTGCTACCCATCACCGTGTTGCAGGCAATGCCGTTCAAACGGCACAGATAGTAAAACAGCGCCGCGTAGCCCTCGCACACGGCCTTGCCCTGGCCGGTGGTGCCGATCACCGTCAGGCTGTTTTTTTGCCGCACGGACCAATCGTAGCCGGTGCCGTCCAAATCCGCAGCCCCCTGCCCTGTAAGGCCGAAGAACGCTGCGTAGGCGGTGTGGGCGTACCAGTCGGTTTTGCCCTCCTTCATAAAGCCCTCATAGGCCGCCGTATTGTAAATCGTATTCTCCGCCAAAAAGTCATAAATGGTCTTGACGATCAGGTACTGGCGGCGGTTTGTATCCTTCTCCGCCGCGATGGTGGGATTGTCGGTAACAAACAGTTGGTTCCACTTCTCTGCCGCTTGGCGCAGGATCTCCATTTGCTGCACAGTGTCGCAGTATTTGAAGGTGCAGTGCACCTCATAAAAGGCCACCGGGCCGTTCCAGTCGTCATAGCCCTCCACATTGAGCCAAGAGATTTTTAAATCATCTTGCTGAAAGCCCTGAATCTGGGCGTCCAAAAAATCGCCGCCCTCAATGGTGCCCGCTTTCTCCGCCAGAGCGTTGCTTCGCAGCCGCTCATACAGCGCCTTTTGCAGCTTGTCGGTGGTAGGGTCATAATCGCTTTTTTTCACCGCAATATACAGGGTAAAAGCAGTCTCTCGCCGGAGCATACGGTGCAGCGCGTCTGTCAGCGCCGCATCTATATCCTGCTGGAAGCAGTGCCAGGTCTTGACCTTCGTGGTATCGTCCCCCACCGCCGCCCAAGCGGTACCGTCCGGAGCCAGGTACGGAGCCAGGCCGGTACAGTCCTCTGCGCTCTGCCCCTCGGTATGGACTGTATGGGTCGTACAGACGGTAGCACTTGCCAGTCCATCGGCAGCCGCAGCCGTAACCGGCATAGCGGTGCACACCAGCACCAGCGCCAGCAAAAGAGATAGCAAACGCATTCTTTTCATACCCATACCTCCTGATAAAACAAAAGCCTCTATTCCAATTTGATTATACCCGATCGTGGCAAAAAAGGCAAGAGAAAGCCGAGGACCTGCAAAATACAAGTCCTCGGCTGTTTTTTCAGTGTTTATTTCGCCTGCAAAACCGCTTTGGTAATAAAGGCGTCTATATCCCGGTACACCTCCGGGCTGTTGGTCTCTCGCAGGATCTCGTGCCGGGCACCGGGATACAAAAGCACCTGCACCCGGTTGTGGCCGGTGGCCTTCAGCCGGTCGCTGACCGCCCGAATACCGGCGCCGTAATTGCTCACCGGATCCTCCTGGCCGGACACAAAGAGAATCGGCAGATCCTTTGGTACACGGGCGTACCAGTCTTTACTGCCGCACTCCAACATCAGCCGTCCCAGATCGCCGTAGGCGGCCACAGTAAAGGTAAAACCGCAGGCGTCGTCTGCAACATAATCATCCACCGATGCGGTATCTCGACTGAGCCAATCCACAGAAGTGCGACCCTCAAAATGATCGTTATAGCCCTTAAAGCCGGTATTCTCCAGCCACTTGGAGCGATAGCGCTTACCCTTAACGGCGCCCAGTACATTGGTCACCGCCACGCTGATATTTGCCAGTGGATTCGGCCCGCCGGTGCCCACATAAATGGCCGCCGCATAGTCCAGATCCGGGTAGCGGGCGGTAAAGCACCGCATAATAAAGCTGCCCATCGAATGGCCGGCAATAACCAGCTTCTTGTCCGGATATTCGCCCCGGGCAATGTCATACAGCCGCCGCACATCTTGCAGCAGAGCATTGTACCCGTCCTTATCGCCAAAGAACCCCCTGTCCTCCGGCGTTTCGCAGGACTGACCGTGGCCCAGCATATCGTGCATAAAGACCGCATAACCCATATCCGCAAAGGCCTGCAAAAAGTCGCCGTAGCGGCCGCAGTGCTCAGCCATACCGTGGTGGAGCAGCAGCACGGCCTTCACATTGCCGTCCTCCGGATACCACTGCCAGGCATGGATGGTGGCCAGCGCGCTGGCGCTGGGATAAGTGTACGCTTTCGTTTTCATAGAAAAATCCCCCTTAACGCAGGCAATGCCTGCTGATTCTATGTAAAATTATTATCGCTACATATTCAGTTTTAGCTGTCGTTACTCTGCCTTTTCGTCCTCCAGCACCGAGGTGCAGCGGGGACAGCGGGTGGCAGCAATGTGGATCTCGCTCTTGCAGTAGGGGCAGACCTTGGTGGTGGTTGCCGCCTGGGCCTCTTTCTCATGGGTGGCGTGCTTCACTGCGTCTGACAGCTTATTCAGCCCCTTGACCATACAAAAGATGATCAGCGCCATAATCAGGAAATTCACCACAGCGGACAAAAACGCGCCGTAGTCCAAATAATTATCTCCCAGCAGATGAATCTTGCCCTGGATCTCCGCTCCGCCGATACAGTTGAGCAGCGGTTTGATGATCGAGTCCGTCAAAGCGGTAACCACGCCGGTAAAAGCGGAACCGATGATCACGCCGACGGCCAGGTCCATCACATTGCCGCGGGAAATGAATGCCTTAAACTCCTGAAAAAATTTCTTCATTGGTACATTCCCTCGTTATTGGTACATTCCCTCGTTTTTACACTTTTCGGCGCACAGCGTCTGACTGTATTCTATCACACAATGCCGGTAAAATCAAATGCCGGAATAAAATCTTTACCTACTGCGCTGCGCTCCTGCAAAAACACATGATCCATACCCAGCGCCAGGGCATGATTCACCACCTTGTCGTACTCCCGACGGGTGATGGTGCGCGTCAGCTCCGGGTAGCGCTCCAGTCCCGGCATAGGGGTGTACTGGGCCATCAGGGACACATAGGTACCCGGCAAATGGCTGTGCAGCCAATCCAGCGCCTCAATGGCCGAATTGGTATTGCCCGGCAAAATCAAATGGCGCACGATCATACCGGACAGCATTTTATCCCCGTCCCACCGGTCCTGCACCTGGCGGCGCATTTCCAGCAGCGCCGGACCCACCCGCTCCACATAGTCCGGCGCAGCGCTGTAAGCCGCCGCCTTAGCCGGTCGGGTGTACTTAAAATCCGGCAAATAAATATCTATCAGTCCCTCCAGTTGCCGCAGGGTCTCTAATCGCTCATAGCCGCCGGTGTTGTACACCACCGGCACCGGGGGCTTCCATCGGCGCAGCAGCCGCGCCAAGGCCGGTGCGTACTGGGTGGGGCTGACCAAATTGATATTCTGCGCCCCGGCATCAATCAGCCGCTGCATACCGGCGATCAGCTGGTCCTCGGTTAGGTCCACGCCCTTGCAGCCCCGGCTGATTTCCATATTCTGGCAAAACACGCACTTCAGCGGACAGCCGGAAAAGAAGATTGCTCCGCTGCCGGATTTGCCGCTGATACACGGCTCCTCCCAGGCGTGCAGCGCCATACGCGCCACCCGAAAGGCAACGCCCACACCACAGGCACCCACGGCCGTGGTACGGTCAACACCGCACCGGCGGGGGCAGGCATTACACCCACTCACAGCAGTGCCTTATAGAGATCGCCTTTTTTGTACGGGGTTACCGCGGCAATCTCCTTGGCGGCAGCGTTGACGGAAGCGCCTTTCTCCACCAGCGCACGGGCCTGTTCCACCGCCTGGTCAAAGGTGATGGCGTCCGTTGGCTCGGCCTTTTTGCCGGCCACGATCAGCACGATCTCCCCTTTGATCTTATTTTCCGTATAGTCTTTCTCCGCCTGTGCCAAAGTGGTACGTACCACCTGCTCATGCACCTTGGTCAGTTCACGCACAATGGCGATCTCCCGATCACCCAGCACCCGGTGCAGATCCCCAATGGTGTTGATAAACTTATGCGGCGCCTCATAAAAAATCATGGTGCGCTTTTCGTCCTTAAGCTCCTCCAGGTGGTCCCGGCGGGATTTTTTATTGACGGACAAAAAGCCCTCAAAGGTAAAGCGCCCGCTCTCCATACCGGACACTGCCAGCGCTGTGGCAAAAGCCACCGGTCCGGGCACGGACACCACCGGGATCCCCTGCAAGTGGCACAAGTGCACCAAATCCTGCCCCGGGTCCGAAATGGCAGGCATACCCGCGTCCGTTACAATGGCGCAATTCTCCCCCGCCGCAATGCGGGCAGTGATGATTTCGCCCCGCTCCCGACGGTTGTGCTCATAATAGCTGACCATCTCTTTTTTGATACCAAAATGATTCAGCAGCTTTAAGGTCACCCGGGTGTCCTCTGCTGCAACAAAATCCACAGTCCCCAGGGTGTCAACCGCCCGGGGCGACCAGTCGCTTAAATTCCCGATGGGCGTGCCCACCACATATAAAGTACCGCTCACTTTGCGCCTCCTTCAAAATATGCGCCGTATATTCTTCCCATTTCCGCCTGGCCCGCCGGACTTTCCAAAATCAGCGTAGGCTCTGCCGTTAAGTACGGCTTGGCGCCCTTGCGCCCCTCCATCAGCAGCAAAAAGGGTGCCTCTCCCTCCCGGTGCTGCACCAGCCGCAGCCGCTTAGGCTCCAAATCATGGGCACGCATAGCCGTTACAATATCCGCCAGCCGTTCCGGCCGATGGCAAATGCAAAACCGCCCGCCGAACTGCAACAGATAGCCCGCTGCCGCACAGGCGTCCTCCAAGGTGCAGCACACCTCGTGCCGGGCAATTTGATCCCACGGCTCCGGAGACAAAATGCCCGTGTCCACCGGCTTGTACGGCGGGTTCATACTCACCAGAGTAAAGCTGCCCGCCGGGTACAGCTGCCGATGATCTCGCAGATCTGCCTGCTGCACGGTTAGCCGCTCTTCCAAATGATTCAGCGCAATGGATTGCTGCACCTGCCGTACCGCCCGGTCCTGAATATCCAGGCACGCCACCGGACTTTGCCGGGCATCTCGCAGCCAAAGCAAAGGAATAATTCCACAACCTGTACCCAAATCCAGCGCCCGATCTCGGCGGCGAATATGGGCAAAATCCGCCAGCACCACGGCGTCCGTACCAAAGGTGTGGCGGTCACTGACCACGATTTGCATGTGCTCTGCCAAAGGCATAACCGTCTCGTTCATAGGCTCTCCCACTACCGGGCCGTGCCCGGGTCTTTGCGCTTATTATATACCTACCGCCCCGCTTTGGCAAGCGGACAAAAAAAGACACGCCCAAAGCCAAAGCTCTCGGCGTGTTCCTTTTTGTTTGTACAAAAGCAGAAAAATCTACAAAATCCGCTTATGCCTGGGCAGGCGCACCCACGGGGCAGGTTGCCTCGCACGCACCGCACTCAATGCAAACGTCAGCGTCAATTACAAATTTGCCGTCACCCTCGGAGATGGCGGAAACCGGACACTCTGCTGCGCAAGCACCGCAGGAAATACAATCATCAGAAATCTGATATGCCATGATAAACACCTCCTGTATGTTTCTCAACCTAAATATAACAGCATTGATTTGAAAATGCAAGTGAATTCTAAAAAATTAGTCTTGCCTTACTTCTCCGCCTGGGCGGGCTTGTCCGCTTTTTTCTCATTTTTGCCGCCGCGACGGGGCGCACGCACCACGCGCACTTCTTCCCGATTGACGATCACCGGTGCGCCCTCCGGCGCATTATCCAGCTGCACTTTCAGCTTGCCGGTGAGCAGCGCAGCGTCTACCACCGTGCCTCGACCCTCTCTGCAGTCCACCACGGTACCTCGGCGGGGAGTGATCTTTGCCAGGTATTCATAAGAGTTCTGCTCATATTTCAGGCAGCACATCAGCCGCCCGCAAGTGCCGCTGATCTTAGAGGGGGACAGGCTCAGTCCCTGCTCCTTGGCCATTTTGATAGACACGGAGTGGAAGTCATTCAGGAAGGTGGAGCAGCAAAACGGCCGCCCGCACACGCCCAGACCGCCCAGCATCTTGGCCTCGTCCCGCACACCGATCTGGCGCAGCTCAATACGGGTATGGAAAGTGGAGGCCAGATCCTTAACCAGCTCTCTAAAGTCCACACGGCCGTCCGCGGTAAAATAAAACAGGATCTTGGACCCGTCAAAGGCGTATTCCACCTCGGTCAGGTTCATATCCAGCTTGTGCTTCTCAATCTTTTGCAGGCACACCTCGTAGGCGCGCTTCTCTTTTTCTTTATTCTCTTCCAGAATTTGCTTATCTCTGGCGGTGGCAATACGCAGCACCGGCTTGAGGGGTGCAGTGACCTCATTCTCCGCCACTTCTTTGGGCGCATACTGGGCGACGCCGCATTCCATACCTCGGGCGGTCTCTACCACCACCAGGTCGCCTTTCTTAATCTCCAACCCCTTGGGGTCAAAATAATATGTTTTGCCGGTGTCCTTAAACCGAACGCCTACCACTTTTGTCATAATCTATCCTCCTAACGGCCGATCGCCTGGCGCAAATCGGCGCAAAATTTTGTGATCAGCAGGGCGTTATTGGCATTTTGCAGCGCCCGCTGATAAGTGTCCTCTGCCACAGATACCAGTTGCAGCAGTTGTTTTCTGGTACATTTAGATCCAAGCAACCGGGGAATTTCATCGCTGCCGGAAAGCAAATCGGCGCCGCTGTCCAGCACCAATGCGTCCCGAAACAGATCCCGCAGCACCCCGCAGATATTCAGTACCGCCTGCCTGTCCTTTTGCAGTGGTGCACAGGCGCAAATGAGCGCATACTCATTCTCCGCCACCAGCGCTCGGCACAGTTCTGCGGACAAGGCGCTGTACTTGGCGGCCTCGCCGTCCTCCAGGCTCTCCATGGCCTTTCCGATGTTGCCGTTCCACAGCTGCAACGCCTGGCGCACCCGATCCGGGTCCGCCTCCGGCTGCCGCTGCAAAATATAATCCGCGCCGATCTCTACCGGCACGCCCTCCAACCGAAACACCACACTGCGGGACAGCACCGTGGGCAGCAGAGCGCTCTTGTTCTCCACCGTTAAAATGAACCGCACATAAGCCGGCGGTTCCTCCAGCACTTTCAAAATGGCATTTTGGGCCTGCACGCTCATCAAATGGGCGTTAACCAATATGTAGATCTTATAATCCGCCTCGTTGGGGGTCATATACACATCGCCCACAATTTGATCCACCGTCTTTTTATGGAATGAACGGGCGCCCCCCTCCGGGGCATAGACCAAAATATCCGGGTGCACCCCGGCACGAGCCTTGTGGCACTGGGGGCAGCTGTCGCAAGGGCGGTGCTCGCCCCGGCACACCAATGCCGCAGCCAGTTCACCGGCCAGCGTGCGCTTGCCCAGACCGCTCTCCCCCTCCAGCACCACGGCGTGGGGCAGGCGGCCGCCGTCTACCAATGCAGACAGCTGCGCCTTGATTTTTTCATTCCCGAGAAAGTGCTTAAATTCCATACTTGCCTTTACAATTTGCGGAACTCATCCACATTGATTACAAACGCCACAGCGCCGTATTCCTCCACATCCACCGGCTGGCGCAGCAACGAGCCCTCCAGCGTGCTGGCCACGCCCACTTGGCGCACCACTCGCTTGGTCACATGCTTGCCCAGCACATCGAACAGCTGATCCACCTTGTGATCCTCCGTGCCGATAAACAGCGTGGTGTGCCCATCGGCCAAGAACTGACCGGTGGTGGAGATGCGGGAGGAGGAAAAGCCCTCCTTCGTAATCGCATCCAAAACTTTGGAAACATCTTTATTGGAAATTACAGCCATAACCAGCTTCATATAAACATCCATCCTTTCCGTTAATGCTTCCTATTATACGCCTTGATTCGCAACTTTACAACTATCTGTATTATCACTTCAAATAAAATTTACAATTTGTACTTATTTAGACAAATTTCACCTTTTTAGGGGTTAAATCACCGCTGCCAGCGCCACCACCACCGGCATGGTAACAATGGAAAACAGTGAGGACTGGGCGGCCAACTCGCTGCCCAAGGCGGCGTCATTGTCGTACTTGGCCGCATACATAGCCGTATTGGTCGCCGTGGGGGCAGAGGCGGAGATGACCATAGCGATCAGCAGATCACCCCGCACACCGCACAGGTAAAACAGCCCCACCATACACAGGGGGATCACTGCCAAACGCATCAGGGAGCAAAAGTACAGCTCCTTTTTGGCGAACATACGCTTCCAGTCCGCATTGGCAAGAAAGGTGCCGAAAATCATCATGGCCAAGGGCGAATTACAGTTGCCCACCATCTCCATGGGCCGCAGGATCACCTGGGGCAGCCTGGGCTGCAAAAAGAACAGCGGCAGCCCGATGAGCACCGCCATGGAGCCGGGGTTCAGCACCAACCGGCGCAGGTCGATCTTGGCGGTATGGCCGCTGATCTCATAAATGCCGTAGGTAAAGGCCACCACATTAAAAACAGCCACATACACGGAGCAGTAGAACACGCCCTCCGAGCCAATCACCGCCAGAGCCAAAGGCAGCGCCAAAAAGCTGGCGTTGGAGAACAGCATACCGTAGCGGTACACGCCCCGCTCCATGGGACTGCGGTGGCGAAAGCACAGCTGTCCCAGCACACCGCCCACCAAGTGGGTGGCAAAGGCGCACACAAACGCCAAAAGAATACCCCGCACATGGTCCGGGGTGTACGCCATGGTCATAAATGTATAAATAATGGCAATGGGCAGCACGATATTAAACAGCAGGTCGATCACTCGCTTGGCGTCCGCCTGGCGAAACACGCCCAACTTATCCGTCACAAAGCCGATCAGAGAGATCAGGTACAGCATCAGTACCTGACCGGCCACGGTCTTTAAAGTTGCAAAAAACAAAGGCACGCTCCTAATCCGCTGCGCTGCGACGGCGCAGATCCTGCACAAAAGCCAAGGCGAACACGCCCAGCAATAAATCCGCCGGGCCGAAATACACGCTGCCGTTCAACAGATTCCGGTGCCCGGTAAACAATACGGACAGTCCGGGCAATGCCAGCACACAGCCGCACACAAACACCAGCAGGCCAAAGAACACCACCGCACGCCCTGCATGGCGGGAGGTAACCACCGCCGTTGCAAAAGATAAGAGAAACAGCAGCAGCGCCACCAAAAACAGCACCTCGCACACCGTCTGGGTATCTACCAGCACACTGACCATCTTAGCTAAAATGGTTAGCAAACGGCAAAGCCCCCACAGCGCCGGCACAAAGTGAAAGAAGCGGAAAGCGCGAAAATCATACCGTCCGCCCCCATAGCTGCGCCCTACAACAAAATAGTAGGAGCAGCTGAGTAAAGCAAACAGTGCCGTCAGCCCTTCGCTGACCAGGTCATTCCACTGTAAATAAACCGCACCGTCCGCCAAGTTGTAGCACAAAAAGCAGCGGTAAATAAAATCAAAAAAGAACGCCACAGACACCAGATAGGACACAACGGTCAGCCTGCGGCTGCCGCCGTTTGCAGCCACCGCCACTGCCGTATGGCTTTGGTGCAGGGCACACACAGTGCAACACACACCGGCACACAGCAGCAAAGCATACAGCCCATAAGTCAACGGCGCACCGGCAGCCGTGACCCGCCCGGTACTGCTGTCCGTAAAAAGGAGGAGCTGAACAAAGCGCAATACCACCGCCGCCCCGGTGATCGCAAAAGTCAGAATCCAAGGGATCAGTTGGGGTCTGGTACGCACTTTTTCGCTCCTCTTTCGTTCAAAATCAGCCCTGAACCTCTCGGTCCGCCGGGGCAATGTACGTTCTGGCGTGGGACACGCTCTTGTATGCCGGACGCATAATTCGGCCGCCGGAAATCAGTTCCTCCAGCCGATGCGCACACCAACCGGCAATACGGGCGGTGGCAAACAGCGGGGTAAACAGATCCTCCGGGATCTTCAGCACCTTGTAAACCAAACCGGAGTACAGATCTACATTGGCGCACATCACCTTGTCGTCGCCCTTTACCTCGGCAAACACCTCCGGGGTCAGCATCTCCACATTCTCCAAGGTTTTAAACTCTTTTTCAAATCCGGCCTCATAAGCCAGCTTGCGGGCATTGGATTTTAAGATCACCGCGCGAGGATCTGATTTGGTATAGACTGCGTGACCCATACCGTAGATCAAACCGGAGCCGTCACCGGCTTCTTTATTCAGGATTTTAACCAGATAATCTTTCACCTGCTCCGGCTTGGTGGGGTCTGCCACATGGGCAATAATGTCCTCCATCATGTGCGTCACTCGAATGTTGGCGCCGCCGTGGCGAGGACCTTTCAGGGAGCCGAAGCCGGCCGTAATGGCCGAATACGTATCCGTACCGCTGGAGGTAAGCACACGGGTAGAGAAGGTAGAGTTGTTACCGCCGCCGTGGTCCGCATGGAGCATTAAGCAAATGTCCAGCAGTTTGGCCTCTTCGCGGGTAAATGTCTTGTCCACCCGCAGCTGATTTAAAATGTACTCCGCCATGGTCTGCTCCTTGTTGATCGGGTGCAGGAACATGGTCTTGTTGTAGAATGTACGGCGCTTGATCTGATAGGCGCTGTTCATAATGGTGGGGGTCTGGGCGATCAACTGCAAGGACTGACGCAGCACATTGGGAATGGAGGTATCGTCCGGGTTCTCATCAAAAGAGTAAAGAGACAAAATGCAGCGCGCCATCTTGTTCATAATATCCTTGGAGGCGTGCTTCATAATCACATCTTCCACAAACTCGTCCGGCAGTGCCCGGCACTCGGACAGCACCTCGCGGAGAGAATACAGCTGATTGGCAGTGGGCAGATTGCCAAACAGCAGCAACCATACTACTTCCTCATAGCCAAAGCGGTCCTCGGCAATGCAGTTGTCCACCAAATCACGAATGTCATAACCACGGTAAGACAACTTGCCGTCCGTAGGAATCCGATCGCCGTCCAGAATATAGTAGCCCTCTACCGAGCAGATACGGGTCAATCCGGCCATCACGCCGGTGCCGTCGCTGTTGCGCAGGCCCCGCTTTACCTGATAGCGTTCAAAATCGTGGGCATTGATATAGTTATTCTTCCCCAGCTCCTGACACAAATTGGACAGTGCGTCCATGGAGATGGGCGAAATATAATTGGAAGCCACAAAATCGCTCCTTTCAAACATACATTTAGAACAATCATTATACAATTATAATAGACAAATGTCAAGTTATCTGAAAGGAGAGATCCGCTTTGAAAAAAGTATTGATCCTGTTTGCTCTGCTGTTTTTGCTCACATTCGGGGTACCCATGTTCGCCGCGTTTCACACCCAAGGCAGCAGTGATCTAGTAAGCCTGCTCCACTCTGCGGTGCTGACGGCGCCTATTCTCTGATGGAATTATCGTTAATTTTCGTAATCCGGCAGTGGCAGGCAGCCTGGATCACTGAGGCAGAGAATGCGCGGTTCCAGTCCGCTTTAACCGCTGCATACCCCGCCGGGTCTGACATTGCCAGCCGCGCCCCAACCTGCACGCCGTCGCATCCGGCGGCCTGCAAGCAGGCGTAAGCTCCGGTGCACAGATCCACCAGCTTTTGCTCCGCCAGGCGCTCTATGGCGGCAATGGAGCGATTATCTATGGTACTGATATAGCCCTTTTGCACTTCGTCCAGCATCAGCTGTGTCTGCACCGTTACCCGGAACACCGTGCGGCCGTTCTCTATGGCACTCTTCGCCCCCACCTTGCAGGATACCAGTTCCGCCCCGATATGCCCCAACTTGTCATTTTGCAGGGTTAGCAGCCCGCTTTTGATCTTGCCATTCATCAGAAGAATACCAAAAGTATCTGCCATGTTCGCCGTGGCGGTCATCTTGCCCCCATCAAACAGCGCCAGCCCTACAAAAGCCGTATGTGTGCCCACTCTCTTTAACAGTGGCAAATAAATATCCGAGGTAGGACTGGCAAAGCGGCGCAGCGCGTCATTAACGGACACCACCGCGCCCATACCGCTATCCTGCCCATTCTGCAACAGGTGCACCATATTTGCGCTGGGCACCAAAGCGTCGTCTTCCTTACTCTGTAGCAGTGCCTTGGCATTACCGTCTGCCACACACAGCAGCACATCCGGCCGACTGGCGGCGCTGCGCACAAAGTAATCCATATTGTCGCCCACCCCGTGCCGTGCCACGCTGCTGCTGAACACCGTAATCTTGTTTTGTCCCAAAAACAAATTGCGGGACAAGTCCTTAGACAGCTTAGACAGTGCCTGGGAAATACCGGTGCCGCTCTCTGCGGTATTAATGGTAATATTGCCGGACAGGGCCTCCGAGCCGTTGCCGCTCTTGGTCATATTCAGGGTCTGCACCGAGACGGACACCCCGTTTGCCGCCCGGTCAATGCTCATGCCCTCCACCACCGCCAAATTGCTCAGGGTGCGCCGCCCGGAGCAACCGCACAGTGTGGCCGACACCAACAAAAAACAAAGAAGTAGCTTAATTATTCGTCTCATTTGTACCACGCGCCTTTCTGTGCCCCAGTAGCCAAACCAGGGGAATGAGAGAGGAAAACACTGCAAAGGGCACCACTGTGATCAACGGCGAATGCTGACCCACAGTCATCAACCGTCCCAGCGCACAACTGACGGCAAAGGCCGCCAAACCGGCGCCCAGGCACTTGCCCTTGTACCCACCACTGCCCGGCAGGGTCACTGCCGCACAATAAATTAGCAGTGCCGCCTTAATAAAGATAGCAAAGATCCAAAAGCCGGTGTACAGCGCATCCATCCGCACCATTGAGCCGCTGCCTGCCAGCTGAGAGAGGGTATAAATCGGAAACGCCTGTAACCCGGCCGCGTCCCCCATCACGCCGATGGCAAAGAGAAACAGCAGACTCGTAGTCAGGTACGAACACCCCATAGCGCCATAAAAGGCACCAAAACGACGTCCGCCGATGACCACCCGATCCGCCAGCACCAAAAAGATCGTAATCTCTGCCGTATTGGCAGACAGCACCACGCCGTTTCGCACCACTTCACCCACGGTGTTGCTGCCTGGCGGAAACAGGCTGAACCATTGGAAGTGCTGCACATTAAAGCCCAGCACCACCGCTACCACAAGCACAATCAGGCAAAAGGCGAAGCCGGAAAAACGAGACAATCCTTGCAACCCAACCAACGCCCCATACACCGCAAATAGAATAATCAGCAAGGCAAATCCCCAACTTTTGGCCTCCGGATTCAACCGGGCAGAGGCGAAGTAGGCAAAGCGGCTCACATTGATCCCCGCCAAGAAGATAAAATTACAGGCATAAAGAGTGCCCAGCGTTCTGTGCGCCAACGGTGAGCAGTCCCGCTGCACACAAAGAAGCGCGGGCACCGCAAACAGCAGGGAAAGCACCAGCGCTACCCCCACGCTCATCAGCATTTGGGTAGACAGCTTACCTGCCATAATAGACTGCACATGGGTCAGGCTCACCACCAGGCGGCTGATATACAGCATGGCAAACAGACTGAACGGAGAAATTTTGCTGTTATTCACACTGGTCAATATGCGCACCCCGCAGATCCTGTACCCGCACCCGGCGGCGGGCCAGCTTGGTCCAACTTTCCCGATAAAACACATCGCCCAGAGAGCGCACATTTAGCGGCGCGATGGGGGCGGCGTACGGCACGCCGTAGGGGCTGAGACTGCAAATATTCACAAACAGCGCCGCCATGCCCAGCATCAGACCGTAAAGTCCGGTGAGTCCCCCGGCCAGGATAAACAAGAGCCGCAGCACCGACACGCTGTCATACAGCGGAAACGCCACATAAGAGGCAATGGCGGTAATGGCGATAATCACCAACATAGGCGCACCGATCAGCCCGGCAGACACGGTGGCCTCACCGATGACGATGGCGCCGATAATAGACACCGCGTGACCGACGACCTTGGGCAACCGCAGTCCCGCCTCCCGCATGATTTCATAAAAGATCAGGGTCATAATGGCCTCATTCATCAGAGACAGCGGTGTGCGAAACTCTGCCGACGCAATGGTAAACAGCAAGTTGGTGGGAATCAGTTCTTGATGAAAAGTGCCCAGCGCCACATACACCCCGGGCAAAAATACGGAAATGCCAAAGCTGAAATACTTCAGCAGCCGCACAAAGCCGCCGAAGAACGGCGGATAATCGTAATCATCCAAAGACTGAAAATTATCGCTGAAAAGATACGGCACATAAAGTACAAAGGGCGTGCCCTCCACCAGTACCGCCACCCGGCCCTCATAAAGCTTGGACGCCAACACATCCGGGCGCTCCGTGGTGCCTACGGCAGAGAAAAAGGAACGCATATTTGTGTCTAAAAAGGGCAGCAATTCACCGTAATCCGCCACCGTGTTTAAATGCGCCTCCTTTAGCCGCTGCTCCACCGCATTCACCAACTCCGGCGCGGCACGGTCATCCAAAAAGGCCAGTACCACCGGAGTCGGGGCAGCAGTGCCCAGCTGGATTTGGCGCAGCTTTAAGTGATGGGTTTTCATGCGCTTGCGCAGCAGCGCCTTGTTGTCGTTCACAGACTCCACAAAGCACTCTTTGGCTCCGCGCACATTGCTTTCGCTCTCCGGCTCGTCGGTATTGCGCTTGGTCCAACCCTGAATACCCATGACCATAGCTCGGGGACAGCCGTCCAACACAAACACGCAAAAGCCGCTCATCAAATAATAGTAAGCATCCTCGAAGGTCTCTGCCTCTTTCAGCTCTACCGACTGCACACAGGTGCGCATCAGCTGACGAAACTGCTCGCCAGGCGTGCGGGCCTCCACCTGCGCCCCCAGCACCGGTCCCATAATCATCTGCCCCAGCTGCAAAGAATCCACCAATCCGTCCATCACGGCAAAAAAGCACTTGCGACCGCCGGTTTCCGCCTCCTTGAGCAAAAAATCCGAGCAGTCCGCAAAGTCCGCCTTAAATTTCTGTACATTATCGTTATATTGGCGCCTAAGGTTTTCCAATTTCTATCACCCGTACTAATTTTGGCATAACCGGGGGATTTATTCACAAAATACAACCGGTGATTGAAATGACAGTAACTCTTATTCGCGCACTGCTGATCTACTTTACCGTCATTCTGGCTATGCGGATCATGGGCAAGCGCCAGATCGGCGAGCTGAACCCCCACGAGCTGGTCATTACCATATTGGTAAGCCAGATTGCCTCCATTCCCCTACAAGACAACACCATGCCCCTGGCCAACGCCTTTTTGCCCATGCTGCTACTGGTAAGTCTGGAAATTCTCGCCTCCGTGGCGTCCATGAAAAGCCTGCGGCTGCGAAACTTGCTGCAAGGGCGACCCATCTTTCTCATACGCCACGGCAAACCGGATCAAAAGCAAATGCGTCGCCTGCGCTTTACCGTAGACGATTTGATAGACGCCCTGCGCCAAAAGGATGTATTTGATCTGTCCACCGTGGAGGAAGCGGTGGTAGAGACCAACGGCAGCCTGTCCGTGCGGCTGCGTACGGAGGAAAGCCCGGTGACCCCCAAACAGTTGGGCGTACCGACGCCGGACAACGGCTTTCCCATACCCGTAGTCACCGACGGCCACATTGTGCCGGAATATTTCGGTGACCAAGTGCTGGACACGGCGGCCATTGCCAAGGCGCTGCAAAAGGAGAGCCTTTGCCCCGGTGAACAGCTGGTGGTGACCATAGATGACAGCGGCACCGTCTTTGCCGTAAAAAAGGAGAGAAAAAAGTGAAGCGCACTTGGTTTGCCATTTTGTTTTTGCTGCTGGTGGCAGGGCTGTGTATCTTTGAACAGCACACGGTCAAGACCACCTTTGAGAATATGGAGACCCTACTGCAAAGCATGGACGTAGCCGCCGCAGAAGAGAATTACCCGGAGGCAGAACGCAAAGCCCGCCAACTGCAAAACATTTGGACCGCCCGCTACCCCACCCTGTGCGTGCTCATGGAGCACCGCGCTTTACAAGAGGCGGGGGTAACCCTGGGCACCCTGCAACCCTTGGCTGGGGACGAAAGCGACGATCTGCGCCCTACCATTCGCCAGTGCCAAACAGAACTGGCAGAGATCTACGACAACAGCAAGGTAACGGTGGGTAACATCTTTTAGCAACACAAAAGCGAACGATATAAAAATCGTTCGCTTTTTTACCGTTATTCACTTTTGGCGTTCTTATACTTCTCCGCTTGCAGGCGGAACATATAAGCATAAGTACCGTCTGCCGCCATCAGTTCACTGTGCGAGCCGCTCTCTATGATCCGACCCTGCTCCATTACATAAATTTTATCCGCCTGCACCGTGGTGGACAACCGGTGAGAAATAAAGATCACCGTCTTGTCCCGGGCAGCCTCCAGCATAGCCCGGTTCAACTGGTATTCCGCCACCGGGTCCAAGTTGGCAGAGGGCTCATCCAGGATCACAAAGGGGCAGTCCTTGTAGAACGCCCGCGCCACCGCCACCTTTTGTCTCTCGCCGCCGGAAAGCATCAGTCCGTCATCGTCAAACTCCCGCAGCAGCTGGGTGTCCACGCCCCGGGGCAAAGGTCGCTGAAAGCCGCTGTGGTCCAGCGCACGGCGCACCCGCTCCGGGTCAAACTGCGGACTGAGCGCCACATTCTCCCCTACCCGACAGGCAAACAGTTGGAAGTCCTGGAACACCGCCGCAAACCGATCCCGATGGCTTTGCAGGGTGCAGTCCCGAATGTCTTGCCCATCAATCAGGATCCGCCCACTGGAGGGCTCATACAGCCGCAGCAGCAAATTGGTCAAGGTGGTCTTGCCGGCGCCGTTGTAGCCTACCAGGGCGATTTTCTCCCCCGGGTGAATCGTCAGGTTAATATCCTGCAAAACAGGCGCCGCCCCACCGGGATAAGTAAAGGTCAGGTGCTCCAGCTTGATCTCGCCGGACCGACGCTTGGGCACCGCCTGCGCTCCGTCCCGAATGGTGGGTTCGGCGTGGAGAAAGGCCCGGTACTTCTCGATCAGCTTGGCCCGCTCGTCAAACTGGGCAACGCCCCACACGGTGAGGAAATTCAGGCTCATGGCGATGGCATAGGCGCCGTTAAAGCTGGCCACAAAATCACCGGGGCTGATCTGGTGGCGCACCAGCACCAGGTAGCCCAGATACATGGGCAGTACAAACATAAAGCCCAGCACCTGCACGCCGGTCTCCTGTAGCAGATAGCGGCGGGTGATCTTGCCAAAGTATTTCTTTTGACAGGCGATCACATCCTCCGCCGCTTGGTCGTAGCGCTCCATCAGCAGGGGCGCAATGCCGTTCATACGCACCTCTTTGGCGTAATCCTGCAAGTAAAACAGCCGCTGGAAGTAGTCTGCCCGCCGATGATAGCGGGTGTTCTCCACCTGGCGCTGCACCTGCAAGTTGCTAATGGCCTTGCTTAGTGGCAAAAACAGCAAAATAGACGCCAAAATAATCACCAAACACAGCGGGTCAATGGTCAGCAGCACAGAGGAAATGGCAATCAGCGAGATCAAGTTGCCAAAGTACCGGCGCACCAGGCCCAGCAGATTTTGGATGTTGTCGCCGGAGGACTCAATGGTGAGAATAAAGCGGTTGTAAAATTCCGGGTCATCATAAGACGCCAGGTCCAGCTCCGCCGCCTTGGCATACAGTCGCCGGTTCAGCCGGTAATAGGCTTTCTCCCTTTGCACATTCCAAAAGAACTCCCGATACAAATAGGACGCCAGCCGGCACAGCGCAAGCAGCGCCACCACAACGGCCACCACGGCGTACAACCGCTTTAAGTCCCCACCGGAGGTGACAATGTCGATCACATACTTAACCCCCAGCACGCTGACCAGCTGGCCGGGCAGCACCGTCAGCACGCCCCATGCCAGCTCGCCGATCACCAGCGCCGGGGAGGCTGCAAACAGCAGCCGCAAAAAATAGAATAAATTGGAGAACATGGAGTGCTCTCCCGCATGCTTAGGCTTGCGCACCGGCGGCACCCCCTTCCTGCTTGTAACCGGAGGCTTGCAGGCGGAACATATCCGCATACAGTCCGTTTTGCTCCATCAGCTGCCGGTGGGAGCCGCTCTCCTGCACCTGACCGCCGGCCAGCACCAAAATGCGGTCGCTGAGCACCGCGCTGGACAGCCGGTGAGAGATAAAGATCACCGTCTTGTTCTCTGTCACTTGCAGCAAATTCTCATACATTTTATACTCCGCCACCGGATCCAGGGCGGAGCTTGGCTCGTCCAGCACGGCGATCTGGAAGTCCCGGGCAAACAGCCGGGCGGTGGACACCTTTTGATTTTCGCCGCCGGACAGACCGGTGCCCGCCTCGTCAAATTCTCGGGTCAGCACCGTGTCCGCCCCCCGGGGCAGTGAGGCAATTTTGTCCCACACACCGCTGTGGCGCAGTGCCTGCTCTGCCAGAGCTTTTTCTGCCGGGGTGCAAGCGTGGCCGATCACATTCTCGTTGACGGACAGGGCAAAGTTTTTATAATCTTGGAACACGGTGCCAAAGGCAGCCCGCAGCTGCTCCAGGTCATATTCCGGCAGCGGCTTGCCGTTATAGAGAATTTGGCCGCCGGTAGGATCGTAAAACCGCAGCAGCAGCTTGACCAGCGTGGATTTGCCGGCGCCGTTAATGCCCACCACCGCCAGGGTCTCGCCCTGCCGCAGGGTAAAGTTCACATCGTGGAGCACCCGTCGATCGGTGCCCGGGTAGGTAAAGTCCACATGGCAAAATTCCAGCGTCTCCAGCGGCGGCACCGGCAGAGGACCGGATACCACCTGGGGCTGATAGTCCAAAAACTCCCGCAAATTCTGAAAATACAACGCCATCAAGGTCATTTCGTCAAAGCACTCGGTGGTGTCCAGGGTAGACTCCCGCACCGCGTTAATACCGGAGGCCACCACGCTAAAGCCGGACACGGTCAGCCCGCTGCCCTGCACAAAGCTGTGGCAGGCAAAGGCATAAGTGCCCAGCACCGGCAGCAGCTCACCAAGCAGGCTGCTGACTACGCTGTACAAAAACAGCCGAACGCCGTAGTCCCTCAAAATGCGCACATTGGCCTTGGTGGCCGCCTCCATACGCCGAACCATCACGGCAAAGATATTGGAGGTGCGCATATCCTTGGCGTACTCTCGCAGGTACACCGTGCGCTGCACATAGGCTTGCATTCGTTTGTTGGCGGTCATGGACATATCCCGCCGATAGACGCACTTGCTCTTATACACCTCTACGGCGAACACAAAGAACACCGGCACCAAAAACAGCAGATACAGCGGGTGCACCGCCGCCACGGTGGCCATCACGCACACCAGCGCCACCACATCCGCCACAAAGGCAGAAAAATCAAAGCAGATCAAGTCAAAAAAGCCATTGGTGGTCACCATGGTTGCCCGCTGATATTTGTCGTAGAATTCCGGGTTCTCATAACAGGCCACATCCACAGACAGCGCCTTTTCAAAGATCCGGTCGTTCAGCAACTTCAGCACCCGCTTGGTAGCGCACTTCTCCATGCGCATACCCTCCCACTGGGCCACCTTCACCACCAGCGCCAAAAGGGCAAACGCCGCCAGCTCCCCCACATAAGTGCGAAAGTCACCGCTGCCGGTGATCACATCCAGCAGGATCTTTAAGAACAAAATATTCTGCAAATAGCGGGAAAACACCGCATACAGCCCCTCTTGCAACAGATAGCCAATGAGCAGGCGCTTGTCCGTCTGCCACACCAGGCGCAGGGCATAGATCACATTTTTCAGCACAGGAACCTTGAACTGCTCCTCTGTCATTTGCATATAGGGCATTCTTTTCTCTCCAAATCACGGGCCGCCGCCCGCCGTTCTTGGTAAAAGGGTAGCATATTCCGCCGGCACTGTCAAACGAAAAGGAACCCGACTGCCAGCCGCGTTCCTTTTGTTTTACTTATTCTGTATAAAGTGCTGTTATTTGCTGTAAGAGTCAATACGAATCAGGTCCGCCTCGCTAAGGGGAGGCTGTTCCAGCGCAGCCAAATTCTCCAGCAGTTGCGCCTTGGAGTGCACGCCCACCAGCACGGAGGTGACCCCCTTTTGCTGCCACAGCCACTGGATTGCCAGCTGAGAAAGGGTCTCGCCCCGGTCTTTTGCCAGCTGATAGAGCTTTTCAATCTGCTGGGCACGGTGCTGATCATAACCCACATGGGCTTGCAGCTTATCGTTGCCAAACAGGCGGGCGCCCTCCGGGATGCCTTTGGCGTATTTATCCGACAGTTGCCCCTGGGCCAGCGGCGAAAAGCAGATCACGCCTTTGCCCTTGTCCCGGGCTTCTTTCAGCAGCTTGTTTTTCTCCACCGTGCGGTCAAAGATGGAATAGCGATTTTGGTTGATGACAAAGGGCGCTTGCACATCGTCGCACTTGTGGTACATACGGTGCATGGTCTTGCCGTCATAATTGCTCATACCCACATACAGGGTCTTACCCCGGCGCACCAGATCCGCCAAGCACAGAGCCGTCTCCTTCAGCGGCGTGTCCGGGGTCATGCAGTGGTGATAAAAAATATCCACATACTCCAGCCCCATCCGCTGCAAGCTCTGGTCCAGGGAAGCAGTCAGGTACTTGCGGCTGCCGCCCCGACCGCCGTAGGGGCCCGGCCACATCTCATACCCGGCCTTAGTGCTGATAATCAGCTGATCCCGGTAAGGGCGCAGATTTTCCTTGAATATGCGGCCAAAGTTGATCTCTGCCCGCCCCGGCTCCGGCCCGTAATTATTAGCCAGGTCAAAATGGGTCACCCCATGGTCAAAGGCTGTCAGGATGATCTCTTTCATGGTATCGTAATCGTTGTTCACGCCAAAGTTCTGCCACAGCCCCACAGACAGCGCCGGCAGCCGCAGACCGCTTTTGCCGCACCGGTTATAGGGCATTGTCTCGTAGCGTGTTTCGCTGGGTTCATACATTTTGCTCACCTCCCCTGCATTTTACCATACCCATCGTTCTCTGTAAAGAGCGCAAAGGGCTTTCCTGCCGGGTGTCAAAAAGAGCAGACATGATGTCCGCTCTTTTTGTGCAATGATTTGTGTGGTTTACACGGTGTGGGTGCGCTTTTTCCGGCGGGATACCAAGCAGATGAACGCACCGCCGCTTAGCAGCAATGCGGTCACAACGCCGCTGTCCCCACCGGTTTGGGGTGATTTGGCAGTGCCCGACAGTTTGGCCGTTACGGTATCTGCCTGTTTGATTTCTTTGGTAGCCGCAGCATCGGCAAAATACTTGCCGCAGTCTTCACAATACCAATACTCGATATTGCCCCCGGCAGTCTTTGTCGCCGCCTTGGCAGGGATATGCTTCAGGTCGGTGTGGTTCTTCGGGTCAGGCTCTCCGTAAGCCTTTCCGCAGATTTCGCATACCGCCCTTTCGGCACAGGTCGCCTTGCCGCCGGTATGCCCATCGTTGACCGTTACGGTCATTTCGGCGGTGTTGCCCGCCCTGTCGGTGACAATGATTCTCTGCTCGCCGTCCGCCGGAGAGAGGGTAAAACTGTTGTTTTTGTCAAGCGTGACCGCCGTGCCGTTTACGGTGACAGTGTCCACATACTTTTCGTCAACGGTGACCGTCTGTGCTTCACAATAGGTCTTGCCGTTTTCTATGCCGGTGATGACCGGCTGAACGTTGTCAAGCGTTATGCGGTCGGAACGAAGGTATGTTATGTTCAGGCTCGTGTCAACAAGCATTGCATAAACAATGTATTCCCCATTGGGGTCTATGCGAAACGGCTCCTCGTACCCGCTGAATACAAGAGATTGAAGCTCCGCCTCGGAAAGATCCTGATCGGTCACCAAATAGGAGACAAACACGGTTCCGCTGTTGTCGGCGGCGTTTATCGTCACCGTCTGCGTATCCTTAAAGAACAGGCCGAAGGTGATTTTATTCAGGAATTCCTGCCATTTGTTGGTGCCTATGACAATTTCGCCCGTGGGCTTTTCAATGTCTTTCCACCGTGCTTTAAGCGTTATATTCTCGGCGGGCATGGTCGTTGGAATTTCCCTGTCCCAGCCCATAAAAGTGTAGCCCTCTCTTGTCGGGTCGGCGGGGGCGGTAATATTCGTGCCGTAGTCCTGCGTTATGGTAATATCCGCTTTGCCGTTTTCGGGTTTGACTGTGATGGTATATTGATTGATCTCCCACTTTGCCCAGTATTCCTTATTGCCCGTTCCTGTACCGTCGATTGCCGTAACAGGAGAGCCGGTCAGATTTTCGTTGTCATACCAGCCCTTGAACGTGTGGCCTGTATAGGTCATATCGTCGGCTGTCGGGAGTGTTGCGCCCACGCCATAGGTGTATCCGATGACATTGCCGCTGTTGATGGTGCCGCCGTTGGGGTGCAGTGTGACGGCATAGGTCGGGACTGTCCACTGCACTGTCAGTGCTGTCACATCAGCAGGAACGCTGTCACCGGGAACGTAGAATTTACCGTTGCTTCCGCGCCACATAAAGAAATTGCCTGTATCTCCGTCCGGGCGGGTCAGGTCGTCGGACGCAGGCGCGGTAAAGTCGCTACCGGTTTTCACGATGATTTGAATATCCTCGGAGCTATTACCCAGCTTGCCGCCGCCAAGGTCGAGGGTAACGGCTTTCAGCCCGTCAGCGCCCAGCGTGCCGGGGTTCAGGACTTCAAGCACGGGGCGGAAACCGAAGAACGGGCGGGAATCCATAGCATGGAAGTCGCTCCAGTGGCGGGCCGAATCGAGCCCGCGAACTGCACGGTTCGGCTCCGTACCACGTTCAAAAGTGTCTTGCCCCCAAGAAAACATCCCATCCCAGTTTTTGATATATCCGTCGTTCTTGTCCAGTATCCTGTCCCATTCGTTGCTTTGGGGCGTGCCGCGTTCTGAATCGCCCGAGCCTGTAAAACTACTTCCCGCGGACGGCGCGCGCAGCGTATAGTTTACGCCGCCTGCGGCATAGTCCTTGCCGAAAATCAAATCTGCGGTGTTCAGGGCATCCCAGCTTACATCATTTGTTACGGCATGATCCGCAATGAACAGGCTGTGGAGATATTTATTCTGCTGTGCATACTCCTCGGTGGTTGCCGTCTCCGATGTGAGCTTGTAGGCGTTCACCGTGCCCACATAGGTAAACGGCACATAGTGCAGGGTGCTGTCCGGCAGATTGCTGTTTACCGTTCCGGGAATATTCATTGCCGACAGGTCGAAATAGTATCTGCCGCCGGGGGCGAGGGTAAACTGCTCGTCAGGCTGATTTTCCACCGTCAGCGTGCCGTTGACCTTGTTAAGCGAATACCGCTCGCCCCAGCCGGATTTGAGGGTGGCAGCGGGAACAACAGTGTAGGTTCCGGGCATATTGCGTGCCGTGGCCGCCGTGACTTCCTCGTTGTTTGCGTCAAGCAGTTGGTAGCCCAGAGCATTGTCCAGCACGGTATCCCGGTCGTCCTTGCGTCCTTCGCTGTCCAGCAGGCCGGTACAGGTCACAAGGTCTGTTGGCAGCGCATTGCCCTCGGTGATGGTTGCGCTGCCAGCCGTCACGGTGAGGGGGCGCGTACGGACAGCACCGCCGGTGACAGCCCCCCTGGAAACTTTAGACGATGCCATTGTCGTATCGGAAACATACAGAAAGTCGATACAAGTTACGCGTGCGCCTGCCTTGATGGCTCGGATGTGGACGGTGTAGATAGACTTCCCCGGTTCGCTGGTGGTGTCGGTGGTCTCTTTATAAATTTCAAACATCTGGGGGTCCTGTATCAGCGCGGACCAGACGCCGTTTTCACCGGGGTTATTCACCCGGCACGTGTAAGTATAGGTATCTCCGTAGAGCAACTCATCATCGAAATAGACCGGTCCCCTAAAGCCTGCATTGAGATACTGGCGCACGGTCAGCGGAGCGGAAATGGGCGCGTAGTCATCGCTGGTGATGGTGACGGTATAGGTCTCTGATTTGGGTACTGGTTCCGTGGTGTTTTCGGTTTTCGTGCAGTTCAGCGTACCGTCGCTGTTTACATTCACACTAACCGGAATGGAGGGAGAAGTAGGCGGCGTGACCGCAGTGATTTTCGCTCCCTTTGGCGCCTTGCCCGGCTGGAAGAAATCCGCCGCCGTCCATGTACCATTTAGAACGTCATAGTAGCCGCCGCCATCAGAACTGAGGTGAATCCAGATCACGGGGTCTACCAGATCCTCCGCGCAGTCCGCGGCAAACGCCGTAGTCGGCACAAGGCAGAACAGCATACATAGGGCGAGCAGGATACTGAGTATTCGTTTTTTCATTTCTTGCTACCTCCGTTTCCGTATAGGTCGGCTCAGTCAAGAGCAATAATGGTTATGTTGTACTGACTGTCGGTAAAATTGGTATTCTGGAAGAGCATATTTGTATATTGAAATGTCAAAGCAATATCCTCCTCGGCACAGTATATAGTGTTATACGACATACCAAGTCTTGCACTTTGGCCGTCATTTATCATACTCACATAGGTTCGCGTCTCAAGCATCATTTCAGAACTGTTATATCCGTCAATGAGTGATGCACCGCACAACTTATAGTTACCGTTAGCGCTGATCATAACCGTTCCGCTGAACACCATACTGTATGTGTGACCTTTTGAAAGGGTGATTGTTTTGCTTGATGCGTCATAGGAGATCAAATCTCCGCTTTCTTTTTTTACATTGAACGGAAGCGGTGTTCCCCAACTGTATACTCTGCCGTTTGCTGCAAAGTACCCGAGGCTTCCGCCGTTCTGACCGGGGTCGCCTTTGTCGCCTTTGTCACCCTTGTCGCCCTTGTCGCCTTTGTCACCCTTGTCGCCTTTTTCACCGGGGTCGCCCTTGTCGCCTTTTTCGCCGGGGTCGCCCTTTTCGCCCTTGTCGCCGTCAACACCGTCTGTGCCGTCAATGCCTGCGGCTTTTACGCCGGTGTCGATGTCTCCGATCCACCAGTTGCCGTTTTCGCTGATAAAAGGTGTTTTACCGTCTTTGCCGTCAGAGCCGTTTTGCCCGTTGGTGCCGTCCTTACCGGCGGCGCCGTCTTTTCCGTTTACACCATCCTTGCCGTCAACGCCGTCTCTGCCATCCGCACCTTTTAATGCGGTAAGGTCGTACAGGTTCAGCCATATTTCATCGCCGACATAGCGCCATTGCAGGATATTTTCGCTTACGCGAAATTCCGGTGTTTTTCCGTTTGCTCCGTCCTTACCGTTCTGCCCGGCAGGGCCTTCTATATCGGCGATCGCCACAAGGTTCTGCCACTCGCCGCCCTCATAACGCCACTGTATGTAGGATTCGGCTCGCTGCACTTCTATATTTTTGGCGTTCATGCCGTCCTTGCCGTTGACGCCGTCTGTGCCGTCTTTACCGTCGATACCGTTTTGCCCGTCTGTACCGTCAACGCCGTTCATACCATCTTTGCCGTTCGCACCGTTTATTCCGTTCTTACCGTCGGCACCGTTAAAGCCGTCTTTACCGTCTTTACCGTCAATACCGTTTTGCCCGTCTGTGCCGTCAACGCCGTTCATACCATCTTTGCCGTTCGTACCGTTTATTCCGTTCTTACCGTCGGTGCCATTCTCACCGTTGGCTCCGTCCCTGCCGTTTTCTCCGGCAGCACCCGTAAGTTCGGTAAGCGCCACAAGGTCGCGCCAATCGGTTTCATCTCTGTATTTCCACTGAACCGCCGTGCCGTTGTTCCGCACCTCCGGCAATACTGCGTCGGCTTTTGCCGTCTTGCTCCATCCTGCGGCAAGCACGATGCAAAGCACCAACAAAGCGGCACAAAGCGCCAAAAGTGTACCTGTGAGTCGTTTTTTTCCTGTTTTCATCTTCTTACCTCCGTTCAAAATTCAAAAATGGGGGCAAAATCGGCAAGAACGGCACCCGGTCAGTTTTTTCAAAATCTATAGTTATCCGTTTCTAACTTTACTGACCGTTCGTTCATACTCAGTATAACATAGCTTCCGGATGAAATCAAGAACTCTCTTATATACAATGTAAAAGAATCAACCCGCCTATTCACAAAGCTGTCCAGCCTGTCGGCGCTATTACAGTGCGCTTTTTTGCCGATACACGCACCGGTAAATGGCAAAAAAATAAAACGCGGCAAGCATCGTAAAGACGCTTGCCGCGTTTATGGTCCGCCCGGAGGGATTCGAACCCCCGGCCTTCAGAATCGGAATCTGCTGCGATATCCAGCTTCGCCACGGGCGGATGTACTTGCCGTAACAGCACTTCATATTATAATTTGAAAAAGCGTTGCCGTCAAGGCTTTCTTGTGTTAAAATTAGAAAAAAGGCAAAATTCCTGAGAACGGAGAATAAATATGAAGTTGACATTCAAGAACGACACCTTTAAGATCCTGCAAATTGCAGATACGCAAGAGGGCCGCAAGGTCAGCCCGGACACCTTGGCGCTGATCAACGCCGCCTTGGATCGAGAGGAGCCGGATCTGGTGGTATACAGCGGTGACCAGATCTGGGGGCGCGGGTTCCACGGTGATGTAAACCAGGTGCGCCGGGTACTGAAAGAGCTGACCGCCCCGGTGGTGGAGCGGCATCTGCCCTTTGCCATCTGCTTTGGCAATCACGATCGGCAGGTGGGGCTGGACAACCGTGCCCAGTTTGAAATCTACAAAGAGATCCCCGGCTTTATCGGAGAGGATACCCCCGGCGTGGACGGTGTAGGCAACTGTGTGCTGGAGATCGCCGACGGCGACCGGCCCGGCTATCTGCTTTACCTGATCGACAGTCACTCCAGCCTGAAAGTGGGCTACGACCATGTGCACCAAAACCAGATTGACTGGTATCGGGGCGTACGCGACAGTTATGAAAAACAATACGGCCACACCATTCCCTCCGTTGTCATTCAGCACATTCCCGTGTGCGAGGTGTTTGACCTGCTCACGCAGGTGAAAAAGTCCACCAAAGGCGCGGTACAGGGCTTCCGCACCCACGCCAAGGAGTGGTTTGTACTAAACAGAAAGCGGGTAGACAAAGCGGGCTTTATGAAAGAGTCGCCTGCTGATCCCCAGGAGAACAGCGGCGAGTTTGACGCCTTCTGCGAAAAGGGCGATGTAAAGGGTCTGTACTTCGGCCACGACCACAACAACGCCTTCCACGGTGACATTCGCGGCATTGATGTGGGCTACACCCAGGGTGCCGGGTTCCATGTGTACGGCCCGGGACTGGATCGAGGTGTGCGCACCATTGCGCTGCACCGGGACGGCAGCCTGTCCACCCAGGACCTGCGCTACCGGGACTTGGTAGGCAAAAAGCTGCAAGAGCCGCTGCATTTTGCTTTCTTCCAAATCATGCCCACCAATGTGTACGACGCAATTTCCCGAGCAGTTAAAATTTTTGCCGCCTTGGGCGGTATTGCCGTAGTGGCACTGCTGTTGGTACTCTTTCTCGGTAAATAAAGCATAAAAAAGGGCCTCTGTGTTTGGCACACAGAGGTCCTTTTTCTGTCTGTTTTTTGTTTAATCTTCCATATCTCGCACAGCGGCAATGCAGCCCACGCTAATATAGCAGGCAAGAATATACAAAGCGGACACAGCCAGGCAGAACACCCGCTCCCCCGCCGAAGTAGCGCCCAGAGTGGTATAAATGGAAATGCCAAAGAGCACCAGCGGCACCACGACGGTCAGCGGCGGGCAAGCCCGCAGCACATCAAGTGGACCGTAGCTGCCGTCATTCACCAGTGCCGCCACCACAATATGGATCAGCGTGGTCACCAGGAACACCGCCAGCAAATTCAAATACAAGATCTGCTGGGTGCCCATCTCCACCACCGGGAACAGGGACATAAAGTCCCAATGAAACAACCCCACCAGCTGGGTGTACACACCGGCCACCAGCTGAATGGCACCGATAAAATACAAGAAGATCAGCGCAACTTTTTTATTCTCCACGCAAAAAAGCCTCCGTTCCCTGCAAAAATGCGTCCATCTGCGCGTCGGTACCGATGGTAATTCGCACATAATTGTCAATCCGCGGCAGGTCAAAATAGCGAATGTAAATATGTCTTTGCTTCAAATAGAGGAACAGTTCCCGCATAGACGCGCCGTCCTTCGTTGCAAAAAGGAAGTTGGTGCGGGAGGGCAATACGGAAAAGCCCATCTGCTCCAGCGCCCTGCGCACCCGCTCTCGGGTGGTTATCACCGCCGCCGTGGTCTTGGCAAAATACGCCTCATCATCCATAGCAGCCGCACCGCACAGCAGAGACAAATTGTCCACCGTGTAGCTGTTGTAGGAATTCTTCACTGCTTCCAACACACCGATCAGCTCTGCGCTGCCGATGGCAAAGCCCAGCCGCAGCCCTGCCAGAGAGCGGGATTTTGAAAATGTGCCGCACACCAGCAAATTGGGATAGTCCGCCAGCAGCGGCACGGCGCTGACGCCGCCAAAGTCCGCATAGGCCTCATCAATAATCACCACAGCATCCCGATTGCCCTCCAAGAGCGCCTGCACAAAGGGCAGGTCCTCACCGATAGAGGTGGGGGCATTGGGATTGGGCAGCACCACGCCGCCGTTAGGCGCCGCGTAATCCGCCGGATCCATGCGAAAATCCGCCGTCAGCGGGTAGGTCACAAAAGGAATGTGAAACAGCCGGCACCACACCGGGTAAAAGCTGTAAGTAATATCCGGAAAGGCAATGGGCTTGTCGCTGTTAAAAAAGGACTGAAAGGCCAGTGCCAGCACATCGTCCGAGCCGTTGCCCACAAATACCTGCTCCGGCGCCACGCCGTAGTGGCGGGCAATGGACGCCTTGAGCAGCCGGGCATTAGCGTCCGGGTACAGGCACAGCGCTGCCGGGTCGTAACTGCGCAGCACCGCCTCCACGCCGGGGGCCGGTGGATACGGGTTCTCATTGGCATTGAGCTTGATCCGATCCGGGTCGCTGCTTTGCTCCCCGGGCACATACGGCTCAATCTGCCGCAGATTCTGTTTCCAAAGATGCTCCATAATCAAATACCTCGGTTTTATTTTACCACAAAGTCTAAAGCGGCGCAATAAACGCAAAAACAAATTTTTTTGCATTTGCGGCACAATTTTGCAGCACTTTGCCGTACACAAAACCGCAGCGTATAAACGCAAATATCAAAATACGGCAAAAAACGCAAACAACTTGTCACACTTTGCAAGAAATGATACACTGATACAGTAGTGGCACCCGGGTCGCTGCCAAATCAGAAAAGAAGGAGATTCTGTTATGAAGCACCGCACTTCCATAGCGGCAGCACTATTGCTGCTTATGTTTTTGCTCAGCAACACCTGCACAGCCTATGCTGCAGAAAATCTAACATTAAAGCGCACTGCCGTTGCACTGGGCTTAGGCGAAAAAGCCGCTTGTATTCAATTCAATAATTCTCGTATCCACCCTACCGACTGCACCTATCGCTCAGCAGACACAAGCGTACTGGCCATTAGCAAATCCGGCGTGGTTACCGCCAAGAAAATCGGTACAGCCAAAGTGACCGTGCGTTACAGACGCCAAACCGCCGCTTGCACCGTTACGGTTAAGGCCGCACCCACCAAGTTAGCCGTCAAAGGCGGCGATGTGATTATCCAAAAGGGCGCCAACAACCATAAGATAAAGCTGCAATTTGCCCGTGGCACCGCAGCCTACACCGTTACATACAAAACCCGGGATTCTGCCATTGCCACAGTCAACAAACAAGGCTATATTACCGGCAAATCCAAAGGCAAAACCCAACTGACCGTACGCACCTATAATGGTGTTACGGCACAGATTACCGTTCGCGTACAAAACAAGGCACTGCCGCTGAATGCAAATGCCGCACAGTTGGCCTTAGACCACAAACATGTGACCCAAGTGGTTTATGGCAAATCTGTACAAAATCGCAATTTGGAAGGCTATATCATCACCCCGACAAACGGCAAGTACAAAAAGACGCTGTTTATTGACTTTGCCATCCACGGCTTTGAGGACGATTATGCCAGAGACGGGCAGCGTCTGACTGCCATTGCCAACCACTTGATCGCCCACTTTGCTTCCCACCCGAAGGAATTGGGCAATTACCGATTGGTTATTGTACCCTGCGCCAATCCGGACGGTGCCATTGCCGGCAAAAACGCACAACGCTCCGGCAAGAATGCCTTTGGGCGCTGCACCGCCGCTCATATTGATATAAACCGGGATTTCGGTCCGTTTAAGGGCAAAGAGACCCGTGCCCTGCGAGACTTTATTCTCCGCAGCAAGCCCAATGTGTACATCAATGCCCACGGCTGGCTTAACGAAACCTTAGGCACCAAAAAGCTGTGCCAAATCGTCAATCGCACCCTGCACTTAAACAAAATGAAAGACGGCGTCTATGCCGCAAACGAAGGCTACGCCATCGGTTGGGTACACAAAAAGCTGAACATTCCCTGCTGTTTGCTGGAATACAAGGCTCCAAACGCCCTGCACACCAAGGACAATGTGCGTATGATACGGGAAATTATCAAAGCGTATGCGTAAAGCAAAAGGGCGTCTGCTGTAAGCAGGCGCCCTTTTTATCGGGTTTGTTCAGTCAAATAATTCCGGTACCGCTTCCGCTGCCGTCGGGTCGTCCAGGGTCTCCATCCGGCGCAGGTGCTTTTGAATGATGTGGTTACGGTGGTCCGCCTCGTCCAGCACCTTGCCGGCCTCATCCACCTTTTTGCGGGCCTTTTGCAGCAGGTCTCCAAACTTCTCATACTGCATTTTAGCAGCGCCCAGCACCTGCCACACCTCCGTGGCTTTGCGGTTGATGGCCAGGGTGCGAAAGCCAATCGCCAGCGCATTAAGCAGCGCTGTCACCGTGGTGGGCCCGGCCAGCAAAATGCCCTGCTGCTGCAGCTTCTCCGCCAGTCCGCTGCGACTGCCCAGAATCTGCGCATACAGCCCCTCGGTGGCCAAATACAGCACCGCAAAGGGTGTGGTCTCCGGGGCAGAAATGTACTGACGCACCAACTTGGCCTCGTCACGCACCCGCTGCTCCAGCGCCTTTTGGGCACTTTCCATGCCTTGTCGATCCCCGGCCTGAGCCGCTGCGGTCAAGCGTGCATAATCCTCCATAGGAAATTTGGAATCAATGGGCAGCCAGGCGTGACCGCTGCCGTCCGCTGCCGGGATCCGCACCGCAAACTCTACGCGACCGTTATACTTGGGATTGGTGGCCACATTGGTGTCGTACATACCCGGCACCGTCTGGTCTAAAATATTGCCCAGCTGCACCTCCGCCCAGGTGCCTCGGCTCTTTACATTGGTAAGCACCCGATTCAACCCGTTGACGCTTTCCGTTACCCCGGAGGACAGCTTTTGCATTTCGCCCAAGCTCTTGTACACGCTCTCCAGCTGCTGAGACACAGTCTGGAACGAGGCATTCAGCCGTGTGTTCAGGGTGCCGGTAAGTTTTTCGTCTACCGTTTGACGCATTTGGTCCAGTTTTTGCTCATTGCTCTTTTGCATCTCTGCCATAAAGGCTCCCAACCGCCGGGTTTGGCTGTCGCTTTGGTTCTGGACCAACTCCAGCAGCTTCACCTGCTGACGGTAGTTATCCTCCCGCAGGGTCTGCACTGCCGCTTCCAATCGCTCTATTTGGGCACGGCGCTCATTGTCCTGGGCTTGCAGCTGCCGCGCCAGCAGCTCCGTTTGGTGCCCTGCATCCCCACTGCGCCGGCGCAGCAGCAAAAGGATGATCGCCACCTGCAGCACAAAAAGCACCGCAAATAAAATCCAATTGATTGCATCCATTCCTCTACCTCCTTGGTGAAAAGCATACCATAAAATGCGCCTGCATACAAGCTGCCGTCCGTTTTTTGGGACTTGCACACCCTGCGGCAGCTGTGCTATACTGGAGCCAAAGGAGCTCGCTATGATCACCACGATTTTTTTAGATTTAGACGATACGCTGTTCAGCTTTCAGCAGGCGGAACAAGTGGCACTGGAGGAAACCATGCGCCACTACACCCTGCCCTATTCAGATGAGATTTTGGCTCTGTACAGTGCCGGTAACGACGCCCAGTGGAAGCTGCTGGAGCAAGGCAAAGTTCAGCGATCGGAGATCGGCTACCGCCGCTTTGACCTGCTGCTGACCCACCTGGGCAGCGACCTGGATCGGGAGGAAGTGAACCGCTACTATATGGAACGGCTGAGCAGCCGCCACTTCTTTCTCCCCGGAGCAGAAGAACTGCTCTCCGCCCTCCATGGGCGCTATACCCTGTGTCTGGCCTCCAACGGCACCGGCTGGGTACAGGAAGGGCGGCTGAAAAACAGCGGCATTTTGCCTCTGCTGGACCGGGTGTTTATCTCCGAGTACCTGGGCGCCAATAAGCCCCAACTGGGCTTTTTCGACGCTTGCTTTGCCAGCCTGCCGGGCGTAAAGCGCAGCGAGAGCCTGATGCTGGGCGACAGTCTGACCTCCGATATGCTGGGCGGCAAAACCGCCGGTATGCACACCTGCTGGTACAACCCGAACCGCCTGCCCCTCCCCACCGACGGCACCGTAGAATACCAGATCCACCGCCTACCGGATCTGCTCCCCTTGCTGGAGAAGCTGTAATACTAATTCTTTGGTGACTATATCCAACACAGCCACAAACCTTACCGCACAGCGCATAAGGTTTGTGGCTTTTATCTTTTATATTGATACTTGTAAACAGAATACACATCATACAAGAAGTGTACGCAAATTTGTACACTCAAAAAGCAGCGCTTCAAACCGATTGACAAGCCCGCTGTTGGTGTAGTAGAATAAAAAGGAAATATTATAGGCTTTTTGGCGTTATTTTATCACATCCTGCTAAAATGCAACACGCTGCCAAAAGCCTCTGTGAAACGGAGAAGAAAAATGGCAATATTCAAATGCAAAATGTGCGGCGGCGACCTGAATGTAACAGACGGCGCATCGGTCTGCACTTGCGCCTATTGCGGCACAAAGCAGACCCTCCCCAAATTGGGCGATGAAAAACGAGTCGCTATGTTTGAACGGGCCAATTATTTTTGGCGGAACAACGAATTTGACAAAGCCATGGGCATTTATGAAATGGTCCTTGCAACAGACGATACGGATGCCGAAGCCTATTGGTCCATTGTACTGTGCCGCTATGGCATCGAATATGTTGAGGATCCCAAAAGCCATAAAAGAGTACCAACCGTCAATCGATTCCAAACCAAATCGATTTTGCGCGACGAGGATTACTTAAATGCCATCCGGTGCGCAAACGGCTACCAAAGAGATATTTTTGAAACAGAGGCAGCACAAATCGACACCATACAAAAGAACATCTCTACCATTTCCAAAGAGGAAAAGCCCTACGATGTATTCATCTGTTACAAAGAAACGGACGGCACCGGTGCGCGTACCCATGACAGCGTATATGCCCAAAAGATCTACGACGCACTAAGTCATGAGGGACTGCGGGTCTTCTTCTCTCGCATTACGCTGGAGGACAAAATCGGCACGGCTTATGAACCGTACATTTATGCTGCCCTGCACTCTGCCAAAGTGATGCTGGTGGTGAGCCTGTCGGCAGAGAACATGAACGCCCCCTGGGTCAAAAATGAATGGGACCGATATCTCTCCATTGTGAAGCAGGACAGCACCAAGGCGTTGATCCCCTGCTACAAGGATATGTCGCCCTATGACATGCCGGAGGAATTTACCTATCTGCAAGCGCAGGATATGGGCAAGATCGGTTTTTTACAGGACTTGGTTCGGGGCGTCAAAAAAGTCTTGGCAGCAAGCGCACCGGCACTGCAAACACAGGAGCGAGCGGTACAAACGGCCGGCGAAAAAGCCAAGCCGCTGCTGGAGCGCGCCTACATTTTTTTGGAAGACGGCAACTGGAAAAAAGCCAACCAGTATGCGGAAAAAGTACTGGATCTGGAGCCGAAAAACACGGATGCCTATCTTTGCAAATTCTTGGCTGCCGGGGAGTACCTCTCCTTTGACAGACTGCAAGCGGAGACTTCCGAGTTGAATAAAGTTGTTCCGCTGGATGCGGACTTTTTCAACGCAGTCGAATTTGCCAATCAAAAGCAGAAAGCCCAGTTGGACGCTTTTCTGGATCTGAGAACTGAAGCACAATATCAAAATGCGTGCCGAGACTTGGAGCAATGCAAATACGAAAAAGCCCGACTTACCTTTGATCTTTTAGGCGATTACAAAGATGCCGCCGATAAAGCAAATGAATGCAATCACCAACTATCCCTACTGGAGGAGCAAAACACAAAAATTGCAAACCAGCGCACAACCATTACAGACTTAAATAACAGGCGTGCTCAATTAGATTTGAAAAACATAAACAACAGCCGACAGACTGAGCGAGCGTACCAAACTCTGCGTGAAACAACAGGCAATTTAAAGAAAACGAAAGCGCTTCTGATCGTCACACTTTGCAACTGGATCACAGGCTGTCTGGCTTGTCTTTCTATGGTTTCCTATTCAGACCAGGCAAACACCTTCGGTTCTGCCATGATCGTCCTTTACTTTTGCCTCAATGTGGTATTCATCATACTATGGATACAGTACTTAGAGTATTCTACAAACTATACCAAAAATCGAAAAACAACCGAAATCATTCTAAGCTTTCTTTTTCCTTTTATTTTTCACATTATCGCATTGATCCGAACAGGCAAGGATATGGATGCACATCAATTTAATGTTGCAAATATCCAAGCAATCCTAACCAAATCCCAGCACGAGAGTGATCGTATCTGCGCAGAACAAAATCAAATCGGCAAAGAACTTGCCATGGCAAAAGATGATTTAGAAACAGCGAACAATACGGTGCGGAAAATCCGTGGAGAATCCGTAGGTCGCACAGAGAATTCCTTTGAGATCCCGGAAATTGATAAGCCGAACAAAAATACAAACACAGAAACTGTACTCAAAGAATTGCTTGAAGAACCAGATGAAACGAAAGGACGGTGAGTAAAATGCGACTTCAAAGAAGACCGGAAAATCAAATCATGCAAAAGCCCCCAAAGGCCATTGGTATTAGCATGAAGAACCTGATGATCCTGGTCATCATACTCACAAGCGCCCTCTGTGCAGTCTCCTTTCCCATCAGCAACGCCGTACAGTACGACCGTGCAGAAAAGTTGTTAGAAAGCGGCGATTACAACGGAGCATACAAAGCCTACGGTCTGCTGCTGCACCGGGACAGCAACTACAAAGACGCCAGTGCCAAGCAAAATGAATGTATCTATCAACAGGCCAAAGCCCTTACGGCACAGCAAAAATACATTGGCGCATATGAAAAGTACGCGTCCATTGCCAAGTACAAGGATAGCGGCGACCAAATGAAAGCCATTTACAACCAATACAAAGCCCAGCAATTCGCCCGGCTGAAAACCGCCAAAAAGGGCGATACCGTCACACTCGGCACCTATGACGGCAAACCCATTGAATGGATCGTACTGAGCAAAAACAAAGACAAAAACAAAGCGCTGCTGGTCTCCAAATACATATTAACGGAAAAGCCGTTTGACAAAGAGCATGATGTCACCTGGGATAAAAGCGCCATTCGCAAATGGCTGGGTGGCAATTTCTATAAAAAGTCCTTTGATGACACAGAGAAAAAGCGCATACTGGTCACCAAAGTCAAAAACAAAAAGAATACGGAATATGACCAAAGCAGCGGTAAAAACACCAGCGACCGCATTTTCCTACTCTCCATAGATGAGGCAAAAAAGTATTTTCCCTCAGACGAAGCGCGCATTTGCAAAAACAAAGACGGCAGCGCAAAGGCCTGGTGCCTGCGCACACAGGGGAATACCAATTTTCGTATTTCCTTAGTTGCCAGTGAAGGCAGTATCAATACATTTGGAAACGACGAAGAGGATGATTACGGTATTCGACCGGCTATGTGGGTCAATACCAAGTAAGAAAAAGGAGGCACTTTATGGTAAAAATCGCAGATATTATCAAATATGAAGGCGACAACACCACCTTCATCTGGAAGCATCCGTGCGAGGATTTTAACGCACTGACGCAACTGATCGTACACGAAAGTCAAGAAGCAATCTTTATGATGAACGGCCAGGCGATGGATCTGTTCGGCCCCGGTCGCTACACGCTGGAGACACAAAACATCCCCCTGATCGGCAAAGCGCTGAACATACCCACCGGTGGGCAAACGCCGTTCCACTGCGAGGTCTATTTTATCAACAAAACTGAGCAGATGGCCATTAAGTGGGGCACAGACAGCAAAGTGCAATTTATGGAACCCACTTTCAACTTTCCCCTTGCCATTGGCGCCAGCGGCGAAATGAGCCTACGGGTCAACGACTCACGCAAGCTGCTTATTAAACTGGTAGGTACAGAGGATTTTCTCGGTCAGGCCGGACTGACCCGCTACTTCCGCGCCTTTTTGATGACCCGGGTCAAATCCTATATTGCTCAAGTCATCCAGCAGCAAAAGATCAATATTTTTGAAATTGACGCTCATCTGAATGAATTGTCTGCGGCATTGATGAAACTGCTGCAGCCGGATTTTGACGATTACGGCATTGCACTGGAGCGCTTTTTCCTGACCACCGTAGTCAAGCCGGACGGCGAGCCGACCTACGAAAAATTCAAAAGCCTGTATTTCCGTCAATATGCAGATATTACGGAGGCCAGAATTCGCCAGCAGACCCAGGTGATCGACGCGGAGACCGAGGCACAAAAGACCGTGATTGCCTCCCAAGCCATGGCCACCAAGCGTGCGCAGGAGGGCTACACCTACCAGCAAGAGCGCGGTTTTGATGTGGCGCAAGATGTAGCCAAAAATGAAGCGACCGGCCAATTCACCAACATGGGAGTTGGACTTGGCACCATGGCCGGGGTAGGCGGCGCCGTTGGCGGCCTGGTAGGCAATGCGGTAAACGGTGCCTTAGACAGTGCCGGCTCTCCGCAACCGCAGCCACCCGTGCCATCGGACGATATGACAGCTTTTCAAGCCAAGTTGCAAAAGCTGCAAATGATGAAAGACGCCAATATGCTCTCTGACCAGGAATTCGCGCAACTGAAACAGCAGCTGCTGACCAGCATTTTATAGGAGGTGTGCGTATGAAACCTTATTTTAAGTATTACGGCATTTGTTGGGCTATTCTCTTTCTTGCATTCCAAGCGATCACCTTTACTGCCGCCGGTGCCACTGTCGGTCTTGCCGCCTTGCGCCCGGCATTTTGGATCAGCTATGCTTTTATCAACCTGGTTTTCATCGGCAATCTGGTATGCAGCATTTTCTTCTTTAGAAGCGATCATACGGATAGGATCTTTCTTCGCTATCCAGTGGTCAAGCTTTCGTTCACCGCTTTGGTGATATCTGTGATCGCCGGTGCATTGGTGATGGCTGTTCCGGTCATTCCTTACTGGATCGGCGTGGTTATTGATGTTTGCATTTTCACTTACTATGCCGTTGCCATTGTAAAATCTACCGCCGCGGCGGAGGTTGTTGAGCAAAAAGGCCAACAGATCAAAGAACAGACCGCTTTCATCAAATCCCTCACTGTTGACGCAGAGGTGCTGATGGATCAGTGCAAAACGCCACAGACCAAAGCCTTGGCCGAGAAAGTCTATACCGCCGTTCGCTATTCCGATCCCATGTCCACGCCGGCGTTACAACAAGCGGACAGTCAAATCCAAGCCGCCTTTGCCGCATTCTCTGCCGCAGTGCACAGCGGCGATACACTTTCCGCGCAAGGAGCTGCCGATACGGTACTGGCACAGATTGATGCAAGAAACAAAAAATGCAAAGCACTGAAATAACAGGAGAGCCAAAAATGACGGATCACATCGACTATATGGATTACGGCACATACAAAGGTGCCCCAATCCACTGGCGCGTGCTTAAGCAGGACGACAACGCGCTGCTGATGATCACAGACCAAATTATCGAAACCCTTCCCTACAACAGCGATGAAAAGCAGGAAACCACCTGGGAAAGATCCACCCTACGCAAATGGCTCAACGGCGAATTCTACCGCACAGCCTTTACTGTGGAAGAAAAAGCAGATATTATCGCCTGCGATGTACAGGCAGAGGGCAATCCCTTGTACAGCACCGACCCGGGCAGGACCACCAATGACAGTGTATTTATACTCTCCATTGCGCAAGTTGAGCAATTATTCAAAAGCAGCGACCAGAGAAGCGCCACCGGCACGCCCCACGCGGTGGAAAACGGACTGTTTGAGGACAATCGCCACCAGTCCTGGTGGTGGCTGCGCTCCCCCGGCAAGCATGGGCTGGCCACAGCCAGCGTGCACAGTAACGGCACCGTCTTGACCCACGGCATCCCGGTGTTTTATTCCAGCGGCGGCGTACGCCCATGTATTTGGCTGCGCAGATAACGCCTTTATTTCCATCACTTTGACGCACAGGCAGTTTGTCTGTGCGTTTTTCTATGCCCGGGTTTGGAAGAGTGGAGATTGCATCTTGACAAAGGGACGGTGAATTGGGTACTATAAGATTGGAAATTTGGCGCGAGCGCGCGGGAATACAGGAGGGGTTCTATGAAGATCACGGTACTTGGCGGAGGCGGTGTGCGCTCCATGTTCCTGGCAAAAAGCATTGCCCAAAAGGCAAAGCGGCTGGGGATCGACGAACTGTGTTTTATGGACAATGACGAGGAAAAGCTGCGCATCTACGGCGGTATGGCGGCGCATGTGGCGCGCCTGCTGTGCCCGGAAATGGGCTTTACCCTCACCACCGACCCGGTGGAAGCGGTACGGGACGCGGACTATGTGATCACCACCATTCGGGTGGGACAGGACGAAATGCGTGCCAAGGACGAGCGCATTGCCCTGGATCACGGGGTACTGGGGCAAGAAACCACCGGCGCTGCCGGGCTGTCCTTTGCCATGCGCAGCGTACCGGCGCTGGCCGCCTACTGCGAGCTGATTCAGAAATATGCGAAGCCGAGCGTAAAGGTATTCAACTTTACGAACCCGGCCGGGGTGGTGTCCCAAACCCTGCGGGATATGGGCTACGATTTTACCTACGGCATTTGCGACGCGCCCTCCGGCATGCTCCGCTCCTTTGCCCTGCTGTACGGGGCGAACCCGGCGAACATTACCGGCGAGGTGTACGGGCTCAACCACCTGTCCTACTTCAAAAGCATCACCATAAACGGCAAAGAGATTCTGCACGATCTGATCGAGAACGATGACGCCTACAAGAACAGCGATATGCGCTACTTCTCCAAAGAACTGCTGCGGGATCGGGGCGCGGTGCTCAACGAATATCTCTACTACTTCTACTACCGGGAACAGGCGGTGGCCAATATTCTGAAAGCGCCCCAGACCCGTGGTGAACAGATTTTGGATATCAACCGGCAAATGACCGCCCAGCTGCGCCAAATGGATATTGAAAACGACTTTGAAGGCTGCTTGGCGGTATTCAATAAATGGTACGGTATGCGAGAGGGCAGTTATATGGCCAGCGAGACCGGCGAGAAACGCAGCCAGCCCTGGCACTTTAATATTTACGAAGAAGACGACGGCGGCTACGCCGGTGTGGCGCTGAAATTCATAGAAAACGCCCAAAGCGGCCAAACCGGCCCCATGATCCTGTGCGTGCCAAACGGCAACGCCATAGACGGTCTGCGACCGGACGATGTAGTGGAGGTTACCTGTGAGGTGGGGCCAAAGGGCTGCACGCCCCATCGGATCGGCGCCGTAGACGAGCAAAATCTGGAGCTGATCCGCCGGGTGAAGAATTACGAGCGTCTGGCCTCCAAAGCCATTCGGGAGAAAAGCCGCGCCGCCGCCGTGCAGGCCCTGACCCTGCACCCGCTGGTAAACAGCTATTCCCTGGCCTGCGCCCTGACCGACGCCTACATTGCCCACAACAAAGACTACTGTGACGGCTGGCACTAAAAGCTAAATACAAAAAAGCAGTCGATGACTCGACTGCTTTTTTTGATCAAACAGGAAAGGTATTTGACGCGCCTTATGGTATAATACCCATACACTTGCAAGTGAGAAGAAAGGAGAACGGCCGTGGATACCCGCCACCTGCTTCAAAATGCCATCGACTATATAGATGCGCACATAAAATCCCAAATTACGCCGGAGGATCTAAGCCGGGTCGCCGGATATTCCTATGTGCATTTGGTACGACTGTTCAAGCTGTACTTGGGCGTTACACCAAAAGCATATCTGCTGCGCAGAAGGCTGTTGTTTGCCGTTTACGAGATGAAAAGTAAAAAGCCGAAAACAGATATTGCATTTGATTTTGGATTTGATACATACGCCGGATTTTACAAAGCGTTTCAGCGCGAATTCGGTTGTTCTCCGTCAGCATTCACAAAAGCCTATATCGGCAGCAAGCCCTATAGGATCAACATTTTGCAGGAGGACTATATTATGGTGTCAAAAGCCAAGATTCAAAAGATACTGTCCCATTGGGATTTGCCAAACCGCACCGTAAAACCGATCATAAGTGAAAACACCGGCAGGCAAAACGAAAATGCTTACTATGTGGGCGATGACTACATCATCAAATACACCACTAACTTAGCTGCGGTCCAAAAAGCCATACTGTTTAATGAAGTGGTCAAATTGCATAATACGGACACTTATTTACAACTAAGCGAACTTTATTTTATGGTGACCAAGCGCCTGCACGGCACCCCGCTTTGCTGTCGCACTGTCTTTGAAGCCCCCACCCTCGCCTACACCATTGGCGAAAAGATTGCCGACTTGCACAAGAAACTAAGCCTGTATGACCCGCAGGATTTTCAGCAGGCCAATCTGTACCGGGATAGTATGGAAAATCTGGAACAGGTACAAAAGATCGCCCATCTAAACGATGACTTTTGCACGCAGTATAAAGCGGGGTTCAAACCGTTGTACCCACAGCTGCCGGTGCAACTGATCCATCGGGATCTGAACCCCTCCAATATGATCTTCGACGGCAAAGCATTTATAGGCTTCATTGATTTTGACTTGACAGAAGTAAACATACGGATCTTTGACCTTTGCTATTGTGCCACTGCCATACTATCCGAATGCTTTGGCAATGGGCGCCATTTAGAAAGATGGGAGACGATACTCCATGGTCTGATCCAAGGCTACCACAGGGTATGCGCACTGAGCGAACAGGAAATAGCCGCTGTTCCCTATGTGATCTATTCCATTCAGATCATTTGTATTGCTTATTTCAGTGCACACGATAAATATGCGGAATTGGCAGAGACCAACATACAAATGCTCCGGTGGCTGATCGCAAATCTATAAAGCAAAACACGGCAGGTGTTCCTGCCGTGTTTTATTTATTCCACTGCGGTCAAGCGGACGATTTGATTATAATCGGCACCACGCACATAGACGGGCAAGCCCACTTCCATGAGGAAGGCGCCGCCTTTTTTATATGCCACGCCGTCCAATGTAAAAGCATACGCCCTGTCCGGTGCCAAGCCCGCAAAGCGCAGGTTCATCTTCTTTTTAAAGAACCGGGTGCCCCGGGCACTCAGGAACAAAACCGCCTGCATTTTGTCCCGGCTGACATACTGATTGCAAAGCACCTCGTCCCGATCCGCATCCAGGATCCGGTACAGATCGCCGAACTGCACCAGCAGACGGATCTCCTTATACAGTGCCACATTGCGGCGGCAGATCTCCAGTTCTTCCGGACTGTACTTCTCCAAATTGCCGCCCAGGCCCAGCGCCCCCTGCATGGCGATATGGAAGCGGAAGTCCAGGGAGCAGGGCTTGTTGATCCCGGCAATATCCGTTACCCACGCCCGCATGGTCTTGATGGGGTGGAGCATGGAATAGCCTTTTTGTATGGTCATCCGGTCAATGCCGTCTGTGTTATCGCTGGTCCACACCTGGTCAAAGTGACTGATGGCTCCTAAATCGCACCGACCGCCGCCGGAGGCACAGCTTTCAAACTGCACCGCCGTGTGACGGCGTTTCAGTTCATCCACGATCCGATACACTGCCATGGTGTGCAGGTAAGAATACATTTTGGGATCCGCCAAATTCTCCGCTCCCACCTGGGAGAACGGCCGGTTCATATCCCACTTGATATAGCGGATATTGTGATCCGTCAGCAGCCGATCCAGGCAATCTAAAATATACGCCTGCACATCGCTGCGGGTCATATTCAGCACCAGCTGATGGCGCAATTCATCTGCGTGACGGTGCGGAAAGTGATATGCCCAGTCCGGGTGGGCACGGTAAAGGTCGCTGTCCGGGTTCACCATCTCCGGCTCCACCCACAGACCGAAATCCATACCCTGGGCGTTAACATTGCCGATCAGTTCGTCCAGGCCGCCCGGGAACTTTGCCGGGTTCACAAACCAGTCCCCCAGCCCGGCACGGTCGTTGTTGCGGGCACCGAACCAGCCGTCATCCATCACAAACAGCTCCACCCCGATCCCCGCGGCAATCTCCGCCAGGCGGGTCTGATCCGCCACATTTACATTAAATTCTGTGGCCTCCCAGGAATTGTACAGCACCGGCAGCGGCTCTGCCCGGAACCCGGACGGCAACAGGTGTTCCAAACAAAAACGGTTCATTTGGCGAGACATTTCGCCCAATCCCTCCGTTTTGCCACAGTACACCGGCGGAGTCTCAAAGCGCGCCCCCGGCTCTAAAGTATGGGAAAAATCGAAGTCGTTCATACCCAAGCTCACTCGAGTAATGCCATACAGATCCCGCCCGGCGATTATCTTAAAATTGCCGCTGTATGCCAGAGAACCAAAGTACACAGCGCCCTGGGTCTCCGTGGCACCACGGTGGGCGATAAAATACGGCGACTGATTATGATTGGACGCGCCACGGTGGCTCTCATATACCAAATTGCCCCCATCCAGCACCGTGCGGCAGGGCAGGAATTCACCGCCCCAAGCACCGTTGGTATTCTCAAAAGTATACGGATCCATACCGGGCAGAGAAAACCCGGCGCTAAACAGCCGCTCAAAGGAAATCGGCGCAGAGCCGGTGTTCTCCACCTCCACCCAGCGCTTGATGATATCCAGCCCCGGATACACCCGGTAGCCCAGGCGCACCTGCAAGGGATAGTACGCGTCCTCAAACGCAACCCGCAGGGTATCGTCCTCCAGCCGATAGCCGGTGTAGCGCAGCGCCACCTCCCGGCAGCCGTCTGCAAACTGTGCCTTCAGGTCACAGGTGCGGTACACGGTGGACCCAAAGGGAGTCAGCTCCTGTCGGTATTCGTCCAGCATGGAATGATTGGAGTTTTCGTCTCCGATCTCCGTAAAAGCATAATCCGCCGGGTCACACTTGGCACCCCAGTGCAAATGCCGATTATACCCTGCCGGGTCAATGCCGAACACATAGTGGGTATTCTCCGTCTCCAGCACAAAAATGCGATTTTCTTCTAAATAATAGATCATTTTTTGCCCTCCGGATCCTTTTTGATAAGTATCTACACTATACCATACCTCCCCGTACAGAGCAATGGCAATTCTCCCACTTTCCACCCAAAAGATCCCACTATGTAAAGCCGTACAGCAGCTTGGGATTGCAAATCAAAAACTTAGCAAAGTGCACAAATCGCAAGCCGAGTATTGACATTTTATACAAAATATATTGTAAGCAACTTGATTTTTTGTGCAATATGAGTTATGATGGCATTGGCCGTTTACGCGCAAAATTCGCCACGCATGCCCTACTGGGCTAGCACGACGGCTGATGGAGAAAAGATATGAAAGCAATCGGCATTCTGTTGGCAGTTGCCGCCGCAGCGGTGGTGCTGCTGTTTTTCGTATGCGGCTTTATTTTTAACCAACTGGTATGGCGCAAAACCGTGTCCATACCCCGCCGGATCACAGACCGCATTGCTGGCAACGCCATGCCGGACGCGTATGAAAAAAAGAACAACGCCGCCGTGGCAGCTTTTTCGCAGCTGCCGATTCGATCGGTGGAACTGCACACGCCGGACGGTGCACGACTGGCAGCCAAAGTACTGACTCCGGAGAAGCCCAACGGCCGCCTACTGATCGCCTGCCACGGCGCACGCAGCAGCGGCTCCGGCGAATTTGCCCTTATGGCGCCTTATCTGTATAAAAAAGGCTATACGGTGCTGTTCCCGGATCACCGGGGTTGCGGCGACAGCGACGGCAAATATATGGGCTACGGCACCCACGAGAGCCGAGACACCCTGCTTTGGCTGGACTATGCAAAGATCCATTATCCGGACCTGCCGGTATTTTTGCTTGGGGTATTCATGGGCGGTGCCACAGTGCTGATGATGAGCGACAAGGTGGACCCGGCGCAAGTAAAAGGCATCATTGCCGACTGCGCTTACACCAGCGCCTGGGCGGAATTCCGCTACCAACTGCGCACCTCGTTCCATCTGCCGCCCTTTCCCATTCTGCACATTTGCAATCTATACTGCAAACTGTTTGCCGGCTATTCCTTCCGCCAAGCTGCGCCGATTGCGGCGGTAGCCAAAGCCCGGGTGCCGGTACTGTTTATCCACGGCAAGAAGGATGACTTTGTGCCTTTCTTTATGCGGGATCAACTCTATAACGCCTGCCCCACGGAAAAGGCAAAACTGACCGTACCGGCAGCCGTCCACGCCAGAAGCTATTACACCGACCCTACCGCCTATCAGTTGGCGCTGGAGCGGTTTACAGAGAACTGCCTGGCACCCAAAGCATAAATTACCGCCTGAATACAAACCGTTTCCATTCATAAAAAGAAGGGGGATATGCTATGGAACAAACGGAACTGAAAGAGCGACGCTATGTGGGCGTTCGCGAAACCCTGATCTACGGCGTTGCCAACGGCGGCCAGGTGATCGGCTACAACTTGGTGCGTATGCAGCTGACCTTTTTCCTGGTCACTGTATTCGGCATACCCGGCCAGGCCGTGTCGCTGATGATCTTCTTTATGGGGATCTGGGACACCATGAACGACCCGATCATGGGCACCATTGTAGACAAGACCCGTACCCGCTACGGTAAGCTGCGGCCTTATCTGCTGTTTGTACCCATTCCGCTGGGTGCCGCCACCATCCTCTTTTTCGGCGGCGCGGAGTTTTTGAGCGGTGTGGAGTCTACCACCGCCAAGATCGTCTACATGTGTATCACCTATTTTATTTGGGAGTTCTTTTACACCATTGGTGATATTCCCTTTTGGGGAATGTCAGCAGCCATCTCGCCGAACCCCAAGGATCGCAGCCGGGTCATTACCTCGGCCCGCCTGATCTCCGGTGCCATCGGCGGCCTGGTGGGTCCGGTTATCTCCATCTTCATTGACCTGCAAAAGAGCGGCAAGATCGGCATGGATATGCGGGAGCTGTTCTTTATCTTGGGCATTGTGGCCGGCACATTCGGTATGGGTCTGTTCTCCCTGGCCGGGCTGTGCACCAAAGAACGGGTGATGCAGCAAAGCGAGGAGCCAAAAATTTCCGACTGCTTTAAGTGCCTGGCAAAGAACAAGCCGCTGCTGCTGATCGTGTGCTCCAATGTGCTGGGCACGGTGGAGAGCATTGCAGACGCCTTTACCCAGTATTTTTATCTCTTTACCCTGGGCAGCGCCAGTCTGTCCATTGTGGCCGGTATTCCCGGCACGGTTACCGGATTTTTGGCCTATACCTTTATTCCGGCGCTGGAACGGCGCTGGACCTCCAAGCAGATCGTCATTCGCGCGGTGATCGTCAAGGCTGTGGTATCCAGCGCCATCTTCCTGATCGGCGCCCACTGGTATCGTGATCCCCGGGTGATCGTGCCGCTGATGATGGTGTGGGGCGTGTTTAACTCCGCCATATGCAGCATAAAAATGGTGATCCCCACCAAAATGATCGGCGACACGGTGGACTATATGGAATGGAAAACCAAGGAGCGCAGCGAAGGCACCTCTTTCTCTCTGCTCACTTTCGTCAGTAAGCTCACCGGCTCTTTGGCCACCGCCGTGTCCGCAGCGCTGATCCCGGTGATCGGACTGCAACAGGTGAACCAGGATATGGTGCTGCCGGAGGGCGGCGAGTTGAATACCCGTTTCCTGCTTTGGGCCATTGTGACCATCATTCCCGCCGTGCTGAATCTGTTGTCCCTGATCCCGTTTATTTTCTATGACCTGGAGGGGGAAAAGCTGGACACCATCCACCGGGAGCTGGCACAGCGGAGAGAAAACCTGACCGGCGCTGCCGCAGACGCAGAATAAGGAGGAGCTTATGGAAAACAAATGCCCAAAGTGCGGCGCCAAGCTAAGCGTATTCTACTTAAAGCCGGAATGCCCCAAGTGCGGCTGCAATATTATGAACTACAATATGGAAGAGCGACTGGAAGCGGACGCCGACAAGGCGGAGGCCGAGTGGGCCAAAGCGGAAAAGTTGCTGGCCAAATTCAAAAAGAAAAAGAAAGCAGATAAGGAGGAACCCAAAGATGAAAACCCTGCGTAACGCCCTGACTGCCCTGTTGACCGCCCTGCTGATTATGGGCACCCTGCCCTTTACGGCACTGGCTGCGGACAAAACGGCCGGCGCGCCCCTGCAATTCAAAAACGGCAAATTCAAAATTTTAATCTTATCCGATATTCAAGACACCAACACCCCCCAGCAGGCCACTGTGGACCTGATGAACAACGCCATCGACCAAACGAATCCGGACTTTATCGCCCTGACCGGTGACAATATTGCCGGTTGGTGGAAGGGGGTCACCCCGGAGGAGACCAAGGCGGCGGTGGATATTGTGGGCAAAGCCATTAACGACCGCAAGATCCCCTTTGCCCTGGTGTTCGGCAACCATGACCACGAGGGGCTGTGTGACGAGCAAAACGGCATGACCGAAGAGCAGGCCAAAAAGCAACTGATGGCCTGGTTCCAAGCCTACGAATACTGTATGGCGGTGGACGGTGAGGAAATGACCGGCGTGGGCAACTACAACCTGCCCATTCTCAACACTGCCGGGAACAAAACCGTCTTTAATCTGTGGTTTATGGACTCCAATCCTTATACGGACGAAAGCGAGGGCGGCGGCTACGGCTATGTGCACAAGGACCAGATCGACTGGTACGAGCGCACCTCTAACGCCTTAAAGGCGGAGAACGGCGGCAAGCCCGTCCCCTCCCTGCTGTTCCAGCATATTGTGGTGCCGGAAGTGTACAATATGTTTACCGAAGTGTCCAAGGGTACCAAAGGCGCCGTGCGAGGCAACGCCAACCATACCAAACAGTATTATGTGACCAACCCGGATTACATCGACGCCGGCCACCTGAACGAGGGTCCCTGCCCCGCCAATACTGCCAATGACGGCCAGCTGGACAGTTGGGTCAAGCAGGGCGATATTTTAGGCGCGATCTTTGGCCACGACCATGTGAACGACTACGCCGGTACATATAAAGGCATTCGCCTGTTGGCTGCGCCTGCCGTCACCTTTTACAGCTACGGCAATTACCGGGGTGTGCGCACCATTGACCTGGATGAAAGCAACCTGACTACGTTTCAAACCCAGGTGATTCCCGCCGACAAGCTGATGGATTATACAGTGAAGAACCCCTATATCCGAGAGCATGGCTATTATGAATATAAGAGTGTTTTTATTCCCGCACTGTGCGGCGGCATTGCCGGCCTGGCGGCGCTGACCGCGGTTATCATTGTACTGGTAAAAGTCATTAAAAAGCATAAAGCCAAAAAGCAAAATCAATAATATAAAAAAGCAGCAGCCATCGACCAAAAGCCGATGGCTGCTGTTTTACGCCTAAAATCAATCGCAATCCTTATCCATTCCCGTCGCAGGCAGGGGGGCACTTCACAGGGATCGCAGAAATGCCAGCACCAGGTGGGCCAGTTTAGGACTGTGGACGATATAAGTACCGTGGCCCTCACGGGGCAATTCTTGCAACCGGGCGCCGGGAATGGCGGCGGCAATAGCGCGGCTGTCTGCCGGGCGGATCATATCGTGGGCGCCGCACAACACCAATGTAGGCACCTGAATACGCCCTAACATAGCCGGGGAGATCTGGGGCTGACAGAGCATCATTTTGGTCCGCGGTTCACGGCACACCAGGTAACGAAGCGCCATACCCAGGCGCACCGGCCACTTCAGCCCTGCCGGGGTGGTATTGGCGCCGCAGGCGATCAGCGCACCGGGCAATTCCGGCGCCCGGATTGCTGCCAGCAGCGCCACGATTCCCCCATCCGAAAAACCGCAGATCACCGGCTTTTCCAACTTTAATGCTTTTGAAAATGCCAACACGTCTGCCGCCATTAAGTCATAACTTAGGGGCACATTGCGGCTGCTTTTGCCGTGGCAGCGGCTGTCAATGGTGTAGACGGTGTAATGAGGGGCCAATACTTCTGCGGTACGGTCAAAAATGCGTCCATCTTCCCCATTGCCGTGGAGCAGCACCAGCGGCGGCCCGCTGCCCTGCTTTTCATAGTATAATATCACGCCGTTGACCTGCACATTCATGACCGATCCTCCAACTACTGTTGACCTACAAGACAAAGCAAGATATAATAAGGTTACTCTTGCAAACGAGGTCTGTTTATGATTTGCAATGTATTTTTTGTGGTTTTTGCGGTTCTTGTTCTGACAGCCATTGGGCTGACCGTTTGGTTCTTAAAGCTTGGCAAGCGCATTTTTCTGCTGATCCCGCTGCTGCTCTTGGCCGGCAGTGTGGCGTACTTTGCCGTTTACTACACGGCAGACAACAACTTTCCTCCTGCCCAGGTGATGATCGCCTCAAACTTTCCGTCCACGGTGGACAGCGCCTTGGTAGAGGAATACCTGCAAAAGGCGGACGGCAACTACACCCGCACAGATGAATACGACACCGGCACCGTGCAGTACACCCTGCGCCTGACCTCCGAGGAGCAGCAGAACGCTACGGCGTTTTTCGACGCCAAACCCACCATCCGCGGCGGCGAATACACCCGCTCGGACATAAAGACCAGTCTGGCCATAAAGTACACGGACATTTGCGCCCAGCGCACCGGCGCTCTCCAGCTGCGCACCGGCCGCTTCCAGCAGGAGTTTTATATACGCGCCGCAGGCTATACCTGCGATGTGGTAATCACCTCAAACAGCAAAGACAACAAGGTGCTCCTCTCTGCTATGAAAAAAGAGCTGGCCGCGCTGCAAAAATAAAGATTCCACTGCCCGCCGGTATTTCCTGTTTCAGTATAACGAAAATCCGGCGGTTATGCAAGGCACTGCGCCAAAAGCCGCCTCAATGCGCAAAGAATTTGCCATTTACAAACGCAGCGGACCGTCGCCGCTGCAATGATCCGAATTTTTTGCTGAGAAATTCTCATATTTTCTTGACAACCTCTTCCGAATATGCTAATATTATTCAGCAATGCGAAACTGCTTTGCCAACTGAATATAGAGGTATAGTGTAACGGTAACACTCCGGACTCTGACTCCGTCATTTAAGGTTCGAATCCTTATACCTCTGCCAATACCTCGGAACATTCGTGTTCCGAGGCTTTTTTATGCCCGAATACTGCTTTTTACGGCGGTGTTCGGGCATTTTTTCTTTGCCTTAAAATATCGTGAGAGTCTTTGAGAGATTCTAAGAGACAGCAAATTTCAAAATTCCAAATCCGTTTTGGTGCGATTTAGGGCATTTATGACTGAGATTTTTGAGAGACATCGCTCAAATCAAAATCGTAACACGAATTGAAATGAGCAAAAATATGCAAAGGTATAACACCTTTCGCAACAGATGGGTAGGTGCATACTTGGCAAATAAAGGTATTCGGGTTGTACCGACAATTAGCTGGGGACTTGAAAATACTTTCGATTTCTGCTTTAATGGTATTGAAAAAGGAAGCACAGTTGCAGTATCTACTTATATGGCATGCGCATACGGGAACAGAGCAGACCAAAAAGACTTTTTTATGGCTGACTACAATGAAACGCATAAGCGTATTGAACCTGAAACAATCATTTGCTAGTCTAATTTTTTAGAAAAGGATTTCTATTGTTTGCGTGCAGTTTAATGCTACCGGTGGGTACATCAAATGCACCACCTATAAAACAATACCTTAATTGATAATTTACAATTTATGTTTACTGTTTATTGAAAATATGGTAGGATATATTCAATAAAAGTTAAATAAAAAAGCAGGCAAATATTGTGCCTGTTTTCACTGAAACTTAAGGATAGTAATTATGGATAAAGAGATTAATAGTTCTAATATTTTAGATGTTATACGAGATATGACATACGGATTAATAGATAATTTTCGTAGAGTTATCTTAACTTGCGATTTGAACAAGAAATTATATAATCAGCCGCTTTGGAAGCATATTTATCACGCTATGTATTGGTTTGATTATTGGTGTTGTACACCCCAAAATTTTATTGGTGCAGAATTTCATTGCGATAATCTGCATTCCCTTGATGTAGTATCGGATATTAAAGTTACACAGGATGATTTATTGAAATACTATGACATAATTAATGCAAAAACATATAACTATCTTGAAAATTTAACCGAAGATATGTTAAATGAGGTTGTCGCTGACTGTGACAATAAATCAAGATTTGAATGTATTTTAGGTCAGTTTAGGCATGTAGGTTTTCATCTGGGCAATGTAAATGCTATGACCATTGAAAATACAGGCGAATGGCCATATGTATCAGCAAGAGAAAAAGATTATACACACGATTTATTTGAATGATAATGGAGATATAAAATGATTATTGAAAATAATATACTAAAGCATTATTTGAAAAATGTATATTTCATTACAGGAACTGCTTATGCAGGTAAATCTACAATGGTGAAAATGCTTGCAGAAAAATATGATTTGATATTCTGCGGAGAGAATTATACTTGTGATATTACCGATAAAGTAGCAGAGCCTGATATTCAACCGAATTTATGCTATATGAATTTAATGAACAGTTGGGAGGATTTTGTAAAACGTTCCCCTGAAGAATACGAAAAATGGATGTATGGCACCTCTGATGAAATAGCAGGATTTGAAATTGCAGAACTAATATCACTTTCCAAAGATAAAAAAGTAATTGTTGATACCAATATTCCGATTGATGTGCTGAAAGAAATATCAGATTATAATCATGTTGCAGTTATGTTGTCACCTCAAAGTATGAGTGTGGAGCGATTTTTTGACAGAAATGACGAAGAAAAGCAATTCATCCTCAGTGTAATCAAAAATTGCGATAATTCGGATGAGGTTATGGCAAATTACAAGGCGGGATTAGAGCTGATTAACAGCGAGAAGCATTATAACGAATATGCTGAGAGCGGATTTTTTACATTGGTTCGTGATAATAATGAACAGGATACACGAAAAGAAGTGTGCGATAAACTCGCAAAGCATTTTGGATTTGTGAAAGGTAAATAAATGATTAACATTTTACTTGAAGGATATGAAATAAATGCCCCTTGGCTTTATGATGATTTAAAAAAATATATATTGCCGAATCAATTGATTGCAGTAATAGCTTTTTCCTTTCGTGACAACGAGGTTAAGAATTTAAAAGATTGGGATTCCTTATACAGTAAGGAAAAAGGTATTTATTATAATGGCATTGTCGACGGCTTTACCGCCTACGGAATATCGGAAGATAATATTACATTTGTTAATTATTTTAAGGATACAAAGGAATCTGCCGTACAAAAAATACAAAAGGCAGATATCCTTTATTTCACCGGAGGTCGCCCTGACAGAATGATGGACAGAATCAAAGAATTTGATTTGACAGATGTTTTAAGAAAACATAAAGGAATTATTATGGGGTATAGTGCGGGTGCAGTTATTCAGCTTTCCGAATATCATTTATCACCTGATAAGGACTATAAAGAATTTCAATACTATGACGGGTTAGGTTACCTTGATGATTTTTATCTGGAGGTTCATTATGAGGAAACGGCGGTACAGAATGAGGCGATACAGCGGGTAATTGCTGAACGTGGTAAAACCGTGTACGCAACCGCTGTACAATCTGGTGTAATTCTCGTAGATAATGGGAACCTTAAACTGCTCGGTGATGTCAAGGTATTTGACAGATAGAACTATGGAGAAAAGATATGAATTTTGTTACGAAAGAACCAATAAATAAGGGCTGGTCAAGTGATAAAAAATACTGTGTTACCACTGCAAACGGCACACGGTATCTTTTGCGTGTTTCCGATATTGCACAGCACGACACAAAGCAGTCTGAGTTTAACATGATGAAACAAGTCGCCTCTTTTGGAGTGCCTATGTGCCAACCTGTTGAGTTTGGCACTTGTGAGGATGGCGTATATTCCATCCAAAGTTGGATTGACGGCGAAGATGCCGAACAGGTCATGTCGAGTTATTCTGATACCGAGCAGTATATATATGGCTTGGAGGCGGGGCGTATTCTTCGCAAGATCCACTCTATTCCTGCTCCTGCAACGCAGGAGAATTGGGAAATTCGTTTTAACCGTAAAATAGATTGTAACATCAAAAAGTACGGCGAGTGCCCCATCAAGTATGAGAACGGACAGGCATTTATCGACTACATAAACGAGAATCGTCATTTGTTGAAAAATAGACCGCAGGTGTATCAGCATGGCGATTACCATATCGGTAATATGATGATCGACAGAGTCGGTCAGCTCCACATTATTGACTTTAACCGAAACGATTACGGTGATTCGTGGGAAGAATTTAACCGCATTGTTTGGTGTGCTCAGAAAGCTCCTATCTTTGCTTCCGGTATGGTAAACGGATACTTTGATGATAATGTACCTATGGAGTTTTGGAGATTGCTTGCTCTTTACATTTCAAGCAATACTCTCTCATCTGTATATTGGGCGATTCCGTTCGGAGAGGACGAGGTGAACACAATGCTGAACCAAGCCAAGGAGGTTCTGTCTTGGTACGATAATATGCGTAATCCTGTGCCGACTTGGTATTTCAAAGGATATTATCTACAGTACATTGATGGGATTCCTTTCAAACTGAAAAGTGATTTTAATTTCAGCTTTATGAAAGAGTATGGAACGGTATTCAAGGTTTATGATGACCAGGATTCCGGAAACATCTGCTTTGGTACTGAAAAAGACGGTCAGCGTTATTTTGTTAAGTTCGCCGGTGCTCCTACTGAGCAGTACGGCGGCGATCCTGCAGATGCTATCTTTAGATTGAAAGCTACTCTCCCTATTTACAGCGATCTGAAGCACGAAAATCTGATTGAACTTATTGAAACTAAGGAAATTGGCGATGGGTTTGCTATGGTATTCAAATGGGCTGATGGCGATTGTATGGGTAGAATGTACCCTACGGCGCACCGTCGCTTTATGCAGCTTCCCATAAATGACAGACTCACCGTGTTCAGCGACATACTTAGTTTCTTGGAATGTGTTGCCTTACGCAATTATGTAGCTATAGACTTTTATGACGGTAGCATTATGTATGACTTTTCGAACGGAAAGACTACGATTTGCGATATTGACCTTTTTCGCAAACAACCGTGTGTCAATGATATGGGACGTATGTGGGGCAGTTCTCGTTTCCAATCCCCGGAAGAATATCAGCTCGGATCCGATATTGATGAAATTACGAATGTCTATACTCTCGGCGCTACCGCTTTTGCTCTCTTTGGAGAGTATAACCGCACACGGGATAAGTGGCAGCTCAGCGATAAGCTCTTTGAGATCGCAACTAGAGCAGTAAGTGATGATCGTGCGCATCGTCAGCAAACAATCAGACAATTCAAAGCAGAATGGGAGGCGGCACAATAAAAATATAATTAAGCGACAATCTAATAAAGTATTACTTGCAGAATGTTTACTTTATAAACGGGCATAGTTATGCGGGTAAATCCACAATGGTCAAGATGTTAGCTGAACGATACATTTTGTTGCTTTTCCAATAATTTGTTTTTATCTGAAATTTAAACAAAGCTATTTATTGTGTATTATCTGAAAGAGGCAAAACAGTTTATGTAACGGCTTTCATGGCAGGGGCTGTTGTTGTAGATAGCGTTAATGTCAAATTGCTTGGAGATGTAAAAGCGTTTAACAAATAGAGCGGTTAATAATGAACTGTTATAAAAATTTGAGAAATTGAGCAGAAGTGAAATGGATATTCGAATTGAAAACAAATTGGAGTGTAATTAAAGGGGGCTTATTGTGTTTAAGTTAGGTATAATTGAAGAAAGTATTTCAGACAGAACTGTACTTGAAGAATTAAAACCCTATTTTTATTCTCAAAGAATAGAAAATGTTCCCGAAGATAAATGTCCAGTATGGCATACAAATGAATATCATATTGATGACGACAATATTCAAAATATTTGTGAATTGCTGAAAGATTATGTTTTGCCGACATGGTATATTCACGCTTTTAACAGGAAATCCTTGTATGTTGTTTTACAAGGGAAATATTTCAAAGTAGCAAGACACAAAAATAAAACTTGGGATGAAATGATAGAATATGGTGTAACGAATGCGAAAGTTGAAAGACATTTTCTTGAACGCATACCCTTACATATATAATGAGGGAGTCACGGCATACACTGTTGATTATGCAAAACAAAATGGTCTTGATATAATAAATGTTGTTGAAGAATTTGAAGGATAGCCGAGTTTATTTCTCGACTATCCTTTTCTTTTTTTACACATCAATTCGTTGCGATCGAACTTTCAACTTGTTGGGATTTGGTTACTGCATACTGTGCCATTCTCATTCGGTTCTGCTCGAATACTTCATCTACCATATGCGTGTAGATTTTTGCGGTTACCGATATGTCAGAGTGTCCCATCCATTCTTTTGCTACATTGATTGGTACTCCGGCTGCCTGACAATCGGTGCAGAAAGTGTGGCGCAGTAGATAGGGTTCGAAGTCAGGTGCTATGATTGAGTTCTTTACTTGATTGCGATATAGGTGAGCTCCATTTGCTAAGTCCATTTCTTTTACGAAGTTTTTCCAGCTTTGATAAAAGGCATTGTCATCCATGCGTGTGTGCTTTTCGTACTTTACGAATACATATTCGTTGTTGAGCCCTTTTGCTTTATGTTCCTTTAATGCATCTAAAAGTACAGGCGGAATTGGTATCTTTCGTCCTGTTCCTGCTTCCGTTTTGGATTTACCGACTGTTAGAATTGCGTTTTCAAAATCTATCCAATCCCACTTCATTCTTCGGATTTCTATCGGTCGAAGTCCGCAACATAACATTGTAAGTACCATTGTTCCTGCATAGTGTTTCGGTATTGTTTCAAGTATCATTCGGCGTTCATCATCGGTGATTGGTCTGTGCTTGTTCTCGTACACAGTCGGCAGGACAATATCCTTTGCCACATTGGTTTTGATGAGTTCCTGCTTTTCAGCCTTTGTAAGTATACGCCTTAACACCATGCGTACTTTTGATGCGAATGCCTTACTCCATCCTGCATATTCGTTTATGAATCTTTGGCAGTCATCCTCAGTCAAGTTGCATAACTTTATCGAACTGAGGTGTTCAATGATGTGATTGTAGACGATGTTTTTGTACATGTATTTGTTCTTTTGCGTGCAGTTCGCTTTCTCAATGTTAAGGTGATACCAGTTATCTGCATAGTCTTTTAATTTCATTTCAGAGAAGACACCGCCACTCTTATTCTTTTCTTGGAGTTGATAATACTCCTTGACCATGTCATCAAGTTTCTTTCGGCAATCCTTTTCACTCGTCTTTGATCGAGCAGTCAATACATCGTATTTGCCATCTTCATTTTTAATTCTTTTGGTCATTCGGTAGCCGATTTGGTTACCGTTTTTGTCGTATAATTCGTACATAATTTACCTCCGTATAGTAATTCTTTTGCCCTTTGGCAACACCAACACTACCACACAGTTTTGCAAATAGCCAGACCAATACCTGACAAAAAAGAGACACATTTTTTGTGAGATTTTGACCTGTATGCCAAGTTGAATTTATATATTTCATCAAGAATTGTAGAGATAATTTAGTACATCTTTGATGAAATATAACTTAACTCTGCTGTCACAGGCGGCAGGAATGTTCTCGCAGAGCTCTGCAACCTTGTCTTTGCATAACCCGGTAATGATTCCGATTTCTTTTTTATTGAACATATATTGTCCTTTTTCACGGCAAATAAAGCTCGACATTTGCTCAATTTCCGCTTTCGTTTTGTTCATCATACGCACTCCTTTCTGTGAATACTCAAAAACCTTGATTTTCTGCGAAAAACATCCCTAACTGCATACGAATTTGGAATCATACGCAAAAGTATTACGAATCGAAAAGCCGACAGGCTTTGCCGGACGGCGTTTTCGGGCATTTCAATGCCCGAAAATCATACCCCTTTATCCTGCTTTAAAATCGACGGCTTGAAATCCGCCTAAAAATCGATCCAAAAGCCGCAGATTTTCATCAAAAAATCATCGTTTTTTTCATTCACTTTTTTCATTCCGGGCTTTTATATTGTTTATGCATCAAAAATGCAAAAGTAGAAAGCAAAATCAAATCAACCGATGCACAGTATAAATATTTGAATTTTTTTACCATTGACCGAGCAGTGTTCAACATCAATCAAGCATTGATCCTTAAGAGATTTTATTGCCTGTCTTACACTTTCGTAACTCATATTGCACTGCTCAGCCATTCTTCTTATTGACCAATAACTTTTTCCTTGTTTATCTTTTTTAGAAACCAAAAAACAATAGACCATAAAGTCACGACTGTTCAATTTATATTTTTCAAAAAAGTCATTTGGCATAATCCAAAATCTTCCGCTTGGAATTTTTTGATACAACATTTTTCATTCCCCTTTCTAAAAATAAAAATAAAAAACCTATACGCATCTCAAAATAAAAATGCATATAGGTTCATCATAGTTTTATTGAATTTTCTCTCCGTTTTCATATTAGCAAATTCATTATTTTCTGTCAAGACCCCTTGCAGATGAAAAAATAACTTGAATTCAAATTCAAACAGAGTTAACATCACCACAACATAAAACGAAAGGTGGTGAGGATATGAAAGAGATGACCGAACTTAAAATGGTATATGATCTTGTGATTTCGAGAGCTAACCCTCTTGACAATCCAAGATATGAATTACTTAACCATGCTCAACGAAAAATGAAGGACGAAATTTTAAATGTCATCAGACAGACCAATCCAAATTATCCCGAAATGGATTATGACGATGATGTGTTTAAGTATATCGTGCAGTTCAATGATGAGTATTGCATTGACGCATTTGCTAAAGGAATTTCGTTCGCTTTGAACTTCAAAGAGCAAGCTGAAAGATTTATAAATAAAAAATATGATTATTAAAAAAAGGAACTCACCTCAAATCGAACGGAAGATTAATATTGATTTGTGTTAAAAGTTGATTTTGGGGAAGGAAGTGTGTATAATAATTAATGAAAATAAGTTAGGAAGGAGTGTTGTTATGAACTATACTTTGATGCACAAAAACATAAAAGTGGCTGATTTATCTTTGGATAAAGAAACCGGTTCGATCGTCAAAATAGGCAAAATATATAACTTTGCTCACCTTCCTATCGGTACAACTAAAGATGATTTATCCACCGACAGAGCCTTGCTCAATAAATGGTGGACCGATCGCTCAATTCCTGCAAGCAGATCGGGTGTAAGAGATGCACTTGAAATTTTGCGTGTAAGCACTCCGAAACTGCTTTTGGCAAAATGCTACGGATTAAGCCTGTCGGATCAATATTGGGTTAAGCCTATTAATTCCGATTTGGAATGGGAATTGGTAAATTTCTTTGATAATGATTTTTCAGAAGATGTCGGTGATATTCTGTTCGGAAAGGCAAAGGATTCTGAAAATATCAGTTTGAATTCACCTGACAACACATCTGACGGTTGCTTAAAGAAAAGATGGAAAATAATTAATCAAAAGCGTTGCCTTCTTAAAGCAGGCAGTTTGCCATATGAACAACAGCCGTTTAATGAGGCTATTGCATCATTGATTATGGATAAATTGAATATAGATCATGTCAGTTATTCCGTGGTTGTTGATGACGAAAAGCCATACAGCGTTTGCGAAGATTTCATTTCAAGCGATACAGAACTTGTTACGGCTTGGAAAATTTTGCAAAAATTCCCAAAGCCTAATCACTTGTCTGTTTATCAGCATTATATTAACTGTTGCAATTCTTTGGGCATTGATGACATCGTTGATAAAATCAATCAAATGATTGTAGTTGATTTTATTATAGCCAACGAGGACAGACACCTTAATAATTTCGGTCTTATCAGAAATGCAAATACGCTTGAATGGATTGGCGTTGCACCGATTTTCGACAGTGGTTCTTCGCTCGGTTATGATAAGGTTACACCGAATATGGATAAACAATCATTGATAGTTTGCAAACCGTTCAAGAAAACTCATTTTGAACAGTTAAGATTAGTTACCTCTTTTGATTGGATATACTTTGACGCTTTGAAAAATATCGACAATGAAATACTTGGCATATTGAATGATGCCGATGAAAATTTAATTGATGATGCAAGAAAGCAAATAATCATATTTTCAATCAACCAAAGAATAGAATATATCCATAATCTTGCTTTGAAAAAAACCTGGAAAACCAATGACGACATTGCCGAAGATGTTGAAAACGATATTGCCGAGAATTACACATCATTTGATAAATAAAAAAGTTTTTCGACACGCTAAAAAACTGCCTACTCATTGAGTAAGCAGTTTTTATATTTTAATCCAAAGCAAAACGAACACTATCCGATTTATGAAAAATCGCCCATTTGTGTTTTGGTATGCTGATTGCCTCTTGAATCTGTCCACTCGGTGACTATTCTAAACTTTGATGCCGAACCATTATGTGTGATGAGAACCAATTCATAACTTTTTCTTGCCTCTAATTCTTCAAAAGGCTGCTTATCTTGGTCCATAATCATAATACCAACATCACCATCAAATCGAGCAGACACATTATAGGCCGTTGCGTTTCCTGAATTCCAAACTTTCAGTCTATGCTTACCTTTACCTACAGTAAAAAATCTTGCTTCGACACACGTAAGTTCCGCATCTTCCTTCTCTTTGGCTATCTTGTCCAATTCATCCTGCTTAATCTTGAGTTCCAGTTCATTAACCTTGTTCTGGAGGTGTTGTGCCTTTGAAGATTTAAAAAGCGAAATAATGGCAACTAACAGAGATATACCTGCGATGATCAGCGCACCCCAGTCTTTTATGAAGGGCACCATTTCCTTCAATGTGCTAATCAAAACTTCCATTTTTTCATCGCTTTCTTTAATTCTTTTTCAAGTTCTTTGACTGCATCTTGCTCAAGTTCATCTACAGCATTATCAATTATTGCGGCATTGCTATCGAGTAGCTCTCGTTTCGTGTATTCCGAACCGCAATCAGAACAACATACTCGTGAATCATCACCTGCGTGAAGTAGATCTTCAAACTCTTCGTCCAATGATGAAAACTGATCATTACCGCAAAGCGGACATAGCAGTGCGACTTTACGATTTAAATTTTTCATTAAAACACCTCATTTCATTATTATCAATTATTATATCACGAAAACATGAATAATTCAATTCGTTAGGAGAGTTCCTTAACTGCCACTGTTTTTTATGCAAGGTTTTATATTGTTTATCCATCAAAAATGCAAGAGTACGTTCTGGAAATCCCCAAAGAATTTAGAGAAGAACTTAAAAATGGCAATTTATGGATAATGGAAAAGCCAAAGACAAAGTTATTTTGCCGATGACCGTACTTAAACGCTTTGATGATATTCTTGCCCCTACCCTACCAAAGAAGCCGTTATTAAAAAGGCTGAGGAACTTCAAGCACAAGGCATGATTCCGGTTCTTGACAAAGTAATGGCATTATTATATTATGACAGTGTGAGTTAACAGTAAACCAAAGAACAATATGTCGATCATGAAAGAATGCTCCTTTGTGTTTTCCGTGCTTATGATTATAACAAGCAAAATAGCTATTGACTAAAACATTTACACAAAATCAGTGTTAAAAATACAGCCGATGCAGCAAAAACAAAATGCCACTGAATTTGGAGAAAAATTATGATTTTTAAGAAACCTGTTTTATCAGATGGAATTACAGAAAGCACCTTTGAATGTAAAAGAGATGGATTGACGATTCGTGGAACAATCTACCGCCCAAAAGGAGATCATCTTCCAATTGCAATCGTATGTCACGGATTTATGGCATGGCAAGACAGTGTGAAACATTATGCGGCTTTTTTGGCTGAAATGGGATATGCTGCATTTACATTTGATTTTTGTGGCGGTTCTGCTATGTGTGGAAAAAGTGACGGAAAAACTACAGAGATGTCTGTTCTGACAGAAACCAAAGATCTGGAAGCGGTCATTGAATATGTTAGAAATCTTTCCTATACAGATTCTGAAAAAATTTTATTGATGGGATGCAGTCAGGGCGGTTTGGTGTCTGCTTTGGTGGCAGCAAAAAACAACTTTCCGATAGAAAAACTTGTCCTGTTTTATCCGGCATTGTGTATCCCGGATGACGCCAGAGCCGGAAAAATGATGATGGTAAGATTTGATCCGCAAAATGTTCCCGATACTTTCCGCTGCGGACTGATGAAATTGGGGCGTTGCTATGCAATGGATGTCATGCAAATGGACGCCTTTGCAGAAATTAAGAACTACACCGGCAGGGTGTGCATCGTGCATGGTACAAAGGATAAAATCGTAGATGTTTCTTATGCCAACCGTGCGGCAGAAGCATATAAAAGTACGATGCCGATCGGAATGCAAGAGTCCAAACGGGTGCAACTGCATTTTATAGATGGCGGAGGACATATGTTTTCGAAAAAGCATGATGTCATTGCAATGAAATTATTAAAAGAATTCGCCGCAAAACACGAATAATTTTTATCTGATACCATATGGACAAATAGGAAATATTTTGGGTTTCTGATCTAAAATCACCTTATTTAATATAACAAAATGACTGAGCCTATTTTCAAGATGCGGATCGTGTTGTTGATGCAACGGTACTTTTTCAATAGAAATTTCAAAATAAATAATAGATCAGTAGACTTTGCGTTTCAAACGATACTCAGTGTAAGGTTCGCAATTCCTCATACGAATTTGCGGTTCTAAGCAAAAATAAAATTCTGAGAGATTTTTGGGAGACGCAAAGTCTGAAAAATGGCTTAAATAGGCGGTTTTGAAAAAAGATTGTGAGGCTCTGACTCCGTCATTTAAGGTTCGAATCCTTATTACGAGGCAAATTCGAGTAACAAGGTTATCGGGACCCCATTCAAAATCTGTGATTTTGCAAATGGGTGATGTTCTTATTACGGGTTTATAATGCAATTAAACCCGTAATATCGTTCTGTCAAGTCTTTAAGGTGGAGATTTGCAAAGCAAATACGACCGTGACTTGACAGGTTGATATAATCTACCACAAGGCCGGAAGTTTTACTTTCATATTTTTATGCCCGAATACTGCTTTTTACGGCGGTATTCGGGCAATTTTTCTTTGCCTTAAAATCTTGCGAGAGCTTTTGAGAGATTCTAAGAGACATCAAATTTCAAAAACCCAAAGTCATTTTAGTGCGATTTAGGGCATTTATGACTGAGACTTTTGAGAGACATCGCTCGAATCAAAATCGTAACACGAATTGAAATGAACAAAAAATTTGAGAGACATTTCAAAAAATAAAGAGGGCTTAAAGTAATAAAACTTTATGCCCTCACTTTAAGTTTGCCCTTTTATATTGTTTATCCATCAAAAATGCAAAGGTAGCCATCAAAAAACTAAAGCGGTCTGTAATAAACAGATCGCTTTTTTACTTGCAATTCATATTAGGTCAAGTTAATATAATTTTAATAGTTTTCATTTGCATTCCTCCAAATTTCATATAACTATTTTGTAATTAATTGCGTTTATAATGTAAACACTTAACCATACAAAAAAGTTGCACTATACATATAAAAAAATTTGCAACTTTTCCCAGTCACTATGTGTTTCATTTATAGGAGGTGATGAATTATATGTCCATAATTGAATTTGACAATCAGCGTTTTGATGATTTATATCAAAAGTATGCCGGTATCGTTTTTAGAACAGCGTACAATTTTCTTTTGAATAAAGATGATGCTGAGGATATTGTGCAGGAGGTATTTATTAAATATTTTATTTCTAATAAAACATTTAACGATGATAATCATGAAAAAGCTTGGATTCTTACAGTAACAGCAAATTTGAGTAAAAATGTTCTTCGTTCAAAATCACGTCAAAATTTGGAATTAGATGATACAATTATAATTGTGGATCATAAATTTGATAAAGCAATAACCAATCATTTAGATTTAGAAGAAGCTATGATAAGATTAACCGCAAATCAAAGACTTGTAATTTATCTGTTTTATTATGAACAAATTCCAATAAAAAATATAGCAAAAATAATAAAAAGCAATGAGAATACCGTAAAGTCTCATTTGTTACGAGCGAAAAGCAAAATGAAAACCTATCTTGAAAAGGAGTAGTATATTATGAATTATACCGAATATAATAATCAATTAAAATTACCGGATGATTTGTATAAAAAAACTTTAGCGGGTGTTAAATCAGAAATTTCAAAACATAATCAAATTCAAAGAAAAAAGAAAGTTGCTTCTTTATCATTTGCTGCTTGTTTTATGATACTTGTCACCTCAATATCAACAGTTAAATACTTAAATAATAATTCTTCTGATGCTATTGAAACTACACATAATTCATCAACAAATAATAAGAGCTTTTCTACTGATAACAGGACTATAAGAATTAAAATTGAAGACACTAAATATCCGCAAAAAATTATTATTGATAATAAGCTTTATTCGCAGTATTATTTTGGAGATGCGAAAGCGGATAAGAATAATACTATTGAATTAAAGCAATCAGAAATAGGCGATTTAGTATGTACGCTTGATTATTTTAATCTTACGAATGACTTGTCAAATTATGTACCAATGACTGTTGAAGAAGCTGAAAACAATAAATTTTATAAAGCGTTGGTTTATAAATATGCCGAAAGTGATAATTTAATTATAGTTCAGACCAATAATGAATATTATATATTCTACTTGAATGGTTTAACCACCGACTATACGATCGAAGATTTATTAAATTTATACACAGCAAAAGGCGATAATGAAATTATTGGTATTGAGATTTGGCAAGATGAATTCTATGATTATACTATTGAATTGCCGGAAGGAGAAAATATTACGGATCGGGACATTCGCCCTTTACTGAAAGGCACTATAACAGACAAGGAAGTAATTACTTCGATAGTAAACACCATTAAAGAATGTAATGAAAATAAAATTGATGATATTAACAGTTATTTAAGAGATTATGATAAGGGATTAGAAAGTGAAAAATCACTTATGTCTGATGATGGAGAATATAAATTAAGGCTCATTTTTGCAGATGGTCAGGCATTAAATCTCGATAAAAATTCTTTGGATCTTACACTAAAAAAAGATTATTTTTATTTTGATATCTGTCATAAAGGAAATCCTGTTTATTATAAAACAGAAAATTCTAAATATAATAGAATCGTTGCATTCATTGAGTCAGCATTGTCTTAAAAAATAAAACGCTGATTGCGAAATGAAAAACTAAAGCAGTAGACTTTGCGTTTCAAACGACACCTCAGTGTAAGGTTCGCAATTCCTCATACGAATTTGCGGTTATAAGCAAAAATAAAATTCTGAGAGATTTTTGAGAGACGCAAAGTCTGAAAAATGGCTTAAATAGGCGGTTTTGAAAAAAGATTGCGAGCCTCTGACTCCGTCATTTAAGGTTCGAATCCTTATATCTCTGCCTTCACCTCGGAACATTCGTGTTCCGAGGCTTTTTTATGCCCGAATACTGCTTTTTACGGCGGTGTTCGGGCATTTTTTCTTTGCCTCAAAATATCGTGAGAGCTTTTGAGAGATTCTAAGAGACAGCAAATTTCAATATTCCAAAGTCATTTTAGTGCGATTTAGGGCATTTATGACTGAGACTTTTGAGAGACATCGCTCAAATCAAAATCGTAACACGAATTGAAATGAGCAAAACTCCGAGCGAATACAGAAAATCATATTTATAACCGTTGACTTCATAAAAGCTCGGGTGTATAATCAAAAAAATAAAGCTGTCTCGGCTGATGAAGACTATAAATTTTGCTGTTTCTGAACACAACAGCAGAGTTTACAGTCTTATTTTTTTGTAGGTGATAATATGAAATTTAAAAAATATGCAACAAAAACGCTGCTGATCGTTATCGGATCAATAATATCCGCATACGGAATTACGCTTGCAATAGGCGCAGGTTTCGGCGGCGCAACACTTGCGATATTGTGGCAAGGGCTGACGAATGTGACAGGTATGTCAATCGGCACATCGTCGCTTGTTGTGGCTGTGGCAATGATAATTTTTGCCTTTTTCTATGACAGAAAGCAAATCAATATCGGCACAATTCTTTACCAAATCATTTACAGTTTTTTCGTGGATATATTCACAAGAATTCAGCATTATACAGATATTAAAGCGGTTAATTTTGTTATAATGCTGCTTGGCATTGCTATATTTTCGTTCGGAACGGGGCTTTACTCCGCCGCTGATTTCGGCAGGGGCTCATATGAAGCAGTCACATTTTCGCTTGCCGAAAAAAACAGGTGGAAAATCAAAATCGTACGAATGGTTCTTGATATTATAGTGGTAATTATCGGCGTTTTGCTCGGCGGTAAATTCGGAATTTGCACAATTGCCACCGTTTTGCTCTCCGGTCCGATAATTCAGGTAACCGTAAGCACTGTTAAGAAATCAAAGATTTTAAAAAACATTTCTTAAAATTCTCATACAAGCCTAAAAGTGATAAGACATACAAAAAGGACGGAATTAAATTTGAACAAGTCCGTAAAAAATGGACAATAGAATAAACGGAGTTAAGGTTATATCCGCTAACGAAAACATTAGCGAAGGCTCAAAAGGCATAATTCTTGAATACATACTTGAAGGTATGACTGAATATTATTCAGCAGACTTAAGACTTATCAGAGAAAGTTATTCGTGGATTAACATAAAATGCAAGTTTAACGGTGATCCGATTACATTCGGATTCAATTTTGAACCTGCTGCTATCCTCGGAACATTTGTGTTTTGTGGCTTTTTATGCCCGGATACTGCTTTTTACGGTGGTATTCGAGCAAAGTGTCTGCGTTCTTTGCAAAATTTCTTTTATATTTTTCAAGGTGTACTCGGTCGGAACTCCTATGCCGATGTCATTCGTTCCGATTAAAATCACAAGATTTTTCGTGTTTATGTTCAAGGCGTTACATTCGAGCCTTTCCAACAATCTGTCGCTGTCAACGGCAAACAATCCCGCACCGATTGCGCCGCAAAATTCAGGCTTATTGGATATGAAAATCTTTGTGCTCAACCGCTTTTGCAACACTTTTTTCAAAAACGTGTTTTCGGGCAGATGAAATAGTCCCCCTTGGCTTGCAACTAAACCTAAAAATCGCATAATTTTTAAGGCTTTTGCCCTGTTTGGGGCAGAAGCCTTTTTGCATATTTGATAAGATTTTCTTCTTCGTATAATATTAAATGTACCGGCTGCAAAATTGACAAAGAATTAACAGAATTTTCATTGACACACATTATTCCTTACAATATAATAAAAGCAAATATATCGCTTATAAAGGAAGTGACTTAATGACGAAAAAAATAACAGCAATATTGTTGGCATTGTGCATGGCAATCTCAATTTTGCCGATGAGCGTTCAGGCGGCATCAAAGCCGGATATCAAAGTGGGCGATTATGTAAAAATGGGCACATATAATAATGCTTCGATTCTTTGGCGATGTGTAAGCATTGACGATAACGGCCCGCTTATGCTTGCAGACAGAATTATTGACACCCTTGCATATGATGCCAAAACAAATGACAACAGCAATTCAAAATCACACAGCAGAAGCTATAAGCGTGATGATTACGGTTCTAACTATTGGAAAGATAGCAATATGCGTTCTTGGTTAAATTCGACCGCAGCTGAAGGCAAAGTCGATTGGCTTTGCGGCAACCCTCCGAAAGACGGATATGTAAGCGGTGTGGGAGCGTACAACGAAAAAGCGGGTTTTCTCAACGCTTTTTCAAAATCTGAAATTGCGGCAATGAAAACCGTTACCCAGCGTTCTCTCGTTTCTCATCCCGAATACAACAAGGGCATAGTTGATGGAGACGCAAATTCGGATTTGTTATACTACACCGATATTTCGGAAGCGGTGGCAAACTACGACAGTTCATATTTTGAAACTACAACCGAAAAGGTTTTTCTTCTTGATGTAAAGCAGGCTAATGCCGTGTGGAAAAATCTCAAAGGTTATTATGTTGCGTATAATAATGACGGTATGGCTTGGCCTTATTGGCTTCGCACTCCTGTTACCGATTGCAATCACGATATGCGTTATATCAGTTCATCGGGTCAGGTCGGTCGTTATGCTCCGTGGTATTCCGATTTGGGTGTAAGACCTGCATTTTATCTTGATTCCGAATATTTTGTTGCAACTTCCGGCAGCGGCTCACAAAGCAACCCTTATGTCGGCTCTGCTCCAAACAAACAAGAGGATGATTATACAATTTCGGAACCTGCCGAGGACGCAAATCCCGATTGGAATGTCAGCACCGAGCAAAGCATTCAGCTCACCCTCGGCCCGTGGTATTCAAATGACAGAAAATATTCTAATCCTACCATCCCTGTTTATACCATCCAAAAAACACGCAGCGACACGGAAAATATGGTTGTTGTCGTTTGCGGCGAGGGATACACAAAAAGTCAGCAGGGCAAATTCATCAATGATGTCAAACGACTTTGGCAGGACGCTATGAAATATGAACCGTATCGCAGTTATGCCGACAGATTCAATGTTTACGCTCTTTGCACAGCTTCCGAATCGACTTTTGACAATGGTGGAAGCACCTTCTTTGATGTTATAGTCGACAAATATAATTCGCCTGTTATTTCTAATAATCTCCACGGAAGTCAGTGGAAAAATCATATTTTTGAGAGATGTATCGGTCCTGAATTTATCGAGAAAATTCACGATGCTCACATCAAAAAAACAACCGACCCAAACACAATGCCGTCCGGTTCGGAATATGAGCCTTATTATTATGTTCACGATTATATTGCTCAGTTTGCTATGGTTGTAAACACAAAATCAGATTTCGGAGGTGCATATAACAACCGTGAATATGGCTTCCATTATTTCATTTCGCCATCAGACAGCTATCGTGCGTCAAAAACTTTTGCACACGAGTTTGGACACGGTTTGCTCGGTCTCGGTGATGAATACAGTAACGGATATTTGCTTGACGATAAGGAACTTAAATCACTCAATCTTTCCTCGGTTGAAGACCCGGAAAAGATAAAATGGCGACAGCTTTTGGGTTTTAGAAACACATATACCTGCCGCAATGCTTACGGCTCAAAAATGCTTGTTTCAAGTTATGAGTGCATAATGAGAGACACAAACTATCAATTCTGTGAGGTTTGCCGTTTGCAGGGCTTCAAGCGAATGTCTCAGCTTGTTAAGGATGTAGACCTTTATGTTGCAACTCCCGAGGTTAAGGAGTACACAGGTGCTTATTCAAACCCCTCCGATTTTGCGGACCTTGAAACAAGTTCGTACTATAGTTATACATATAATCGCAATGACCGTCTTTTGAGCGGCAACAGCAAAAACAGATTCAATGCCGATATGAACGGCAAAAAAATTGAACTTCGAACCGTTATTCAAAATATTTCGGATAAGAAAGCTCGTCAGATTAAATTCAAAATGTGGATTAAGCATTCCGACGGAAGCATTGCAACCGATTCATCGGGAAATCCGCTTCAAACAGTACAAACCTTTGATGTCCCTGTTTGGAATGACAAGGCAAACTTCTGGCCGCTCGGTGCTTTGGATCACATTAAAAGCGATTTTAATTCAGGCTTAAAGAGTTGCTCTCTTATCTATCAAATTCCGTCTGATGCACAGCTTAAGAGCGGCGATACCGTGGCATTTCAGGTGCTCGATGAAAACGGAAATGTGCTTGCAGACGACAATACGGAAACACAGCGCTACACAACCGTTTCAATTCAGTATAAATTTGAGGACGGCTCTGAAATTCCAAACACTGCCGGCGGAACATTTACCGTTCCATACGGCACAAAGCTTGATTTAACACCGGCAAAAACACTTTATGATTATGAATTTATAAAGGTTGACGGCTTGAATAAGCCTATTGTTTCGGACGGAACGGTTGTTACATATTATTACAAAAATAAAAACGAAGAACACACTCACAATCTGACTTTGGTTGCTGCGAAAGCTGCCACCTGCACTACTGCGGGCAATTCCGCATACTACACCTGCGATGGCTGTGACAAGTGGTTCGCAGATGCAACAGGATCGGTAGAAATTACCGATAAAACCAGTGTGAAGATTCCGGCTCCCGGACATACCGCAGGCACAGAATGGAAGTCTGATGATACTAACCACTGGCATGAATGTTCTCGTTGCCACGACAAAAAGGACGAAGCGGCTCACGATTACGGTTCTGACAATGTTTGCGACACCTGCGGATATTACAAAACTGTACCGCACACTCACAATCTGACTTTGGTTGCTGCGAAAGCTGCCACCTGCACAGAGGGCGGTAAGGAAGCATACTACAAGTGCGAAGGTTGTGGCAAGTTCTATGAAGATGTACTCGGTACAAAGGAAATAACCGACCTTGCATCTTGGGGCAATATTGCTAAGATTGCCCACACCACAAAGCAAACCGTAACAAAGGCAACCCCAACAGCAAACGGCAAGATAGTAAATTACTGTTCGGTATGTAAGAAAACTCTTTCAACAACAGTAATTCCAAAGGCATCAAGCATAAAGCTTAAAGCAACATCATTAACATATAACGGAAAGGTTAGAACACCTAAGGTTATTGTTAAGGACAGAACAGGAAAGACACTTGTTAAGAATACTGACTATACTGTGTCTTATGCAAAAGGCAGAAAGTATGTTGGCAAGTACGCAGTAAAGATTACCTTTAAGGGTAAATACAGCGGAACAAAGACGCTTTATTTCACAATCAAACCAAAGGCAACAAGAATTTCCTCACTTACAGCAGGTTCAAAGAAGTTTACAGTAAAGTGGAAGAAGCAGGCTACACAGACAACAGGCTATCAAGTTCAAGTCGCAACCAATAAGAAATTCAAGAAGAACAAGAAAACCGTAACAATCAAGAAGCAGAAGACTACAAAGACTACCGTTAAAAAGCTTAAGGCAAAGAAAAAATATTATGTAAGAGTTCGCACCTATAAGACAGTTAAGATTAACGGCAAGTCCATAAGGATTTATTCAGGCTGGTCAAAAGCTAAGACTGTTACAACAAAGAAATAACAGATAGCTAACCATTTAAGGATGGCGGTAGCGGAGTTTCCGCTGCCGCCTTTTCCTTACGAAAAGGATTTCTTCGGAAGTCCCTTTCCGAAAGGCGGCAAAAAAAGCGCTTTGCCGATTTTCGGAAAGAAATCGAACAAGGAGAAATCAAATGGACGAACAAGAAAAAGAAATTGAAGAAATACTCAGAACATTTAACAAAGCACCTTCGCCTTCGTCAGAGAATAGTGTTCAAAATCAAGCACAGCAAAACAATAAGCAGCCTCGGCAAATTTCCCAAAAACCAACTGACACCGAACGGACTGCCCGCACATCAAATCAAACAGAATACAAAAGACAAGCTCAGTCAAGCAAAATGGATATTTGGTTTGAAAACAAATAGGAGTGTAATTAAAGGAGAGGCTTATTATGTTTAAGTTAGGTATTTATTTGCCGCCATATATGACACTTTGTTTGTGAAATTAAATGAAGAGCTTTTATATTCTTCGTCACCAAACGGTGCACTACCCTACTGTAAAAGATAATGTGGATTTAGAACTTCTTTCGACACCTCAGTGTAAGGTTCGCAATTCCTCATACGAATTTGCCGTGCTGAGCAAAAATAAAATCCTGAGAGATTTTTGAGAGACGCAAAGTCTGAAAAATGGCTTAAATAGGCAGTTTTGAAAAAAAATTGCGAGCCTCTGACTCCGTCATTTAAGGTTCGAATCCTTATACCTCTGCCAAAGAGGAACGAGATACTCAAGCGAGTATCTCGTTTTTCTTTTACAAAAAGAAATTAAGGATTCGAAGAATCGTTATTACGGGTTTATAATGCAATTAAACCCGTAACATCGTTCTGTCAAGTCTTTAAGGTGGAGATTTGCGAAGCAAATACTACCGTGACTTGACAGGTTGATATAATCTGCCAATACCTCGGAACATTCGTGTTCCGAGGCTTTTTTATGCCCGAATACTGCTTTTTACGGCGGTGTTCGGGCATTTTTTCTTTGCCTCAAAATATCGTGAGAGCTTTTGAGAGATTCTAAGAGACAGCAAATTTCAATATTCCAAAGTCATTTTAGTGCGATTTAGGGCATTTATGACTGAGACTTTTGAGAGACATCGCTCAAATCAAAATCGTAATACGAATTGAAATGAGCAAAAAATTTGAGAGACTTTTCAAAAATAAAGAGGGCTTAAAGTAATAAAACTTTAAACCCTCACTTTAAGTTTGCCCTTTTATATTGTTTATCCATCAAAAATGCAAAGGCAGATCCTTTTTGATATTGTTATCGAATTTATGTTTGTAATAGTTCGCTTTTTGGGACCATTGCTCTTTATTTGTTGATATTATGCTTTTTCTACGATATAATTAAAATTGTAATATTATAAGGATTATCATACTGTTACAGCAGAAATTGATGAATTTGTTACATTTGTCAGAAAGGGTGCAGAGATTATAGAATGCTTTGCGTGAGGAAAAATTATGACAACTAAGGAATACTTACAGCAGATAGACGATGTAATCGCAAACGGAAAATATAAGGATAATTGGGAGTCTTTATCCAATCATAAAACGCCGGACTGGTATTACAACGGCAAGCTCGGAATTTTTATTCACTGGGGAATTTACAGCGTACCTGCCTACGGCAGTGAGTGGTATTCAAGAGCAATGTATGATAAAAACTGCCGCGAGTTTGAATACCATAGGGAAACCTATGGCGATAAATTCGGTTACAAGGATTTTATCCCTATGTTCAAGGCAGAAAAGTTTAATGCAGATAAATGGGCAGCACTTTTCAAGGAAAGCGGTGCAAAATTCGTTATGCCCGTGTGTGAGCATCATGACGGATTTGCTATGTATGATACAGTATTTAACCGCTGGAATGCCAAAGCAATGGGACCTTGCCGAGATATTACGGGCGAGATAAAGAAAGCGTGTGAGAATAATGGCTTGACCTTCTGTGCATCAACACACAGAGCCGAGCATTATTTCTTTATGAATATGGGCAGAACATTTGACAGTGATGTAAATGATGAAAAGTACAGAGATTTTTACGGACCCGCTGTTTATTGCCCTGAATGGGACAGCCATACAATACACAAAACGACAGCAGATACTTATTCCATCGGTGCAAGTAAAGAATGGCTTGAGGACTGGCTTGTGCGCACCTGTGAACTGATTGATAAATATCAGCCAAAGATTCTGTATTTTGACTGGTGGATTCACAACCATTCCTTTAAGCCGTTTCTTAAAAAGCTGTGTGCTTATTACTACAACAGAGCAGAGGAGTGGGGCGAAGAGGTTACCATCAACTATAAGCATGAGGCATTTCCACCTACTGTGGCGACCTTTGATGTTGAGCGCGGTGCGTTAACGTATATTTCACCAATCCCATGGCAGACAGATACGGCAATCGGTAAAGATTCATGGGGCTACAGAAAGGACAATACCTATAAAAGCACAAGGCAGATTATTACCGATTTGATTGATATTGTCAGCAAAAACGGTATGCTGCTGCTCAATATCGGTCCTAAACCAGACGGAACAATTACCGATGAGGAAACGCAGGTGTTAAAAGAACTTGGCGAATGGATGAAGCTGAATGGTGAGGGCATTTACGGTACAACCTTTTGGAAACAATTCGGCGAGGGTGATGTGAACAATGAGGAGGGCTTTTTTAAGGACAGAGAAGAAAAGGCGTTTACAGAAAAGGATTTCCGATTCACATATAAACGCGGTTCAATATATGCTTTTCAAATGCGTCCAAATGGTGAAAATGCTGTTATTAAGGCATTGAAAAAGCACAATACGCACGATTTTATCATAAAAAGGATTACGCTGCTTTCAACAAGTGAAGCGCTTAAATTTGAAAGAAATGATAATGAATTGATTATTAAAGCAAACGAAAACTTTAACAACAGCAGTCCAATCTGTTTTAAAATAGAAATTGATTAGGAGCAATTTATGGAATATAGTTTTGATATGAATTCTGAAACCGAAAAATTTGAACTGTATTATTTAAAATGTATATTTGCAGGCAGAGCACACGAGGGCTTTTATATTGTTTATCCATCAAAAATGCAAAGGTAGCGCTTTACTGTGTTAAATTTATGATGTTACTTCTTTTGGAATTCTGTGATATATTGTTCATGTTAAATATCGAGAAATCAGCGAACATGCTTTTTTGATAATTACTCTCCCTCGTTCCAAGAACTCGGTCAATTTCTGTTTAAAGATTTCTTTTCCCGGTATTTTCTGTCCCTCTGATTTCCTCATGATAGAAATAATCCACGATTACCGGATGTCCCTGCGGGACTCTGCCATAAGGCATTTCATTATCCACAAAGGCACAATCATACTTCTTAGCCATTTCCTCAGCTTTTACTTCAAGTGCTTCAAAGTAG